>Ga0315277_10007193_pt1 | contig 14440 bp, 7 predicted proteins | sample YL17G05_15_MG_FD_203695 | JGI IMG/M metagenome (GOLD analysis project Ga0315277, IMG submission 203695) | Sediment microbial communities from Yellowstone Lake, YNP, Wyoming, USA - YL17G05_15 | ecosystem: Environmental > Aquatic > Freshwater > Lake > Sediment | place: USA: Wyoming | collected... | reverse complement strand
CGCGAGGGTGTCTATGCCGGGTATGCTGAAGACCGTTCTGAATTTGGGCCTGGACGACAAAACAGTCCATGGTCTGGCGAAACAGACAAACGATGAAAGGTTTGCCTATGATGCTTACCGGAGATATCTTCAGTTATGTGGCAATGTGATGATGGGTATGGACTGGGAGGTTCTGGAAAAAATACTGGAAAAGAGGAAGAGCCAGAGGGGCTATAGCTCGGACACGGAGCTGACAATGGAGGACCTTAAAGTAATCGTAATGGCGATGCAAAGCGCAATCAGGGAAGTCACGGGCAGAGAATGTGCCTTCGACCCCTATTCTCAACTCTGGGAGGCGATTTCTGCGGTGATGGAGTCATGGAATAGTCCCCCTGCCCTGGCTTACAGAGAAGCGAATAATATTCCAGCTGAATGGGGGACATCGGTCACTGTCCAGGCAATGGTTTTTGGCAATATGGGAGACAAGAGCGGTTCCGGGGTCGTTTTCTCCCGGGACCCCACGACCGGGGAGCGGAAGCTGTATGGTGAGTTCTTACGCAATTCTCAGGGTGAAGATGTGGTGGGAGGCATCCGGACACCTCAACCGATAGGCGCCCTGGAGGAATTTATACCCGAGTGTTATAGCGAACTCGTGGATGTTTCCCAAAGGTTGGAGCGGCATTTTAGGGATTTACAGGATATCGAATTCACCATCCAGAATGAGAAGTTATGGATATTACAGACGAGGGCCGGTAAAAGAACCGCCCAGGCAGCGGTGAAAATCGCCATCGACATGGTAAGGGAAAAACTAATCAGCGGGAAGGAAGTCTTCAATTACGTTACCTCGGATGATATCGAGCAACTGCTCCATCCTGTCCTCGATACTAAGATAGAGAGGAAACTTGTTGCTACGGGCCTGCCTGCCTCCCCGGGGGTTGCTTCAGGTAAGATAATATTTGACCCGGAGGAACTATCAGGGCTGGTCTCTGATTTAGGCGGGGAGTATATTCTGGTCAGAAATGAGACCTCAGCGGATGATTTCCCGGGCATAAGAGTCGCTGCCGGGGTGCTGACTGCTAAAGGAGGAATAACCTCTCATGCGGCAGTGGTAACCCGGGGTATGGGTAAACCGTGCATCGTCGGAGCGGCTGCGCTGAATATCGACGACGTGAAAGAGCAATTCATTGCTGGAGACGGGGTAGTTAGAAAAGGCGACTACATCACTTTGAATGGGGCAACTGGCGAAGTCTTCGCCGGAAAACTCCCCGTGGTGAATCCCCGGCCTAGTCGAGAACTCGAAGAACTGTTAGTCTGGGCCGACCTGATTAAGAGACTGAACGTTATGGCAAATGCCGATAATGACCAGGATGCAAAACTGGCCAGGGACTTCGGCGCTGAGGGAATCGGACTTTGCCGGACGGAGCATATGTTCTTCCACACCGACCGGATAGACCACTTCAGGAGAGTAATACTGGCGGAAACGGAGGCTGAGAAGGCAGTAGCTCTCAGGAAGCTTTTGTCCATGCAGAAAGAAGACTTCACGCGTATTTTCGAACAGATGGACGGCTTACCGGTTACCATCCGCCTTTTGGACCCTCCATTTCATGAGTTCCTCCCGTTACCTAGTGCAACTGCGGAGCTCAGGGTTCTGGCTAAACGCCTGGGGATTCCGTTTGGTAAGCTGGAGGAGAAACTGGCGGCACTAACTGAGTGTAACCCGATGCTTGGTCACCGGGGTTGTCGCCTCGGCATCACCTCCCCCCAGATTTATGAGATGCAGGTCAGGGCAATAGTGGAGGCTGCCTATGACGTAAGCAAGGCGGGAACCACCGTCTTTCCCGAAATCATGCTACCCCTTATCGGATATGTTCAGGAAGTGGAGTTTCTAAAGGACCTTGTGACCAGGACCAGTGAGAAAATAAGGGAAGAGAGAGGAGCCGAAGGTCTAAAATATAAACTGGGGATAATGATTGAGCTTCCGAGAGCGGCGCTTATCGCTAATGAACTGGCTGGTCTTGTGGACTTCTTCTCCTTTGGTACCAATGATTTGACCCAGACTACCCTCGGAATTAGCCGGGACGATGCCAGAACATTCATGCCTTTCTATCTTAAGAACCAGATAATTAAGACTGACCCTTTTATTACCCTGGATGAGACCGGGGTTGGCGAACTTATTAAGACGGCTATAGAGAAGGGACGGAAAACGAATCCCGACCTTAAAATAGGTGTCTGCGGGGAGCATGGAGGGGACCCGAAGTCTATAGAATTTTTCAGCAGATTAGGTGTTGACTATGTGAGCTGTTCACCGTACCGGGTGCCGGTTGCGCGTTTCGCCAGTGCCCAAGCAGCATTAAAGGGAGAAGGTCAAGGCCAGACGATGGCTAATATGAGGTAAGACTTTTGCCTGGCCCCAAATGCACTCCAGTGTTAGCTTTTTTGAACCGAGTCCGAAAAATCAAGAATGCAGGAGTCATCCTAGCCAATGAGCCATCCTGGCACTGAAGGCGGGCCCGGGATGACCGGTTCTCTGCTTCGTTCACACCAATCTTTAAAAATTCTCAACTATGCCATCACTTATTACTTTCATCGCCGGGATTTGGCTGTGAATGCCTGAGCGAGTATTAGTCTCTAGCAAATAGGGTTTCGTAATGGTATATAATAGGGAAAGGATAGTCATTAGTGAACGGAAAAATACCTGAGCGGATAAGCAGGCTGGAAGAGCTTGCCAACAATCTGTGGTGGAGCTGGCATGAGGAGGCACGGGACGTGTTTCGCGCCCTGGACTATCCGTTGTGGAAAAAGAGCGGCCATAATCCGGTCAAGGAGCTGTACGAGGTCAGCCCCGATGCACTCCAGGCTGCGGCTGCCGACCCGTCTTTTATTGCTTTGTATGACTCGGTGATGTCAGCCTTCGACGCCGACATGAAATCTTCAAATACATGGCTGGCGGCTAATTATCCAAATCTGTTAAACCACCCTGCCGCCTACTTTTCTATGGAGTACGCCATACATAACTCTTTGCCCATTTATGCCGGAGGACTGGGAATCCTGGCTGGCGATATTTGCAAGGAAGCCAGTGACCTGGGTCTGCCAATGGTCGCTATTGGCTTCATGTATCCTCAAGGCTACTTCAGTCAGCGTATTTCTCCTGACGGATGGCAGCAAGAGGCCTATGTTCAGCTTGACTTCGAAGAAGCGCCCATCAACCGGGTCGTCTCTCCCAGGGGCGAGCTGGCTATTGCCCAGGTCCATTTGGGCGATGTTCCTGTAGCCATTGGAGTGTGGCTTGTTCAGGTTGGGCGTACGAATGTCTATTTAATCGACACCAATCTCAGCGAAAATGCTGCGCAGCACCGGGACCTAGCCGCCCGGCTTTACATTGCTGATAGAGAATTGCGTCTTCAGCAAGAGATTGTGCTGGGGGTTGGTGGTGTGCGGGTCCTGCGGGCGCTGGGCATTAACCCGGTCATCTGGCATGCCAATGAGGGGCATACTGCATTTATGATGGTTGAACGTGTCCGGGAAGAGGTGCAAGCGGGAAAGAGTTTTGAGGAAGCTAGGAATAGTGTGAAGGCAACAACCGTGTTTACTACCCACACACCAGTGCTGGCTGGTCACGATGTTTTTCCCACTCAACTGGTAGAGAAGTACTTTGAAGGTTACTGGCAGCGTCTTGGGATTGATAAGCAGACCTTCTTACAGCTTGGGTGCTGTGCTGGAATCCAGGATTTCAATATGACTGCGTTTGCCCTGAAGATGTCCGAGCAGCGTTGCGCGGTGAGCAAACTTCACGGGGGAGTAACTCGCCGCATGTGGCAAACGCTCTGGCCTGATGTTTCAGAAGACGAGGTGCCCATATCCCACGTAACGAATGGAGTACACGTACCATCGTGGATTGCCAGAGAAGTGGGTGACCTTTTCACAAAGTATCTGGGGAGTGACTGGACAAAGGAGTGTGATAACACTGCCTTGTGGCAACGTGTTCTGGAGATACCGGATAAGGAACTCTGGGAAGTACATTTACAGATGAAGCTTAAACTTATCGCCGCTATCCGGGAGCGAATGCGGAACTGGTGGGCACATGAAGGAATATCGTTGCAGCAAATGATGACCATGGGCGCACTGGTTGAACCGGATGTGCTGACTATCGCTTTCGCCCGCCGCTTCACTGAATATAAAAGAGCGACCCTTATCTTCAGGGATGCGGAGCGTTTGAAACGGATTATTTGCGACCCGTCGCGTCCGGTCCAGATTATATTTGCCGGTAAATCTCATCCGGCCGACTTCCCTTCCAAGTATATTCTGCAACAGGTGTACAACCTGGCTAAAAGTCTCGAATTTAAGGGCCGAATAGTGTTTGTCGAAGACTACGATATGCACGCAGCCAGGTACCTGGTCCAGGGTGTGGATGTATGGTTGAACACCCCGCGCCGGCTACAGGAAGCGTGCGGCACCAGCGGTATGAAGGCGGCGCTGAACGGTGTGCTCCACCTGAGCGTTCGCGACGGGTGGTGGCACGAGGGGTATAATGGCGCCAACGGTTGGGCAATTGACGATAATAGGGCGCTGACGCCGGAGGATGAAGATAGGGCAGATGCCGAGGCGGTTTATGAGCTTCTTGAAAAACAGATTGTGCCGCTGTACTATGCTCGAGACCGAAAAGGCATACCGCACGGCTGGACTAGCCTGATTAAGGAGTCCATTCGTTCAATCGCGCCTGTGTTCTCAGCCCGGCGAATGCTCAAGGAGTACATTGAGCGGACATACGACGTAGCCACCCGGTCATTGGTGGAAATTCCCGGGCGAGACATTTAGGAGACCCGTACCATAAGTCGTTGCCCCAGAGATAGGAACACCTTTATCCACTCTAGTGCTTCGTTTTCCTGCTGTGCTTGTTTCCTGACCGCGGGATAGATATTCTTTAGCATTTCGTAATAGAGATTCTGCAATTTCCAGAGGTCTACGGGAAAGGGTACCGACCTCGCCAGCACCACCGAATCCAGCAATTTTCCCATAATGGCGACGTTACCGGGGGCGGAGGCAAACCTTTCCCAGGACCTCTCTAATGCTTGCTGCATCTTGTAACCGAGGCCTTCGGCATCAAGCGTAACATTCCACGTTTTAGCCCCCTCCAGAAGGCTCTTGACGCGGTCTACATCCAGAGTATTACTACTGAAGGACTTACTCAGTTCAGTGTTAAGGATAAAATCAGCGACGGATTGAAAAGCCTTGGGCACAGGATTGGCTGGACCTGACAGGTAGCGCATGGGTAAGAAGTGACTAGCATATAGCTGGCGATAGGCGTCTTCAATTTCGGAAAGGCTTGACTCCAGAATATAGCCCAGGACTTTGCGTTGCTCGTCTCTAAAGAGCGACTTGAGTGAATAAGCGGAAGTGCCGAAGTGCCTGTCCAGAGCCCGGATAACCTCGGGAGAGTCTGTTTTAGAGAAGGCTTCGCTCAGTTCTTGAACCATTTGTCGATAGGCTTCTTCCCCCTGGTATTCCCGGACGCTGGCGTTGACATTATAGCCACCGGAGCACAGCGCCCCGAAGCTCAGAATGGAATGTTCCAGTGTAATCTCGGAAGTCACCTTAGCTCGTCCTATCGCCAGTTTTGACTTACCGGCGGTAAAGGTCTGGTTGTCCTCCAGGTCAACGTGATAGCAGTTAATCTTGGTCTGTTTACTGTAGTTCTCGAACAGGTAACTCACCGCGTAATGAGCAGTTACCATGGCTAAATCTATCATGGCCGCTTTTACAAACTTCTGGTAGACCTGCTGACCGTCGCCATTCTCAGGGATGTTGCTCTTGGCCCGCTCAAGAATATTGAGAAAATGGCTTTCGGTATTATCTTTGAAGAGCTGTTCTGCCAGTTGAATTACCCGGCCCGCATATTGGATAGTCTGTACCGTTTCTATGCCGGACAAATCGTCAAAGAACCAGCCGTCGCTGGCGTACATGAGCATGGCATGGCGCTGAAGCTCCAGCAGTTTGAGTGCCGTTGTCCTCTCGGTTTCATCCATCTCGCGATTGGCATGCTGGTCCAGGAACCGGCGCACGTTTTCCGGTGAGCGGTCCAGGACTATCTCGACATAGTCATCACGCGCTGCCCATGGCGCTTTCAGTAGCCGTCTTGCTTTTTCCTCGTATTTGGTTGCTAGTGAATCCCGGAGCCAGTCCAGAGCCCTGCGTAAAGGAGTCCGCCAAGCCTGGTTCCATCCCCGATGTATACCACTGTTGCAGCCGCAGTCACTGCGCCACCGCTCAATTCCATGGGCGCAGCTCCAGGACGTATTTTCGTTAATCTCTACAGCATGGCTGGGCGGATGTCTTTCGAGATACTCACCGTAGTTGGTGATTAGCGCCAGTTTATTTGCTTCGATATAGTTGATGGCATAGGCTAGCGCCATGTCAGCAAACCGGTGGTGATGACCGTAGGTCTCGCCGTCGGTGGCGATATGGACAAGCTGTGCCGTACTCTGCTTTGAGAAGGCTTCGATGAGGCGGCGGGCAAAATCCTCTCCGTTTCTCAGTAGCCCCTCAAAGGCAACGGCGCGGGAAATGGGGCCCTGGTAGAAAAACAGGTCGATTTTCCGGCCCGAAGGCAGGTGAAGCTCATAAGCCATGGTGGTATCAATGGTTTCCGCTTTGATGTCATTCCAGATAGCGGAACTGAGTCCGCGGGTGCGGCTGGCCTGGTGCGGAGCAAGTATGGTAAACTTTATTCCCAGTTCCGCCATGATATCCAGGGTCTCTAAATCTACCGCTGTCTCTGGCAGCCACATTCCCTCTGGTTTGCGGTTGAAGTGGCGTTCAAAGTCCCGTATTCCCCATTGCGCCTGGGTGTACTTGTCCCGCCGGTTGGCCAGGGGCATAATTATGTGGTTATAGGCTTGAGCCAGAGCCGAGCCGTGCCCGGAAAAATTTCTCTGGCTTTCCTGGTCAGCGGTGATTATGGCTTGATAGACTTCGGGGGAGTTGTTTTTCAGCCAGGAAATTAGAGTTGGGCCAAAGTTGAAGCTGATTTTGGCATAGTTGTTGACAATGCGTATGATATAGTCTTCGCTATCCAGGATGTGCGAGGCTGAGTTGGTTGCATAGCATTCGGCGGTGACTCGCTCATTCCAGTCATGGTAGGGATACGCTGAGTCCTGTAATTCGATAGACTCCAGCCAGGCATTCTCGCGTGGCGGCTGGTAGAAATGGCCGTGAATACAAACATAACGTTCCATTCAAATGTCCAAACAGAATAATGTTTTGTTAGTAATAGACGCTATGAGACCATAGGGCTTTTACCCCTAGTCCTGAGTCGTTTGCTGTCTCTAATCATAGTTTCTCGGGAACTGAGGACTGCTTCCTGAGTTGTCCGACTAATTTCAGTATATCAATGGCCTTATCGATTTTACAAATTGGTTCAACCGTGTAGCGGGCTTTACGCTGCCAGTTAGGATAATTTCTGCTGCCGGGTACGTTTTGAGGCTCCGTTTCCAGCCACAGGTCTTCTAGATTTACAAGGACGATGCCGGCTTGACTGGCGCTGAGATACGCCAGGCAGGCTTTCAGAACAGTGTAAGTATCGGGCGCAGGTCCCTTGACCCAGCCTTTCTCTATTAGAAAGCTGACCAGGTTTTCCTTGATAGCCTGGCGGGCCCTCAACTCTATTTCAGCGCTTGCCCTGTCCAGCAGACCCAACTCTAGCCGCTGGCCAATGTCCCGGTCCTCCCAGAAAGCGGCAAAGGGCGGCATGTCATGCGTATTGAGGCTGGCCACGTAGTTATCGGAGATTGACCTGAGCGGCCTTTTGGGATTAGCTTGAAGCTCGAAATGCACGATGAACATTCGGTGCAGGCCGTGTCGTGCCATGGCTGGTCTTACTTCAGGAGGCACTATACCCAGATCTTCCCCGACAATAATATTGTTGTGGCGGTGTGATTCAAGAGCCAGGATGGCGTACTGTTCCTCAGCCCGGTAACGGACGTATACGCCCTGACCCGACGGCAGTCCCTCCGGAATCCAGTAGAGCCGGTGAAGGGACATAACGTGGTCGATTCGGAGGATGCCGGCATGTTGCAGGTGATTGCGCAAATAAGCCAGCATATATTTATAGCCCTGCTTTCTGATTCCTTCGGGATGCAATGGTGGGAAATGCCAGTTCTGCCCCCAGGTGAAAACGGGGTCGGGAGGTGCGCCCACCGAAACATCTGGAGCGAACACATCTCGCTCGCGCCATACGTCATAGCCATCGGGATGGACTCCGGCTGGCAGGTCGAAGTATAGCTGTGCGCCCTCGCCTTTGGCTTTTCTGGAGCAGGCCTCAATTTGCTCCTGAGTTAGCCACTGGACATACAGGTGGTATCGCCGGTCTTTTTCATCGTAGTCATCCTCCTTGAGTCTGCCTTGGCGGAGAGACTCGGGCCAGTCATGCCAGGGAATACGCTTCTTTTCCAGCGTAGCCCGGAAACGGGCATATTCTTCCAATCGTGGATTGGCTTCGATGTAGCGGTGAAGAGCATTTAGGCGGTCTGACGGCTCAGCGAAGAAGCTCTGGCACAATTCCTGCAATATCCGGCGCTTTATCGCCATACCTCGTCGGTAGTCCACGTGGGCCGAATGGCGCAAAGCATTGATTTCTTCCTGGAAGACTGATGATGTCAGAAGGGCCTGTGCTGACGGAGATTTCGGGAGCTCCGGGATTTTGTTTAAATCCAGATAAAATTCGTTCCAGAACAGTCGGCTGACCGGAGCATATGGGCTGGGGTCGAAGGGCTCATCCAGAAAAGTGGCGAGGAGCGGCAATGTAGCCACCACCCGCCCTCCCAGTCCTGCCAGCTGTCCTATCAGGGCCTGCAGACTGGAAAAATCACCGCTTCCCCAGCTTGTCTCGGTGCTGAGAGCGTATAGCGGACAAAAACCTCCCCAGACCCGTGCTGGTCTGTCTTGACTGGTGTAGGCTCTGACCGGTGCCACGATGACAAGTGTCTCGGCAGATGCGCTCGATGTTTCCAGGGTGAACCGGTGGTATCCCCAGGGGAGCATCTCGGGTAAAGTGACCGGCTTCATCACATAGGATGTTCCGTCTACCTCTTCATACTTTGCCGGCCGCAGGTCAGCAGCCTGCCATTGGTATGCCTGTTGTTCACCGGTCTCCAGTGTAAGATGACCTGCCAGAGTAGAATCGGCGACATTAGAAGGCAGCCGTACTTCGATTACCGGTGATTGACCTTCCCAAACTACGGTAACCGGCTCGAGGAGCTGTCCCCACAGTTCTTTACGCCGCTGGTCCCATGCTGAGGCAGCGTCTTTGATGGTCTCAACAGGAGCCCCCAGTGCCCGCAATACCGCTAACAGGCCTTCCGCTGATGCGTTCTGGCGACGGTGAGCCATATCGTAGTAGGCTGTTTGCACGTGGTAAAGGTGAGCAAGCTTATGGAGAAGACCTATTCCATGGAAAGAGTTCATACCGTGTCTCCAGGACTTGTGCCTGCTTAAGAAGTCAGGCAGTTACTGGCAATCGAGCTCAATATTTATAGGGTTTACTCGCGCCTGGTTAAATCGTATATTAACTTTGGCTGGCCGTCAATATATGCCAGGTTGGCTCACGGCTACTAAAATGTGGTGGTTTATCTAGTTGACATCTCGATTATGGTGTTTAACAATTATACTAGGTGTATTAGGAGTAGAAATGAACCTGAAAGCTTTACTCAAGGTCAGCTATGGAATCTATATTGTGACTTCGAGGAAAGGTGACCAGATAAACGGTCAGATTGCCAACACGGTATTTCAAGTAACCTCCGAGCCACCAACGGTGGCTGTAAGTATCAATAAGAATAACCTGACCTGGCAATTCATAAAGGAGAGCAGAGTATTTGCTGTCGCCGTCCTTTGTCAGGATACACCCCTTACTTTTATTGGTCGTTTTGGCTTTAAGTCGGGGAGAGATATAAATAAGTTTGAAGGTATTAATTATGAGACCTCTGTGACCGGAGCTCCGATAGTTCTGGACAACACTGTTTCCTTTCTGGAAGCTAAAGTAACCCGTGAGTTGGAGGTTGGCACTCATACCATTTTTGTCGGTGATGTTGTAAACGCAGAGGTGATTTCAGATGAGACTTGCATGACGTACGAGTATTATCACCAGATTAAGGGCGGCAAGACACCAAAAGCGGCGGCAACATATATCGCAGAGAAGAAGGTGAAAATGGAAACACAGCCCGGGCTGGGAAAATACAAGTGTACTATTTGTGGCTACATTTATGACCCAGAACAGGGTGACTCCGAAGGCGGAATTAAGCCGGGTACACTGTTCAAAGATATACCGAATGATTGGGTGTGTCCTGTATGTGGAGCAAGCAAGAGCGAATTTGAGAAGGTAGCTTGATACTTCTCTTGTCCGGTATCTATACTGAAAAGCACGGAGAGCCAGCCTGCACCCCGCTCAAGGATACCTGGGAGAGGGAAAAACCCCTGCAATCTGGCCTGACTGATTTGATTCGGGTTCTTGCGGACTAATTGTTAAGATTATAGTAGGGAGGTGAACGTGAGTATTTCTGTAGGCAAGCTAAGAGGATTACACCAGCTGGCCGATGACAGGGGCCTGATGGTGATATGTGCCATTGACCACCGTGGGACTCTAAGACGGTCTTTAAATCCGAAGAATCCTGGCGCAGTAAGCTACCAGGAGATGGTTGATTTCAAGCTTGACCTGTGCCGTGCCGTGGCGCCGGTGGTCAACGCCGTATTGCTTGACCCGGAATATGGAGCGGGCCAGGCAATAGCTGCTGGTGTACTACCCGGGAACATCGGCCTGCTGGTCAGCGTGGAGAAATCCGGATATTCGGGAGAGGCTACGGCGAAACTGACCGAACTTCTTCCTGGCTGGAACGTAGGAAAGATAAAGAGAATGGGTGCCTCCGCCGTCAAGCTTCTTATCCATTTCCGCCCTGACCTGAAGGACGTCGCCTCGAGGCAGCTAGAGTTGGTGAAAAGGGTGGCCAGAGAGTGTATTGAAGAAGATATTGCTTTCGTAGTAGAGACGTTAATGTATCCGGTTGAGCAAGTGGGGGTATCTTCAAAAAAATTCGCTGAAATGAAGACTGGACTCGTAATTGAAACGGCACGTCAAGTTACTGCCCTGCCGATTGATATATTGAAATCCGAGTTCCCGGCGGACATGGCCTTTGAGAGAGACGAGGCAAAATTGCTCGGCTACTGCCAGGAGTTAGACCGGACATCCCGTCTGCCCTGGATACTGTTAAGTGCTGGTGTGGATTTTGCTACGTTTAAAAAACAGGTGGAAATAGCTTGCAAGGCGGGTGCCTCAGGTTTCCTGGCCGGGCGCGCCATCTGGCAGGAGGGGACTAAAATTCAGTCTAGGAAAGAAAGGATGGACTTCTTTAATAATACGGCCGCCCTAAGGCTGAAAGAGCTGAGCGAAATAGTCAGAAAGTGTGGCAGGCCGTGGTACGCCAGGATGGGGGCTGAGGGGGGAGAATTTGCCGCGGTGTCTCAAGACTGGTATCACAAGTATTAAGTTGCTTAAGGCACCAAGCAGGACTGTTTGCAATTGAGAAAATCAGAGTTATTCAGCAGGCGAACAAAAATAGTGTGCACCATAGGTCCGGTGAGTGGTTCAGCCTCGGTGATTGAACGCCTTATTGCGGCTGGAATGAACGTTGCCAGATTTAACCTCTCACACGGGGTACTGAGTGAGCACGCTCGCCATATTCAGACTGTAAGGAGATTAAGTGAGCACCTTGGCATAAGGGTGGCTATTCTAATGGACCTGCCTGGTCCCAAATACCGTACCGGAAAACTAAAAGACGGTCAGGTTGTCTTAAGAAAAGGCGCCCGGGTAACTCTTACCACGAGAGAGATTGAAGGCGACACTGCGTTGGTGCCGGTCAGTTTGCCTAACCTGCCTCGAGACGTGAGAATCGGCAACCTTGTTCTGCTTGATGATGGAGCTATGCAGCTAAGAGTGCTGAGTAAAAATGACGATGAGGTGAAATGTAGAGTAATAGTGGGTGGGGTACTGACTGAGAAGCGCGGGCTGGTTGTGCCTGGAATGCGAAGTTCAGCCCCGTTTATTACAGATTCTCTACGGGGGCACCTGCTTTTTGCGATTCAGGAGAAACCGGACTATCTGGCGCTCTCTTTCGTTAGTTGCGCCGAGGATATAGCCGGGGTGAGGGCTATTCTACGGGAGAATCAAGCCGATATTCCTATCATCAGCAAGATAGAGCGGGCACAAGCACTGGCCGACTTCGACGAAATATTATCGGTGAGTGACGGCATTATGGTGGCACGGGGAGACCTTGGCGTAGACATACCTCTGGAGAAAGTGCCACTGGCGCAGAAAGAAATTATTCATAAGTGTAACTATGCCGGTAAACCGGTAATTACCGCCACACAGATGCTGGAGTCGATGGTTAATGCTGCCCGGCCGACACGTGCCGAAGTTACCGATGTTGCCAATGCCATATTCGATGGTACGGATGCTACCATGCTTTCAGCGGAGACATCCATTGGGAAATACCCGGTTACGGCACTACGGACAATGGCAAAAATTGCTCAAGCCGCCGAAAATGCGCTGTCTTACGAAGACTTGCTGGTTGAGAGAGGTCAGTGGCTTGAAGAGCAGACTGATGAGCTGATAAGTTATTCCGCCTGTCAGAATGCCCAGCGCCTGGGAGCGAAAGCCATAATAGCTTTTACCCAGTCAGGCAGTACGGCACGGCGGTTATCAAAGTACCGTCCCCATGTGCCTATCCTGGCGATAACTCCGAGCGAGGCAGTACCAGGAAGACTATTGATGCACTGGGGCGTGTACCCTTTCAAGATAGAGGGGACATCGTCGTTAAGCGAGCTTTTTGCCACTGCCGCAAATCTAGCCAAGGAAGTGGGGTTGGCAAGCCCCGGTGACCTGATTGTAATTACTGGGGGTGTTCCGATTGGCGTAGCCGGTTCCACTAACCTGCTCAAAGTAGAAAGAATTCTCTAATGCGCTGAAGGGAATGCAATTCATCAAATATTCATCAGTTATGGTCATGAGTTGAGGTTGCTGAAGTGGAGATATCCGAAGGCAGGGCACGGGTCGTCATTGAAGCAGTAAAGCCAGAGCTCGAGGGCGGCCGGTTTCCAATAAAGCGGGTTGTCGGTGAAAAGGTCGTGGTTGAAGCCGACATCTTCGCCGACGGTAACGATATCATATCGGCCCGGCTTTGGTACCGTAAGGAAAATGCTCCGGATTGGATCGAGATTCCAATGGAGTGTATCGCAAACGACCGCTGGCGTGGTGCTTTTATTGTAGCCGAGGCCGGCCGCTATCTATATACCGTAACCGGCTGGGTTGACCGGTTCAAATCATGGCGGAGTGACTTCGCCAAAAGAGTGGCGGCAGGGGACCAGGACATATCGGTCCATCTGCTGTCGGCAGCGCAGTTGATTTCAGACGCGAGCCGGCGCGCTACGGAATCGGACAGCCAGACTATGCAACACTGGGCAGAGACATTGAAATCCACGGGGGTGGTGCAACAGGACAAGGCGCGACTGGCCCTGGACGAGGCCGCAGTCCCAATTATGGACAGGTACTCTGATAGGCAATTTGCGGTCGTCTATCCCCGGGAGTTGATGGTATTGGTTGAGCGGGACAAGGCCCGCTTTAGCACCTGGTACGAAATGTTTCCCCGTTCATGTTCTGCTAAAGTGGGACGGCACGGCACTTTTCGAGACTGTGAAGCCAGGTTACCATACATTGCGCAAATGGGGTTTGATGTGCTTTACTTTCCACCCATCCATCCCGTTGGCTACACTTATCGCAAGGGAAAGAATAATTGCATGACGGCCGGGCCGGATGACCCCGGTACCCCCTGGGCCATCGGCTCCGTAGAAGGCGGACATAAAGCGATTAATCCGAAGCTTGGCACGCTGAGTGACTTTCAGCGGCTGGTGAATAAGGCAAGGGGGTACGGTATTGAGATTGCCCTTGATATCTCTTTTCATTGTTCCGCAGACCATCCCTACGTTAAGGAGCATCCGGAATGGTTCCGGTGGCGGCCAGACGGCACCATCCAATATGCGGAGAACCCGCCCAATAAATACCAGGATATCTATCCATTTAACTTTGAGACTGCCAACTGGCGTGAGCTTTGGGAAGAGCTGAAGAGCATCATCCTGTTCTGGATTAAGCAAGGTATACGGATGTTTCGTGTGGATAACCCTCACACGAAACCTTTCTGCTTCTGGGAGTGGTTGATTGATGATATCAAAAAAGAATATCCGGATGTCATATTTCTTGTTGAGGCATTCACGCGTCCCAAGTTGATGTACCGGCTGTCTAAACTGGGCTTTACCCAGTCTTATACATATTTTGCCTGGCGCAACACGAAGTGGGAATTGACTCAGTATCTTACCGAACTAACCAGGACGGAAATATCTGAGTATTTCCTGCCCAATTTCTGGA
>Ga0315277_10007192_pt1 | contig 14443 bp, 24 predicted proteins | sample YL17G05_15_MG_FD_203695 | JGI IMG/M metagenome (GOLD analysis project Ga0315277, IMG submission 203695) | Sediment microbial communities from Yellowstone Lake, YNP, Wyoming, USA - YL17G05_15 | ecosystem: Environmental > Aquatic > Freshwater > Lake > Sediment | place: USA: Wyoming | collected... | reverse complement strand
TTTTGTAACAAGTATGGTATGCTCAAAATGAGCGGATAAACTACCATCTGCCGTTACTATCGTCCAACCGTCCTCCAGTGTTTTAATTTCCGAGCCTCCAATATTCAACATTGGTTCTATTGCCAGTGTCATGCCGGAAACCAGTTTGATCCCCGTGCCCTTTTTACCGTAATTCGGTATAAGGGGATCTTCATGCAGATTCCTCCCGACACCGTGCCCATACAGGTCCTTTACGACCGAGAAACCGTTCCTTTTTGCTTCTTCTTCAACCGCGTAAGACACATCGCCCAAGAACTTCCCTTCCCTCGCCTCCGCTATGCTCTTGTATAAAGCATTTCTTGTAGTATCAAGCAATCTCTTGGTCGAAGCAGGTATCTTTCCAACGGGGAATGTTTCAGCATTATCCCCGTAATAACCTTCATAGATCGCCCCAACATCAACGCCAATGATATCCCCTTCCTTAAGAGTTCTGCCAGAAGGCATGCCATGCACAACTTCCTCGTTAACCGAAAGGCATGTCGCATATTTATAGCCCCTGTACCCTTTAAAAGCCGGGATCGCGTTCCTCTCCCTGAACAGGCCTTCGCTCGCATCTTCGATCTCCGAGGTCCTGACCCCAACCTTAACATACTTTTTCAACTCACCCAAGATATCCGCTGCAATCTCGCACGCTTTTCCAATTTTTTTTATCTCGTCATCGCTTTTTATTAATGACATTAGGCCATCACTGCTTCATTTACTTCACTAAAAACCTTTTCCACATTTTTTGAGCCGTCTATATTGACCAGCTTGCCCGCTTTTTTATAGTAATCGATGAGCGGCCTGGTCTCTTTCAAATATACCTCGTACCTTGTCTTTATGACTTCCTCTGTATCATCTAGCCTCTGGTACAGTTCCCCGCCGCAAACATCGCAAACATCCTTGCTTTTTGGCAGCTTATATGCGATATGATAAACTGCTCCGCAATTCTTGCAGGACCTTCTGCCTGTCAGCCTTTTTTCTATTTCCGCAATCGACAGGTCGATATACAGCACGCTTTTAAGGTTGAATTTCAGCTCCGCCATCAACTTATCGAACAATACGGCCTGCTCAAGCGTCCTTGGAAATCCGTCAACCACGAAACCATTCCTGCATTCTTCTTTTTTTACCGCTTCTTTCGCGACTTCCGCCACAACACGGTCCGGAACAAGTTTGCCGGCATCAAGGTAGCTCTTTGCTATTTCGCCCACCTTCGTCTTGTTCCTGACAGCTTCCCTTAATAGATCGCCCAGCGAAATATGCGGCACATTCAGTCTTGGTGCCAGAAGTTTCGCCTGCGTCCCTTTGCCGGAACCCGGAGGCCCAAGCAAAACATAGACATCCGCCCCGCTCAAGTAATAAGACCCTCATACTGTCTTGTCACAAGGTGCGTCTCTATTTGCCGCACTAAATCAAGGGCGACACCCACAACTATTAAAAGAGCGGTGCTTCCAAGCCCCTGAAAAGAAGTTATGTGCGTTACTCCCTCCACTATGGTCGGAATAATAGCAATAACAGCAAGGAAAGCCGCCCCAATAAAAGTAAGCTTTGTGACGACCGATTCAAGATATTCCGCTGTAGGCGCTCCCGGCCTGATCCCCATTACAAAGCCGCCGTACTTTTTTATGTTCTCCGCCAGATCCTTTGGATTAAAAGAGATAGCGGTATAAAAGTACGTGAAGAAAAAGATCAATAGAAAATACATGACCATATATAATGTACGGGAAGGCGCAAGCTGCGTTGCTATCCATTGCATGAAAGGCAGCGGAACGAACTGCGCCATTGTCGCCGGGAAAAGCAGGACCGATGAGGCAAAAATTATCGGGATAACGCCGCCTTGATTTATTCTTAAAGGTATATATGTGCTTTGCCCCCCATACACTTTTCTTCCGACTATTCTCTTTGCGTATTGAACATTTACGCGTCTTTGCGCTTCACTAATAATAACGATCGAAATGATCATTAATATGAAAACCAGGAGCAGGATAATGACACCTACAAAACTTGCGCCTCCTCTTAAAAGGAGTATGGTCTGTCCCACATAAGACGGTATCCTTGAAACTATCCCGATAAATATTATCAGAGAAGCCCCGTTGCCTATTCCGCGCTCTGTCATAAGTTCACCAAGCCACATTACAAAAGATGTGCCCGCGGTAAGCAGAATTATGCATGAAATAAAAAAGTAGAAGAAACTGATCCCTGGAAGCAAGACTCCTCTCAGCCAAAAAGACATGCCCGCCGCCTGTATCGCTGCAAGGACAACGGTTAAATATCTGGTATATTGGGCTATTTCACGCCTTCCGCTTTCCCCTTCTTTTGACATTTCTTCAAGCTGGGGTATTACAGCGGTCAAAAGCTGGAATATGATCGATGCGTTAATATATGGGACTATTCCCATGGCAAATATCGAGAATTTAACAAGAGCGCCTCCTGTGAACAGATCAAGGAAATTAAGCAGGTTCCCTCTGCCGAACATGGATGCCAGCTTTGCGTGGTCTATGCCGGGGATCGGGATATGCACCCCGAACCTGAAAACAACAATTGCCACAAGCGTGAACAGGATCTTGTTCCTTAGGTCTTTAATATTGAAAATTCCAGAAACTGTATTTAACAAAAACTAAGCCCCCTGTTTTTCCAGAACTACGGCTTTTCCGCCGGCTTCCTTTATCTTCTTCATAGCGCTTTCGCTGAACTTATCCGCTTCGATCGTGATAGCTTTACTTAATGTCCCGTCTCCGAGTATTTTTAATAGTTCCCCTTCTCCTATCCTGCCCGCTTCTATAAGAGTTTTTTTATTCACTACATCCTTGAACGAATTAAGCTCGCCGACATTTATAATTGAATAGCTCTTCTTAAAAAGCAGGTTCTTGAATCCCTTTTCTTTTGGAAGCCTCCTGTAAAGAGGTGTCTGTCCACCTTCAAAGCCGGGACGCACCCCGCCCCCCTGTCTCGCTTTCTGCCCCTTATTTCCCCTCCCGGAAGTTTTTCCTCTCCCGGAGCTTGAACCTCGCCCTTTTCTTTTTTTCTTTTTCTTTGATCCGACCGCAGTCTGTAATTCTCCCATTTTCATACTTAACACCCCTTGTTATGAACCAATAAATTTGACCTCGAGTTTTTTCCCTCTTAATGCTTCTTCGGTCTCAAGATTTTTCAAGTTCTTCAAGCATATTAATGTGGCCCTGGCATTATTTATTGCGTTTGACGCGCCGATCGATTTCGCGACAATATCCTTTATTCCCGCCAGCTCTAATACCGTCCTTACGGCGCCTCCGGCTATAACGCCGGTTCCCATGGTCGCCGGCCTAAGTATTACCCTGCTGGCGCCAGACTCTCCGGAAATATCATGAGGGATAGTGCTTCCGATCATCGGAACCGTGACCATGTGTTTTTTCGCGTCCTCCACGGATTTTCTTATGGCAGAGGAGACCTCGGATGCTTTTCCAACCCCTACCCCAACGCTGCCCTCCGCATCTCCGACTATAACGACCGCCCTGAAAGACAGCTTTTTGCCGCCCTTTACTACCTTGCAGATCCTTCTTATCTGCACCACTTTTTCTTTTAATTTTTCTTCTTCCCCGTATTGTTGTCGCATTAATTCCTCCCTAAAACTCCAGGCCTGCTTCCCTTGCTGCAGAAGCCAAAGCCGCGATCTTCCCGTGATAGAGGAATCCCCCTCTATCGAACACTACTTTTTTAACATCCTTCGCGATCGCCCTTTTTGCGATTTCCTGGCCGATCAGTTTCGCCGCATCAATATTATTCTTAACGGCTTTTTTGCCTTTTTTTAACGATTGCGTTGATACCGCTGCCAGGGTGATCCCCTTTTCATCGTCAATCACCTGGGCATAAATATGCTTTAAGCTTCTGAACACAGAAAGCCTGGGACGTTCGTTTGTTCCAAAGATCCTTTTACTCAGCTTGCCTTTCATTTTGCAGCTCCTGCCGCCTTTGCGGCTTTTCCGGCCTTTTTCTTAATTATTTCGCCGGCATACTTGATGCCTTTCAATTTATACGGCTCGACTTCCTTTGATTTTTTGATCGTCGAAGCGATCCTTCCGACAAGTTCTTTATCCACTCCGGAAACAACAACTTTATCCTGGCCTTCAACTTTAAAATCAATCCCGGCCGGCGGATCAAATGTCACAGGATGGGAAAATCCAACCTGCAAACTAAGCTTGGTTCCCTGCTTACTAGCCCTGTATCCTACGCCTGAAAGCTCAAGCCTTTTTTCAAAACCTTTAGAGACCCCCGTTATCATGTTGTGAATAAGCGCCCTGTATAATCCGTGAAAGGATTTTGTCTCCTTCAGATCATTACTTCTCTTTACAAGAACATTCTTGCCTTCCACGGCAATTGTTATTCCCTCCGGCACCAGCTTCGTGAGGGTTCCTTTGGCTCCTTTTACGGAAACCTGATCCTTTTCCACTTTAACCTCGACCCCGGACGGGATCTCTACAGGCTGTTTTCCTATTTTAGACATGGATCACCATATATAACAAAGTACCTCTCCGCCAACTCCCAGTTTCCTTGCCTGGGAATCGGTAATTATGCCTTTTGAAGTTGACAGTATTACGGTCCCAAAGCCCGACTTGATCCTTGGAATTTCGCTTTTTCCGGAATAAACCCTTCTACCGGGCGTGCTTACACGCTTTATTGAAGAGATTATGCTCGCTTTCTTCTGGTTATATTTAAGGGTGACCCTGATTATTTTTTTATTCCTCTTGGTCAGGCTCTCGATCTTTGAAATGTACCCTTCGTCCAAAAGTATCTTAGCAATATCATGCTTGACGCGGCTGGACGGAATATCCACCGTTTCCAGCCTTGCAGTTGCGCCGTTCCTTATTCTTGTCAACATATCGCCTATTGAATCGGTCAAATACATGTTTTCACCTTTCTACCAGCTTGATTTAGTGACGCCCGGAAGAAACCCTTCATGCGCGAGCTTTCGGAAACATATCCTGCAGATCCCGAATTTCCTTAAATATCCGCGCGGTCTTCCGCAAATGGAACACCTGTTATGCTTTCGAACATTGAACTTTTGCACCCTTTTCCATTTTAGTATCTTGCATTTCTTTGCCATATTTTCCCCTTTATGTCCTGAAAGGTAACCCGAAATATTTAAGGAGTTCCCTTGCCTCCTCATCTTTTTGCGCATTCGTGACTATAGTAACATCCATGCCCCTGACCTTATCAACCTTATCGTAATCGATCTCCGGGAAAATAAGCTGCTCTTTAATTCCCATTGTATAACTGCCGTGCCCGTCAAAGGATTTCGGGTTCAAGCCCCTAAAATCCCTTATTTTCGGTAAAGATACATTTATAAGCTTATTCAGGAAATCGAACATTTTGTTGCCGTGCAATGTCACTTTGCATCCAATGGGCAAGTTCTCCCTTAATTTAAAGCCTGCTATTGATTTTTTTGATTTGGTTATCAAGGGTTTCTGGCCTGTTATTGCCGAAAGTTCCGCAACAGATATCTCCATGGCTTTTGGATTCTGTGTCACTTCGCCAACACCCCTGTTTATGACGACTTTCACTACCTTTGGCACCTGCATGGGGTTCTTGTAATTGAACTGCTTCATCAAAGCCGGGATAATTTCTTTCAAATATCTTTCTTTCAGGGTTTTCATCCTTTATTTCACCTTATCTATTACTTCCGAACAATTAGAGCATTTCCTTACAGGCATGCCCTCCGATTTTTCAAATCTTACCCTTACACCCTCGTTGCATTTCGGGCATATAAGGATGACCTTCGAGGGATTGAGCGGTACCAGCTTTTCTATGATCCCTCCCTGAAAATTCTTTGTCTGCCTCTGGTGTTTTTTGGCCACATTGATCTTTTCAACTGTAATTCCCTTGTCGGAGATCTTCAGGATCTTCCCTTTTTTACCTTTTTCCCTGCCGGAAATAACGCAGACCGTATCTCCTTTTTTCAGTCTATTGCTCATTTATTACACGACCTCCGGCGCCAGGGATATGATCTTCAGGAAATTCCTGTCCCTTAATTCTCTTGCGACGGGACCGAATATTCGGGTGCCTTTCGGGTTTCCGTCCTTTGATATGACAACTGCAGCGTTATCATCGAACCTTAGATATCCCCCGTCATCTCTTCTAAGCATTTTTCTTGTCCTCACAACCACGGCAAGGACCACTTCGCTCTTTTTAACCGTCATGTTCGGATTGGCCTGTTTCACCACTCCGGTGATCAGATCGCCCACACCGGCATATTTCCTGTTTGATGAGCCAAGGACCCTTATGCACATAATGATCTTGGCGCCGCTGTTGTCGGCAACATTAAGCATCGATCTTGTTTGTATCAATTTCTTTCTCCTTTGCCTTTCTTACATGTGCTGGACGGCCCTTATCTTCTTCCGCGATCCTTTCTTTGCCATGGCCAAGCACGGATAATACTATCCATCTTTTATCTCTGGATAACGGACGGACCTCCATGATCCTTACTTTATCCCCTACTTTACTGAGATTACCTTCATCGTGGGCTTTGAACCTTGCGGTCTTTACAAGGACCTTTTTATATAGTTTATGCTGGACCTTTCTTTCAACTTCAATGACAACAGTTTTGCTCATTTTATTCGAGACCACAATGCCTTCCTTTATCTTTTTGCTCATTTTGCGCTCCCTGCCTGTCCGCTAGGCTGTCTGGATTTTTCACTTATAACCGTTAATACCCTTGCAATGTTCCTGCGGACCCAGGTTAACTGATGAGGGTTCTTAAGCTCTTTCAGTCTCAGCTCCAGCAGCTGTTTTCTTAAAGTAACAAGCTTTTCATTTAACTGGTCCACTGCCAATTGCCTGAAATTCTCGATATTATTTTCTTTTTGTTTTGCCAAATTACACCTTTTCCACGAATCTTGTCTTGATCGGGAGCTTATGCCCCGCCAGTCTCATTGCTTCTGCCGCGTCTGCCTTTGAAACCCCGGCCAGCTCGAACAATATCTTTCCCGGCTTAATGACCGCCACGTAATACGCGGGATCTCCTTTACCTCCGCCCATACGGGTTTCCGCCGGTCTGGATGTTGCCGCTTTGTCGCATAGAACTCTTAGCCATAGCTTTCCGCCCCTTTTCACAAAGTGCGTGATCGCCTTTCTGGCTGATTCTATCTGTCTGGTTTTAAGCCAGCAGCACTCAAGCGCCTGAAGGCCGAATTCACCAAAGCACAGCGTATTGCCACGTGTGGCGACGCCGCTCCTTCTGCCTCTGTGATGTTTCCTGAATTTGGTCTTCTTCGGCTGTATAACTGCCATATTAGCTTACCGTCTCGATGGAGGTCACAGTAGGTTTAACAACCTCCCCTATCGTTTCCTCCTTTTTGCCGACCACATCCCCCTTATAGATCCAGACCTTTACGCCGATCTTGCCATAAACTGTCATTGCTTCCGCAAAACCGTAATCGATCTTTGCTCTCAGGGTCTGCAGCGGCACCCTTCCTTTCCTGTACCATTCGCTCCTGGCGATCTCCGCGCCGTTCAATCTTCCCCCGCACATGACTTTTATGCCTTTTGCTCCGCTGCGAAGCGCTTTTGAAACTGTCTGTTTCATTACCCTTCTGAAAGCGATCCTTTTTTCCAGCTGTACAGCAATGTTCTCTGAAACAAGCTGAGCGCAAGTTTCAGGATTATCTTCCTCCTGAATGTTCAGCTCAACCTGCTTGCCTGTCCTCTTTACCAGTTCTTCCCGCAGGGCGGCCACTTCCCTGCCACCCCGGCCGATTATCAGTCCGGGTTTCGCTGAAAAAACAGTTATTTCCACCTGGTTCGCTCTTCTGCTTATCTTAATTTTTGAAACGCCGGCCTTATAAAGATTGTGTTTAATATATTTCCTTAGACTGAAGTCTTCCAGCATAAGCTTGCTGTAATCACGCTTGTTCGCGAACCAGATCGAATCCCAGTCTTCTATTACGCCCAGCCTGAATCCTTTAGGATGTACTTTTTGTCCCACTTTTATGCTCCTCTACATATAATGTTATATGGCTCTGCCTTTTCAGTATCGGGAACGCAGATCCTCTTGCCCTTGGATGGACCCTTTTATAAGGCGTTGCGCCATCCACAAAAACTTCTGACACATATAGATTGTTCTTTTCGATCTTAAAATTGTTCTTCGCGTTCGCTATAGCGGATTTAAGGACCTTGAGCATAAGCCTTGCTCCGAGGTTTGGCATATATTTCAGCACATAAAACGCTTCATCCACCTGTTTTCCCCTGATAAGGTCCGCGACAAGTCTTATTTTCCTTGTCTGAGCCCTTAAATATTTTGCCTGTGATTTAATTTTCATATTATTATGTTAAGGTCGCGGTCTTTGTAGTGGGCACGCTATGTCCCCTGAATGTCCTGGTTGGCGCGAATTCCCCCAGTTTGTGCCCGACCATATTCTCCGTTATGTACAAGGGTATATGCTTATTTCCGTTATGAACAGCAATGGTATACCCGATCATTTCCGGTATTACTGTTGATCTTCTGGACCATGTTTTTATCATTTTTTTTGATCCGCTCTTTTCCATTTTCTGGATCTTTTCAAGCAAATGATAATCAACGAACGGCCCCTTTTTTGACGATCTGCCCAAACTAAGCCCTCCTCATTAATATAAATCTGTCGCTTTTGTTCCTTTTCTTCCTTGTCTTGTATCCAAGCGTCGGTTTTCCCCATGGAGTGACAGGGGAAGGCATTCCGATCGGGGAACGCCCTTCGCCGCCGCCATGCGGATGGTCGCACGGATTCATGGCAACTCCTCGGACCGCGGGACGTCTTCCTATATGCCTCATTCTCCCCGCTTTTCCGAAATACACGTTCTTGTCATCCAAATTGCCTATCTGCCCGACCGTCGCCCTGCAATCTATATGTATAAGTCTCTGTTCACCGGACGGGAGCTTTATTGTGGCGTACTTCCCTTCCTTGGCAACAAGCGAAACAAAAGCCCCCGCGGACCTTGCCAGTGCTCCGCCTTTGCCCGCCGCCATTTCAACATTATGCAGCATGGTACCAACAGGTATGTTCTTTATTGGCAATGCGTTACCTATCTTTATGTCCACTTCCGTGCCGGATTGAACGACATCGCCCACTTTAATTCCGAGCGGCGCCAGAATATATCTTTTCTCGCCGTCCGCATAATTCAGTAAAACGATGAAAGAATTCCTGTATGGATCATATTCTATGGAAGCCACTTTTGCCGGTATCCCGTCCTTATTCCTCTTAAAATCGACAAGGCGATACAACTGCTTGTTCCCCCCGCCTCTATGTCTCATGCTTATCCTTCCCCGCGCATCCCTTCCCGCTTTCTTCTGAATAGTGCAAAGCAGGGACTTCTCCGGTTTTGAAGAGGTGAGCTCGCTGTAATCCAGGTCTACCCTGAACCTTTGTCCGTTCGTAAGAGATCTTCTTACTTTAATGGGCATTATGCTGAAGCCTCCAGTTCTTTGATCTTCTGTCCTGCTTTTATCTTTACATAGGCTTTTTTCCATCCGGATGTTCTGCCTATGCTCTTACCCAGCTTTCTGGCCTTTCCCCTTACCTTTGTAGTGTTGATAGAGACAACATCCACGCCGAAAGCCTTTTCAACAGCATATTTTATCTGGTTTTTGGTCGAATCCTTGATCACCCTGAAAACATAAACTGAATCCGCCCTTAAATTGGAGGTTTTCTCTGTTATTAGAGGTGACACAATTATCTGATAAGAATTGTGCATTATTTATAGGCCTCCTCTAATACCGGGATAGCTTCCTTCAACAATAGAACATCCTCATGCTTTAAAAGATCGTACACATTCAGGGCTCTTCCCTCCAATATCTTTACCCCTTTAATATTCCTTGAAGCGCGGGAAATATTTGCATCCGCTTTCGGGAGCACTATTAACGCTTTCTCCGCGATCTTTAAACCTTTAAGCAGCTTTACCATCTCTTTTGTCTTTGGGCTAGATAGTTCAATATTATCGATCACTTTTATCTTGCCCGACCTTGCCAGCTCCGACAACATTATCCTTATCGCAGCCTTTCTTATCTTAATGGGAAGACTGAAGGAATAGTCGCGCGGTTTTGGCGCGAACACGACCCCGCCCTTTCTCCAATGTGGGGCGCGGTTATCCCCGATCCTTGCCCGCCCGGTCCCTTTCTGCCTCCACGGCTTCCTGCCGCCGCCGGAAACTTCCGCCCTGGTTTTGGCGCAGGCATTCCCTGTCCTTGCGGAAGCCAGATACCAGTTTAGCGTCTCATTAATGATGTGCTCGTTCATCTCCGATTTAAATATTTCATCGGAGACCTTTATCTCGTTTTCAGCTTTGCCTTTCATTGATATTAAACTTAATTTCATTTATATTTTCCTATTTCTTTACCGAAGTGGCTCCCGCGGTCTTTGCCGTTTTCTCCAATCTCGCCACCGCGACCCTTCTAACTCTTGGTTTAGCAATATGTCCTGTACCGTTAATAGCCAAAAGATTGCCTTTATAGCCCGGTACTGATCCTCTAATGCCAATAATATTTTTTTCAACGTCAAGATACAGTATTTCCAGGCCTTTTGTTGTTACTGTATCATGCCCCATGTGGCCTGCCCGTCTTTTCCCCTTATAAACATGTGAAACATGGGTGCCGCTGCCAGATGAGCCCGGAAGCCTGTGAGATTTAGATCCATGGGTCATAGGCCCCCTGTTAAAGTGATATCTTTTAACCGGACCCTGAAATCCTTTTCCAATAGACGTGCCCGTCACATTCACAATTTCATTCATTTTAAATGTATCGGCTTTAATTTCCTGCCCGACTGAATATCCCTCTAAACTTGCTTTCCTGAACTCTCTAAGAAAATGGTAGCTCTCCTTTAAACCGAGCTTCTTGAAATATCCCTCCATTGGCTTATTTTCTTTCTTTGAGCTCACAAATCCAAGCTGAACCGCCAAATATCCGTCGTTCTCCATTGTTCTGATATTTGTAATAAAACACGGCCCCGCCTGGATAACCGTAATAGGCTCCACGGCGCCGGTTGTATCGTATATCTGGGTCATTCCCAGTTTTTTCCCTAATATTTCCGCCATAATTATTTAAGTTTTATCTCAATATCCACGCCCGCAGGAAGGTCCAGCTGCATCAGAGCATCTACCGTCTGCTGGGCGGGATCAAGGATATCTATGAGCCTTTTATGAGTCCTTATCTCGAAATGTTCACGTGATTTTTTGTCAACGTTCGTTGACCTGTTAACGCAATATATCTCTCTGTCCGTTGGAAGCGGTATCGGGCCAGAGACAACTCCCCCCGAGCGCTTTGCCGTATCAATTATCTTTGCGGCAGACTGATCGAGTATCGTGCTGTCATATGCTTTTAATCTTATTCTTATTTTCTGTCTGCTCATTTATTTTCCCTGCGATTTCGCGATTATGCCTTCCGCGATATTCTTTGGAACCTCTTCGTATTTTGAGAATTCCATCGTGTATATGCCCCTTCCCTGGGTCTTTGACCTGAGGGCGGTAGCGTATCCGAACATGTCTGAAAGAGGCACAGCGGCTTTTATTATCTGAATCCCAGCCCTTGCTTCCATGCCCTCGATCTTCCCGCGACGAGAGTTAATGTCCCCGATGACATCACCCATATACTGCTCCGGCACTTCAACCTCCACCTTCATTATCGGCTCAAGAAGTATAGGCTTTGATCTCATGAATCCTTCCTTAAAAGCCATTGATCCCGCGATCTTAAATGCCATTTCAGAAGAGTCCACTTCATGGAACGATCCGTCGAAAAGCGTGACCCTTATGTCTATTACAGGATATCCGGCAAGGACCCCTGTCTGCATTGCTTCTTCCACGCCATTTTCAACCGCCGGGATATATTCCTTTGGAATAGATCCTCCAACGATCTTGTTCACAAATTCAAAATTGCTTCCCGCCGCAAGCGGCTCTACTTTTACCCATACGTGACCGTACTGCCCGCGTCCTCCTGTCTGCCTGATGAACTTGCCTTCCGCTTCTGAAGAAGCCTTTATGGTCTCCTTATACGCGACCTGCGGCTTCCCGACATTTGCCTCGACTTTAAATTCCCTGAGGAGCCTGTCCACTATGATCTCCAGGTGCAGTTCTCCCATTCCGGAAATGATGGTCTGTCCTGTTTCCGGATCGCCTTTGATCCTGAACGTTGGGTCTTCCTCCGCAAGCCTGCCAAGCGCGACTCCGAGTTTTTCCTGATCGGCTTTGGTCTTTGGCTCGATCGCGACATATATAACTGGCTCCGGAAATTTAATGGATTCAAGTATTACGGGTTTCCCCTCATCGCACAATGTATCACCGGTTGTTGTCCCTTTAAGTCCAACTGCAGCGGCAATATCCCCCGCGTAAACTTCTTCGATCTCCTCGCGCTTGTCCGCATGCATCTGGATCAAACGCCCGATCCTTTCTTTTGAATCTTTTGTTGAATTCAATATGTAAGAGCCGGATTTAAGCACTCCTGAATAAACCCTGAAAAATATCAGTTTGCCCACAAATGGATCCGTCATGATCTTAAATGCCAGCGCCGAAAAACTGTCTGTGTCAGCAGGATGCCTTTCTTCTTCCAAGCCTGATCTCGGATTTAATCCCATAACAGGGGGAACTTCAATTGGAGAGGGCAGATAATCTATAATGGCATCGATCATTGGCTGCACCGCTGTATTTTTTAAAGCCGTTCCGCACGTTACAGGAATGATCTTGCAGGCTATTGTAAGTTTTCTTATTCCTTTTTTTATCTCTTCCTTTTCCAGAGTATGCTTTTCCAGGTATTTTTCAAGCATTGCGTCATCCGCTTCCGCGGCGGCCTCTATGAGTTTTTCCCTGTAAGCTTTCGCGTCCGCCATAAGCTCCTGCGGGATCTCTTCCGTCACCGGTTTAGATCCCGTTTCATCATCCTCTTTATATATGATCGCTTTCATCTCTACCAGATCAATGACCCCTTTGAATTTATCCTCAGCGCCTATTGGCAGCTGGAGCAGAACTGGATTTGCGTGAAGCCTTTCTTTCATCTGCTTAACACATCTAAAAAAATCCGCGCCAATACGGTCCATCTTATTTATGAAAGCCATCCTTGGGACCTTGTATTTTGTGGCCTGCTTCCAGACAGTTTCTGATTGCGGCTGGACACCGCCCACGGCGCAGAACACCGCTACCATGCCGTCCAATACCCTGAGCGATCTCTCAACTTCCACAGTAAAATCAACGTGACCAGGCGTGTCGATGATATTTATCCTGTAGCCTTTCCAGAAAGTCGTGATAGCAGCCGAGGTTATTGTTATTCCTCTTTCCCTTTCCTGGACCATCCAGTCGGTAACCGTAGTGCCTTCATCCACATCCCCGATCCTGTGTATTTTTCCGGAATAGAACAGGATCCTTTCCGTTGTTGTGGTTTTCCCGGCATCTATATGGGCTGCGATGCCGATATTCCTATATTTTTCTATTGGATATGTTCTTACCATTTATTACCACCTAAAGTGAGCAAAAGCCTTGTTAGACTCCGCCATTTTATGAGTGTCCTCCCTCTTTTTCATTGACGCGCCAATGCCGTTATAAGCATCCATTATTTCTCCCGAAAGTTTTTCCTGCATGGAATGCCCGGCCCTTTTCCTTGCATTCGCTCTTATCCATTGCATGGAAATTGCAAGTCCCCTGCTTTCTTCCACTTCGATCGGGACCTGATAAGTTGCTCCGCCAACACGCCTTGGTTTTACTTCCATGAGCGGTCTCGCGTTATGCAAAGCTTTCTCAAAAATTTCCAGGGGCGGCTTTTTCAGTTTTTCCGATGCTATATCCAGCGCGCCGTAAAAGATCCTCTCGCAAGTGCTCTTTTTGCCGTTCGTCATCATTTTATTGATGAATTTCAGCACAAGAACGCTTTTGAACACAGCGTCCGGCACTGGTTTTTTTCTTATTATTTTTCCTCTTCTAGGCATACATCACCTGCTTATTTTGCTCCCTTGGCTGCCGCTTTTACCTGTTTTGCGCCATACCTTGATCTGCCCTGTCTCCTGTTCTCAACACCGGCAGTGTCAAATGTTCCCCTTACAATATGATATCTTACCCCAGGCAGATCTTTTACCCTGCCGCCTCTTACAAGCACTACTGAATGTTCCTGTAAGTTATGCCCAACGCCAGGAATATAAGCTGAGACTTCCATCTTATTTGTCAATCTAACGCGTGCGACCTTTCTTAAAGCCGAATTTGGTTTTTTTGGCGTTGTTGTATAAACCCTTATGCATACTCCTCTTTTGAAGGGATTCTTGAACAAAGCCGGGGCTTTGCTCTTATAGTGTTTTTTCTTTCTACCGAACCTGATCAATTGATTGATTGTAGGCATTTATTAAGACTTTGCCTCCTCTTCTGCTGGTTGTGCCGCTCCGCTAAGCATATATGGAACAAGCTCAACTTCCCTGAAATCAGCGAATCCTGTTCCCGCGGGTATAAGCTTTCC
>Ga0315277_10007191_pt1 | contig 14443 bp, 9 predicted proteins | sample YL17G05_15_MG_FD_203695 | JGI IMG/M metagenome (GOLD analysis project Ga0315277, IMG submission 203695) | Sediment microbial communities from Yellowstone Lake, YNP, Wyoming, USA - YL17G05_15 | ecosystem: Environmental > Aquatic > Freshwater > Lake > Sediment | place: USA: Wyoming | collected... | reverse complement strand
CCTTGGGAAAGCAGGGGACATAATCACGGAGCTGCTTTTTGACCGCGTCGTCGTGGCCGCGGAAGCGGTTCTCGAACCCGGCATACCGCCAGTCCTCGAGCGGCTCGAGGAGAGCCCGGACTTCGTCTGGCTGGGGGAGCCTTTTTTCTTCGAGCGCGGCCAAAAGGCCGTCGAGGTTTTCCCGCAGCTGGATGAACTTTTTCATCAGGAGCTTGGCGTCCTCGGACTCCGCAGCGAGCTTGTCGACGCGCCATTCCAGGCTCTTGAAGATCAGGCCGACGTGGTTGCTTCCGAGGGCGTCCCATTCCTTGTCCTTGGCGTCGACGAGGGCGGCGAGCTGGCGGATGAGCTCCTCGAACGAGGCAAAGAGATTCTTGGTCAGGGTGACGTTTTGGAGGAGGATGTTTTGGTGTTCCCGGAGGAGGAGGAAGACCTGCTCGTGAAAGGCCGAAGCCGCTTTTGCCGCCGCCGAGCTCCGGGACAGCCCGGAAAGGACCGATCCTTTGAAGGAAAGTTTCTCCTGTTCTTTCTTGAGGAGTTCCCGAAGGCGGGAGAGGATTGGGGCGAGAGAGGCGGCGCTCTGGGCGAGGTGTTCCGCCTGTTCCTTTTGCTTTATTTCGTCAAGCCGGCGGGCGAATTCCTGTTCTTTCTCCTGGCGCTCCTGGGCGAGCTTCTCCAGCGTCCGGCGCATTATTTTTTATCGGGAGAGGCGGGCTTTTCAGAATCGGCCTTCTTTTCCTCGGGCTCTTTGCCGCTGAACCCTTTTTTGAAGTTGCGGATGCCTTCGCCCAGGCCTTTCCCCAGCTCGGGCAGTCGACGGGCGCCGAAGATGATGACGACGAGGAGAAGGATGAGCAGGAGCTCGGTTGGTCCGACCGGTCCAAATAAAAACATCTCGGCCTCCTTCGAGGTTTTATCCTCGATCAACGGGAGAGTATTCGGTTTGACAGATCAAACGTACTTCACTCGGGCCGAAAAGTCAAGAAAGCGGCACCCCCACGGCTTTATCTTCCGGGGAGAATTCTGTACAATCGACGGCGTGATCAAGGTCATCCTGGCCCTTATCATCCTGGTCAACGGTTTTTTCGCCTACCGCCTTTTCGCTGACCTCAACCGGCACAAGGCAGAAGTCTGGAGAGAGCCGGGTTCGAACATCCTTTTCGCGGCTCTGGGGATCGTCTCCCAGTTCTTGAGCACCTTCGGAGTTTCCGACTTTGCCTTCAATACGGTGGCCTTCCGCCTGACCAAGACCGTCGAGGACAAGAAAATCCCCGGGACGCTCAATGCGGCCTGTGTCATTCCGGTGGCCTTCATGGCCCTGGCCTACATCACGGTCATCAAGGTCGATGTCCTGACTCTCATCGTCCTCATCATCGCCCAGACGACCGGCTCCTACTTTACGCCAAGGATCGTAGTGAAGCTGCCCGTGAGCCGGATCAGGATCGGGATCGCGGTCGGGCTTCTCTGCGCGGCCTCCTTCATCCTGGCCGGCAAGCTCCAGCTCATTCCCTCGGGCGGGAACCTGACCGGACTGCCGGGCCTCAAGCTGGTCATCGCCGCAGTCGCCGTGTTCATCTACGGCGCCCTGAACAACATCGGCATCGGCTCCTACGCCCCGACCATGGCCACAGTCTATGCGCTCGGCATCGACCCCCGGGTGGCTTTCCCCATCATGATGGGAGGGTGTACCTTCTCCTGTGCGGTCGGAGCGCTGGAGTTCGTCCGGCTCGGCGGTTACAGCCGAAAGCCGACCCTCTGGATCTCGACAGTCGGGCTCCTGGGTGTGGCGGCTGCCGTTTACGCCGTCAAGAGTATGGATGTGGACCTGATCAAGTGGGTGGTCTTCGTCGTCGTCCTGTATGCGGCCCTGGACCTGCTCTCCAAGGAGTTCAGGGCGAAAAAACCGGCGGCTCAGCCTGAATAGACCTGGCGATAGGACCCGCCCACTTCGCGTAAATAGAAGATGCATTCCCCCCTGATCGGTTCATTGACTCCCCTCCCCGTTTCTGACATCATACTTTTCCGATAGAATAAATACGAAATCTCCCGAGTTGTGAGGTGAGAATTGCGGCCGACTATTGAATGGCAGGATGACCGGGTGGTGATGATCGACCAGCGAAAGCTTCCCCTCGAGGAGGTCTATGTCGAATGCCGGAACGAGGAGGAAGTCGCCCGGGCCATCGAGACAATGGTCATCCGCGGCGCCCCGGCTATCGGGGTCGCGGCCGCCTACGGTGTGGCGCTAGGTGTCATGAGCGCCGACCCGACCCGGGAAGTCGACCGGAAGTTCGATCAGATCTTGCAGAGGCTCGCCCGGACTCGGCCCACGGCGCGCAACTTGTTCTGGGCGCTGGAGAGGATGAAACGTGTTTATGGCGAGAACAAGCTCCTTCCCTGCGGTGCGCTCGGGCTCCGTCTAGTCAGGGAGGCCCAGGCCATCGAAGCGGAAGACCTGGAGACCAACAAGAAAATTGGCTCTTTCGGTAAGGGCCTGATCACCGACGGCGATTCTATTCTCACCCACTGCAACGCCGGCGGACTGGCCACATCCGGGTACGGCACGGCGATCGGTGTCATCCGCGCGGCCTTCGAGGCGGGGAAGAAGATCCGAGTCTTCGTGGATGAAACACGGCCGTTCCTGCAAGGGGCACGCCTGACCACTTGGGAGCTCAAAGAGCTCGGGATTCCCATGACCCTGATCACCGACAACATGGCCGGCTGGCTGATGAAAAAAGGAGAGATCACCCTGGTCATAACCGGCGCCGACCGCATCGCCCGGAACGGCGACTCCGCCAACAAGATCGGAACATATTCCCTGGCCGTGCTGGCCAGACATCATCGCCTGCCCTTCTACGTGGCGGCGCCGCTCAACACCTTCGATTTCAGCCTCCGGAGCGGAGAGGAGATCCCGATCGAAGAGCGTCGGGGCGACGAAGTCCGCCGGGTGGGCGGCTGGGCCATCACCCTGCCGGATATCCCGGTCCGCAACCCGGCCTTCGATGTCGTCCCGGCCAAGCTCATCAGCGCCATCATCAGCGAGCGGGGCATCGCCCGCCCACCATACTCTAGAAGCCTGGCCGTTTGGCGGAGAGGAGAATAAAGCTTGTTATCGCGCGCGGAGCACGGCGATCTCCCTCCTCCTGAACTCCTCCCACCAGGGGAGGGGGAAGTTCGTGCTCTCTTCTAGGGCGAGATGGGGCATAAGGGAAGAATATAGGAGCCTGTATCTTCGATGAATATATTAGCGATCGAGACGTCGTGCGATGAGACGGCCGCGGCCGTCGTCACGGCCGAGCGCCGGATCCTGAGCAGCGTCGTTCTCTCCCAGGACGAAGTCCACGCGCCCTACGGTGGTGTGGTTCCCGAGTTGGCCTCGCGCCAGCACCTCCGTTCCATCGGCTATATTGTAGCCGAAAGTTTGCAGCGGGCTTCGCTTTCGACCGCGGACATCGACGCCTTTGCCGTGACTCAGGGGCCAGGCCTCATCGGGTCCCTCCTCGTCGGCCTGTCGTTCGCCAAAGGCCTGGCCTATTTCTACCGGAAGCCGCTCCTCGGCATCGACCATCTTGAGGCTCATATGGAGGCCGCTTTCCTCGAGAACCCGGACATCCCCTTCCCTGCTCTGGCCCTCCTTGTCTCCGGCGGGCATACCTCCCTTTTTCTTTTGAAAAAGAGGCTTCGGTTCAAGCTTTTGGGGAGGACAAGGGATGACGCCGCGGGCGAGGCGCTGGACAAGATCGCCAAGTTCCTCGACCTGGGCTACCCGGGAGGGCCGGTGATCGAGCGGCTGTCGGCCGGAGGAAACCCCGAGAAGTTCGCCTTTGCCCTGCCGCGGATGAAGGACGGAAGCCTGGACTTCAGCTTCAGCGGGTTGAAGACGGCCGCCCTGAAATGGATCGGAGAGACGAAGATGTCATCCCGACACCCGGAGCTTCCGGACTTCCTGGCGAGCTTCGAGGCCGCCGTCGTCCGGGCGCTACTCGAGAACGTGACCCAAACGGCCGGGAAATTCCATCCTGTTTCACTTATCCTTTGCGGCGGCGTCGCCCGCAACAAGCGACTGCGGAACGGGTTTGAGAAGCTCGCCCGGGCCTCCGGCCTTGACGCTCACATCCCCTCTCCCCAATTCTGTACCGATAACGCCGCCATGGTGGCCGCCCTGGCCGCCGAAAAAATGCGGGGGAAGAGAAGGCCACCCCTTTCCCTTGACCTCGACGCCTACCCGCGCTTCAGTCGCGCCAGGGAATGACCTGGAAAAGAAACGGCTCGAGGAGCATCGATTCGTCGGAGCGATGGCTTAGACGAAGGTCTACCTCGTAAAGGAAGAGTCGCTTGAATTCGTAAGCCGCGGCCGGATCAAAGTCTATCTCTTTGACCTCCCCGTTTGTTTTTCCCTGCCAGAGCGGGAGGTCGAACTGCCGCATCTCCAGGTCGTATTCTCCCTTGTTCGAACCAAAGCGGAGCTTCACCCTGGCCAGCTTTTTCCGGGATCCGAACAGGAACCTGTACGGTTTCTCGAGGTGGAGATAGAAGTCCCCGCCCTCCTTGGCAATCACCCCTTTTCCCATCGGAAAAGTGTAGAATCCGAGCGCCGACTGGGGCGAGTATTCGATGGTCTTGACAGGATAGAGCGGGCTGCGGGGAAAGAGCACCCAGAGGAAAAAAGCGGCGGCGAGAACGCCGTAAGCAAAAACCGAGGGAACGGCCCGGCCGAGCGGCCTTTCTTTCTTGGAGAAAAGGTAGGCTCCGAGAAAGGCGATGATTCCAGCCAGCCAGACATAATTGGGCAGATAGCGGGTGTTGTCCACCTTGATGAACGACGGCAGATAGGGAGGCAGGAGGAAATGCAGGTTGCTGAGGTAGACGAAGAGCTCTCCGGAACGCGAGGTGACCTCATGGGTTGTCGGCTGATAGAGGAAGGAGGGATTGGCAAGAAGTGTCCCAGCGATGAGGAAGCCGGCGCCGGCGGCCGCGCCGAAGAAGAAGGAGAAAGCCTTCCGGCGGTTGTGGACGATGAAGTACCCGACGGCGATGATCAGGATCCAGGAAAGAGGCGCCAAGACGCGGCCCTGGGGCGCGGCTCCCTGGCGATGAGTAAACAGCGCATAGTTGAGGAGAAAAGGAAGGCCGATAAGAAGCAGGGACCAAAAGTCACTCTTTTTTCGGCGGTAGAGTTCAACGAGTCCGAGGAGGGCGAAGAAGTAGAGGGGAGAATAGAGGAGCAGCCCGTCCCTCTGGTCGAGAAAATAATCTAGGAAGGCGTCGACCCGGGAGCGGAATGGGATGCCCAGAACCAGCTGCTTGAACGCCTCCGCCCTTTCCGGCGACATCACGCCTTCATAGACGGCGATCGGCGAGAATGTCCCATAGAGGGAATAGACGAAAATATAGAAGAGGACCATGGAGACGAGGGGAGGGACGGCGAAGACAAGGGCCTTGAGCCGAGCCTTTTGCTCCTTGAGCAGAAAATACATGGAGACCAGAAAGAGCGGGTAGAAAAAGAAGCTGTATTTCAGACCGAACCAGGGGAAAAGTCCCAAAAGGGACCCGCAGAGGATCATCCCGACGGTCGAGAGGGGTGTCCGGCCGCTGACCTTACGGAAAACAAAGCAGGCAAAGAACGCGATCGGGACCTCGGGATAGAGATGAACCGCGTAAAAAAGGACGGGCGAGCTGAAGGCATAGAGCGCCCAGAGGCCGAGCGAGAGCCGTTCTCTCTCCCACCGCTCGCGGGCATAGAGATAAACCTGGAGGCCCAGGAGCGAGGCCCAGATCGAAAGGCTCCCCTTAAGGATAAAGGTTAGCCATTTGCCGGAGACGAACTGGCTCAGCCAGTAGAAGGGGAGCGTCAGGACGGAGATCCCGGGGAGGTTGATGGGGTAGATGGAGTCTTTCCCCTTCTTGCCCTGGCGGCCATAGATGCCGAGCTTCAGCCTGGGGTGGTCCTTTTTGGAATAAAAATGGAAGTAATCCTGCTGCGCATAGTTGTTGGCGACGTTGATATCGCCGTCCCGGAGGAGGCTGTGGGCCGTGAGAAGGTAATAGGGCTCGTCGCCGGAGAATGACGTGCCCCGGGAAACAAGGATGAGCGCAGCGGCCTGGTAAACGAGGAATGAGACCAGGAAGAGGATGAGAATCCGGCGGCGGGGAGAGAGCGCCGAGAACCTGAGTACTGTTCGGTCGAAGACGGATCCGCGTTTGACCAGGAAGCGGGCGAATCCAGAGAGCTTGAGAAAGAGCGCGGTGGCGACGGCGAAGACGGCCAGGAGGCGAAGCCGAACCCGGAGGTCGCCGCCCGTCGTATAAAAGCGAAGAAGCCAGGGGCTGAGTATAAGGACGACGAGCGGAAGTAGGACCGTAGCGCCACGATGGCTCCAGAATGCTGGATCGGCCCCGAAATAGGACGCTTCCCAGCGAGTCAACAAGGACCAGAGCAGAAAGACCAGCCCAAAAGCCATGACCCAAAAGAGAATCATCATAAGGCCAGGCTTGTAAGAATGATCGAGTATGGTATAACGGAAGCTCTGGATGTAGATGTCGAGGAAAAGAGCCAGGCCGAGCGACAAGATGAAAAAGAGGGCGACAAGCGGGCTGCGGGATTTTCTTTTCACTGCCTTGAGTATGTGGAAATAGCGCCGGCGCTGTCAAGCGGATCGAGGCTGCGGCTCCTCCCCGCTTCGACATGACAGCCTTGCATTTTTTAGTTTCAGGGAAGAAAATCCGCTTCGGCCCGTCCAAAAGAGCGATGGAATTATATCCGGGAGTAAGGAAGATGCCGCGATCGCGACACCGCCCGCTCGTCTGGACAGGCATTCTTGCACTCGCCGCCGGTTTGGCCTCCTCTTCCTTCGGCCAAGAGCGGACCAAGACCTTGACTATCAGCAGTCTCGAGACCCCGCCGCGGATCGACGGCCTCGTGGACGACGCCTGCTGGAAGGGACGGGAGCCCGTTTCCGGGTTTTTCCAGTACGACCCGGTCAACGGGACGAAGGCTTCCGAGGAAACCTACGTCTGGGCCGCTTACGACCAGAAGTATGTCTACTTCGCCTTCCTGATGAAGGACGCCCAGCCGGACAAGATCTGGGCCGAACTGACGCCCCGCAACGAGTTCGAAAACAACGATTCGATCACGCTCATCCTGGATACCTACAATGACAAGCGGACGAGCATCACCTTCGAGCTCAATCCCAAAGGCGTCCAGAAGAACTCGGTCGAGACGATCTGGAAGTCTGAAGCGGCGATGCGGCCGGACGGCTGGAGCGCCGAGATGGCCATCCCCTTCAAATCGCTGCGCTTCTCCGCCCAGGAGAGCCAGGTTTGGGGGGTCAATTTCGAAAGGTACATCCACCGGTTGAATGAAACCGACTACTGGACCGACGTCGACCGCGACCTGCCAAAACTCCAGCAGACTGGAGAACTGCGCGGCCTCTCCGGCGTCCGGCCCGGCTACAACCTCGAGTTTTTCCCCTACGCAGGTGTCCGGATGTCGAAATGGGAGGGGGCGGAGGACAACAAAGCGGCCTTTGGGCTCGACGCCAAGTGGGGCATCCAGCCCAACTTGTACCTGGACGTCACGGCCAGCCCCGACTTCAGCGAGGTTGAGTCCGACCCCTTCATCTACCAGCTCTCGCCCTACGAGAACTACCTCCAGGAAAACCGGCCCTTCTTCACCGAGGGCAGCCGCTATTTCGAGCTGTCCTCGGGAGACGAATATGATGAAGGCGGCATCAGCCTCTTCTATTCCCGGCGGATACGCGACCCGAAGTTCGCGGCCAAGGTCTCCGGCAAAACGGGAGGATACGGTTTCGGGATTCTCGGTGCGTTCAACAAAGAGGATCTCGGTGACTCCTTTTTCAGCGTCGTCCGCGTCCAGAAGGACATTTTCAAGAACTCCCAGGTCGGGATCTATTACGCGGGGATCCACGACGAGACGGATCGCAACCAAAACGTCGCCCTGGACTACAATTTCAACTTCAAGGATTTCTATTATATCCGCGGGATGAGCGCCTTCACTTTCAACGAAGGAGTCTCGAACAGGCGGAACGGCATCCACCTCCTCCAGTTCCAGCGGGAGCCGGACGCCGGCCTGCAGATCATGTCGGGCTTCCAGAGGATCGAGGACGACGTCGTCATCCGGACGGGCTATATCGACCAGGTCGACGTCCAGTCCTTCGACTTTATGACCGGCTACGCTTGGCGCCATAACAGCGGAATCCTCAAGCGCTTCAGTATGGACATCGGCGGCCGTCTTCGCCAGGATTCGCGCGGAAGTTTGACTGGAAATAACCTGGACTTCTTCGTCTGGACGGAATTCCTCAACCGTATTGAAATCCACGGCGGGTTCGAGCTCGGCAAGAGCAAGTATCAAGTCGTCGACGAGAGCGACGAGCTCGCCTGGACGGCGGACTTCGTCAAGACCTACGGCGGCAACGTTGACTTCGGCTGGGAGCGCGGCGGCTTCCTGAAGGAGATCAGCGTCGAAGGAGGATGGGGAAAACGCGGCGTCTATAACGAGGAATTCACCGCGGTCGTCCCCGGCTCCCAGATCAGCGTCGAGGGTCAGCTGACGCTGCGGCCGCGGAGCAATCTGGAATGGTCGTTCGAGGCCGACTGGATCCGTCAGGTTATAGATGGCACCGGAGAGGAGGTTTTCAACGGGCTCGCCTATGAGACGGCCCTCCACTACCAGGTCACCCGCAGCCTCTTTCTCAACACCCGGCTCCTTGGGGAGACGAGGGAAAACCAATACAGCCTCGATTTCCTCGTCGGGTATTACTTCGGGGCCGGGAACATCGTCCAGCTTTCGTTCAAGAAGAGCGAACGGAACGAACTCCTCAGCCGGGTGGGCGGCTACTCCGTCACCCTCAAAGTCTCTTATCTCCTCCGGATATAAACTCCTCACAGATGGAACCGGCCGTCCTGGAGGAAATCCGGCGCCTCGAAGCTGCTTCCATCGAATAAACTCTCGCGGCTTCCTTTGTCTATTCGAGCATTTATAATGTTTTCACACTTAGATTCCCCCATGCGCATGGCCGTCTTGACATCGCCTTGCCCCGTAATTTAGCATCATCTGGGATGATAGGGAAGGCAATCTGATTCAGAGCTAGGCGACGCGCCGTTGAGTAAAAAAAGGAAATCGTTTTATGAAGATGCTTAAGGAGAGAAAAAAAAATAAACAAATGATCTTGGCCCTTTTTTGGGCAGGCATTCTAGTCGGCATCTTTTCCCGGATTACCTTCACTGAGTTCGAAAGGTTCAGAATAGAAATCGTTAAGACGACTATCGGACCCGTTCATAAACTTGTCACTGTGCGTATCCAGGAAAAATTCGATAGTTCTTATGGAGTGTTGCTTCTGAATCTAAAAATCAGAAATAAAGAAACCAGGCCGAAAACCATCGAGGTTTCCCTCAACGCTGCCAGAATAGGAGACATTGCCCTTCCACCCGCCGTGGCCAAGGAATATTTCCTAGAGGTCAGAAGAGAGAATTTCTCCGCGGACGAAATGCGTGTAGACCTACGGGGAAAAGACGATAGCTGGGAGTTAACTAAATTTGATATAGAAAATGTCTACGGCTACTCCACTGGCTTGGTCCGCTTCATCATCACTCCCAGGTCCGCCGAGGCTTTTCGAAGCCGCTCCTGGTTTTCTTTACTCGGATTGTTCTTTTTGTTTTTTCTCCTTGAGGTCCTGCAAAATTCCCCAAAAAGATATCTCCATCGCAAAAGACTGGCCTCTCTCTTCTTCAGGTCTTTTTTTGCCTTCTTCGCTTTTTTCTCACTACTCCCCTTTGTTTCCAGGTACCGGATCTTGTTTGGCTTCAACAGTCTCCTGTCGCTTATGCTGATTCTGTATTTCGCTGATCGCTACTATTTTTCAAAAATTCTTATATTCTTAAGAAAATTCTTCAGCCAGGAGGATATGCAAAAATCTCCCTGGAAAAAACACCTGGTTTCCTTCTCCATCTCCGCCCTGATTTTTCTCTTTTTCCTTTCCATCCTGGATTATTCTCTCAAATCTTTCAAGGGAAATTACAGCGGTTTTATGTGCTTTGCCAACAAATTTATAAACGATCGGAACCCCATTTTCTGGAATAAATCGCCTCAATTGGTCTTCCCCAACTCTGACTTTGAAAAAGGAACACTTGAAAACTGGACTGCGCCAGGCGATGTTTTTCAATTTCAGCCGACAAAGGATGACAATGTGGTGACCAGGCGCAGTCGTTTGCCCATCAATAACCAAGGGAAATATTGGATGGGTGTAAGCGAAAAAACCAGGGAAAAAGAGGGCCCGATTCCACGGAGGAGAAGGCGGTATAAGTCGTCAGAAAAATTGGTTTCTGCGCCATTTATTATTCAAAAAGAGAGGATCGGATTCCTCATCAGCGGTGGCAAATCCTATTCCAAGGGAAGACGATCCAAACGGTCGGTTGCCCTGGATGTCAATGGCGAAATTGTCCGTGAAGACGCGGGGACAAATACACAAATCATGGAACTGCAGGTGTGGGATGTAGCCCATTGGGTCGGACAGACGGCGCGCATTATGATCTCGCCACGTCTCAACGTCGACTGGTTCCACTATTACCAGGATGATCGTATCAAGGAGGGGCTCCTTAAAGGGGAATCAGGTTACGACGGGCAGTTTTTTTACTTCATGACTTATGACCCGTTTCTAAGCCGGTTTAAAGATAACCCCTGGAAATACAAACTGATGGTCGACGCGCCGCCGTATCGGTATAGCCGGATCGGCTTTTCTCTGCTGACCAAGTTGTTCTCTCTGGATCGGCCGAGACTTTACCCAAAAACGATGATATGGCTAATTCTCTTTTCGCATTTTTTTGGGGCTTTTTTTCTAGTCAAGATCATCCAGTTTTATAAACAAAACCCAGCCTGGGCTTTCCTCTACATACTCATTCCCGGCTTCCAGCTCTCCCTAAATCGGGCCCTTCCGGAATCGATCGCCGCCGCTTGTCTTCTCGGCGGGCTCTATTTTTATTTGGAGGAAAAGCCTCTGGCCACGGCTTCATTTTTTGCCCTCTCTTTCCTGACTCGCGAAACTGGTGTCTTGCTCGCGCTGGGCATCATTTATTTTGAGGTCTTCAGGAAAAAGAACCTCAGAAACGCCCTCCTTGTCGGCCTCTCCTTCATTCCCCTGATATTCTGGAGATTCTTTATAACTCTGAGGCTATTCGGAGATTATCGCTGGAAAACCCTCTTCTTCAGTCCAAATGATTTTTCGTTCCCCTTTTCCGGATTCGTTAAATTGTATAAAACGATCTTGGAGCATAAATACTTAAAGGGAATCATTCCATCGGCAACGATCTATCCTATAATGCTAATCTGCATTTTCGGTTTTTCCTTATATTTCCTATGGAGAAGAAAAGATTTCTTAAGCCTAAGTCTTTTCGCTTTCTCCTTTGTCTCTATCCTGCTTAACTACGAAAAGATCTGGATTCACGTCGATAACGGCATCAGGGGCACTTACGAGTCCTTCCTCTTTTTGATTATTGTTTTTATTTCCCAAAGTAAATCGAGTAAGCCAATTATCAAGTATCTTTTTCTGGGCCTTTTTCTTCAGGTTTTTACATTTAATTATTACCTATCAGGTCTTTATCCCTACTTCAGGAAAGGTCTTTTCTTTTTATAAGGTGTTTGGCCTGGGGCATATCCTTTTCTAGGGAAAAAATATTTCCAACTTTCCAGGTATGATGATAGGTACCAACAGTCCGAGTGAAGCCTATCAATCGGGTCAACCTGAGCCAGAAGAGTAAACACTCGGTCCTTCGCTTGGTTTTCAATCGCCAGTATCGGCAAAAACAGGAGACCAGGGCTTATCTGGAGTTTGTCGCCATATCAATCCCCTCTTTCCGGATAGGGGTCAGTCTCCTTTATGAAAAAGCGCCGATGAACAATATCTATTTGTTCTTGAGATCTTTGATCTCGGATTTTAGCATCCTGTATTCATTAAATCCGTTTCTCAAGATGTATGCCCCGTGGAAATTGTCAGGGACACTTTCCTGCGACACATTGTCAGGAAGCGTTCTGATGATGACCTCGGCTCTTTTCCAGACCAGAAGATTGCCGGATAAGATTAGGCCGGATCCCACCAAAAGGAACGCCGTGAGAATGACATAGACCATTCTTGTCTTGATAAATCCTTGGAAGATTGAGGCTAGCATAACGGACCACCCAAATGCGGAAAAATAGAGATATCGGCTTCCCTGGAGGTCGGGTCCGACATAAAACATCGTGTAGACTGGGAGAGCACTGATAAAGATAAGGAGGATTCCCAGGAGGAAATGATGCGATATCTTGTTTTTAAGAGAAGAGATCCAGAGTATTAGAGCGGCCGTCGCTAGCAAGACAAGTTTCAGGATGATGAGGCCTCCGAAATACGACTGATTCCAGGGTGCAAGAAATATTTTAAACGGCTGGCTTAGAAAATTCTTGATGAAGAGCCGGTTAGGGAGAGTAAAAAAAAATTCGAGGGTATAGTTAAGACAACGGCTCTGACAAATCCGAAGAGAATTAGGATCGAGGAGAAAGCGATATACGCCGATTTCAAATGCCTTCCTCTTTGGAAACGAAATCCAAAAACATCCAAGACCAGGAAAAAGAGGATGAAACATACGGCAGTTTCCTTTGATAACAGGGCGATGATCGTGAACAGGGAGGTCAGAATAATCGCGATCTTTCCAATCTCTTTAGTTTTCGTATAAGAAAGGGCCGCAAGAAGAAGGGAAAAAACCCACAAGAGTTCCTGGAGGCCAGAAATCCACAGAACCGCTTCGGCCTGAAAAGGACTGACGAGAAAAACAAGAAAGACAATAAAGGCCATGGTGAATAATTTGAATATCCTCTTGGATAGAAAATAAACGAGAACAGCACAGCCAAGATGCAGAGAAAAACTCAAGACGTGGAAAGGCAGCGCAGTGTAGCCGAAGGTTTTTATGAGAACAAAAAATATCAAATTGAAGACTGGCCTAAAAGACCCTTCCGCTTGGACGATATGATGACAGTTTTTCAGCCTCATGAGAAAGACATAATCATCACTCAAGAATGGAAAATTTAGGAAGGGAAGATAAATTAACAACCAACAGAACAAGACAACGCCAATAAATATTGTTTTCTCTTCGTCCCCGAAATGTAAAGCGTCAGTATTACACTCGCATTTCTTACCTGAAGCCAACTTGAGGAGAATAAAGAAAAAATAAATAAAGAAGGCGGTTTCAACCCGATAAGCTTTCTCTCCATGCCCTCTAAGATAAACATAGCCAAGATTGATTACAATCCAAACGAGTGCCAAACTTAAAAGGGAATTCGATATAGGCTCCCTTTGAGTCAACCGAGAAATGAGTTTTTTTCGGTGCTGCGATCCTCTTTCGATTTCTGGCGAGTGAAACAAGTTAAACACTATTTTTCGTATTAACAATCACTTAAAAGGCATATAGGTCCGTTAACACAATTATTTTATGAAAAAAGAAATTGGTTTCCGGCCGAGGTGCTTGCGGGCGTGTCGTTGCCGCGACTTTCCCATCGAACCTCCGTGAGGAAGTATAGATTACGATGGCAAAAGAAGTCAAAGACGGATTGGGAGATCGGGGATGCGTCTTTAAAGCCGTTCGCGCCGCCAAAAGCGCCGGAAATCAGCCAGACCTCTCCTGCAGAGCAAAGATAGAAGCATGAAAAATATTCTCCGCCGGCCTCAGCGGCCATCAAGACTTCCGGGGAAACGATCCGTGCTGGAGGAAGTTTGGGGGGCAGAGCAGAAGGTCAACCTCATAAACCTTGCGGATCATCTCAGGCCAGCCTTTGGAAGGGATGCGCCGGAGCTTGTCCTTTTGAGATGGAGAAGAGACCTCGGCTGCTTTCTTTCGCCGGGAAACCCTTCCTTTGGAATAATATTCGGTGTAGCTCCCCATGGGGAAGAGAAGCAGGAGGTCCCATTGATTGCCCTAGGTGTGACGCCACCATGATCAGGCCGCTCCTTCCCCTGGAGCGGCTCTCCCTCGATGAAAAGGAAGGCCCAGACTGCTACCGAGATGAGAAAAGCGCAGGAGAGCTGGAAAGGATGGACTACCTGGAGTTCATCGCCTGGCTTACCTCCCATATCCCGGACAAGGGCCAGGTCAAGGTCCGTTATTATGGACTGTTCGCCAACGCCTATGTTTATCAACCACCTTAAGCTGAACTTTAGCGCAGATAAACCTCCCCAAGCGCCCGTCGCTTACCAGGAATTCTTGATGGCTGCCGAGACCAGCCGCGAATATTTTTATGATCTTTACTTTGACCAGGGGGGAGGTCTGGGTGATTTCCGGCGCTCTTAGGCTTCCCTTCGTCTTCTTAACCCATCCTCAGCTATTTTGAGCTCAACTTGACATCCCCTAATGTCACGATTTAACATCCTTGAGGATGGGAAGGATCAAAATAGGTGCATGAACGCTT
>Ga0315277_10007190_pt1 | contig 14444 bp, 11 predicted proteins | sample YL17G05_15_MG_FD_203695 | JGI IMG/M metagenome (GOLD analysis project Ga0315277, IMG submission 203695) | Sediment microbial communities from Yellowstone Lake, YNP, Wyoming, USA - YL17G05_15 | ecosystem: Environmental > Aquatic > Freshwater > Lake > Sediment | place: USA: Wyoming | collected... | reverse complement strand
GTGGTATCCGGTATCTATCTTTACGGCATAGAATCCAAATCCGGGAACCAGATAGGAAAATTCGTGATTATAAAGTAAGGCAAAAGCAAAAGAAAGCTAAAAAAGCCATCCGTCCGGATGGCTTTTTTATCCCCGGTGAATGATTTCGCGATAGATTTTTTTCTCTAATAAATGCTCTTGATCCTGCTTAAGCTTTTTTATCCCTGATCTCCATCAAAATAAAGCTTAAAGCAAATAGCAGACACCCGATTGCAAGCCGGAAGGCACTCTGAGATGCCAGTCCTAAGGGCATAATATTAGCCAGCCTGAAGATTATAGCTAAGACAAAAGCGATGGCTGCCAGGGCGATCAAGAGGTTAGCTAAAGTTTTCATAGACCACCTCCTCTTTTTGGTTAATGGTTAATAGTCGATGGTTCATAGTAAGAAATCTTACCCGCCATTTCAAGTATAATTTAGAATTTGATAAAATAGTTGTCAATGAAAATATCAAGATTTATTTAAAAGATCGGGAGAAAGGAGATCTAGGAATCGAAGAAATTTAAGATCCCCAAAACGTTTTCGCTTGCATTAATTCAAAAATTTGATTTATTATCTACGTTTATTGAAAGGGTTTCACTGCGAAAGTGGCGGAAATGGCATACGCGCTGGATTTAGGATCCAGTGTCCTCTGGACTTGGGGGTTCAACTCCCCCCTTTCGCACCTGTGTGTCAGACTCAACTGAGGAGGAGTATTGAAAGTAAACGTCACCAAGGATAAAGCCTGGAAAAGAGTCCTGGAAATTGAAATTCCGGTGGAAAAGGTTAAGGGGGAATTCGACTCAGTCTATCAGGAGTACCAGAGGAAAGTCAGGATACCGGGTTTCCGCAAGGGGAAAGCTCCATTAGAAATGATCAAATCCCGTTACAAAGAGGCGGTGACCAAAGATGTTCTGGATAAACTTTTACCTCAGGCTTACGAAGAGGCGGTAAATCAAAGCAATTTGACTCCTCTGACCCTTCCGATTTTAAAAGAGGAAATAGATTTCAAAGAGGGACTTCCCTTACAGTTTAAAGTTTTGATCGAAATCCGGCCGGAGATAGAGCTGAAAGATTTCAAAGGACTGCAGCTAAAAAAGAAAATAATCCAGATCACAGAAGGGCATGTTCAGAATGCCTTGAATTACCTTCAGGACAAAAATGCGGAACTTCATTCTGTGGAAAGAGAGGCAAAGGATGGAGATTTTCTGATTGTGGATTTAGAGGAGATATCTGGAGGGCAGGTCAAAGCTGAAAGAAAAACAGAAAATCAGCAGATCTGGTTGAAAAAAGAAAATCTCTTAACTGAATTTTACCGCGGGTTTTTAGGAAGTAAACCGGGGGAGGAAAAAGAGATCGAGGCGATCTATCCTAAGGATTATTATGAGAAAGATTTAGCCGGGAAAATCATTAAATACAAAGCCAAGATAAAAGAGGTCAAGGAGAAAATCCTGGCACAGATAAATGATGACTTCGCTAAAGGTTTAGGGGAATATAAAAGCTTAGATGAACTGAAGAAAAAAATAAAAGAGGACCTGGAAAAAGAATCGCAGAGGGATGCGGAAAAAGATTTAGCCAGTCAGGTGATTAAACAGGTGGTGGAGAAAAATGGCTTCGAGGTGCCGGAATCCTTATTAAATCTTTATCTGGACAATCTGGTTGAGGATTTTAAGAAAAGTTATCCTATGGATCCAAATTCGGATAAAAATGTGGATGAGGCAAAGCTCCGGGAGCAGTATAAGGAGTTAGGTTTATCCAGGATAAGGTGGGAGTTTTTGATGCACGAGATAGTCAAAAAAGAGAAAATCGAGGTCACAAAGGAAGATACAGACAAATGGGTGGAGAATTTCGCCAAAGCCAATTCCCTGGAGTTAAAGCAGGCTAAAGAGTTCATAGCTCAGAAGAAAAAGATCAAGGATATCAAGGAGACGATCTTGGAGGATAAGGTAATCGACTTCATAATAAATAACTCAAAGGTCGAAGAGGAGATCATAAAAGAACCTAAGGAGAAAAAAGAAGAGAAGAAAATCATTACGCCCTGAAAGGAATTGTAAGATAGAAAAAAAGAAATCAGATTAGCGGGGCTGGGAGCCCCGCCTACGTGAGTAGAAGGTGTAAGATTCTCGTAGGACGGGCACCTTGCCCGTCGATCATTAAAAAGGAGAGTGTATGACCCTGGTGCCATTTGTTATCGAGCAGACCGGAAGAGGAGAAAGAGCCTATGACATCTTCTCGCGGCTTTTAAAAGACCGGATAATCTTCATCGGCTCGCCGATTGATGATAATATCGCCAACTTAGTGATCGCTCAACTGCTCTTCCTGGATGCAGAGGATCCGGATAAGGATATCAATATCTACATAAACTCACCTGGCGGGATTGTCACCTCCGGTCTGGCGATTTACGATACGATGCAGTTTGTCAAGCCGGCAGTTGCCACGACCTGTGTAGGGTTAGCTGCCAGCATAGCCGCGCTTCTTTTAGCCGGCGGGTCAAAAGGTAAAAGGGCAGCCCTGCCTCATTCCAGGGTATTGATCCATCAGCCCTGGGGAGGAGTTCAAGGTCAGGTCAGCGATATCGAGATCCAGACTAAGGAGATGAGGACTGTCAGGGAGATTCTGAACGATATATTATCCCGGCATACTGGTCAACCCATAGATAAAATAGTCAAGGATACTGACCGCAACTATTTTATGTCTCCGGATGAGGCTAAAGCTTACGGTCTGATAGATGAGGTTTTCCAGAGGAAGACTAAGTAACATTCATTTTTGAGGGATTTGGAGTATAAACCTTTAGGTTTGCTATCTGTTGGTCTCCAGACCAACAGATTCCATCTTCATTGGTGAGGACACCAACGAAGAGCAAAAGATAATGGGGATGAGAACATCCCCTCTGAGCTAAAATCTATCACAGGAAAAAAGGTAAAACTAAAGTTTTACACTCCAGTTTTTTGGGAGACTCAAATTCAGGGGTGAAAAATGCCTAACCGGATTGTGGTGGGGATGCAGTGGGGGGATGAGGGTAAAGGGAAAATCGTAGATTTGCTTTCGGCAAAAGCAGATATCATTGCCCGGTATGCGGGCGGTGCTAATGCCGGGCATACTGTGGTTATCGATTCAAAAAAGTTCATACTCCATCTTATCCCTTCTGGTATACTCCACAAGAATAAGATCTGCATAATTGGAAACGGAGTGGCTCTTGATTTGCAGCTTTTCTTTTTAGAATTGGAGGAGTTACAAAGTAAAGGGATAAAGGTCGACAAAAGGATTTTTATCAGCAAAAATGCGCATTTAGTTATGCCTTATCATAAGGATATGGAAAGGATAGAAGAAGGGAAAAGGGGAAATTCCAAAATCGGCACAACCCTTAAGGGGATTGGTCCTGCTTATCTGGATAAAATCGGAAGAAGGGGTCTTCGCCTGATTGACCTTTTCGATGAGAAAGTCTTCCGTTCCAAGATCGAGGAGAACATAAAGGATAAAAGCAGTTGCCTGAACAGTCTTTCGGAGAAGGAGCTTTCCTCCTTATGGGAGCATTGTCTGAGTTTTCTTGAGTATAAAAACAGGGTCGCCCCTTTGATGATTGATACAGCTTCTTTTTTGAATAAGGCGATCAAGCAAGGCAAGGATATTCTTTTTGAAGGGGCACAAGGCACGCTTTTAGACGTGGATTTCGGAACATATCCTTATGTTACTTCCTCCAACACCACAGCCGGAGGAGCCTGTACCGGACTGGGAGTAAGCCCAGTTTTCATAGATGAGGTGATCGGGGTTTCCAAGGCGTACACCACCAGGGTGGGGAATGGACCTTTTCCCACAGAGCTGAAAGATGAGATCGGGAAATACCTGCAGGAAAAAGGAAACGAGTTCGGCGCCACAACCGGCAGACCCAGAAGATGCGGCTGGTTGGACCTTCTGATCTTGAAATATGCGGTGATGATAAACGGGATTAAAAAAATAGCCCTGACCAAATTGGACGTTTTAGACGGGCTGGAAACAATAAGGGTCTGCACCGGGTATAAATATAAAGAGAGTACTTTAAAAGAGTTCTCAAACGAGGTCGAAATCTTAGAAAACTGCACACCCGTATATAAAAACATTTCCGGCTGGAAAAAAGATACCACCGGGATAAGGGATTACAAAAAACTCCCCCAGAAGACCAAAGACTACCTGAAATTCATACAAGACCAGACCGGGGCAAAAATATTCTTAATCTCTACAGGGTGTAAAAGGGAAGAGACGATTTGGGTGTGAGGAGGATAAGGTGTCAACTCGTTGATATTCATTAAGGTAGTGCTTACTTGCCATCTTTGATTTTTACAAGAAGGATTTGTATTGCCAAGCAGAAGATCTTAGTCTGATTGACCTCTGTCCTGTGGGAACAGAGCTTCTCCAGTCTTACGAAGAATTTCTAGTCCTTTATCAACCATAGTTTGGTTATGGCGGAACTGCCTGGCATATGGGGAGTATGCAATGAAGTCGTGGAGCGACATAAGACGATCCGGACAAGATCGCGAGTAGTCAGCAAGAAAATCGCGAAGCGCAAAGTTCTCTACCGAAGTCTCTAAATTCTCTAGATCTTCAACCGTCATTAGAATTAGTGGAGCAATTCTGAATCGCCCCTTTTTTAGTTCACCAGATTGGAGTTCAATGTCTGGTACCAACTGCGTCTTGAACTCCGATGCTAGAAAGTTCCCATATACAGGGGCGTTCATTAACGTATCGTGGACAACCAATACGGGGTAGATGAATTGAATTTCACCGTATTCTTTGTTCTGACCTAACCCATTTCTGGAAGCCAAGATATTAATTGTTCTAGCAAGTTGACCTATTCCTTTGGTTTTACGATCCCCGGAAGCCCCCTCTGTGGTGACATACTTCTTCTTTAAGTGTTGAAGATAACTTTCATAGTCCTCAGTTAAAATTTCATTTTCCCGAATCCATACAGCTTTCATTTCAAATAAAACCATCTCAGTAACATCATTTAGGCAAGCATCAATTTCTATGACATTACCTGCCGAATCAGTTTCACGAATGTTACAGGTTAGACGCTTAACTAGGTTACTGCCTGTATCAGGAAATATTCGCTTAAGTATATCACATGAGTAACTCTCAAATGCTTTTCCAAAAGCATTAAAAATATTGTTTGCCTTATCTCTGGGTGTATTCTTACCAAGCAGATGGAATAAAGGTCCGATAAAAGCTTTTTCGCTAAAGAAAACTGGATCCAATATAATTGCCCGATTATCATTTGCACGAACGATTGGCTTTTCTCTTAAAGGTCGATAATCATAGGACGGTGCATTATCAGCGCCTGTCTCAATCTTCTCTTTACCCCATAATGCATCTCTAAGCTCACCGACAGTCTGCGACTCAAGGGCAGTGAATTTCTGTAATACATCTTTGTTTGAGATTGGTTCTTCTCGCGTATCAGATTTGAAAATTCCAGTTCCTATATTCGGATTCATGAAGTTTGTAATTATCGCTGACAGACAGATGTAATATTCTTCAATGGAAAGTCCAGTTGAAGTCAAAAACTCATGTTCAAACGGAGGATAAAAGCGTGGAAAATATTCATTAAAAAGAGTCCATCCTCGCACAAGAGGTCTATATAAATATGGGGCAAATGATGTTGCTTCTATACTTTTTCTTATTGCACCCAGCGACTTTTTCATCACAATCTCTGCTCCGTTATTGAGTGAGAGTCTGTTATCAAGAGCACGTTTTGACCATATATCACTAGCTATAAGTGCAGCCTGTACAAACTTTCGTCTAATCTCAGGGTCTTCAAATGTCATTCCATCGTCTGGATAATCCTGACAGTACAAAGCTACCCATCTAATAAGCTCAAGCAATTGACCCCTAAAGAATACATTTATCTTTCTAGCATCCCTATGTTTTCGTATAAATGCATTAACAGCGTTGATTTCTTCGGTTGTTAGAAATTGATTGAGTCCAAATTGTTGCCTCTCCATGTGGTTTAAATCTGAGGAACTTGATAAGACGAGATTAAGGCGTGCGCACCAGAAGAGAGCATCGGTTCGACTCAATTCCTTAAGGAGGTCCCTGAAAGTTTTGAAATCATTACCAACATTCGGGAAAATTTCAGATACCGGGATATAGATGTTGATTTGATCTTGTTTCAACATTTTCTATCAATGGATGTACTTTTTAATAGTCTGCATTTTCTTCATCCCAGCCTCATCCGGTCTATAATTAAGTTCATTTTTCTTCAAAACTCCAGCCCCAGTCTGAGAACTACAGGTGTGAGTAGCGAGTAGCGAGGGGCAAGGGGTTGGTTCCTGCATCAATCTTTTCTAAACCCTATCTTTGGCTTGGTCTTCTCAGAGGGCATCATCAGTTGACGGATTGCCTGAAAAATGGAGCGTATCTCTGCGTCTTGAAATCACAATCTGTGATTTCAGGTTTCTTAATTCATTATCGGTTAGCTGAAACATGAAATCTTTAGGAAACCTCTCTATATTACGCTTTACCGCCTGGATCAAAGCCCTCACCTCGACCCCGTATAATTCCGCAAGGGTAGGGCTCAACATCACTTTATGCCCGCGTATCAGAAAGATCCTCTGCTGGATGAAATCTAAGGGGACAATCGCTTTCACTTTCTTATTTTACCCTATCCTCTTTTAGAAATCAAGCCCTTTTTCTCAAAACTCCAGCCCCAATCCGGAGAAATAAAGGTATGAGTAGTGAGTAGCGAGGGGTGAGGTTGCTTGCGGTTCTATTTGCTCTGTGGCACAGAGTCAATTTTCCAGACTCCTGATTTTCCGCCGGAGGTGGATTTATGGGCACTATTGGCGATCTCCTGCAGGCGGATAAGTATTTTTATTTTTTCCTCGAAAGGAAGTTTTGCCTGCTCTCTGTGAAACTTTTCTTTATTTTCAAAAAGCTTTTTTCGGGTGATTATTTTATTACCCCTTATAAGGATCTTCATCTGACTAACTTTTTTACCACGCATAGTAGTTCTCCTTCACAAAAGATCAAATTTTCTGGTTAAACCATACTTGCGCAAGATGGCTCCAAGTTTTCTTCTGTCTATTTTGGTCTGCTCTAAAAGTTTTTCTGTTTTCTCCAGATCCTTTTTTCTGCCTGCCCGTAATAATAGTGCGACCAGATATTCAGGAGCCATCACCCTGGTTTTAACCCCTTCGTATTCTACAGCTTTTGCCCTGGTGACTGCCTCCTTTTCAAGCTCGTCCGCAGGAATAAACTGCACCGGGACTCCTTCTATTATTATATGTTCCCCTTTCCACTTATAGCCCTTAGCTTCTAAATAACCATATATGGGAGATAGTAAAATCAGATTCTGTTTTTTTTCTGTGTCCGAAATGATAATAAACACGTCCAGGTCATAAGTGAAAAAAGGTTCAACGTAGAAGATCGTCGCAATTCCGCCGCCAATGGCATAATCTTGGATTAAGCCTTTTTTCTGAAGTTGATTTAAAACTTCTATTGTCTTCTTCATTCTCTACTCGCCATCCTATCAAAGGTTTTATTAAGTAAGAGGCATTTTATTCTAATCTGTCTCCGAAATCAAGTGTTATTTACTCTCAAAACCCTCCCCAATCTGAGAACTGTCCGAGAAACGGATCCGTAGGACAGGTGTGAGTAGCGAGTAGCGAGGAATGAGGGGTTGGCTCGGTTGCTGTTCTACACATACAGTATCATTCTTGATGTCCTTCAAAATTCTAAACCTAATCTAAAATAGAACTTATCTATTTTTTTCTCCGCTCTGCCGTAGGCGAATTCTATGGGTCCGATGGGGGTTGAGACTGAAAGGATGGAAAGGATTGAGTTCCTCAGGTTTTTCAGCTTGATCGATTCCAAATTGGGCCAGGTGTTGCCGGAGTCATATCTGAGGGTAAGATACCAGCTTTTGTAAAACTTGTATCTCAAGCCCAGGTTAAGAAGCAAGAGCTTGTCCCCTTTTAGCTCCTGGTCATAAAATCCGCCCAAGGTTCCAAAGCCGCCCAGGGTGAACTTTTCTGCTAAAGGGAGGTCTCCATCCGATAGAGCAATGGCTACTTTGGGATGGAAATTAAGTCTTGAGCCTAAAGGGAAATATGATTCTAAAGAGGAGAAGAATTTCCTGTAGCTTAAGTCCCCTCCAAACACCTTTCCGGACAGCTCTGCATAGAGATAATGATATTTCCCATTATCCGGGAACGGGAACTTATCCAGATTATCCACCACTGACCTGAAGGTCAAGCTGGTGATCTGGTAATTTTGTTTCAGTTGCGTGCTTTCAAATTCGGTATTTGCTTTCTCTATTCTGCCTTCCAATGAAGCCTTGCCCAGCCTGGCAATCTGCTCGCCGAAGGAGAATAACCCGCCAATTCTTTTCTCCTCAAATGAATCCACCCTTTTATGCTCAGAATAAATCCTTCGCTCCTCTCTTTGCCAGTAAAGGTTGAGCTTATAGGTGAGGTAGGTTTTGAAGAGCCGGTCTGCTTTGAAATTCAGGCTATAGTTTTCTCTTCTCTTCCCATATTGGAGATGTGCATAGATCTCGTTTCCTATGCCAAAGACGTTGTTATCCCCGGTCTGGATGAACCCTTCAGTGTAATACTCATCATTGTAATGTGCTCCACCTCTTAAGAAAGAGAACTTCTTCTCCTGCAGGTCAAGTCTTAAGACCTTCTGCTCCTTTTTTTCATCCTCAGATAAAACCTTCAGGTAGATCGCCTCAAAAAGTCCGGTGCTGTAAAGATTGGAAAGCCCTCTCTGGATCAATCTGGAATTGTAAGGCTGACCTTCTTTCAAAGGCACACTGCGGGTTACCATCCAGTTTTTAGTCCTCTTGTTTCCAGAAAGCTCGATTTTAGAGATGATCCCCTCGTCAATTGCTACCTTTAGAATTCCAGTGGATGAATTATAATCCAGGCTTTCAATATGAGTTAGGGAATACCCTGAATTCTGGTAAAGCTTGATGACCTGGTTTAACTTCTCCTGCAAGATTTTGAAGTTTGCAACCCTTTCAGAGGGGAAAGAGATTTTCTTTTCCAACTCCTCAGGGGTGAAAAGCCTGTTACCCGAAAACTCGATTTGATTAAAAAGTGGGTTTTCCCTTAGATGATAGGTCAGAGAATAATCCCCACTCCCTCTGGACAGTTCAACGTAAGCATCCTTAAAATAGCCGGTGGAATAAAGGTTTTTCAAGTCAGACCGGAGATCAAAGAGTGATACAGTCTCCCCTTTTCTCAATTTCAGACTAATCTTCAGCGGGGCAGGCAGAAGATTTTCACTTCCTGCGATTTCGACATCTTTGATCGGGTAAACAGAATCGGCTGAAGGTTTATTAGACTTGGAAAGGAGCAATTCCAGTTGCGGGACTAAACTGTCAGCCGCCTTTTCTCCCATTTTGATAAGCTCTGAGACTTTATCAAAGCTAGTGGAAGAATAAGGATCAAGGTGCGGTGAGATAACAAAGTCAGCTTTTTTCAATTCCCGTTCTTTTCTCTCCAAAGTCATTATGGAGGTGGTCTGGTTGGCGATATCCAGAGGGTCTTTGATCCGGGAGGAGGATAAAAGCTCAGATGAGGTGTTGATTGCGATTACAAAATCTGCTCCCATGTTCTTGGTGATTTCAACTGGAATCGGGTCAACTAATCCTCCATCCACCAAGAGTCTCCCATCAAGCTCCACCGGGGTAAAGACCAGGGGGATTGCCATCGAGGCTCTTAAGGCTTCAGAAAGGTCACCTGAACCAAGGACTACCTCCTGACCGGTGGCTAAATCCGTAGTTACAGCCCGAAAAGGTATTTTAAGCTTGTCGAAATTCGAACCAGCTTCGAAATTTGCCTGCATAGTAAGTTGGGTAAAAAGGTTGGTCAGTTTCTGGCCTGTGATCAGTCCTTTTGGGATGGATGGTTTAAATCCCTCAAAGTAAATCTGAAAAAGGTACTTTTCATTTTCTTCCCTCTGAGAAGGAAGTAAGGAAAGCCTGGGAGGGGCATTGGAAAAAAGGTCCTGCCAGTTGATCTGCAAAGCTAATTTCTCCAGGTCCTGTGCGGAATACCCGCAGGCATAAAGCCCTCCGATTATACCGCCCATGCTGGTCCCGGTAATGAGGTCTACAGGAATTTCCTCCCTTTCCAGGACCTTCAGGACCCCTATCTGGGCTAAGCCTCGCGCTCCGCCCCCGGCTAAAGCCAGCCCTATCTTTCCTTTTGAACTAGAAAGAGGATAAGGCTGAAAAAGCTCTCCGTTCTTAAGCTCGGTTCTTTCCAGACGGATAATCGTTTTCCCCTGTTCCGCAGGTGTACTCAACACCAGGAAAAGGATTAAGAAAAGGGAAAGAAAACATTTTTTGAGAAAAGACATTTTTATATCTATTGAGGTTCTTTTTCTTAAGACTGCTACGAGTTAATTTTAACGGTTTGAATGATAAAAAGCAAGTTTATCTTTTGTCAAATTAGGTAACACAGACATTCCTGTCTGTGTCAGACTGTCAGACAAGAAGAGTCTTTGCCGAAGTCTTTTTTAGGTGAATTTTTTTGTAGGGACAGGGCTTGTCCCTGTCCTAACCCTAATACGGACAGCCACAAGGGCTGTCCCTACATTCACGTCCCCTGAATGAATATGGGTTTTTCAGGAATTGAGCAACAGTCTCAGAATGTCTGACCTACCGAGAAACCTCTCCCTTTATCCCTATCCTGAAAGTAGAGGGGGATTCAAAACATAAATTGACAAAGAATCATCAATTGTCTATTTTGCTCTCAAAATATCCGGAGAATACCTATGCAGGAGCTGACCAAGGAAAAATTAAGACAGATTTACAGATTGAAAACTGAAAAAGGGAGGGGAAAAGAAGAAAAGTTCTTAATCGAGGGTCTTCGCCTTTGTCAGGAGGCTTTTTCCTCTGGCTGGGATGTTCAATTGGTTTTCTTCTCATCTGAATTTGGCGGGTCTGCTGCAGGAGAAAAGCTCATTCAACAGTTTAGTAAAAAAGGAACGGAGATATTCAGGTTAAAGAAAAAGGAAATTGAAAAATTGACTGACACTGAAACCCCTCAGGGGATTATGGCTGTGGTGAAAAAGAAAAAGTTCACTTTAAGCAGAGATTTTCTCAAAGAGTCATCGCTTCTTCTGGGTCTGGACAGCATTCGCGATCCCGGAAACCTTGGGACAATGATAAGGACTGCAGATGCGGCTGGTGCAGATGGGGTTCTGCTCTCTAAAGGGTGCGTTGAGCTTTATAATCCTAAGGTCATTCGCTCGACTATGGGTTCTATTTTTCATCTCCCGGTAGTTGAAGGTCTGGATTTAAAAGAGGTTCTTCCGGAAATGAAAGTCTCAGGATTCAAAATTTTTTCCTCAGAAGTTCATCAGGGGAAGGACTACTCCAGAATAAGTTATCCTGAAAAAATCTGCCTTTTGATGGGCGGCGAATCTTCTGGTATAAGCAAAGAGGTGTCAAATTTAGCAGATGAAAGGATAAAAATTCCCCTCTTTGGCAAGGCGGAGTCTTTGAATGCCTCAGTTGCCGCCGGGATTTTGTTATATGAGATGGTCCGCAATAAAAATGGAACTTCTTCAGAGGGAAAGACGTAATTTTAAAAACAAAAGGAGGTAGGATGTCTAAAAGTTCAAAATTTTTGAGTGTTCTTTTCATTTTAGTTTTCTCTTCTACTTCCCTCGGCGCAGGCCTTTCACCTACTGAGGGATTTTTTCTTCCTTATAACTCAGCCGCCAATTCTGATGATGCTTTGAGTCTTAAGTTTAACCCAGCCGGTCTGGGTTGGAACAGAGGTTTCCAGGGATATTTTCTGCATACCTATTCTGATTCGAGCTTTAAGGGAGATTATGCCTTGTTTTTGTCCACAGGAGGTTTGGGATTTTCAGCAGAATGGCTGGGGAATGTGGATAAGCCTAAATACAGAAAATACTCTTTAGGCACGGGGTTCAAGCTCGCAGACGGATTCTATTTAGGCACTGTGTATTCCTGGTTCGGGTCAAAAGACAAAGATTATCATGGGCTGAAATCCTGGAACGCCGGCTTCTTAATCCGGCCGTTTTCCTTTATCTCCTTAGGTGGAATTGCCAAAGACCTGAATCGCCCGGTTTTTCGAGACGTCAAAACCAATATCTCATTTGACCTTGGGTTAGCTTTAAGACCTTTGAGCGACCGGATTACTTTCTCCATAGATGGTATGATGGATGAAAAAGAAAAGTTAAAAGATGCCAGGACCAGATACCAGGTTTCAGTTGAGCCTTTAGATGGTCTACTCCTGGCAGGAGATATGGATAATAAAGGAAATTACGGAATCAATTTGAGGGTTAATTTTCCGTTTTCAGGGCTGGGCTCCTATAATGCAATAGACAAGAACAGCAAATATCAAAAAGGTGTAGTTTACTGGAATTTTGCCAGCGAAAGGTACAGGACTTTCTGGCAGCGGAAGGATAACTTTCTGGAGTTACGGCTATCAGGAAAAATAGATGAGGAGAAAAGTTTCAGCTTGTTTGGCGGGAGAAAGGTTACACTTTTAGACATAATTCAAGATATCGAGAAAGCGAAAAAAGATGAAAGGGTCAAAGGGATGATCGTGAGGCTTGATGGTTTAGACGCTGGACTGGCTAAGATTCAGGAACTGAGGGAGGCATTTCTTGACTTCCGACAGAACGGAAAGAAAGTAATCTTCTTTATGGAGCAGGGCGGGAATAGAGAATATTATCTGGCATCCTCTGGAGATAAAATAGTTATGCTACCCACTGGTTATCTTTCCTTGACCGGTATTTCTGCTGGGGTAACCTTCATTAAAAAAACCCTGGACAAATTGGGGATAGAGGCAGACCTGGTGCATATCGGCGATTACAAGAGCGCCTCAGACCTTCTGACCAGGGACTCTATGTCGCAAGCACATCGCGAGATGGTGAACTGGCTTTTAGACGACCTGAACGAGCAGATGACTAAAGAAATCGCTGAACAAAGGGGAATAAGCCAGCAGGATTTTAAATCGAAAATTGATCAAGGTCCTTTTACAGCCAAAGAGGCAAAGGAGAAAGGACTGGTGGATGATTTAGCATTTTATGATCAGGTAGATGAGATAGTCAAAGGTCTAACCGGTGAAAAACCGCACAAGATAGGCTTTAGAAAATATGCCCAGGAGGAAGATTATAAATATACCTGGGAGATACCCAAGAAAATCGCAGTAATATTTGCCACTGGTCTGATTAATTCAGGAGAAAGCAGTAACAATTTTTTCTTGGGGAAGACAATGGGGTCAGAGACCATTGCCCGGGCAATCAGAAGAGCCAGAGAGGACATCACTATCAAAGCGATCGTCTTCAGAATAGATAGCCCAGGCGGCTCAGGTATGGCTTCAGATGTCATCTGGAGAGAGATCATGCTCTGTAAAGGGAAAAAACCTTTCATCGTCTCTATGTCAGATGTAGCTGCCTCAGGAGGATATTTTATCGCCTGCCCCGGTGATACAATCATAGCTGATCCAGGCACCATAACCGGTTCAATCGGGGTTATCTCCGGGAAGTTTAATCTCTCAGGCCTATACAAGAAGATTGGTTTTTCAACTCAGATATTAAAGAGAGGGAAGCATTCTGATTTCTACACCAGCTCCAGAGGGTTTACAGAGGAGGAAAGAAACATTGTAAAAAGGCAGACCAAAGATTTTTATGACGATTTTGTGAACAAAGTGGCCCAGGGTAGAAAGAAAAGCTTTGAGGATATCGACAAGATCGGCAGAGGCAGGGTCTGGACCGGAAATCAAGCTAAAGCAAACGGACTGGTGGATGAGCTGGGCGGGTTAAAACAGGCAATCGAAATCGCCAGGATAAAAGCCGGGATAAAAGAAAAAAGTTTAGTCGAGATAGTCACTTTGCCTAAAAGCTGGGGATTTTTCGGATTTAACTTTGAAGAGACTTTCTCCTTCCTGGGTTCTAAGAAGATCTTAAACGATATCGATAAGTTAGAAGAGATGAGCCAGGAGAAAATATTTTATATTTCTCCTTATGATATAGAGGTGAAATAGCTATCGAAACGTAGAGCGAATTTGGGTTCGATAAATCGAACCCCTACAGCCGGTTTCATCCTAAAACACACCTTTAAGGTAGGGGTTTGATTCATCCAGCCCGCTTTTTAACCATAAATATTCAAGCGAAAGGAGCTAAATTTATGAAAAGATTAAGTATGTTTCCTCTGGTAATAAGTTTTTTGCTTATGGTTTTTTCTTGTTCCACCCCACCTTCAGATGTTAAGTCAAAACTGGCTGAATGGACAAAGGGAGTATGGATTCTACAGGATGGGAGTTATGCTATTTATACTGATACACATTATTTCGTCATATCCGCCTCAGGAGATAGCAGTTCAGCTAACATCTATTGTGGGGCATCCCAGATTCAGTTCCATAATAAAGGGATAGCAAGGAAACAGATTTTAAGAATAAGGCAGTTCCCA
>Ga0315277_10007189_pt1 | contig 14444 bp, 11 predicted proteins | sample YL17G05_15_MG_FD_203695 | JGI IMG/M metagenome (GOLD analysis project Ga0315277, IMG submission 203695) | Sediment microbial communities from Yellowstone Lake, YNP, Wyoming, USA - YL17G05_15 | ecosystem: Environmental > Aquatic > Freshwater > Lake > Sediment | place: USA: Wyoming | collected... | reverse complement strand
AAAGCGCAGGTCTTTGATCCGGCCGGCCAGGAACCGGGCAACCCTTCCCCCGCGCTCCCCGCGAACCGCGCCGGCGGGAATATCCCGGCCCTCCCGGATCCATGTTCCGATGGCGGCTCCGAATTTTTCAGGAAGGATCCCGGCGGCCCACTCCTTCTCCGGCCAATTATCGGCGGCCCTTGTCTCGAATCGCGCGGCCAAATCCTCTTCGTTCAAGAAAGGCACGAGATCGACCGCGATCTCCACGTCTTTGCGTCCTTCCCGATTGAGGGCCCGAGACAAGCTCTCGCTGATGTCCAGGACGGCCGTTCCGGACAATCCGTAGGAAGCGAAGAGAAGCTCCCCATCCGCCTCCTCCCCCATCCGTCCGCCGATGAGGCTCTTCGCCCTGACCCGGATCTTTTGCCCTTGGAGGTGATGGCAGAGTTTGTCATTGACCACGACCGGGACCGCGCTCGGGACCGGTTCGATAATCCCGTGTCCGAACGCCCCGGCAAGCCGGTAGGCGTTTCCGTCCGCGCCCAAAGCCGGGTACGATTTCCCGCCTCCGGCCAGCACGACCCGGGCCGCCCGAAAACTCGAGCCGTCCCGCGACCTCAGCTGGAACGCCCCGTCTTTCCAAACGATCTCCATGGCATCCCAGGACAGCCGAACCTCGACCGGAAGCCGTCCCAGCTCGAGTTCTAAAACCTTGAGGACCGAGGCGGCCTGCTGGGTCGCCGGGAAGATGCGATCCCCCTCCGCGGTCAATGCCAAACCCAAGCCCCCGAAAAACTCCTTGATCTCCGGCTTGCCGAATCGCCCGAATACCCCTCCGACGAGGCCGCGGCATTCGGCCGTGAAGGCCGAGGCGTCGAGCTTCTCGTTGAGGAGGTTGGAGCGGCCGCCGCCCGTGGCCAGGAGTTTGCGGCCGAGCTTGGCCATCCTTTCGCAGAGGACGACGGAACCGCCCGCGCGCCCGGCGCTCACCGCCGCGGCGAGGCCCGCGGCGCCTCCGCCGACCACGGCCACGGACACGGTTTTCATCGCCGCTTCTAAGCGCCGGAGCCCGGGATCCCTTCCCTAAGGTAAAGGGCGGCCGTTTCGGGCGCGACCGGGTTGATGTAAAAGCCCGTCCCCCATTCGAAGCCCGCGACGCGGGTCAGGACGGGGATGATCTCCATATGCCAGTGAAAAGCCCTCTCGACATCGACCTCGCTGCGGTTATGGGCGGCCGGATTCGGACCCTGATGGATGATGAGATTGAACGGCGGGTCGGCCAGGATGGCCTTGAACCGCCCCAGGACCGTTTTCAAGGCGGCGGCCAATCCGTCCAGCTCTTCGTCTCGAATGCGGCTGAAGTAAGCGTCGTGACGGAGGGGAAGGACGCGCATCTCGAAGGGGAAGCGGGCCGCGAACGGGACCTTGACGCAGACGTGGTCATTGCGGAAGACCATTCGCTCCTTGGCCTCTGTCTCTTCGCGGATGATCCGGCAGAAAATACATTCCTTGTACCGGCGCTGAAGGCGCCCCGCGCCGTAGATCTCCTCCTTGATCCGCTTGGGGACGATCGGCGTCGCCACGATCTGGGAATGGGGGTGGCTCAACGAGGCGCCGGCCTCCTTCCCCTTGTTCTTGAAGATCTGGACGTATTCGTAATGGAGGTCCTCCTCGATCGACCTGATCCGGTCCTGGAAGACCTTGAGCACGGCCCGGATATGGTCGACCGGGAGGTCGGCCAGCTCCAGGTCGTGGTCGGGATTCTCGATGACGACCTCGTGGACGCCGACGCCGTCCATCCAGGTAAAGAGCCCGTTATCCCGGCGGGCGGGCGCCGGACCCCGATTCAAAGCCGGGAACTTGTTGGGGACGACCCGGACGCGCCAGCCGGGCTCGTCCGGCCGGGTCCCATCCGCCCGGAGGGCGAAGACCTCGGGAGGGGTTTTCGACTCGTTCCCGGCGCAGAAAGGGCAGAAGCCCCGGGCCTCGGGCGCCTTCGCTTCCGCCGGCTGGGCGGGCCGGAAGTCGTCGGGGCGTTTGCTCCGCTCGGAGGAGACGATGACCCAGCGGCCGCTGATGATGTCTTTCCTGAGCTGCGACATTATTGGGATCCGAGGAGCTCTTTGACCCTGGACTTGAGCTCGTCCAGGCTCGAGGATTTGACGACATAGGCGTCGGCGGCCCAGGTCATGAAGTCATCCTTGTAGCTCTGGTAGGCGGAGTTGATGATGATCGGGATATCCTTTCGCTGTCCCATGATGTGGGTGATGAGCTCGATGCCGTCCTTGCCAGGCATCCGGATGTCGGTGATGATGAGGTCGAAGCGGTCTTTACGGAGGGCCTCGAGAGCCTGGTCGGCGTCGTTGGCGACCGTGACCTTAAAACCCTCCTTGGCGAGCTCCTCTTGGTAGAGCAGGCAGAGGTGCTCTTCGTCCTCGACCAGTAGGATTTTCTTTTGGGTTTTCATTCGTCCGTTCCCCTTTCCTCCTTCTTGAAACAGAGCCTGAATTCCGTCCCCTTCCCTTCCCGGCTGCGGACCTCGATCTCACCCCCGCAGGACTCGACGATCCGCTTGACGAAGTGGAGGCCGAGCCCCATCCCCCGCTCCTTGGTCGTGAAGAAGGGCGTGAACAGGCGCTCCCGATCCTTGTCCGAGATGCCCCGCCCGGTATCCTTGACCTTGACTATGAACAAGCGCGGGTCCGAGCCCGAAGCCAGAAGGTAAACCGTCCCCCCTTCGGGCGTGGCGTCCAGCGCGTTGTCGAGAAGATTCCGGATCGCCTCGCCGACTTGGGTCGGATAACCCATGATCCGGGGCATCGTCTTGGGCAGCCGGACCTTGACTTGGCGGCCCCGGCTCTTGGCCTGAAATCCCGGATCTTCGAGGGCGGCCCTCAGGACCGGTCCCGGATCGAAGGGGGCCGGAGGCTTCTGCTCGAGCTTGAGGAGACGGCCCAGCTTGTAGACGATGTCCTCGAGCCGCGTCGTTTCCGCCCTGATGATCTCCAGGTTGCGGTGGGACTTGCGCCGGTCGCCCTCGAAGCGGAGGAGCTGGTCCGTGAATCCGCCGATGGTCACGAGCGGGTTCCGGAGCTGGTGGGTGATGTACATGGCCATCTCGCCCATGGCGGCGAATTTTTCCATCTCCAGCATCCGCTTGTGGAGGGTCGCCGTGTAGATGTAGTTCCCGGCGATCAGGCCGCAGATCGCGGCGAGCTTGATGTCCCGTTCCGTGATCGGGTTCCGGGTGAAGGCGTTGTCGAGGATGATCTCGCCCTGAATCTCGTCCCGCATGACCAAAGGGATGCACAGGAAGTCCTCGACGCCGATGACGTCGAGAAAGCGGCGGTCGACCTCGGGCTCGTTCCGGCCGTCCTTGACCATGACGATCTCCCTGCGCTCGACGGCTCGGGCCGGGATGTGGAGGCCGTTTTCGCCCAAGGGGAAAGACAGGCCCTTGATCGTGTCCGTCAGGGTCCCGCCGTGGCGGCTGAGGAGGGAGCGGTTATGCTCGACGATTTCGAGGTAGCCGATCCCCGGCGTCGAGAGGATTTCCCAGATCGAGCTGGCCTCCTCGGGGGTGGCCGGGCCGAGCCAGATCTCGCCCTTGAGGCGGCCGCCCTCGGCCCGGAGGAGCATGGCCCGGTTGAACCCGACGCCCGAGCCCGAGGTCAGGGCCGTCAGGATGACGAGCAGGTTGTCCTGCAGCGAGAAAGGCTGGAAGTAGCTCTGGGCGATGATGGACAAGAGGACGAGTTCCTTGGGAGCGTCCCGCTCGACATCGCCCAGGTAGAGACCGTAGGTCTCGATCATTCGAGTTTCCATCTCTTGGGAACGACCCGGATCTTGCCGGCGCTGAGCTTGAAATAGCGGGCGTCCTCCTTCTCGTCGGCGCCGATGACGAACCCGTCCGGGATTCTGGCGAACTTGTCGACGATGACACCCTGGAGCCGGGCGTTGCGGCCGACCTCGGCCCCCTCGAACAGGATGGCCCCCTCGATCCGGGCACCCTCGGCGACTTTCACGCCGGGCGACAGGATGGCGTCCTGGAGGAGACTGTCCTGGATCATGCAGCCCGACGACACGATCGAGCTCCGGATTGTGCCTTTGCGGACGAAACTGGGCGGATACTGGGGCTTATAGGTCCGGATCGGCCAGGAGGGGTCCTGGACGACCAAGGGCGGAGCCGAGCTTAGAAAGAGCTGGTTGGCCTTCCAATAGGCGTCGATCGTCCCGATGTCCTCCCAGTAGCCCTCGAAGGGATAGGCGAAAACCCGGCTCTCGTTGATGAGGCGGGGAAGGATGTCTTTGCCGAAGTCGTGGCTCGAGGCCGCGTCCTTGGCGTCCCGGAGAAGGGCCTTGATTAGGACATGGGTCCGGAAGAGATAGACTCCCATCGAGATCATGGTCGTCTCCGGATCCCAGGGCGTCCCGGGCGGGTTTTTGGGCTTCTCGATGAAGCGGAGGATGCGGCTCTGGTCGTCGGCGTCGACCACCCCGAACCGGGAGGCCTCGGCGCGGGGCTTGAGTTTGGCCAGGACGACGGCGTCCGCCTCCTTCTTGTTGTAGAACTCGATGATGGCCCGGTAGTCCGATTTGTAGATATGGTCGCCGGAAAGGACCAGGACGGCTTCGGGGTTTTCGCTCTGGATCGTGTAGATGTTCTGGAAGACGGCGTCGGCCGTTCCCTCGTACCAGCGGTCAGCCACCCGGCCTTGGGCCGGAAGCGAGATGACAAAGCCCTTGCTCTCGGGATGGAATATGTTCCAGCCGTTGAGTATGTGCCGCTCAAGCGACAGCGACTTATACTGGGTCAGGAGGGCGATCTTGCGGAGGCCGGAATTGAGACAGTTCGACAGGCTGAAATCGATGATCCGGTAGCTACCCAGGAAGGGAACCGAGGGTTTGGCCCGGTCCCGGGTCAGGGGATAGAGCCTCTCCCCTTTCCCGCCGCACAAGATCATGACCAGGATCTTCTCAAACGATGCGGCCATCGGGCGTCACGACCTCCTCGAAAAGCTTGTCTTCCTCCTCCCAGACCGCGAGGAGAGCGGACTCCTCGCCGCTGAGGCCGGTCCCGCGCCGGATCCAGCCGGCCAGGGCCGACGCCCGCTCAAAGTGTCCGACGGCCCGGTTTTCGGCGTAGTCGCGGGCCGACCAGGTCGAGACGAGGAAAGGCCAGTCGGAGCTTTCGAGCAGGAACTTTTCGCGTATGAACTGCCGCCAGAGCCGAGCGTCGCGCGGGCCGGGACGGCGGGAAAGCTCTTCCCAGTCCGACTCGATCGCGTAGATCTTTTCCCAAATCCAGGACGTCTCGTTGTTGAGCCAGATCCAATGGAATCCGCCCTGGCCCCAGGATCCTTCGGGAAGGGCGACCATGGTCCGGGCCGGAATCCTCTCGAGGCACCGGCTTCCGGTCTGGGGCCTGACGCCGCTTTCCTTAAGCTTCTTGAGAACGCGATAGATCCATTCGGGTCCCTCGAACCACCAGTGGCCGAAGAGCTCGGTATCGTACATGCCGGTCACGACGCCGAAATCGCGGCCTTCGAGAGTCTTTTGGAGGAGCCGGACGAAATGGGAGGCGTGGGCCTCGATCCGTTCCAAGGCCGAGGCCGGATCGTAGAGGGCCTTGCCGCCCAGGCCGGCTTCACTGGAGGTGATCCGCCAGTAGCGCATGCCGCCGGGAAAATGTTTTTTATGGAATTCGAGATACGCGCCGTCGCCCGGGTAGCCGAGATTCCGGCTCCAGACCTGGGAGCCCGTGACCTCGTCCCGGACAAAGAAGGCCGTGCTCGAAGGGTGGGCGCGGTAAGGAAGATAAGGGTCTTTGTCCGCTTCCGGACCCGGCTTATACTGCCCCTGGAATTTCTCCCAGAGCAGTCCGAGCGCGGGGAAGCGGTCCGCGTAGACGCCCTTGGCCTCGCCGCCCTTGAGAAGGTGGCTGTCCACGAAGAAGAAGCCCAGCCCTTCGGATCCGAGGATTTCGTCGACGCCGCGGCGGTCGTAGGGACGGACGTCGCCCAAAGGCGGTTTCCAAGCGTAGCCGGGACGGTAGGAGCACTCCGGAATCCAGAATCCCGAGGGATCGCGCCCGAAGAAGCGACGGTAGGTGTGAGTTCCCTGCCGGACTTGATGCCGGATGCTCTCGTCCCGGGACAAGAGGGCGAAATAGCCGTGGGTCGCGGCTGAAGTCAGGATCTCGATCAAGCCCGCGTCCTGGAGCCGGGCGAAAGCCGCGACCAGGTCCCGGCCGTAACGGCCCTGGAAGTCTTCGAGGAGTTTTCCGTACCATGTCTCCCAGAACACCGTCAGCCGGACCAGGTCGGCGCGGCCGGTCCGCTCGAAATGACCGCGGTCCTCGCCGGCGATTGTGATCTTCATCCGGAGATAATCCTCGAAGCCCGAACGGAACGAGTCGCTCTTCAATTGGTCGGCCAGGACGGGCGTGAATCCGATGTTGACGCCGGCCGGGATCCCTTCCTCGGCCAGGCGGTTGAAGGCGTTGAGAAGGGGGAGATAGCTCTCGGCCGCCGCCTCGAAGAGCCAATCCATGCCGTGCGGCCAGGAGCCGTGGGCCAGGACATAGGGGATGTGACTGTGAAGGACCAGCGAAAAATATTTATCGGCCATGGCCATCCTTGAGAGTGATCTCCCTTGTGGCGCCGTCCCCCGCGTTTAGGTTCAGCCGCCAGAGGGGAACGAGGCAGATACCCTGATGGATTATATCATACCCGCTCTCGGACTGGGAAAGCGTCCGGAGCGGGAAATGCCAAAGTGCGTCGGGCGCCGAAGCTTCCCAGACGAGCCGGTTCATGAAAACGGCCCGCCCGCCGGCGGGTTCGAATTCGAACGGAAACAGGGAGAAGTTCGACTCGGGCGCGAACAGTACGGAAATCGTCCGGCCGGACAGATTCTCGACCCGGTAAACGATCCGGATGATCCCCTCCCCCGGGGTGATGGTCTTCGTCACCGAGACGGGGACCCTGTCCTCTCCGACCCAAACCGATCCGCGCCGTGAGAGCACGGCGGCCGGTCCCTCAATGGCCCAGGCGTAGGGTTGATTGACAAAGTCGCCCTGTTCGCCGTAATCGATCCGCTGGAAACTCTCCAACGTCGTATCGGGATGAAGGAAGTGATCGAGAAGCGAGAGGCGCGGGTGCCAGTCGTAGCGGAGAAGGTCCGCCGCCTCGGGCGGAATCCGACGGCTCAGTTTGTGGATGCTGGCGCCTTCCTCTCCGGATGAGGCGGGCTGTTCGAAGGCGTGGTAGGATTCCTTCCGCCTGGCCAGGACGTCCGTGAGATTGCGGCTCTCGGGCAAGAAATCGCACTCGGCCAGGCTCCCGCCCCAGCCCGGCTTGACGATGAGCTGGAAAGCCGCGCCGCGCCAGATGAGATCGATCCGCCCGTCGAGGTCGAAGTCGATCTGATCCCAGCCCCGGGTTAAAGGCAGTCTCTTCTCGGCCTCGATGAGATGGCGGTAAGCGGCCCCGCGTAAATGGGGCAGATAGAGCCCGCCGAAGACGCCGTGCCAGTAGGGGTCGTTGCACTGGCCCTTGAAGAGCTCCCTCCGCGCCTCCTCGGCGCCCGGATGCTTTTCGACTTCGGACGAGACGAGAAGCATCCGCTTGTGGAGGTGGTTCGCCTCGGGATACTTGATGAAAAATTCGCGGAAAAAACCTCCGCGCAGGAAGCGCCGGGCCTCGGCCGGCGCCGCTGATTTGAGCGCCTTGAACGCCTCGAACTCCCGAGGCTCCAGGACCCACTCCATCATCTCCTCATAGGAGGCAGGGGGCAGATAGACCCGGCCGGCGGGCGGGGTCGCGTCCAGGTATTCCGAGAAGGTCCGGGTCCGGATCCCTTCGCGCTCGATGAATTCGAGGAAGCGGCGCAGCCAACCCTCCTCGTACACCCATTGTTTCGTCCCCGGCCAAAGGCCGAACTTCTCGCCGTCGTCGCCCAGGATGGCCGCGCCGCCGCCGGCCTCGATCTCTTCCAGGGCGGCCTTGACCTCCTCGAGGGGGCGGAAGGGAATGAGATAGCGGAGCTTTTTGTCGATCGGGAAAAGATGGAGCGGCCGTCCCTCGTCCTCGGTGATGTAGTGGGCGTGGATATTCTCGACGCCCGCCATCCGGAAATGCTCCTCGTCGAGAAGCGTATAGGCGATTCCCTGCCCGGCCAGCGACCGGGGAAGCTGGGGCTCCCAGACCCGCTCGGTCAGCCAGAGCCCGCGGGGTTTGCATTTGAAGTTTTGTTCGAGGAAGTCGTTCATGAACCGGAGCTGGCCGATTCTGTCCCGTTCGGGAATGACAGCCAGGATGGGCTCGTAATAGCCGCCGCTCAAGAGCTCGACCTGGCCCCGCTCCGCCATGCGCTCGATGAGCGCCCAGCACTCCTTCTCTTTGATCTTCATCCGGTCCCAGAGCGGCCCCGAGAAATGGAGGGCGAATTTGAAAAAGGGATAATCGGCGACGATTTTCAGGAACGGGCGGTAGCAGTCCTCGAACGCCCTGTCGAAGACGTCGTCGAAATTCCCGACCGGCTGATGGTTGTGGACGGCGAACAGAAAGCTCAAGTTTTTCATCGCGGTTGTCCCGAAAGGCCGGCGTCGCGCCAGGCCTTGTCAAGATAGGAATGAAACAGGATGTCGAACTCCGTCTGCTCGGCCTCGCCCGCCCACCAAAACCAGTCCGAACCTTCGGCGGCGTAGACGGCCTGGCTCGGGCCGCAGGCCTCGCGGACGCGGGCCAGCAGCTCCCAGCTCGCGTTCTTGGCCGGGTGGCCGGACCACTTGGCGAAGCTCCCCAGCCAGGTTCCCGGGACGAGGTCCAACGGCTTCTCCGGACGGGGGAGGGCCAGGGTGCGGCTGAACAGGACGGGCTCGATCCCCGGCTCGGTCCGGAGCCGTTCGTAAAGCCTGCGCAGGAAGGGCAGGCCGTTTTCTTTATAGAATTCCCAGCAATTTTCGCCGTCGAGGGCGATGACGCACAGGGCGTCCTCGGGAAGGGCGCGCGCCTTCTCGGACAGCCGGCGGGCCAGGTCCTCGACGGCGTCCCTCTCGTCCCATTTCTGGTAGACGAATCCGATGAGGTCGGAGAGTTCCCGCTCCCGGAAGAGGACCGTCAAGCCCTCGCAGTCGTAGGGCCGGAAAAGATCCTCGGCCCGGCGCGGCTCGGGGAGGCTCTTCCAAAGGATGTTCTCGTCCGTGACGGCGAACTGGAATCCGGCCCGGGCGGCCGCCCGGCAAACGTCGCGGCTCAGCCCTCCCTCGGACGGCCAGAGGCCGGCCGGGGCCGCGCCCATCACGCTTTCGAAATAGGCTCGGCCGTTCCGGAGCTGGGCTTCGCCGTCCTCGGGGTGTCGGAACGCGAATTCCGGTCCCGCCTCGACCCCGGCCGCACCCAGGTCGAAGATGAGAGGAAGGAGAGGATGATAATAAGGGGTCGTCATCAGCTCGACCGTCCCCTTGCGTCCGAGGTCGCGGACCAGGGGAATGACCCCGCGTAGGATATTCTCCTGGATTTCGAGGAGCTCGTCCTTATCCCCTCTCGACGCCGTGAGCGGGTTGAAGCAGGCCCGGAGCGCCTCGATCTGGAGACGGTCGGATCGCTGTTCGTCCGGCGCGAGCTTTCGGAGGAGTTCCTTGTCATCGGGCGTCAGGTCGCCGGGTCTTTTTCGGATCGCTTTCAGTAAACGGTCGTCGGCGCGGCCTTCGGCGTAATCGGCGATCTGTTCGAGGAGACAAGGCACGAAATTGAAAGCGCAGGGGAACTCCGTTTCGGCGGCAATCAGGGCCATCTGGTGATAGTTCTTGGTCGTGTGGAAAAGGACCCAAGGCAGGAGGTATTCCCGCGTCTCGGCGTGACGATAGAGCGGCTGGTGGAAGTGCCAGAGCAGGGATAAACGCATGCCCGATCGTCCTCGCTAAATTAGGAATTTTGAAGGAGATGCTTTATAGCATGGAGGAAACCGGAAGTCAACCCTTCGACACTCATGGAAGCCATGAGTGCTGCAAGGCTGCTCCCCGGCATGAATGCCGGCACCCAAGGAGCCGTTGTTACGGCTCCTTGAGTACTGCGAAGCCGCTGCACTCATGAACCGGAAACGGTTCATGTGTATTGAAAGGCGGGGCTCCGATTCTAAGCCCCGCCCTTTAGGGCGGGGTAGCGTCGGCGAACGGGTCAACAGACCGCCTCTCACGATTTGGACTCCGCCGTCAGATCCCTTCCTGGGCGATGATGGTGGCCGTGACGGCGAGGGCGATCGCGCCCAGCTCGAGCTCTCGGGGATGGACGGCGGCCAAATCGTCGAGGGCCGAATGGTGGAAATCAAAATAGCGACCGGCGTCGGGGATGAGTCCGCCCAGGATGACGCCTTGCTCGGCCAGGGGGGCGATATCCACTCCGCCGCCGCCTGAAACGAGGCCTTGAACGAGGCCCAAAGACTTGATGAGCGGGCTCCAGGCTTGGTGTTTTTGGATTAACCCCGGGCTTCCTCCCAGCCCGACGGCCAGAGGCAGGAATCCGCCTCGATCCGACTCGAAAGCGACCAGATGCTTCTCCCCTTTACGCTCCGGGGCTCGCGCGTAGAACCGCCCGCCCGTCCCGCCGAATTCCTCGTCCATGAACAGGACGGCCCGGATGGTCCGCTTGGGAACGAGCCCGACGGCCCTGATGAGCCGAAGCGCCTCGACGGACTGGACGCAGCCCGCCCCGTCGTCGTGGGCGCCCGGCCCCAGGTCCCAGGCGTCGACATGCCCTCCGATCAGGATGATCTCCTCGGGGCGCTCGGAGCCGCGAAGGTCTCCGATCAGGTTCGCCGATTCGACCGGGCCGAGGTCCCTGCAGCCGAGGGTCAGATGGATGAGGAGTTCCGAATTTTCCCCCAGGAGTCCGCTCAGGCGGTCGGCGTCCTCGGTGGCGACGGCGGCGGCCGGAATCCGCGGAACCCCGTCCTCATATCGCATCAAGCCCGTATGGGGAAATCGGTCCCGCCTGAACGTCAATGACCGGATGATCACAGCGACGGCCCCGCACTTGGCCGCTTCGGCGGCTCCTCGAACCCTGTGGTCCGCGTTCGCTCCGTAGGCCCGGAAGGGCTCGAGAATGGTCCTGTCCATGGGCTGATTGAAGAATACGATTTTCCCCCGCGCGGCCTGTTTTTGAGATTTTAGCTCTTCGAATGATCTGACTTCGATAACGGGCGCCTTGATCCCGGCCTCGGACGTCCCGACGCTCCCGCCCAGCGCGCAGACGGCGAGCTCGACGGCCGCCCGCTGCGGCGACGCTTCGACCTGGGCCGTTTCTGTCCCGCGCTCCCAGCGGTTGACGGTAACGGGCTCGCGATGGACGTTGGAAAAGCCGAGGTCGAGCATGACTTGGCGCATGTGGTCGAGGGCGGCCTCGGCACCGGGCGAGCCGGTCAGCCGGGACCCGGCCGCTCCGATCAATCCTCGGAGCATTTCAAAAGCCCTCTCTTCGCGAAGGCCGATCGCGAGCATCCGGCGGGCCGCCTCCTCGATGGAGATCGTTTGAGGAGGCTGGCCGCGCGAGGTTAAATTATTGATTACAAACACGATCAAAAGGATTAAGAATTGTCTTTTATCGACTCCGATCGGCGTTCTGGCGCGGCGTGCTGACATTTACATCTTGACCACGAACGAACTCAGGAAGTCAACCCCTCGACTCCCCGGCATGAATGCCGGCACTCATAAGCCGTTTCCGGCCTATGAGTACTGAAAGACGGGGCTTGTTCGGGGTTAACCCTGAGCCCACTCAGCCCCATCTCCTCTCAAGGGGCTGAGTACAAAAGTGTCGCTTCTCGTCCCCGCCTTTCAAGGCGGGGTAGCGTCGGCGAACGGGTCAATAATCCCAAGAACAAACGATTTCAATAATAATTCCGGGATTCTCATCGGTGGAGGAAGCAGCGTTCGCAGTCCACTTCTCCCGGCTTGCGGGTGACCATCATGGCCAGGCCGAGCTGGTCGGCGCGGTCGATGACCTCCTGGTCCTTGACCGAACCCAGCGGATAGATGATTCCGGTGATCCCATGTTTCGCGGCGAGCTCGACGACGTCGGGAAAGGGCATGAAGGCATCCGAGGCCATGACGGTCCCCTCCGGGCCGTAGCCGCGCCTCGAGAGCCGGATGGCGTCCTCGGCCGAATCGATCCGAGAACGCTGTCCGGAACCGATACCGTGAGTCTTATCGGCCTTGCCTATCACGATCGCGTTCGATCGGGTGAAGCAGGCGACCGTCCAGGCGAACAGGGCCGCCCGGACTTCTTCCGGGGAGGGTTTCCGTTTGGAGACGACGTCCACGAACTCGGGGGACACGATCCTCGAGTCGAACCTCTTCTGGACGAGGAGGCCGCCCACGACGCGCTTGAGCTCGAGGCCGCTGTCGATGACCGGCTCGGTCAGCGGGGCCTTCATCCGGACGACCCGCAGGACCTTGCGGATCGCCAGGATTTCGAGCGCGTCCGGGTCGAATCTTGGGGCGTAGACGACCTCGACATTCCGGACGCTCTCGACGAGCAGCCGGGCCAGTCCGGCGTTGACCGTGAAGCTGAAGACGTCGACGCTCCCGAAATTCGAGAGAGGATCGCACTTCCAGGCCCGTTCGAAGGTCTCCTCGGGGCCGTCGCCGGCCGCGACCCCGGACGGCATTTCGTGTTTGATGATGACACACAGTTTTCGGTTCCCGACGACGATGCCCAGCTTGCGGATGATCCTCTGCCCGAGGTCCATATCGCCGACGTTGATGTAGCTGAGACCCTTGGTCCCTTCCTGAAGGACCTCGATCGCCGCCATGGTCGGGCCCGAAACGCCCTCCTCGGCATAGAAGGCGGCCGGGTAGCCGGGATTCTCGCCGTAGCGCATGGAAATTGTCTTGACGAAGCGCCCCTCTCCGACAGCGAGGCTGTCCGGAAACTCCTCCTTGACCTTTGTCGAATACTGTTGGCGGGCGGTTTTTTCTGTCTTGTCCATGCGCTCAGTCCTTTACTTCATGGCGGTTGATGATGGAGACCGCGGTCGCGCCGAAGCGATCATCCTCGACGACGACGCAGGCGGCGGCAACACGGAAATCGGAAAACCCTTTGGCCGGGGCGAGGGCGGCATAGAGGGCTTCGGCGAGGTCCGCGGCCGAATCCCCGCGAAGCTCAACCTCGGCCGGCGGCCCATCCCAAGTCGGAAGCGGATTTCGGTTCGGCCCGGCGTAAGTGGCGATCATTCGGCCCCGGCCCGGCTCGAGCGGAAGCTCGAACACGGACCGGCGGGCTGCGCCGTCCTCCGCCCGCCGGACGATGTGGAGGGCGGCCCTGCCGCCGGCGAGCAAACAGCCGCTGATCCGGGGCGTGAAGATGGGCGCGTCGGGCTCGAACTCCCACGAGGCCAGGCCACGGCTTAGGAACTCGCCGGAGCTCTCGCCCCGGGCCGGGGGCACCGCGATGTCCCCGGTCTGGCGTCCGTTGGAGACGGCGACGCCGCCCGGAAAGAACAGGACGGCCGGATAGACCAGGAGATCCGGGTTTCCCTTCCTGAGTATCTCGTCATCGGTGGGCTTCGTCCAAATCCCGGGCCCCTCCCGCTCCAGCTTCCGGGCCTGGCTCGAGGGCGAGCGGCCGGTGACCGCGTAGAGAACGGCGGGCCGTCCCGACCGGGTCAAGCCCAGGATGATCAGCCGTCCGGGATATTCCATCGAACTCAGATTCTCTAACCCTGTGCTCATGCGCCACCTTTCATCATTATTTAGACCTTTATTGATATCATAAGAAAAGCCGGGACTCAAGGCTCTCCCGGCGATCATGGACCCGCTCGCGACGTTGACTTCGCTGAGGCTTCAATTATAATATCTCCTCATTCCAAGATAAGCGATTGTCATGAAGGAGGATTTTGAATGAAACAAGGACGCTGGCTTGGAGTCTGCGTTTTCGCGGCCATCTCTTTATTGAATGCATGCGTTATGCCGTCCGGAGATCATGCGGTCGTCTTCGAATTCGACGTCACGAGCGGATCGCCCTACGCAACCGTCTTGAGAATCAGTCCGACTTGTCCAAGCAAGATCGAAATTGAGAAAGGCCTTTATAACTTTCAAGACGATCTCTCTAAGTCCTCCGGATCAGATTCCGCCGGGCCCGTCTCTGAAGCATTCCCGCAATACCTGTATTTTCGGCTGATCAGAATGACGCCCGCGGCCGGCTCCCCCCCGGGACAGGACCGGGCTACTCAAACTCAGGACATCCGGCTCAAAGTCAACTCGACGACCGGCGATATCGCCAAACAGCAGGTCACGATCGCCAAGGACATGATTCTCGACCCCCAAAAAAATGAATATATCCTGATTAAAATGCGCGCCACGGGAGGATCGATCAAAAACGGCGATCATCTGTGGCTCACTTATTGGAATGACAATGTTGGACGTCCCGGGCCGACCGGACGCTGAAAGCCGCGAGGCGCGGTTCGTCCCG
>Ga0315277_10007186_pt1 | contig 14445 bp, 9 predicted proteins | sample YL17G05_15_MG_FD_203695 | JGI IMG/M metagenome (GOLD analysis project Ga0315277, IMG submission 203695) | Sediment microbial communities from Yellowstone Lake, YNP, Wyoming, USA - YL17G05_15 | ecosystem: Environmental > Aquatic > Freshwater > Lake > Sediment | place: USA: Wyoming | collected... | reverse complement strand
CGAAAGGCGCATCACGCCTGATCGTCGCCGACGTCGATCTCTCGGGCAGCGCGCCGAAGCTGGTCAATCAACGCGTGGTCCACGAAAGCAAAGACGCCTCCTGCACCCTCGAGGCGCAAGACTTTTACGCCAACGACACGAAAATGACCTTCACCTGTTACCAGCTCAAGGGCATGGCCGCGGTGATGGGCATCGACCTCAAGACCGGCGCCGTGACGGACTTCTCGAAGGCGCCCGGAACCTACAACGAGGTCGAGGGCATCTTCCCCGACGGCGAACACACCTGTGTCGAATCGGACCGGCAGTGCGAGAAGCTGGGCGGCAGACGCGGCGCCGGGAACATCGATATCTGGAAGCTCAAGCTCGACGGTACGGGTAAAGACTTCCAGCGCCTGACTTTTTTCAACGACTATGAAGGCGGCAAAGCCTCGAACCCCGTGGTCTCGACCGACGGCCGGTTCATGGCGTTCCAGTCGGCCAAGGTGAGCGACGAGGCGGGGGTCGGCTACGGCATCCTGCTTTACCACCTGAAATGAGGAGCGAGATGAGCAAGATCAGCAGACGGGCGCTGGTTGCCTCGGCGCTTCCGGCGCTGTGGGCGCAGGGGCCGCGGCCTTCGACGTTCTCCTGGAAGGCGCGCATCGCCGGCGCCGCGTCCGCGCCCGGCGGCGCGCTCGCGCTGTGGTATCGCCAGCCCGCCGCGAGTTGGGTCGAGGCGCTGCCGGTGGGCAACGGGCGGCTCGGCGCCATGGTCTTTGGCGGCGTGGAAACCGAGCGCATCCAACTGAACGAAGAGACTATTTGGGAGGGCTTCGAGCGCGACGTCAACAACCCGGCGGCGCTGGGGGCGTTGCCCGAAGTGCGCCGGCTGTTGTTTGAAGGCAGGGAACTCGACGCTACCGAACTGGCTTCGAAAACCATGATGGGCATTCCCAGCCGGGTGCTGAGCTATCAACCGCTGGGCGACCTGTGGATCGAGATGCCGGGCATCGAAGAGGTGAGCGGTTACCGCCGGGATCTCGACCTGGACGCCGCCGTCGCCACCACCGTCTTCACGCATCGCGGCGCGCAAATCACGCGCGAGGTCTTCGCTTCCACGCCCGGCCAGGTGATGGTCGTGCGCATCGGTGCGGACCAGCCCGGGCGCATCACGGCGCGCCTCCGGATGAGCCGCGAGAAGGACGCCGAATGCTCGAGCGTTCCGCGCGGGCTGGTTTTGCGGGGACAGATCAACTGCGTCGATCCCGCCGACGGTGTCAACAAAGGCATGCGGTTTGAGGGACGCCTGGAGGTCGCGACTCGCGGCGGCGCCGTGAAGAGCGAGAACGGCGTGCTGTCCATCGAGGGCGCCGACGAAGCCGTTCTGCGCATCGCCGCGGCTTCGAGCTGGCGCGGGCGCGACCCTCAGCGAACCACCGCCGCGCACCTGGCTCAATCCCGCCGGCCGTACGAGGAACTCAAGAAGCGTCACCTGGAAGATCACCGCAAGTACTTCCGCCGCGTCTCGCTCGAACTGCCGCCCAACGGCGAACTCGCCAGGCTCCCCACCGACGAACGGCTGAAACGGGCGAAGGCGGGCGAGGACGACCCGTCGATGGCGGCGCTCTACTTCCAGTACGGGCGCTACCTGCTGCTGGGCAGCTCGCGTCCGGGCGACCTTCCGGCGAATTTGCAAGGCGTCTGGAACGAGTATTTGAAAGCGCCCTGGAACGCCGACTATCACACCAACATCAATTTGCAGATGAACTACTGGCCGGCCGAGGTCGCCAACCTCTCCGAGTGCCACCTGCCGCTGTTCGATTACATGGACTCGCTGGTTGCGCCCGGCACGTGCACGGCCAAGGTCCACTACGGCGCGCGGGGTTGGGTGGTGCACCATCTATCGGACCTGTTCGGTTTCACCGCCCCGGCCGACGGCATCTGGGGCGTCTGGCCGATGGGCGCCGCATGGCTGGCGCAGCACCCCTGGGAGCACTATCGCTTCACCGGCGACAAGGATTTCCTGGCCCGGCGCGGCTATCCGCTGATGAAAGGCGCGGCGAGGTTCATTCTCGATTTTCTGGTGGAAGGCCCGGCGGGCAAGCTGGTCCCCGCGCCCTCGCATTCGCCCGAGAACCGTTTCCGGAAGAGCGACGGCGTCGTCGCCCAGTTCACCTACGCGGCGACCATGGACCTCGAAATCTGCCACGACCTGCTTCGCAACTCGGCGGAAGCGGCCAAGGTCCTCGGCGTCGACGCCGATTTCCGCGCCGAATGCGAGCGCGCGCGGGCGCGGCTGGCACCGCTCAAGATCAGCGAGCGCACCGGCCGTTTGCAGGAGTGGATCGAAGACTACGGCGAGCCGGAGCCGCAGCATCGCCACACCTCGCACCTGTTCGCGCTGCATCCGGGCGAACAGATCACCCTGCGCGGAACACCGGACTTCGCCGCGGCGGCGCGCAAGGTGCTCGAGGTCCGCGGCGACAAGTCCACCGGCTGGAGCACGGCCTGGAAGATGAACTTCTGGGCGCGCCTGGAGGACGGCGAACGCGCCCACAAGCTCTGGCGCATGTTGCTCACGGGCTGCACCCTGCCGAACCTGTTCGACACGCATCCGCCGTTTCAAATCGACGGCAACTTCGGCGGCGCGGCGGGCATCGCGGAGATGCTGCTGCAAAGCCACTCGGGCGAGATCCACCTGCTGCCGGCGCTCCCCAAGGCTTGGGCGGACGGGCGCGTGCGCGGCCTGCGCGCCCGCGGCGCGTTCGAAGTGGATATGGAGTGGGCCGCGGGCAAGCTGCGCCGCGCGGCCATCCGGTCGCTCAAAGGCAATCCCCTGCGCGTGCGCGCCGCCGGCAAAGTCAGGACCTTCGACACCGTCGCCGGAAAGAGCTACGAAATCGCCGCCCCTACCTGAGCGGCACGCCGATTTCGTGGAGCAGAAAACCGAGCGTATCGACCTGCTCCTCGATCGCCTTGTCGAGCGGCTTGTCCCTCGAATGACCGGCCTTGGTGTCGTAGTGCAACAGCACGGCGCGGTTGGAACCGGTGGACGCCTGAACCAGCGCGGTCATCTTGCGGGCGTGCAGCGGATCGACGCGCGTGTCCGAATCGCCGGTCTTGAACATCACCGCCGGGTACTTCGCCCCCTGCTTCACGTTGTGGTAGGGCGAGTACTTGAGGATGTAAGCGAACTGCTTGGGGTCTTCCGACGATCCGTACTCGGGCGTCCACAGCGGCGCGAGCTTGAACTTGTGGTAGCGGATCATGTCGAGCAGCGGAACGTCGCACAGGACGGCGCCGAACAGGTCCGGCCGCTGGGTCATCGCCGCGCCCACCAGCAGGCCGCCGTTCGAGCCGCCGGCAATTGCCAGCCGGGCCGGCCGCGTGTACTTGTTCGCAATCAGCCACTCGGCCGCGCCGATGAAGTCGTCGAAGACGTTCTGCTTGCTTTCGAGCATGCCGGCGCGGTGCCATTTCTCGCCGAATTCGGCGCCGCCGCGCAGGTTGGGAACCGCATAGACGCCGCCGAGCTCCGCCACCACGGCGGCGATTTCTCTGAACACCGGCCGCTGGCTGGAACTGAAACCGCCGTAGCCGGTGAGGTGGGCGGGGTTGTTTCCGTCGAGTTTCAGTCCTTTCCTGTGCACCAGGAACATCGGCACGCGCGTGCCATCTTTCGACGTGAACCACACCTGCTTCTCTTCGTAGTCTTCGGGTTTGATCGGAATCGCGGGGCGGAACCAGACCTCGCGCTTGCCGTTTGAAACCTGATAGCGATACGTGGCGCCCGGTTCCAGGTAGGAGCTGTAGCCGAAGAACGCCTCGTCGCGCGACCAGCGCCCATACGGGCCGCGGATGGTTCCCGGACCCGGAGCCCGGAACTCGCCAAGCGGTTTTCCCGCCGGGTCGAACTGTTTTACACGCGGAAGAACGTTTTCCAGGTAATGCACGAAAAGCCGGCCGCCGGCGGCATCGACGTCCTCGATCGGCGCCGCGCCTTCCGGCACGATCTCCTTCCAGTTCGCCTGCGCCGGGTTTTCGGGATCGACGGAGAAGATCCGCCAGTTCGGCGCCTTATAGTTCGTCCACAGGAACAGGCGGCCACCCAAAAGGAACGCGCGGAACTCCGCGTCCAGACCCACGGCCACCGGCCGCACCGGCCCTTGGGCTCGCTCGTCGCGCAGGAAGACGTCGGTCTTGCCGGCCGCGCCGAAGCCCACGTCGATCAGCAGCCAGCGGCCGTCTTCGTCGGACAACCACGCCGAAGCCCAGTTGGAGGGCGTGTAGCCGTCGCCGAAAACCTTTCTGTCTTCGCCCGGACTCGCGCCCAGCGCGTGGTAGTAGATGCGAGGCCCCTCCGGGTCGAAGCGGCCGTAGTAGAAGCCCGAGTTGTCCTTTTTCAACGAGAACGACGTGTAGCGGGCGCGCGGCAGCGCGTCGGCGAGCAGTTTGCGGGTCTTGAGATCGAGCAGGCGGACCTCGAACTCATCCTCGCCACCCTTGCGCACGCCATAAGCCAGAATCGATCCGTCCTCCGACACGCCCCAGAGCAGTACCGATACGCTCTCGTCGCGGCTGACGCCGTTCGGATTGACGATCACCTCGTCCTTGCCGCCAAAACCCACGCGCATGCAAATCGAAGTGCGATTCTCCTGTTTCAAGCGCCGCGTGAAGAAGTACCGGTTACCCCGCAGGGTTGGCGTGCCGACGGAATCGACCCGGCGAAGCTCGGTCAACCGGCTCTTCAACCGCTCGCGCGGAATTCGAGCCAGGTACGATTGCGTGTATTGGATCTGGGCATCCAGCCAGGCGCGGGTCTCCGGGCTGTTCTGGTCTTCCAGCCAGCGGTAGGGATCCGCGATCGTCACGCCGTGCAGCGTCTCCTTGACCGGCGCAACGCGGGTGGGCGGGAACGCGGCCAGGGCCGCGAGAAGCAGGGCGGTTCGGAGCATCCTCAAATCCTATCGTTCCAGCCTGTAAATCGCAAGCCCTGACAGCAATTTGGGGTAAAAATCGGTCGATTTCTGCGGCATCACGCCGCCCGAAAAAGAAATGTCCGCGACTTCCTCGATGGGCGTCGGTTTCAGCAGGAACGCCAGTTGGGCCGAGCCGCCGCGCACCAGCTCGATGGCCGTGTCCAGTCCTCGGACGTAGCGCAGGTAGCGCTCCTCGCGCACCGCCTCTTCCCCGATTCCGAGCACTCCCCCCAGCAGGCGCTGGTGCAGCACGGCCACGTCCGGCTCGCGCGGGCCGCGCGAGGCTTCGAGCAGGCACAACTGGTCCGAGCCGTGGATGGCGACGCCGATGCGGGCTCGCCCGGCGTGCGGCTCGTTCCAGGCGGCGCGCAAGGCGTCCGAGGAGTCCACCAGTTCGACTCGAAAACTCGACGCCGCTTTCTCGAGAAATTGCGCCGCATCGAAACCGGCCAGGTTGTCGATCAACCGGTGCGTGGCCAGAATCTTGAGCCCCGGCGAGTGCATGTTGACGAACGTCATCATCACGCGCCGCGCGTCTTCCAGTTGCGGATTGGCGTTGTGGAAAGCGAGGGCCGTCTCGTAGCGGTGATGCCCGTCGGCGATCAACAGCTTCTTCGTCTGCATCAATCGCTGGATTTCGGCGATGCGCTCGGGCTCCGCGATCTTCCAGGCGCGGTGGATGGCGCCGTACTCGTCTTCCACGGCCATTGTGGGCTCGCCCACGGCAGCCTCGTCCAAGAGGCGATCGATGGCGCGCTCCGGGTCCGAGTACAACATGAAAAGCTGCCCGAGATGCGCGCGGGTGTGGCGCAGAAGCTCGAGGCGGTCGCGCTTGGGACCCGACAGCGTCTGCTCGTGCCGGTGCACCACGCCGGCCGAATAGTCCTCGACCGCGCCAAGCCCGATGAAGCCCTTGCGCGTGAGGCGCTCACCGGTGTCGGGAACCGTGAACTCCTGGAAATAGGCGAACAGGCTCGGCTCGGTTTCGCGCGCCAGAACGCCGGAGCCCATCCAGTCCTCCAGATGCCGCGCCGCGCGCGTATAGACGTTGTCGGTCTGGCTGTCGCCCGGCGCCGGCTTGCCCAGGATGATGCGGACCGGGTTGTACGGGCTCGACTCGAGATAACGCTCGCGTATCGCCGCCGAAATCTTGTCGTAGGGTTGCGTGACCAGGAGTCCGAGCGGACCCGCGGTTGGAGTGTAGCGATACGGGTGGAATGGGAATATTTCGGCCATGGGGGGAATTCCCAGGATAGCAGGTGAGAAACGGGGGCGGAGCGGACTCCGCCCCCGACTACGGTAGGTACGTCAGAAGCTGTAATTGAGATTGAATTGGACGGCACGCGCGCCGATCTTCGTGCCGCTGATCTGGCCGAAGTTGCCAGACCCGAACGTGGAACTCGGGGGGTTGAAGACCGGGTGGTTCCGGAAGTTGAAAGCCTCGAAGCGGAACTCGATGCGCTGCCGCTCTGTGACCCTCCAGGTCTTCATCAGCGCGGCATCAAAGGTATTCAGCCTGGGACCGCGGAGGTTCAGGAAGCGGGGCGCGGTGCCCAGGGTGTCCGGCGCCGGCTGCTGGAAGGCAGCCACGTTGAACCAGTTGTTGAACCGTTCGTAAACCGTCCCCGACGTGCCCGGATCGCCGATCAGGTTCGGCCGCTGCGTGCCATACCACATCGTGCCGCCGTTCTGGGTCACTTGCAGCGGCTGGCTGGATTGCAGCGTGAGGATTCCGCTGACCTCCCAGCCTCCGACAATGCCGTCCACAACGCGGTTCAGATTGTTGGCGAACTGCCGATTGTGACCCAGCGGGATTTGGTACACGCCGGTGAGAACGAACCGGTGCGGCACGTCGTTCGACGAGTACGATTTCTCCAGTCTGTAGTCGTAGACCGCCTGAACGTTCCTGCCCGACGTGCTGCTCAGCCAGTCCAGGTTGCTGGAACCGTTGGACACCGTATCGAGCATCTTGGCCCAGGTGTAGTGCGCCAGCATGGTCAAGCCCTTGGAGAAGCGCTTCTCCCACTTCATCTGGAGGCCGTGATACCAGGAGTCGCCGGTGGCGGTTTCCGAACCGCCGGCGCCGTCGAATTGCTGCATGGGCCGCAGCAGACGGTAGAATTGCACCGTCGCCCGGTTCAGGTTGGTCGCTTGCGGATCGGTAACGATCCCAAAGAAGGGATTGGGAACCGCCGCCTGAAGCTGCTGGCGGGTGTACTGCGCGTTTGGACCCAGCCAGTACATGGTATTCAGATTACTCAGGCTGCTTCGCGAGGCATCGGTCAGCTTCGCTCCCCGGTTGCCCGTGTAATTGATCTCGATCAGAGAGTCCCAGCCCACCTCGCGCTGGATCGATATGTTCCAGTTGTACAGCTCGGGATTCGTGGCGGTGGAACGGACGATGGTGCCGGCGCCCCGGCCTATGAAGGTCTTGTCGCCTTGCGAGCTTCCCAACGGGAGAGTCAGGCCGACGGGGTAAGGATTGGTCAAGGTGGCGTATTGGGTCACATTGCTGTCGAGCGACCATTGCGGGCCTGAGTTAGTATTGAAGGGCGAACCGGTGTGTCCGGCCACGGTGGCGCGCGACAGGGTATAGAAGATGCCGGCGCCGGCGCGGATCGACGTCCTGGGGGTCAGCGCATAAGCGAGGCCCAGCCGGGGGCTGAAGTTGTTCGCATCCCGGTCGAACGGCGAGCGCGTCTTGTCGTCGACGAACTTGTAGACGCCCTTAAACGTAAAGCCCGGAACCGTGAGCGGCGCCGGAGCGTTCAGGTCCCAGTAGCTGAAGCGGTTGTAACGCTCGTAGCGCGGGACGTCGAATTCGTACCGCAGCCCCATGTTCACGGTCAGCTTGCGGGTGGCCTTCCAGTCGTCCTGAACGAAGAAACCCCAGTAGTTGGCGCGGTTGAAGACTTTGGGATCGATGTGGTAGTCCCCGCCGTTGCCCCAGCCGACCAGGAACGATGCGAACGAGCTGCCCTGAAGGCTGTTGCCGGTGTTCAGATCCTGGCTGGTGATCTGTTGGCCGAAGCCGAAGTGGCCTTGCGGATAGCCGGGCTGGGCGTAGTCGAGCCAGTTGTGGCGCGTTTCGACGCCGGTCTTGATATTGTGCCCTCCGATGGCTTTGTTCATCGAACCCGAAAACTGGTGTACGCCTTCCTGCCGGTCCATGATCAACCAGCCCTGTGTGCCGATGTCGAGACCGAATCCATTGAAGAACGGAAAGGCTTTGTAGTCGGCCTTGTCGTACATGAGCTTGGGGAACCCGAGCGTGGTCGAGTCGAAGTTCTCGAACGGCAGGCGTCCATAATCGGAGTAGACGAACCCGTAGTTGACCACCCAGACCGTGCTGGAGTTCTGCGCGAAGGTCACATTCCCGCTGGCCGTCTGGGTGTTGGTGTAATTGGGCCCGTCGTTGGGGCTGTAGGCAGCGCCGATCGAGGGGTCGTATAGGGCCCACAGGTTGGCCGGGTCCCCTTTGGACCGGGCCAGACTGTAACGGCCGGTGAAGCGGATCCGGTCGGTGAAGCTGTTGTCGATCTTGATGTCGGCCCGCTTGGTGGCGCTCTTGTTGATGCCCTGCATGTAGAAGTTGTTGGCGTTCGTAAAGGCGTTGGTCGGCACCGAGTTGGGCAGGGGGATGTACTTCATGGCCTGCGCCGACACCGGATTGATCGCCGACTTGGGAATGAGGTTGCCCGGGTACGGGTTGCGCTTGTTGACGCCGGCGGAGTCCTTGTACAGGTTGAACGGATCGTAAATCGTCATCGGCCGGCCGTCGCTGAACAGGAGCTTGGTGAAATCCCCGTTGCGAAACTCGGGGATGGGCGCGCTGCCGGTGTAGGTCTGCGGGCTCTTGGAACGCGCGTATTCGAAGGTGGCGAAGAAGAAGGTCTTGTTCTTCCGGATCGGCCCCCCCGTCACGGCGCCGGGCATATCTTGCCGGTAGTACGTTTTCTTCGCTCCGCTCCGGTTGTTCGACCAACTATTGGCGTTGAAGACGGAGTCGCGCCGGACCCAGTACGCAGTGCCGTGGAAGTCGTTGGTGCCGGACTTGGTGATCAGGTTCACGATCGCCCCGCCGGACTGTGCGTACTCGGCCTGGTAGAAGTTCACCTGCATCTTGAACTCCTGAACCGCGGCCAGCGACGGGGTCCATTTCAGGTCCGTGGCCCCGGTGTTCTGCTCGGTGGTGTTGACGATAGCGCCGTCCACCAGCACGTCCGAAGTCGAATTCCGCGCGCCGTTGGCGACGAAGTTCGTGTTGGTGGGGGTGTTGGTCTGGCTGTTGGCGCCGACCACGCCCGGCGTCATGGTTAGCAGGAACAGAGTGCTCCGCCCGATGTTGGGCAGCGACATCATGTACTTGTTCTCGATCACCTGGCCCAGGGTCGAGATGGTCGTGTTCAGCAGCGGTGCGGTGGACTGCACTTCCACCGTGGTGGCGATGTCGCCAACCTGAAGCGAGACGTCGAAGGTGGCCTGCTGCTGGACCGCCAGCGGAATGTCCGTCTGGCTGTGCTTCTTGAACCCCTTGACCTCCACCGTCAGCGTGTACCCGCCGGGCGGCAGGGCGGTAATGACGTAGCGTCCGGCGCCGTCGGTGGTGGTGGGGTGCGCGACGCCGCGCTCCGTCTCGGTGAGAACCACCTTGGCGCCCGGCACGGCAGCGCCGGTGGAGTCGGTTACGGTCCCGCGCGCCGCGGCCGTATAGGAAGATTGCGGCCAGGCCAGCGCCGCAACCATGACGAAAATACACACGAGTTTACACACTTGTAGTGATTTCTTCATAACCCCTTCCTTTGAGAAGCTCCTCTTGAATTGCCCGTCCATGCCACACATGGATCCCTGATCTCAGCGAACTCTGGGGAGAGTATACTCCAAACGAGAGAGATCCGGGGACAGTCGGCGCCATGGCGGTGCCCGCCACCCCTGACAATGAAAATGAACGGCTCAGACACTGGGTCAGCCCGCCACCGGCGGTCTGGCTTGGCTAAAGCCAAGCGCGGCCTGAAGGCCACCCTCCATGGGCCGACAAGCTCCGTGGACAGTGGGTGCCATGGGCGGCCTGAACTACGGAAATTTTCAAGAGAGAGAGGCTACGCAATCCTGGACGCGGCCCGGCCGCAGGCTGTAGGGGTCGCATACATGCGACCCGCGGGTCGGATATATCCGACCCCTACGGGCAACTGGGGCCGGTTGCAGCGGTCGCCATTTTCATCCCGCCGGTTGAGTTTCACCTCATGAGCGACTGTCCCCGAATTAGGGCAGGCTTTGGACCGCGTCCAGGTCTTCCGGGCGGCCGACGTCGCGCCACGGGCCTGTGACGGGGTAGAGCAGGAGTTTTCGTTGGGCGGCGATCATCGCCTCCACCGCGCTGGTCAGCTCGTACTCGCCGCGGGGAGATCGCTCGACCCGTTGCAGGAAGTCGAACAGCTCGGGCCGGAACGCGTAAAGCCCGGCGCTGTTCCAATTCGTCGTCGAGGTTCCCGGGGGGGGTTTCTCGACGATGCGCACGAGGCGGCCGCTGTCGGCATAGACCGCGGCGCCCTGCCAGGGATCGTCCACCCATCGCGCGCCGGCGGCGGCCACGGCTTGCGGGTCCGCGAGCAGCAAGTCATGGATGCCGCGATAGTCGCCGGCGCTCAGGTAGATGTCGCCGTAGGTGAGCAGAAAAGGGGCGCCGCCCACAAATTCGCGCGCCAGCAGCGTGGCGCTGGCGGTTCCGTCAACGCTCTGCTGCCGGCAAAACGTGAGCGCCATGGGGTAGCCGGCGAAGTGCCGCTCGATCATCTCGCCGCGGTAGCCGATCACCAGAAACGCCTCGTCAAAACCGGCTTGGCGAAGCCGGTCGAGCTTCCGCTCGAGCATCGGCTTTCCGCGAACCGGCAGCATCGGCTTCGGAAGGTCCTCGGTGAGCGCGCCCATGCGCGTGCCGCGGCCCGCGGCGAGGATTACCGCTTTCTTCACCCTTATACTATATAATCCGAAAGTGCCCCCCGCTGACCGCATGTCCCGCCTCCGGTGGTGGATACTGGCTCTGGTCTTCTTCGCCACTACCATCAACTACCTCGACCGCATCGTTTTCAGCGTCCTCATCCCGGTCATCCGCCAGGATCTGCACCTGAACGACGAACAGTATGGTTACGTGAACGGTGCGTTCCTCATCGCTTACACCGCCGGATTCCTGGTGATGGGGAAACTCATCGATCGCTTCGGGACGCGCATCGGCTACGCGCTGGCGATCACCTGGTGGTCGCTGGCGGCGTGTTTTCACGCGCTGGCGCGGACGTCGCTGGACCTGAGCTTCTGGCGCGCCATGCTCGGCCTGGGCGAATCGGGCAACTTCCCGGCCGCGATCAAGTCCGTCGCCGAATGGTTCCCGAAGAAGGATCGCGCTTTCGCCACCGGCATCTTCAACGCCGGAACCAACGTCGCGTCGATGGTCGGCCCTCCCATGTTCGCCTGGATGGTGCTGCATTACACCTGGCGATTCTGCTTCCTGATCACGGGCGGCCTGGGCTTCGTCTGGCTTGCGCTCTGGCTGGTTCTCTACCATCTGCCGGAGCGGCATCCGAGAATCAGCCGCGCCGAGCTGGCCTACATCCAGTCGGATCCCGAATCCGAGACGGACAAAAACGTCCGTTCCGTGCCCTGGGGCGTCGCCCTCCGGCACCGGGAGACCTGGGGCTTCGTGCTCGCCAAGTTCATCACCGACCCGGTGTGGTGGTTCTATCTCTACTGGCTGCCGCCGTATCTGTATGACGTGCGCAAGTTCAACTTGCAGGAGATCGGGTGGGCGCTGCCCGTGGTGTACCTGATGGCAGACATCGGCAGCGTCGGGGGAGGCTGGATTTCGGGCGCGCTCATCCGCCGCGGATGGCCGGTCGGCAAGGCACGCAAGACTGCCATGGCAATCTGCGCCGCCTGCATGCCCGTGGCTGCGATGTGCGTGCTGGCCAAGAGCCCCGTGCTGGCCATTGCGCTGGTGAGCCTGGCGACCTCGGCGCACCAGGGTTGGTCGGCGAACCTGTTCACCACCACCTCGGATGTATTCCCGAAACAGGCCGTTGCCTCGGTGACCGGTCTGGGCGGGTGTGCCGGCGGACTGGGCGGGTTCCTGTTCTCGGCCGTCATTCCCGGCATCGTGGTGACTCACTTCGGATACACGCCGGTGTTTCTGACCATGGGCGCGTTTCACCTGACGGCGCTGATTCTAGTCCACTTCCTGCTCGGCGACTTGCGCCGCATTTCGGTCGAGGCCGACTGAAAACCCGGTACGCTCAGTACCTGAGACGGTCTTGTCGTCTTCACTTACGCCTGCTAAGGTTGACTCTTAGCACGGCTACGCTGTCATGCGTAGCCGGCTCGTAAAATGAAGCGAATTATTTTACTGGTTCTCCTCACCTCTCTCTGCTCCCAGGCCCAAGAGCGCAAGTTGTGGAAATGGAGCGTCGTCGCCGTGGCGGCGTCCACCGCGGCCGACGTTCACAGTTCCTTTGGCATGCGGGAGCTGAATCCGATTCTGCGTGGCCCCGGCAGCCGGTTCGGAGTGCAGTCGGCCCTGTTGAAAGCCGGCGCGGCCGGCGTCCTCCTGCTGGGCCAGAAGCTGTTTCTGCCGGGGCGATCGGGCCATATGAAGGGCTGGTCCACTGTCAACTTCAGCATGGCGGCTACCACCGGCGCGTTCGCGGTCCACAACTACGCCATCCGCCGATAGAGTATCCTCGACATTCGCGCTATTCTGTGGACATGGGGAGCGCGACATTGGTTTCGGTCGCCGAGTACCTGACGACCGCCTACAGCCCGGACCGGGACTACGTCGACGGTGAAGTCGTGGAGCGGAACTTGGGAGAGCGAGATCACAGCAGCATTCAAGGCGCCATTTACGCGAGCCTGTTCATTCGCCGCCGTGAGTGGGGCATCCATGTCTACCCGGAACAGCGGGTGCAGGTGAAGGCGACGCGATTCCGAATTCACGACGTGTGTGCCGTGAAGGGCGCCAAACCCGACGAGCAGATCTTCACGCGACCGCCGTTTCTCTGCGTCGAGATCCTGTCCAAGGACGACCGCATGAGCGAGATGCAGGAACGCATTTCCGACTACCTGCAAATGGGCGTTCTCTATGTGTGGCTGGTCGATCCACGCAGCCGCCGGGCTTGGATCTACACCACCGATGCGATTGGCGAGGTCAAGGACGGCGTGCTCCGGACCCGGCAGCCGGACATCGAGGTTCCTCTGGCCGAGATCTTTGCCGAACTCTGAAGTGCCGCTGAAAATCCTGGTTTCGGCTGGCGAGGCGTCGGGCGACTTGTACGCCGCGAGCCTGGTGGAGGCTTTGCGCCGCCGCCAGCCGGATGCGGGGTTTTTCGGCTGCGCGGGCCCTCGCATGCAGGCCACTGGCGTCGAGCCGGTGGTGGACATGGCCAGCCTGGCGGTGGTCGGCCTGGTCGAGGTAGTCAGCCACATCCCCCGTATTTACATAGAGTTCCGAAAACTTTGCCGAGCCGCCGCCGCGCGGCGGCCGGACCTTGCCATCCTCACCGACAGCCCGGATTTCCACCTGCGCCTGGCGCCCCGTCTCAAGCGGCTGGGCATTCCGGTGGTCTGCCTGGTGGCGCCCCAGGCCTGGGCCTGGCGCCGCGGCCGTGTTCACACGTTAAGAAGGAACGTGGAGCGGCTTTTGTGCATCTTTCCATTTGAGGAGGAATTCTTCCGGGCGCAAGGTGTGCCGGCGGTCTACATCGGCCACCCGCTGGCCCGGCTGGTCAAGCCTTCACTCGGCAGGGAGGAGTTTCGCCGCAAGCACGGCGTTCCCCCGGGCCGACCCCTGGTGGTTCTGCTGCCGGGAAGCCGTCCGGGCGAGGTCGCCCGGCATCTTCCGGATCTGGCCGGCGCCGTCGGGCGGATTCTCGCGCGGCGCGACGCCGCGTTTGTCCTGGCGACGCCGGCTGGGTTTTCGGTCCCTGCGGGCTGCCTGCCGGCGGGATCCCAGGTCCAGGTCGTGGAAGGGGAGACGTGGGATGCGATTGCCGCCGCCGACGTGGCTTTGGCGGCAAGCGGAACCGTCACGGTTGAAACAGCGTTGCTCGGCACGCCGATGGTAACCTTCTATCGTGTGAGAGAGGCGACTTGGTGGTTGGGCCGGCCGCTGGTCCGGGTTCCGTTCTACTCGATGGTGAACCTGGTGGCTGGCCGGCGGATTGTCCCCGAGTTGATCCAGCGGGAGATGACGCCGGAACGGCTGGCCGCCGAGACTTTGGAATTGCTGGACAACCCGGCGGCCCGGGAACGGATGCGAGAGGATCTGAGGGAGGTTGCCCGGCGGCTCGGCAGCTTCCACGATCCGATCGAGCGGGCGGCCGATGAAGTCGAAGGCGTGTGGAAAAGGAAATAGCTCATGTTCTCGAACCGAACGAAGGCGGCGGGGTTGGTTGTGGCGGCGCTGGCCGGGGCGATGGTTGCCCGGGCCCAGGAGCGGCGGCCG
>Ga0315277_10007185_pt1 | contig 14445 bp, 10 predicted proteins | sample YL17G05_15_MG_FD_203695 | JGI IMG/M metagenome (GOLD analysis project Ga0315277, IMG submission 203695) | Sediment microbial communities from Yellowstone Lake, YNP, Wyoming, USA - YL17G05_15 | ecosystem: Environmental > Aquatic > Freshwater > Lake > Sediment | place: USA: Wyoming | collected... | reverse complement strand
GCGCCGCTCGGCGGCCGACCACCTTACCTGCTCATCTGGTGTAAGGAAGGCACAAAGTTCGAGGCGATGGCGCATATCGACGATTACGGTCCCCGGCCGGAGGGGTGGGAAGGGCTGATCAACGTCTTCCCCTATTCCAGCGCGAGCCGGGAGACGAGGTGCTGGCAGCAGTGGTTCAACGGCCACAGCCAGGCGGCTCTGCAGCCGGGCGAGGAGCTGGTTTTGAACTTCGGCATGAAGCTCATACGCAGCTACAGCGAGATCGGCGACGTGCTGTTCGAGTCCGGCAAAGCCGCCGTCGATGTCGCGCCCGGGATGGTGCTTCCTATAGACATGACGGGCCATCTGCGCGTCCGCTGCAAGCAAGCCATCACTGTGGAAGGCGACGAACATACAGAGATCGATCTCGTGCGGACGGACGGCGCGCTTTCCGTATATCGTCTGCGGTTCAGCAAGCCCGGCCAGCACAACGTCACCATCGCAAGTGACTCAGGAGAGGCCACGAACCTCCATTTCCTGGCGATCGAGCCGATCGAGAAGCTTGCGCGTGCGCACAGCGCGCACATCGCCCGCGACCAGCAGTACCGGGCGCCAGGCCGGCGCGACGGAATGTTCTTGATGTGGGACTCGGAGCTAGGCAGCGTGGTCCTGAAGCCGCGGCATCAGTTCATGGGCGGCGGCTCCGACGAGATAGGCTTCTCCGAACCACTGGTCCTTGCCTGGAAGAACGTCGTCGATCCGGCTGCCGATGAAGTCGCCGCGCTGGAGTACTATATCGAGCGCTTCGTGTGGGGCGGGATCCAAGATAGGGAGACCTTCGCCGTCTCGACGGGCATCACCGACGAGCCGGATGAGCCAATGGCGTACGACCGGTCTTTCAACTACCCGCACCTGGTCAACATCTACTTCGCGCTCTCGAAGATCGCCGGGGGCTACGGTCTCACGCGCTTCCGGGACGCCGAAGGCTACCTCACGATGGCCTATCGCACGGCCTTGGCCTACTACACGCTGGCAATGTATAAGGACAATGCCCGCACGGTCGCCAACTTCGGAGAGTCGCTGTACTTCGACCTTGTCGCGGCTCTTCGTACGCACGGGCACGCGGCTGAAGCGGACGAGCTCGAGTGGCATATCAGCCGGAAGGCGGAGCTGTTCCTCTCGAAGCCGTATCCGTACCTCTCGGAATTCGTCTTCGATACCACCGGGTACGCGGATGCTTACTTTCTCAGGAAACACGCGGGCGGGCTGGAGGGCGCGGCGCCGGTCGTCAGCGTGCTCCGCGCCACTCGCGGCCGCCAGCACTCCTGGCCATGGTACGGAGGCGACGTTCGGTGGGGCTGGGGCTGTTCCAAGTACCCCTGGCCCGACGAGCTTTGCCTGAACTACATGACCACTCACAGCGGCCGGGCCCTGCTCGACCACTTCCACGAGACCGGAGAGATACAGGACCTGCGCCTCGCATACGGCTCGTACCTTGCCGCGTGGGCGCTCGTCGAGCCGAGCGGCCTCGCCCATAACCTCTACACGTGGGAGCCGACGAGGATGGCCTTCGATCCGTGGACGAGCGAGATGGGCTGCGGGCTCTACCTGAACTTCATCACCGCCTGCGCTTATGCGGTGGACGATCCTGACTTTGGCCTCATCGGCTACGGATGCGATGTCGAGGGCGATTCGAGAGGGCACATCTCGGTTATCCCGCGCGACGGAGTGGCGAAGCGCGTCAGAATATGGCCGTCTGGAATCCAGGTGGAACTCTCAGCGGGCAAGATCGATCGGGTCGACGCTGAGGGCAACGGAAGAAAGCTCGCTCTCGTGCTCAGGGAGACGCTTGGCCGGGAGATCGATGCGCCGCTTGCCGTCCGCGGCCTGCCGGAGGGAAACTACCGGCTCAGCGCGAACTTCATGGAGCAGGGAACATATTCAGCCGCGGAATGCGCCGCCGGCCTGTGCGTGCCGCTTCCAGCGGGAGGCGCTGTGCAAGTGCAGCTTGCAGCGCAGCCGCGAGACACCTTACTCCGCTGCAGGCAGCGGAGGCCGAATCCTAGAGAATAATGGAGGTAAATGAGACACAATGCTGGCACCTACACCGCCAATGGGATGGAATACCTGGAACACGTTCGGCGGAGACATCGATGAGCAGTTGATCCGCGAGTCGGCAGACGCCATTGTTTCCGAGGGACTGCTCGATGCGGGCTACAAGTACGTGGTGATCGACGACTTGTGGGAGGCTCCGGAGCGGGACAAGGACGGCAGGCTGGCCGCCGATCCCGAGAAGTTCCCGAACGGGATAAAGGCTCTTGCCGACTATGTCCACAGCAAGGGGCTGAGGTTCGGCATTTACTCCTGCGTCGGCACTCACACCTGCGGTCGCCGTCCTGCAAGCTACGGAAACGAAGAACTGGACGCCGAAACCTTCGCCGCCTGGGGCGTGGACTTCCTGAAATACGACTACTGCTACAAGCCGGCGGGCGTGAGCGGGCCGATGCTCTACAAGCGAATGGGCCAAGCCCTCCGCGCGACGGGACGGAAGATCCTCTACAGCATGTGCAACTGGGGAGCCGAGGAGCCTTGGAAGTGGGCTGCAAGCTGCGGCGGCCACATGTGGCGCACGACGGGCGACATCGCTGATTCTTGGGCCAGCATAGAGGAGATCGGGTTCAGCCAGGATGGACTGGAATACTACGCCGGCCCGAACCGTTGGAATGACCCGGATATGCTGGTGGTTGGCATGTACGGCAAGGGCAACTGCTCGGACGAAGTCGGCTGCACCGACACCGAGTACCGAACCCACTTCAGTCTCTGGTGCCTTCTTGCGGCTCCGCTGATGATAGGCTGCGACGTCCGCAGCATGACGGCCGCGGCGAAGGAGATTCTCACCCATCGAGAGGTGATCGCCGTCGATCAGGACCCAATGGGCAGGCAGGGCTATCGGGTCGGCAAGGATGGCTCTTCCGCGCAAGTATGGGCGAAGCCTTTGTCGGACGGCTCTCTGGCGGTCGGGCTGTTCAACCGCGCGAACGGCTGGGCTCAGACGATCCCTGTCGCGTGGGAGAGCGTCGGACTGCACGACCGCCGGCCGGCCGTGGTGCGAGACCTGTGGAAGCGGGAAGACTTAGGCGTGTTCAGCGGAAGCTTTTCGGCCTCCGTCAAAGCTCACGGCTGCCTGCTGCTCAAGCTGACGCCGCAGAGACGCGCGGTCTGAACGCAGCCGCCGGCCTCGATGCTGAGTCGGCCCTAACCGGCGATAGACGAAACGCACAGCACGGCTCCCGATGCCATAGCGCTGCTCTTCGGCGGTGCATGCGGTCGCCCTATGCCACCTTCAGAACGGGCCTCGGCCCGTGCCGCCCGGGTCGGGTACCGCACCCATTGTTGAAGTCACCCGAGACATGTTTGGGTAGGAGGTTCATGGAGGAGCGGTTAGAGGACCATCGGCCGGGCGCAGCGTCGCGCCGCGCGCAAGCCGCGCTGCTCTGCAAGGTGTAGGATGGCTGCAGAGGTAAGAGATGAGTTTCGACCGGATTTGCTCGAGGGTGAGGAGATCCTGTGGACAGGCCGGCCGGAGCCGTCGGTCGTCCTTGCCGGTGCCGATGTTGCCGTAATCCCGGTAACCATCTGGCTCGGAAGCCTGGCTATCTACGCTGGAACATCGCTTCTCCGCCGACTGCCGGGGGCCAGCGCCCCGAGCGAGATACTCGTGCCGCTTGTCGGCGGCATCCCGTTCCTCTTGGTGGGCTTCTACCTGGCCCTGGGCCGGTTCATCTACAAAGTGTGGCGGAAAAAGCGCACCTACTATGCTGTCACGAACCTCCGAGTGCTTGCACTGACCAAGATCCGCGGCAGGCGCCTCATGGCACTCTACCTGGAGGAGATTCCTGCCCTGAACAAGTCTGTCCGGCCCGACGGGATCGGCACGGTCTTCTTCGCGCGGTCTCCGTTCATCGCCTCCTGGTGCGGGAACACTGGCATGAACTGCTCGACCGGCTTCGACAGGAAGGACTTTATGGCGTTCTACGACGTAAGGGGCGCGGGGTCGGTGTACGGGCTGGTGGATGGGCTGACGGGCCGGCTAAGCGCTGAGGGTTGAGAGTTGGGAGAGGGTCGTTCGACGGAGGCCCTGTGCCCATGCGATCAGTCGGCCTCTGCCGCACCGAAACCCGCTATGGCCCAGCTTGGCGGGTTCCGGGAAGCTGGCGGTTACCCCTTCAGCCCTGTCATCACGACCCCCTGCACGAAGTAGCGCTGGGCGAGGAAGAAGATGACTAGCACTGGGATGAGCACGGCGGTAGAGGCGGCCATCAGCGAAACGATGTCAACGCCCCACACGTCCTGAAACGTGGCAAGCCCCAGGGCAAGCGTGCGCTTCTCCACGGAGTTCAGGTAGATCAGCGGCGTCATGAAGTCGTTCCAGTGGGCGACAAAGGAGAACACGGCGACGGTCACGAGCACCGGCTTCGAAAGCGGCATGAAGACCTGCCAGTAGACCCGGAAGGGCGAGCAGCCGTCGATCTTGGCGGCGTCCTCGAGGTCCGGCGGAATGGTCAGGAAGAACTGGCGGATGAGGAAGATGTAGAACGCGCTTCCGAAGAACGCAGGCACGATCAGAGGCAGCAGCGTGTCATACCAGCCGAGGCCGCGGAAGATCACGAAGCGGGGGATCATCGTCACCTCGCCGGGTAGCATGATCGTGCCGAGCATGACGACGAAGAGCACGTCGCGGCCGGGCGCTCGCAGCCGGGCGAAGGCGTAGGCGGCAATTGAGCTGGAGAGCGCCGTGCCGATCACGGCGAGCAGGGTCACCTTCAGGGTGTTCAAGAGGTACAGATGGAACGGCATTACCGTCAGCGCCTTCGCGTAGTTGCCCCAGATGAACCTGGTCGGGATGAGATGCAGACCTGGCGCCGCGACCTCTGACGGCTGCCTGAGCGAGATCGATAGCATCCAGAGGAACGGCACTGCGAACAGAGCGGCGCCGGTCAGCAGCACGATGTACGTCAGGACACCGGCCGCTTTCCCCACGGAGGTCCTTCTCGTATTGTCGATCGCTGTAGACTTCACAACCATTTCTGCTCACTTATACTACGACTCCCGAGGTCGGATCAACTCCCAGGGGTAACTGCTCGGGATTGGCTGGCACAACGGCGACCGCGCAGCCCGCGGGCCATTACGGCCGTCGAAAGAAGACATGCTCCAGCGACACAGCCGAACAGGATATACGGTGCGCGCGCGGAGATCGTCTGAGCCGCCACGCCTCCGAGCAGACACCCGGCCACGTTGCCCGCCGCGACCAGCGATTCGTGAATGCCGGTGTTCCTGCCGCGGTCCTTTCCAGCGAATAAGCCGTGGTACAGCGCGGCGGAGTAGCTGACTCCGAGCGACGTGCCCAGCCCGAAGAACGTCGCGCCGAGCAGGACAGGTGACGACGCAAGAGTGGTGGCAACCGCGCAGGCCAGCATAGTGGACTGAGCAGCTAGCTGCGGCCATATCTTCCCCCTCCACCACGGCGAGGCGCTCGAAGTCAGAATCCCCGCTGCCTGGCCTGCCAGCAGCATCGCAACCACCACCGCCACCTCCGCCCTCGACCACCCGAGCGAAAGCCCGAGCTTGGGGAAGAGTATTCTGATCGTCGCGAACCCGAAATACCCCGTGAAGTGACTCATCCGAGCGATCAGCAAAAACCGCGTGGCGTGGGCCGGCGCGGGACCGCCCTCTTCGGTCTCTTCCGCCGGACGGCCGTCCCGCCGAGCGGACCGACGCCAGAAGAGAACGAGCGCGCCGCTCGTCAGCGCTGCGCATACGGCGGCAAGCGGCGCGAGCGAAAGGTCGATACGAACGAGGGCTGCTGCCCCGAGTCCGGCCAGCGCTCCGCCGGTGCACCACCCGACGTTGAACGCTCCCAGGTTCCTCGCCAACTGTTCTGGCTTTGATACGTCGCCGATCAGAGCTTGAAGCGGCGGATAAAAGACACCCATGGCGGCGAGAACCAGGGTGTAGGAGATGATGACATGAACATTTGACCGGGCTGCCGCCAGCCCGGCCGCGCCGACCGCCACCAGACATGCACCGGGGATGATGACCTTGATCCTGCCTGCGCGCTCGGACAAGCGGCCTGCGGTCAGACATACTGGCAGTCTGACGGCCTGAGGCACCCAGCCGATAGTGCTCAGCAGAATGTCACTTGCGCGGAAAGCGAGCGCCAGAAGCGGCACCGTGGTCTGCACGAGCGCGAGCGCCGCGTCCATGAACGCCGGTATCACGAGCGAGTAGTGTCTGTCTTTCACAGCGGGACCGTCGCGGCTGCCGTGCAAGTGCCGCATCTGTAGACTTCTGCTCCAGGTGCGCGGTGACCTTCCCCTGACTGTGCGAGGTCGGCTGGAACCGGTGACGCTCCGGGTTCACGGTGAAGCGCCGCGCGGCGCTTACGGCCGAGGTTGAGAGGCCCTGCTCGCGGCTTTGGCAGTTGCCTTCAGCTCGGCGTGAAGTTCCTTGAGCCGATGGACGTCGTCGCGCGTGACGCTCGCGCCGCTGTAGCGGATACTGCCGAACAACCGCGCTGCCTCAAGTGCGGCTGCCGAAGCCCCTGCCGATCCCAGGTCTGCAGCCAGGGCAGATTCGACCGGGGTGAGTGCGGGAGCATGTACGCGGAGGGTGCGCCGGATAGCGGCGTAGTGCGCGAGAGCGGCGGCATGCAGCCGGCTGGGAGCATGGGGGCGGCGTGCCAGCCGTATGCCTCGTATCTCCGAGGCGAAAGCGAACACCATACAGGCTCCCAGAAGCAGAATGGCGATTGGCACAGCCGCCGACCCGCCCAGAAGACGTTCGACAGCCCGGCGGATACCCTGCGCAACCCGAGCCAGCCAACCTTGCTCCCGCCCCCTGCAAAGGGCAGTCGGGTCGAAAGCGACCCAGCCGTAGCCCGGGAAGTACAGCTCGGCCCAGGCGTGTCGGTCCATGTCGCGCACCCGGAAGTGCTTCGCGTTCTCGACGAACTCCCCTGTGTTGAACCCCGTGGCCAATCGGGCCGGAATGCCAACCTCCCTGCACATCACCACCATCGCGCTCGCGAAAACGTCGCAGTAACCCGCATTCGAGGTGGACAGGAAGTAGTCCACAGCGTCGGCAAGCGGCGGCGCAGGTGGGGCGTTCAGGTCGTAGGCACAGTGTTCGGCAATGTAGCTCTGGATTGCGCAGGCCTTGTCATAAGGGTTGGCAATGCCCTTTGTGATGCGCCTGGCGAGTTGGCCGACGCGGTTCAGGCTTGTGGTTGTCTGCAGGAAGTACTCCCGAACGTCGGGTGCGTAGTTCATGGGTGCCCGGCGCAGGCTGTTTGCGTCGCTCGTGGGCGGAGAGGACCATGCCCGGTATGCGGTCGCTCCAGGACGGACGCGAACCCCGCGCCAGCAGTTGAACGCGTTCCTCTGGATCTGCGCATAGGGCGCCGCCACGGCAACAGGCTCGGCCGCCGCATATACCGTGCGGCTTCGGGCCGCTCTGACCCGGATAACCTGCTCCAGCAGCCGCCGCCCGGAGGGTGGGGCCGTGCCGCTCTTCGGGAGCGCGCCTGCGCTGGAAGCTGCCGGCAGGACTTGCCAGCTTGTCTCCCAACGGTAGGGCGCGGACACCTGCCAACCGTGGCCGGTGTAGTGATCGAATACCTTACCCCGCCAATACGCGCCCACCGGATGTGCGGAGCCTGAAAGGTGGGCCCGGACAGTCATCACCGTTGCGTCGGACAGGTGGATTGGCCCTTGGGCTATCTGCAGGACATCGGTCTCGCCGTAGGCCGATCCCAGGAACCGCTCGTCCGCGCGCGTGAAGTTGGGCATGACTGCGCCAAAGCCCTTGGTACAGATGAACCTGATGGGTACGCTAATCACTAGGCCGACGGCGAGCGCGAGAGAGGCGACCGCCAGCGCTGCTCGGAAGGTAGGCTTCAGGTCCGCGGCCTGCGTTGCTCTGCTGTGGGCGAGCAAGAACACGGCCAGAGCGAGGTAGATGATGAAGAGTGCCATCATCTCAGGGTTGAAGTTGCTGGTCGAAGAGAGGCTGATCAACGCGATCGTGGGGATAGCCGAGAATACGACCGAATCGTCCGACACGAGCGTGAAGCTGCGCAGCACTTCAAGCCAGAGCAGCATCGCCGCCAGGCGGAGCTCCGGAGTGCTTTGTGCAGCTAAAGGCACCGCAGCCCCGCTGAAGCCCTCACCCGCGATGAGCTGAGCGTAGACTACCATGGCTGCGCCGATCACGGCGATCTCCACAAACCGGGCGGTGTACCCAAGCCCTCGCAGCGTGATGCTGGTTGTGTAGCCGAGGCAGATAAGGATGCCCATAGTGGCCGCGAAGCCTGCATCGCTCAGGACGGAGTTCAGTGCACCGAGGCCGCAGAGAGCCGTTGCCAGGCCGGCAAGATAGAGCAGGTAGCTGATCCGGCCGCGGTCAGGTTGCTTCATCGGCGGCCTCCCGAACGAGTTCGACGCTCGCTCCAGCTTGCTCCAGATCGACCAGGGCTCTCCTGACGTTGGCAGACGGGTCGAATGCGGAGGGATCGACGACTGCGATGCCGACGCGCGCCCCGGAGGCGACGGCATGCCGCACGGCCCCCGCGAGCCGTTGCTCGACGCGCGTCACCACAAGAAGGACCGCGCTCCCGGACGAACGGGCCAGTCGGAGAAGCTCGGCAGCCGAGACAGATGAACCCGCCTGTGCCTCGGCAAGTGCGGCCAGTGCCGCCGGAAGACCGGCGGGACCCGCGAGATCGAGTCTCTTCACGCTGGACCGCTCCGGCATGGCAAGCCGCACACTCGTGCCCGCTCTGAGAAGCTCGCGCACGGCGTAGGCCGCTATCCCGGCTGCCACGTCCAGCGATGTCCTCGGGCCGGCGCCGCAGTCACTGCCTTCGGAGAGGTCGAGCGCGACCGTCACCAGACCTGCCCCGTTGTGTTCGGGTTCGACCACGGCAAGCTTCTGGGTTCGAGCAGTCGTCTTCCAGTGTATGCGGCGGAGTTCGTCGCCGTCTTGATAGTCGCGGACGCTCGAGAAATCGCCGGGCACGCCAAACCGCGCGACCGAGCGCAGCACCTGAGTATCACGGGTCCCGTCCGAGGAGCGCACAGACCGGATGGGAACCGGCTTCGGGTAGACAATCAGCTCGGATGTGGTCCCGACACGGCGCCTTAGGCGGAGCATTCCAAGGGGATCGGAGGCGCGGACCTCCACCGGTCCGATCCGGTACCTTCCCCGTTTTGCCGGGCGGAACCAGAGCGCGAGTTCAGCGTGAGATGCCTGGGGCGCCTGCACCCCTTCCGGCGGTTCCGGTTCGATGCCCCGCGGAAGGTTATCCGACACAACGAGTCCGCCCGGCAGCGGTCCATGCGCGTTCTGGATGCTGACCATGGCAGCGGTTCGCTCGCCCTGTGTCGTCGTGCTCCTCGCCGCCCTCGTCGCACTGCATCCCCTGAGCATCCACGAACCGACCGTGTAGCTCGCAGCGGGCAGCGCAAGCAGGACGGCGGCCATAGTGAAGAGGTATGGGACTCCAAGGACCGTTGCTACAACGAGACAGAACAGGCCCGCAAGGCATGGCCCTATGAACCTCGGGTTGAGGACCAGGGAAGCCGCGTCTTCAGCAGCGCGCTTGGTTCTGTCAAGTCCTTCCATATCTCACCGGCACCGGGACGGCAGACAGGATCTCCCTGATGATGTGCTGTGCTGAGTCGGACCGCCAGGCGCTCTCACCCAGGACCAGCCGATGGGCGAGAGCCGGGACTGCGGCTGCCTTGATGTCGTCCGGTAGGACGTAGTTCCGTCCGGCTATGGCGGCCAGCGCCCGTGCGAGCCGCATAACCGCAAGCGAGCCGCGGGGGCTTGCTCCGAGCAGCACCTCCGGCCGGCCGCGCGTCGCGCCAACAATCTCGACGATGTAGTCCTTCAGCGAGTCATCGACGTGCACGTCCTTGACGTCCTCCTGAAGAAGCGCCAGTTCGTCCGGGGTCATGACCGCGGTTACCTGGGCGAGCGGATGCTCGCGCATCTGGGCATCGAGCACGGCGACCTCGTCGCGCTTGCTTGGGTAGCCTACCGACACCCGAGCGAGGAACCGATCGAGCTGGGCTTCCGGCAGCGGATAGGTGCTTCCGTGCTCCACGTTGTTCTGGGTTGCGATGACGAGGAACGGCTGCGGCATCCGGTATGTAGTGCCGTCCGCTGTTACTTGGAGTTCCTCCATGGACTCGAGCAAAGCGGACTGCGTCTTCGGCATTGCACGGTTGATCTCGTCGGCAAGAACGATGTTCGCGAATATCGGCCCGGGCCGAAACTGGAACTCGCCGGTCTTCTGGCTGTAGACCGGGGTGCCGGTCACGTCCGAGGGCAGGAGGTCCGGCGTGAACTGGATTCGGCCGAACGAACAGCCGACGGCTTTGGCCACAGCCTTGGCCAAGGTAGTCTTGCCGACGCCGGGCACGTCCTCGATGAGCACGTGGCCCCGTGAGAGCAGAGAAGCCAGAACGAGCCTGACCACGTCCTCCTTGCCAACGATGGCTCGTCCCACGTCCTCCGCCACGGCCTGCATTCTGGATCTCACCCTGTCAATTGTGGCAGCTGCCATCTGTCTCCTCCTCCGCTTCCGCCGGGTCACCCCGCCGATCTAACATGTTTGACTGCCCCGCAGCTTCTGGTGTTTCCCTTTCTTTGCCATGACTCTCCAGACCCAGCCGTCAACGAACGATAATTACCTCTGAATAGCGCCATGCGCCGTATCAAACGGAGCGGCGGGAAGGAGACCGGTCCTCGCCTGCCAGCGGCGCCGTTGGGAGCGGAAGAATGAGGAGAGAAAGAGCCGGAGGGCCCGGCATAGTTGGCAAGATAGTGTCGTACTTTGCCGGCCTATCGTTCGCGCTTATCAGTTATGCAGTCGGCGTATGGGCATACTCGGTCGAGGCGGCCGCGGTTGGGGAGACAGGGCTGCCGAGCCCTTGGCAGCAGATCAGGAGTCTGCTGCCGCAGCACCCGTTCACCCTCCTCGGATGGACTGTTGTCGTCACGGGCCTCTCGGTGACCATCGGCTACCTCTTCGATCGCGAGGTGTACTTCCGCCGCCGGGCCGAGCAGAAGGCGAACGTGGACGGGCTTACCGGTGTCTACAACCACCGTTACTTCCAAGACCGGCTGTCGGCGGAGGTCGAGCGAGCCCAGCGGTATGGCCGGAAGCTCTCGCTCGTGATCCTGGACCTCGACGACTTCAAAGCCTTCAACGACCATAAGGGTCACCAGGAGGGCGACCTCTTGCTGCAGTGCTTCGCCGAGCTCTGCCGATCCATCATACGGGCCATGGACGTACTGGCCCGCTACGGCGGCGACGAGTTCGTCATCATACTCCCGGAGACTGGGCCTGAGGAGGCGCGCGCAGTCGGCGACCGGATCAGGGAGTCACTCAGTCAGTCGCTGCACTCGAAGTTCTCGGGATTCCCCAGCGTCACTGTCAGTGCAGGACTGGCCGCGTGCCCGCAGCACGGCCAGACCCGTCATGCCCTTATCCTGAACGCCGATACCGCGCTCTACCACGCCAAACAGAACGGCAAGGACAGGATCGAAATCTACGACGATTCCCACAAGAAAGCGTACCGCACCACCCCCGACCGGCTGAAGGCGCTGCTCGAGGACAGCCATATGGAGGCGATCGAAGCGCTTTCCGCCGCCGTGGACGCCAAGGACCACTATACCCGCGGCCACTCCGACGCCGTCACCCGCTATTCCCTGGCCCTGGCCGAGAAGCTCGGTTTCTCCGGCTCCGAGACCGAGAACCTGAAGGCCGCCGCCCTGCTTCACGACATCGGCAAGATCGGCACTCCCGACTCGATCCTCCGCAAGCCGGGCCCACTTCAGATGGATGAGTGGCAGGTCATCGAGGACCACCCGAAGGTCGGGTCGGAAATCCTAGAGAAGGTCCAGCAGCTCGGCTCCATCGTCCCGGGCGTCCGCCATCACCACGAGCGCTATGACGGACTTGGCTACCCAGCCGGGCTATCGGGCAAGAGCATTCCGCTCATTGCCCGCATCATTGCTCTGGCTGACGCCTACGACGCTATGGTCTCGAAGAGAACCTACCGGGATGCTTTGCCCCGCGAGGAGGCGCTGGAGGAGCTCAGGCGCTGCGCTGGAACCCAATTCGACCCCGAGCTGGTTGACATCTTCATCCAGATCATCGAGGAGAGGGACCGCCGCGAGGGCAGGCAGGCGGCCTGAGTCGCAGCCTTTCTCGACCGGGGGTGCATCCCAGGTTACTGACAGGAAGGGGAGTTAGCCACGGATTAGCACGGATTTCACACAGATTAGCACGGATAACGGGAGAACCCCTCCCCACCAGGTATCCTTCTCCCTTTCCATCCGTGCTCATCCATTATAATCTGTGTTAATCCGTGGCTGATTCTCTTCGTGGTTGTGCTATGCTGCCTTAATCCCGGGATGCACCGCTCGACCGGAAGCTGGTTGACAGCGCACAGGCGCTATGGTATCATACTTACGCTGAACGGGCGCTTGTAGCTCAGGGGATAGAGCGAAAGGTTGCGGACCTTTAGGTCGGGGGTTCGAATCCCTCCAAGCGCGCCAGATGCCCTCGTAGCTCACCGGATAGAGCGCCTCCGTCCTAAGGAGGGCGTAGGGGGTTCGATTCCCTCCGAGGGCGCCAGCAGGGCGGAAGCGAGGGACTTTACCCTCGCTTTTGCTTTGTTGATGGACCCAGCGCGGAGAGGTGCGGGAGCGGTTTATCCGGGCGGTCTCGAAAACCGTTGTGGCTTCGGTCACCGTGGGTTCGAATCCCACCCTCTCCGCCATCTTCTGGTTTCCACATGCTGCGGGAACGCAGCATACAGACGCGAGCCTTGTCACCGAGGCCGTTGCACTTAATGGACGCGTGCGTCTACCAACAGTTGGGTGAAGAACAAATCGACCTTCCACTTGTCGCCCTCCCTCTCCACCTCGATGGGGATCCCCCGTCGTAGGCCACGCGGGAGCTGCGCCCAGGCGATACGAGCCGCCGGTGACGAGCCGGGGCGTATCTCCACACTGGCCCGGTCCACCCCGTGGATCGTCTCCTGACGAGCGACTTGTAGCACGAAGCCCCTGCCCTCGCACCCAGGCACCTCGCTCAGATACCTCTCGACGGTCCAGTCTCGGTTCAGATTGCTACGGATGAGTTCCGACGATGTGCTAAGCACTCTGTGACGGAGCCAAGGTCCGTACAACGGAACCCAGCTCGATCGGCACGCCCGCAGGTAGTGCCGAACCGCCGCGACCGGCACGTCGAGGCGCAAAAACTCTACCCTGACCAGCCAGACGACCGCCAGTGCCGCGAGAATTAGACCAACGCAGATGGCGGCTCTAGCCGCGCGATGGGATCCTTGTGCGAGTTCGTCTCCAGTCGATTTCCTACCGTCTATGCTCATGCCCACCTGTCAGCAATGGCTCGGAGGACCGCTGTGGCAGCGGTTTGTTATATGGTGCGGGAACGCCGGGTTGTTGCTGGCTGTTCAGACGCGCCCTTTTCAGTTCCCGCAGCCAAACGGTAGGGTCCACCGTCATATAGTCGAACGGCAGGCGGAAAGGCGGCGTTCCCGCAGCATATGATGATACAAAAAACGTGGGTCATACGGGCTGGGTGGGATGCTCCCCCGTGCCGGCGTCGGTTTCACACCGCTCTGGGACGTGCCCGGCTGGCCCATAGCCATCCTAGGATGCATCCCGCAATGCTCCCGACGGTAACTAAAAGCAGCATTGTCACCAGATACCCATAAGCCGGAGCCATATGGCGGATCGGCACAAGCTGCCCGCCGACAAGCTTGTACTCCGCCCTCATCACGTGTATGCCCCGCCAGAACCAGGCCGACGTCGGCGCAATCCACGAAAGCGGGACCACTGCCGGTGCCCCGCGCTGCCCGAACAACGCGGTACAGAGCACCCCCACCACAAAGCCGCTCAAGAGCGCGGGTGCCACACCGGAGGCTGGCGCAATATGCAGGTTGTCTTGGATCGTAGTTACCGCCCAAAGCACCACATATCCCGCCCACACCACCGCCACCAGCTTCCCCACAGTTACTAGTGTCCGACCCACAGCCGCGATTCTGCCCATGGACACCTCCAGCGCGCCGAGCGGGATCTCGATGGCATCCGCCCGGCCTAGCAAAGCCAGCCCTGGGGCTAGCCTCGCGTCCTCAAAACTTCCTGAGCCATTCGCCTATCTCGTACATGGGAGTACGGCGCCTACACTCGTACTCAGCCTGGTCCTCATTCCACCCGAGAATGGTTCCGACAATCTCGAACCAGTGTTCCTTCTTCACCTCGCTGCGTCTTTCTGTTTTGACGCGGGACCAGCGCTCCAGACTGGAGAAACCCCTGCATAGGCCGGACGGGGTGTAACAGTAGTAGGTTGTCTTCACCTTGAAGGTT
>Ga0315277_10007184_pt1 | contig 14450 bp, 9 predicted proteins | sample YL17G05_15_MG_FD_203695 | JGI IMG/M metagenome (GOLD analysis project Ga0315277, IMG submission 203695) | Sediment microbial communities from Yellowstone Lake, YNP, Wyoming, USA - YL17G05_15 | ecosystem: Environmental > Aquatic > Freshwater > Lake > Sediment | place: USA: Wyoming | collected... | reverse complement strand
TATCGTTCTTAATTAAAACATCTTTCCTTTCCTCGCGGGAAATTTCAATCCGTTTCACCTGGTCCGAGTTGAAGCCCGGAAAGCTCAAGGCGGATTCGGTTTTTCGTTTCTCGGCGCCGGGCTGAAGTGCGAATTTATTCACTAAAATCACCGCAATCACGATCAGCAAAAGACCGCCGGCAATCCAGATCCGCGGGCGATTCATTTTTCAGCCTCCCTGGAATCCCTGGCCCAGGATTTTTTCTGCCTTCTCCGGAGCTGAAACCGGACCAGGCCATAGACGATGATTCCGAACGGAAGCAGAAATGGTCCGGCGATTCGCGCGATCAACAATCGGAAAAAGGATCCTTTCTGACAATTTCCTTGCGCCAGGCAAGCCATCACTTCCTGGCTGAAAGGTTTCTCCGTGCTGATCCTTGCCCGGACCCCGATCAGCTTTCCTCCCAAGGTCATCCAGTCAATGGTATTCAGGACAAAATTAAGATTGGAATCGCCGATATTCACATAATCTTCCTTGATAAAACGGCTGTTCCCCACCACCAGAATGGATGTCTCCGGGCTTTGAGCCAGCCCGACCGAGGGCGCCTCTGCCTTTTCCTCTTTCTTCCCGGGCTCTTCTTTTTCTCCTTCTTCTTCGGGCTTCTCAAGTCCAGGTTTTTCTTTACCGGCGTAAAAACTCTTAAACTTTCCTTCCAATAAATATGCCAGCACCCGGGTCTTTTCCCCCATCCCCTCAATCGGAATCGCGCGCGGGAGTTTTTGGGGCTCCAGGACAAATTGCCCGCCGGCCTGGGTCCAGGATTTGGGAGTGGTTTTGAGCAGCTCCAATGATTTCACTTCCGGATTCTTTCCTGAAATCTCCAGCGAACTGGGCCAGAGCAGAACAATGGAATCCAGTTGATTGATGATCTGGTGATTCTCCGCGATCCCCAACTCCTTGAGCAAAGGGATATTCACTTTCACCCAGAGCGGATAATCCTGGACCATCTGGAACGGCCCCTGCCGCATTGCCACTCGCTCATTCACCACATCCATCACCAGATCGTGATTGCGCTTGACGCCCCAGCTCTCCAGCAGATCGTCCAGACCGTCCTCGTGCGGGAAGGCCACCAGGTATTCCTCGGCCACATCGGTCCCGTCCAGGAGGAATATGATTTTTCCGCCTTTCATCAGGAACTGGTCCAGTTCGTATTTATCGCGCTCGCTGATCCGGCCCGGGGCGATCACCATCAGGACATTGACATCTTCGGGAATGGCTTCGCCTTCCTGCGTGCTGACCGTCTTGAATTGATATTGTTTCTCCACAATCTCGCGCAGGCTCTTCAGGTCGCGATAGGCGTCGGGCATTCCCTCGCCGGAGAGCAAGGCGATGGTGATTTCTTTTTCACCGGAGATTTTGAGGATGGCGCTGGAGACGGAATACTCAAAGTCCGGCATTGCCACCACATTGGGAAAGGCCTGCCGCTGGTCCAGGTATTGAATTTCCAGGGCCATAAATCCTTCGCGGAGGGAAAGCTCGCTGGCGCCGCGCACCTGGTATGGCACCGGCATAATTCCCCGTCCCTCCAGTTCCTCCCTGAGCCCGGGCTTGCCGGTCGGGTCCATAATTTCCACCCGGACCTTGCCCCGGCCATAAATCCGGTATTCAGTCAGCAGGTCACTGATTTGATTGATTTGATCTTTAATCACCGGAGGCAGGTCGGGGCTGAAATATGCCTGGATCAAAACCGGCTCTTTCAAGTCTTTGAGGATTTGTTTGGTGGCTTGGGACAGGGTGTAGGCTTGATTGGGAGAGAAATCCAGACGGAGGAAATATTTATTGGAAAAATAATTGACCACCACGATCCATCCGAGCAGGATCACCACCATGGCCAGGGAATAAAGATGATATTCCCTTTTGCCCGGAATTTTATTTGCACTCAAGCTCATTTTTTCCTTACTGTGCGAGAGACTGTAGGAGCAGACCCCCGTGTCTGCCCGATTCGGGGCGCAGGCACTCTTGCCTGCGGACATTTTTCATCATTACGCCCATTTTCTCCGGTCCAGCCAGTATTTATTCAAGATCAGGAAGAAGCAGATCAAGCTGAGATAGTAAATAAGATCCCGGGAGTCAATCACCCCGCGGGCAATGCTGTCAAAATGATAGCCGATGTCCAAATAGTTGATGAAAAAGCTCAAGCCTTTGGGGAGCGCGATCAAGCCGCCGAGGTTGTTAAGTCCCAGGAAGAAGAGGCACAAAACCAGGCTGAGCACAAAGGCGATGGTCTGACTCCGGGTGAACGCGCTCATGGTCTGTCCGATGGCGATAAAGGCCGCGGATACCAGCAACAGTCCGAGGTAACCGCAGAGCACCACGGCCCAGCTCTGATTCCCGAGCAGGGCGGTGGAAAGCGGCACCGCGAAACTCAAGACCAGGATTAAGCCGAAAAAGGCCACGCCGGCCAGATATTTTCCCAGGACCACCTCCCAGTCCTTGACCGGAAGCGTAAGCAAAAGCTCGTCGGTGCCGAGTTTCCTTTCCTCGGCCCAGGAGCGCATAGTGACCGCGGGAATAATGAACCACATTCCATAAAGCAGGAAGTCAAAATAAGGGGTCAGATTGAGCTGACCGTTGGGGATGAGCACCATAAAAATGAACAGGATATTGACTGCTCCGAGGAAGATGATGGCGAAGAAGTAAGCGATCAGGGAATTGAAGAATCCCCAGAATTCCTTTTTGGCGATGGCCCAGATCCCGCGCATTTACGCCTCCACCGCGGTCAACTTGGTGAACACATCTTCCAGGGTTCTCCGCTCGCGATAAAGCTCGGAGAGTATAAACCCGTTCCGGGCCGAGGTTCGGAAAATCTCCTCGCCCAAATCCCGGTCCGGCTCGGCGTAAATCTCGTATCCGAACAGACCGTTTTCCTCGGAAATCATTTTAAAATCCCTGGCGCCCGGCAGGGATTTCAGTTGATTTTCTATGGCCGAGCGGTCCCCCCGGATTTTAATCCGGTGGATATTCTCGCCCGCGGAAAGCGCCTTCACCTTGTCCAGGGACCCGTCCGCGATCAGCTTGCCTTTGTCAATGATGATCACTCTTCCGCAGGTCGCCTCGGCCTCGGGCAGGATATGGGTGGAAAGGATCACGGTTTTTTCCTTGCCGATTTTTTTGATCAAGGTGCGGATTTCAATAATCTGGTTCGGGTCCAGACCGGAAGTCGGCTCGTCCATAATCAAGATCTGCGGGTCGTGGATCATTGCCTGGGCCAGGCCGACGCGTTGACGGAATCCCTTGGACAACTCGGAGATGTCCATCTTGACCACGCTTTCCAGGCCGCAGGTGTCAATCATTTTGTCAATCCGCTTTTTCTGCTCGTCTCTTTTGAAGCCGCGAATCTCCGCCACATATTTGAGAAAGCCCTCCACCGACATATCCTGGTAAAGTGGGGTATCTTCCGGCAAGTATCCGATCTCGCGCCGGACTTCAACCGATTGGGTCAGGATATCATATCCCGCGATCCGGCATTGGCCCGAATCCGCGGGCAGGAAACAGGTAAGAACGCGCATGGTGGTGGTCTTGCCGGCGCCGTTCGGCCCGAGAAAGCCCACGACTTCTCCTTTTTCCACCTTGAAGGAGATGTCATCCACTGCAATGATGTGGCCGAATTTTTTGGTTAGCCCTTCAACCTCTATCATCTAAATCCTATTAGACCTTTCTTCCCTTTCTCGGTTCCCGAAATTTGAAAGATATATAATCATATATTTCGGATTTGTCAACCGGCCGTCGCACTTCCCGCTCCCGGAACCGCGCGATCGCCGGAATTAAATTGGTAAATTGGGTTAATTTGGTAAAGCTGGTGAAATTGATCCCTTCGCCTCCAGACCCTTAACCTTTCAACTTTTAAACCTGCCCGAACCTCCTGCTCGTTCTTCGGTTATGGCCAATAGCTGGCGCCGGTGTTTAAATTAGAGCCATTATATCCGCCCCAGACAATCATCCGGGATCCGGTCCAGATAGCGGTATGGTAATCCCTTGCTGAAGGCGCATTGGTGGTAGAGGTTGCGGTCCATAAATCTGTGGAGGGGTTATAATTGCCGCCGGTGTTTTCATAAGTGCCGCTGTCCCCGCCCCAGACAATCATTTCGGTTCCGGTCCAGACCGCGGTGTGGTACCACCTTGCTGAAGGCGCATCGGTGATAGTGGTTGCGGTCCAGGAATCATCTGATGGGTTATACCTGCCGCCGATCTTTTCATAATCGCCGCTGGCCCCGCCCCAGACAATCATCCGGGTTCCAGTCCAGATGGCAGTGTGATTGTACCTTGCTGCAGGCGCGTTGTCGGTGGAAGTTGCGGTCCATAAATCTGTGGAGGAGTTATAATTGCCGCCGGTGTTTTCATAAACGCCGCTGATCCCGCCCCAAACAATCATCTGGGTTCCGGTCCAGATGGCAGTGTGATTATACCTTGCTGAAGGCGCGTTGGTGATAGTGGTTGCGGTCCAGGAATCGGTTGACGGGTTATACCTGGCACCGGTGTTTTCATAAACGCCGCTGTTCCCGCCCCAGACAATCATCCGGGTTCCGGTCCAGATGGCAGTGTGAGATCCCCTTGCTGAAGCCGCGTTGGTGGTAGAAGTTGCGGTCCAGGAATCGGTTGACGGGTTATACCTGCCCCCGGTGTTTTCATAACCGCCGCTGTTCCCGCCCCAGACAATCATCATAGTTCCGGTCCAGATGGCAGTGTTTCCATAGCGTCCTGAAGGCGCGTTGGCGGTAGAGGTTGCGGTCCAGGAATCGGTAGAGGGATTATACCTGCCGCCGGCATTCAAATAAGGGGTTACTCCATCATACCCGCCCCAGACAATCATCATAGTTCCGGTCCAGATGGCAGTGTGAAATCGCCTTCCTAAAGGCGCATTGGTAGTAGAGGTTGGGAGCCAATGCTCAGGGATGTCAATGGTCCAGCTATACTTTGCCGGGGTGCGATCGGTCTGGCCGTTGGCAGTCGCCTTGACCTTGAAGGTGTGCGTGGACTGGTTCAGATAGGTATAGGTCTTGGGGGATTTGCATTTCTGCCAGGCCGAGCCGTCCAACTGGCACTTGAAGGTGCAAGGTTTCGGCTTGCACTTGAACCCAATGGTGGCGCTGTCGGAATCTGAGAGAGCAGGAGGCACGATTGAATTATTGATATAGGTCTGAACCCCGCCGGCCAGATCGCTCTCGGAAAAGTCATAGTTGGAAGCTGAATCAATCCCTTGAGCTTCTCCATTCTCCGCCGGATTGCTCCCGCAAACCGTCATTAAAGAAAAGCCGAGAATCAACCCGAAAACGCCTGCGAACCTTTTTAAATTCTTCATTGCCCTCCTCCTTTTTCTTATTGGAAGTTGTCAATTGGCTACAAACCGTAAAACCAAATCATTTGCACGCTTTTATTCTATCCCCCGGCTTTTTATTGTCAAGAAAAATTCGGTGGCAAAATCGGCCGGGTTCAGTTAAAATCAATTCCGGCAAGAATTTGATGGGAAGAATTTTGCTGGTTGACCTTGAGGATCAAAAGTCGCGGGTAATGGAAATTCCCCCGGGTTGGGACCGGGACTATCTGGGCGGGACCGGCCTGGGGGCGCGGCTGCTTTACGCTCCCGGGAACCAGGACGATCTGGTGATCGCGCCCGGATTGTTTTTAGGCCTGCCGATTTTTACCGCTTGCAAGACCGGGATCGCCGCGGTTTCTCCGCTGACCGGAAGATGGGGAGAATCCAATATGGGCGGAGAATTCGGGATTGAGCTTAAGAAAGCCGGATGGGATTTGGTCTGGATCAAAGGCAAATCCCCGGATTGGGTGGTGATCAAGATCACGGATGACAGGGTTGAGTTTGAGCCGGCAGATGATCTGCCAGGCAAAACCACCTCCCAGACCGAATCTGCGCTTGCGAAAAAATACGGCTCGGCTTATGCGATAGCCACCATCGGCCCGGCCGCTGAAAAAGATGTGCTCTTCGCGTCCATCCGCTCCGGGGACCGGACCGCGGGCAGATGCGGGATGGGAACCGATTGGGCGAGAAGGAGGATCAAGGCGGTTGCGGTCAAAGGCTCGCTTGAGCTTATGCCGGTTGCGCCGGATGCAATTAAAAATTTACAGAAGGAGTTGGCCGAAAAAATCCGGGTCAAGAGCGAGGCGCAGAATAAATATGGCACTGCCTGCGGGGTGGTTTATCGGGAGGGGATCGGGGACCTGCCCGTGAAAAATTTCAGTTTGAGAAAATTTCCGCAAGCGGAAAAAATTTCCGGACAGGCGATGGTGGAGAGGTTTCAGGGCAAGCGGAGGGCTTGTCCGCATTGCCCGATCGCCTGCGCCAAGGAGATCACGGTTCCGGAGATCAATTACCAGGGCCCGATGCCGGAATATGAGACGGTTGCAAGCCTCGGATCACTCTTGATGATTGATGATCCAATCGCGGTGATCGCCGGGAACAGAGCCTGCAATGAATCCGGGATGGACACGATCAGCGCGGGAGCAGTGGCGGCATTCGCGTTGGAATGTTTTGAAAACGGGCTTTTGACCGAAAAAGATTTCGGCAAAGTGAAGCCGGAATGGGGCTCGGGCAAATATCTGCTGGAGATTATTGACGCAATCGCGAACCAGCAGGGGATTGGCGGGCTTCTGGCTCAAGGAACCAAAAAGGCGGCGTTGAAAATCGGCGGCAACGCGCTTGATTATGCGATGCAAGCGAATGGCCTGGAAATCGCGATGCACGACCCGCGCGCGTTTGTGAGCCTGGCGGTTTCTTATGGCATCGGCACCCGGGGCGGCTCTCACAATGAGGCAATGAGCTATTTTGTGGAACAGGGATTTGATATGGCGGACTTCGGATTCCCGGGCGGGCTGGACCCGCATATTATTCCGGGCAAAGGTAAAATGGCCGCGGTGATGCAGAACATCTCAACCGTTTATGACAACCTGGGCGTGTGCAAGTTTATGTACCCCTCGGATGTGGGGCCGACCTTGCTCTGCCAGTGGCTCAAGTTCGGTCTGGACTGGGAGTTAAGCCGGGAGGAGTTAATCAAATGCGGGGAACGGTCTTATACGCTTAAGCATTGGTTTAACATTGATCGGCTTGGAATCAAACCAGGGTCTGACTTGCCCAGGCGGGTTGTTCCAGAAAGCGAGCAAGCACAAAAAATGCTCCAGGAATACTATCAGGAGCGGGGCTGGTCGCAAAACGGCTATCCGGCTGAGGATTCAAGACCCAAGAGCCTGGAGGGGAAAATCCGCGGGAAGAGAAAATAAGCTGGAGATAAGTTGGCAATATTTTTTCCCCGGCTTATTATCAAAAGAAAATTCCGAGAGGATATGAAAATGAAAAAAGCGTCAAAATTGATTTTTTTGTTCCTGGCGGTTTCCGGGGCAATTTTTTTCGGATGCGGGACCGACCAGGATCATTCCCAAGGGTTCCAAACCGTTTCAGACTCTGGATCCGGGAATTCCGCTCATTTGTCCCAAGGCGCAGTATTGATTCCCGCTTCCTGGCAGCAGGTTAGCGCGGGCGGGTATCATACTTGCGGGATTGCGATTGACAAATCGCTCTGGTGCTGGGGAGACAACGGATATGGCGAGTTAGGGGACGGGACCACGGCTCAGCGGCTTTACCCGAACCAGGTGGACCTTGCCCTTGACTGGAAATCGGTCTCAGCCGGGTCTTATTTTTCCTGCGCCATCAAAACCAACGGGACGCTCTGGTGCTGGGGAGATAATCAATATTGCCAGCTTGGGCTGGGAAACACCACTCCGTATTGGATCCCTCAGCAGGTAGGCACTGCCCAGAACTGGTCCTCGGTTTCAACTGGATATGTTCATGCCTGCGCCAAGAAAAGCGACGGCACGCTCTGGTGCTGGGGAAGGGGATGGGACGGCCAACTTGGCAATGGGAATAACGGTTCTCAATGCCAGCCGGCCAAGGTCAATAAAGCCACGGATTGGACCTCGGTTTATGTGGGCAATTATCATAGCTGCGGCAAAAAGAAAAACGGAAATATTTACTGCTGGGGGAACAATAGCTCCGGTCAGATCGGAGACGGAACCACTACGGATAAACTTCATCCGACCCGGATCGGCTCCCGGGAGAACTGGAAACAGGTTTATGCCGGCTCGAACCACTCCTGCGGGCTTAAGAAAAACGGGACCCTCTGGTGCTGGGGCTGGAATGGCTTCGGCCAATTGGGGGATGGAGCCACTGCGGACAAAAATATCCCAGCCAAGATCGGCGCCGACACGGACTGGACTCTGGTTCGGCATAAGGGCGGGTTCACCTGCGGCCGGAAAAGCAATGGCGCGCGCTGGTGCTGGGGGATCAACAATGTCAATCAATTGGGAGACGGAAGCGTGGAGGAAAAACATTCGCCCAACCAGGCGGATAGTTACACGGACTGGAAAACCATTGAGGCCGGGCTGTTGCACGGGTGCGGGATCAAGACGGATTTGAGCCTTTGGTGCTGGGGCGTGAACACCTACGGCCAGGTTGGAGACGGCACCAAGAATAACGCGCCGGCTCCGCTCAAAATCAGTCCTTGACTCGGAAAAAATAATTTCCCGGGGGAAAAAAGGGGGCGGCCAAAAGCCGCCCCTTTTCTAAACATTGAGACTATGTTATGGCTTGGCAACCTGGGAAGGATTCACCCGCATCAGACTATTGTCTCCGAGTTGTCCGAAATTATTTTCTCCCCAGCAAAAGAGCGTTCCCGAAGTCTTGATCCCGCAGGTGAAATTGCCATTGGCTTCAACCGAGGCCCATTCCGCGGCGCCGATCTGAACCGGCGCGTTCCGGTCTGTATAGCTATTGTCGCCGACCTGGCCATAATCCAGATTATATCCCCAGCAGCTAATGGTATTATCCGTATGCCTTCCACAGGTATGATATGCGCCGGCTGAGACCGAGGCCCAGTTGGTCAGCGCACCGACTTGATTGGGAATCCAGTTATTTCCAAAAGCGCCTCCAAGCTGGCCATAATTATTTCTCCCCCAGCACCAGAGCGTGCCATTGGACCGGGTCGCACAGGTATGCTCCTGCCCGCCGCTGACCGTGGTCCAGAGCGTGCTAGCCGTGTTTTCCTGGACCGGAATACCTCGATCGGTATTTTCATTATTGCCGAGTTGGCCCCGGTTATTCCTTCCCCAGCACCAGAGCGTCCCTATGGTCTGGATCCCGCAACTGTGATTCCAGCCGGTTCCCACATAGTTCCAGACACTGCCGCTATCCTCTTGATCCGGAAGATCGTAATCGTTGCCTGCGTCATTATTGCCCAATTGACCGAAATTATTTCTCCCCCAGCACCAGATGGCGTTATCGCTCCGGCGGGCGCAGGTATGATCGCCTCCCGCGGAAATCTGATTCCAGGTATTTAATGGGTCCACCGGGCTAGGATTGCTATTATCAACATTGCTCCCGATCCCGAGCTGGCCGAAATTATTTCTGCCCCAACAGAAAATCCCGCCGCTCAATTTCCGGCCGCAGGAATGGTTCCTGCCCAGGTCAAGTTTGTCCCAGACGATGTCGGATCGCGCCAACAGCGGGTAATTCACCCAGACGCCCGGGATAGCCAATTGACCGTATTGTCCGTCTCCCCAGCAATAAAAACTATTGTCGGTTTTCTTGGCGCAGGCGTGGTTCTCTCCCAACGCGGCCTGGCTCCAATTAACCTCGGTTCCAACCTGGTTGGGAGCGCCCAGGGTAGTATATGGAGTTGCCACTCCGAGTTGACCGTTGGCATTATCTCCCCAGCAGTAAATCGTGCCATCGCTCTTGAGCGCGCAGGCGTGATTCTGGCCGGTGTCAACCGATGCCCAGTTGGACGATGTGTCAATCCGCTTGGGAATGTAATAATGGATGATGCCGCTGTTTCCAAGCTGGCCCAAGCTGTTATCCCCCCAGCACCAGAGCGAGCCATCGGTCTTGGATGCGCAGGTGAAAAGCCCTCCAGCCCCAACCGTTTTCCATCCTTTGGCCGCGATCTTTTTGGGCAGATTCTGATCCATTGCGTGTCCGAGTCCGAGTTGGCCCTCGTTATTCCTTCCCCAGCACCAGAGCGAACCGTCGGTTTTGGCCGCGCAGGTGTGATCCCATCCTGCGGAAACATTCGCGGCTTTGGAGAACTTGACCACCTTGATCGGGATATAGTAGTTGCCATTGGTGCCTTCTCCGAGTTGGCCATTGGCATTATTTCCCCAGCAGAAAACCGCGGCCACGGAATTTCGCGCGCAAGTATGCTGGTCCCCGGCAGAAATTTGAAGCCAGTTGTTAGCAACGCTGATTTTGGTCGGAACATAGCGGGTGGCAATGGTGCCGTCTCCCAGTTGGCCTTGATCATTCAATCCCCAGCACCAGATAGTGCCGTCAGTCTTGCGGCCGCAGGTATACATTCCCCCGGCTGAGACCATGGTCCATCCAGTCCCGATCAGGGTGGGAACCGCATAGGAAATTCCCAGGTTGTCGCCCATCTGTCCTTCCCAGCCCCTGCCCCAGCAATAAAGCGAATTGTCGGTCTTGGTCGCGCAGGTATGGGAGCCGCCCGCGGAAATGCTCTTCCAGTTCGTGTCAGTACCGATCTTGACCGGGGTGTCCCGCTCGGTCAGGGTATTATCCCCGAGCTGGCCGTCATCATTCAATCCCCAGCAGTTCAGCGTGCCGTCATTTCCAATCGCGCAGGTATGATTCTTTCCCGCTGAAAGCTGCTTCCAGGGACCGGTCCCGGCATAACTTATCGCATCATCCAGATCTTCCGGAAAATCCGCGGTCAATTCGGTTTCGCCGATTCCTTCATCCCCGGTCCCGCATCCATAAAATCCAATCAGCAAAACCGCTAGAGCCAATAATCCCAAAATTTTATTTGCCTTCATCTTTCACCTCCTTGATTTTCGTGGCGCAGGCATCCCGCGTATCCGCGGGACCTGCGCACAATTCCAAAATCTCCAGCCAACAGGCACCATTGCCTGCCGATTCATAATATATAAATTTTACCGCATTCCACCCTTAAATTTCAAGCCCCGGATGCCCTGACCGTCTAACACTTTTTTATTTGTTAAATCATGGATTTTTCAAATAGTTGCGTCCAGCGGAGCGGGACGCTTTGGAGTGCGGTGTCAGCGACACCGCTTTTTCCAAAGCGACGCCGCTGGCGTCGCACTCCAAAGCGCCTTCGGCGCGGATAATGAACCCATTGATTTTGCTAAGATAAAAGTGTTAGGCGGTCAACCCGATGCCGCACACCCGATACAATTTTTGACAAAATTTTTGGAAATTGGTATTGTGGTCAAACCTGAAAAATGCCAGGGCGCTAAAGGATAATTGCTGATAAAGTGTTTATAGATGAGAGCGGGAGAAAAAAGCAAGCAATAACAAAACTTCAAGGAAGGTAAAATTATGAGATTAGGGAAAAAAATCGCGATGGGATTAAGTTTGATCGGATTCTTTTTCATCTGCGCTTGCGGAACCGGCAATGAGGGAACCGAGGGGCAGGATTTAGCCGGAGCCAGCCAAGGCCAGGTTTATGACCAGGCCATCAGCGCGGCCACGGCGCCTCGAACCAGAATCACCTCCAAGCCTCCGGCAACCTCATATTCTTCCACAGCCACTTTCAAGTTTAGCTGCACCAACGGTCCTTGCACCTTTAAATGCTCGCTGGACAGCCAATCCCCGGTCTGGACCAAATGCAAATCCCCCAAGACTTACACTGGTCTTCCGGACGCCTTTCACACCTTCCAGGTCAAAGCCTTTGCCAATCATCAAACCGGCCCGGTGAAAAAATACACCTGGACCATTGAAACCAATCTTTGGTTTCCAACCTCAACCACCAATGCCCCGGGAATCAGGGACCTGCATACCGCGGTTTGGACCGGAACCCAGATGATTATCTGGGGCGGAGAGGGCAGTGCCTCTAACGACGGCAGGTATAACCCGACCACCGATTCCTGGATCCCGGTCTCTTCAGACAATGCTCCTTCGGCGAGATACCGGCATACTGCGGTCTGGACCGGAAGCAAAATGATTGTCTGGGGCGGCAATAACTTCACAACCTATGTCAACACCGGCGGCATCTATAACCCGGCAACCAATTCCTGGATCATGACTTCCACCATCAATGCTCCTCCCACCAGGTATGCTCATACCGCGGTCTGGGATTCCAAGGATTCCCAGATGATTGTCTGGGGCGGATATAATGGCAGTTATTTGAACACCGGCGGCAAATATAGCCCGAGGTCTAATTCCTGGGAAGCAACCTCCACTGATAATGCTCCCTCCATCAGGGCTTTTCATACTGCGGTCTGGACCGCAGGCGCGCCTGTCCCGGAAATGATCATCTGGGGCGGACAAACCGGCGCCTCCTCATTTACTAACACCGGCGCTATATATTATCCATCCGGGAATTCCTGGACCGCAACCTCTCTAACCAATGCGCCTCAAGAAACCGCCAATCATAGCGCGGTCTGGACCGGAACGGAAATGATTGTTTGGGGAGGATGGACCAGTTCGGTTGTGGACACGAGCGGCAGATATGATCCCGAACAGGATTTATGGAATGCAATCTCCTCTACTAACGCTCCGGTGGCAAGGGGTTATCAGACTGCGGTCTGGACCGCAGGCGCGTCTGCGCCAATGATGATTCTCTGGGGCGGATGCGATAGTAGCTTCAATCCTTTAAACACCGGCGGCAGATATGACCCTAGCTCTAATAGCTGGACCGATACCTCCACCGGTAATGCTCCTTCAGGCAGGTTTTACCATTCCGCCGTCTGGGCAAAGGACCGGATGATCATCTGGGGCGGAAGGGATGGGCTCAATAGTTTTAACACCGGTGGGATGTATTGGCCTTGATCAGGTTAAAAGGTTGTAAAATAAAAAAAGTCAAAAGGAATGAATAGCTCAGGGGGAAGGAAAATGAAAAAAATCGGTTTTGTGGCGGCGATTTGGGGGATGCTTTTTGCGGGTTTGTTCATCGCCTGCGGGACCGGAAATGAAGAAACCGACGGGCAGTATTTAACCGGAGCTGACCAGGACCAGGTTTATGACCAGGCCATCAGCGCTCAGACCTCGGTTAACACCAAAATCAGCAAGACGGTCAGACCGCGGAAAATCAGCGGTTCCGCCACGGCCAAATTCAAGTTTTCCTGCACCGCCGGCGCCTGCACCTACAAGTGCAAGATGGATGGTCTTGCCTGGAAGAAATGCAAATCTCCCAAGACCTACACCGCCTTGGCCGAGGGCGTGCATATCTTCAAGGTCAAGGCGACCAATTCCTCCGGCCAATCGGACCGGACTCCGGCACAATACAGTTGGGAGATTATTTTATGGGACCAAGTCAGCGCAGGAGAGAGTCACACCTGTGGAATAAGAACCAATGGCACACTCTGGTGCTGGGGAAAGAATGACTTGGGCCAACTGGGAGATGGAACCACTGCTGATAAAAAGATTCCCACCCAGGTCGGCGCTCTTAATACCTGGGCCGAGCTAAATGGCGGAGGCGATCATACCTGTTCCCGAAAAGGCGACGGCACGCTTTGGTGCTGGGGACGGAATGACCAGGGCCAGCTGGGAGATGGAACCACTGCCGATAAAAAGAATCCCACCCAGGTCGGCGCTCTTAATACCTGGGCCGAGCTGAATGCCGGAGGAGTTCATACCTGCGCGCGAAAAACCGATAACACGCTCTGGTGCTGGGGAGTTAATGGCAATGGCCAACTCGGGGATGGGACCTATACTTATAAAAAGCTTCCCACCCAGGTCGGCGCTCTTAATACCTGGGCCGAGCTAAATGCCGGAGGGGCTCATACCTGTTCCCGAAAAGGCGACGGCACGCTCTGGTGCTGGGGATTGAATGCCTATGGCCAACTGGGAAATGGAACCACTGCTGATAAAAATACTCCCACCCAGGTGGGCGCTCTTAATACCTGGGCCGAGCTAAATGCCGGACAAGTTCATACCTGCGCCCGAAAAGGCGACGGCACACTCTGGTGCTGGGGATATAATGGCAATGGCCAACTGGGAGATGGAACCACTGCTGATAAAAAGAATCCCGCCCAGGTCGGCGCTCTTAATACCTGGGCCGAGCTAAATGCCGGAGGGTATCATACCTGTTCCCGAAAAACCGAGGGCACGCTCTGGTGCTGGGGACGGAATGACCAGGGCCAACTGGGAGATGGAACCAATGCTGATAAAAATACTCCCGCCCAGGTCGGCGCTCTTAATACCTGGGCAGGGGTAACTACCGGAGCGTCTCATACCTGCTCCCGACAAACCGATAATACGCTCTGGTGCTGGGGATTTAATCTTTTTGGCCAACTGGGAGATGGAACCACTGCTGATAAAAATACTCCGGTCCAGCTAAAATAATTTTGGGGTCAGGAATCTGGTCGGACAGCTTTCCATTGCCGGGGGAGAGACGGGGCATAAATTATTTGAATACCGGCAGGTATTGGC
>Ga0315277_10007183_pt1 | contig 14452 bp, 14 predicted proteins | sample YL17G05_15_MG_FD_203695 | JGI IMG/M metagenome (GOLD analysis project Ga0315277, IMG submission 203695) | Sediment microbial communities from Yellowstone Lake, YNP, Wyoming, USA - YL17G05_15 | ecosystem: Environmental > Aquatic > Freshwater > Lake > Sediment | place: USA: Wyoming | collected... | reverse complement strand
TGAGCCCCGGGTTGGCCGCATGAGGTTGCAGGTAACTGCAGCCCTAGATAGATGGACGCTCGCGACAGAACTCGGCTTATCGGCCCACTCCACTCTCTTTGTTATCACCTGCGCCAGAGCCGAAAAGGCTAGCGATTGCCCAGCTTTTTCGGCCCTTCCTTCGACCATTCCCTACTCCCACGAAAGCTGCTGATGGTCTCTTCCTCCGCCGGGCAGGCAATGATCACGGATGCCGGAAAAGCCAGCAATTGGCTGCATCTTCTGGCATTCGCGCCTTGTCGGCCAATGGGCCTAGAACAGAAATTCCGCGCCCACAGATTTCGCTGGACTTAGTGGGCCCAAAGAGTGATGTATCGTGACACCTGACCAGCACTGGAGGTGCACACATGGCGGAGGCGGCAACGGCGACGGAGATCACGTACGACGACGCGGTGAAGGAATTTCTCAACTACATCCGGGACTACCGCAGCTTCTCTGGCCTCACCGTCAGAGCCTACGGCACGGACATGAGGATGCTCCGGTCTTTCCTGGAGAAGCGGCTCGGGCGGGTGCCAGCGCCCTCCGAGATCACTCGAGAGATGATCGTGCAGTTCGGCGTCAGCCTGAGGAAGCCCGCGCCCTTAACCTTACGCCGCAAATACGCCTGCATCTCCTCGTTCTTCGGCTTCCTCCAGGACATGGGATACGCGCAGTCCAACCCGGCCCGGCGGCTGCCGCTGCCCCGGGTCTCGGAGTATGTGCCGGTGTACCTGACCGAGGAGATGGCGCAGAAGCTCATCGCGGCCGCCGATACGCCCTGGACCAAAGCCGCGGTGGTGTTGCTGCTCTCCACCGGCATTCGACGGTCAGAGGCGGTGACGATCACGCTCGATGACCTGAACCTGGACGAGCGGCAGCTGCTGATCCGGGGCAAGGGTGATAAGGAGCGCGTCGTGCCGCTCACCGATCAGGTCGTGGAAGCCATCCAGGCCTACCTCCCCCATCGCACCAAGACCGAGAGCCGGCACCTGTTCGTGAGCGCTTGGAAAGGCCGTCCCATCCACGGCCGGTGCATCAACCGCATGCTGAAGATTGTGGTGGGCAAGGCCGGCCTCGCCGGCCAGGGCATCACCCCCCACAAGCTCCGACATACCTTCGCTACCCACCTCATCCGCAACGGCGTGGACATCCGCACCGTTCAGGAACTGATGGGGCATTCAGAGCTGGAGACGACAGCAAAGTACCTGCACTCGGACACCCGGACGAAGCAGACGGCGGTCGAGAAGTTGAACGGGCTGCTGGGTGGAAGCCGGCCGGAAGCCGTCGACCCCGCCACATCGGCAGCAGACACCGAAGTTGCCACCTCCGTTCACGCTCTCGCCGCAACCGAGGTGTAATGTCAGGGGCAGATCACCAGCAACTCGATCAGCGTGAAGCCTCGACCTCCGCCCCGACCGTCCGGCCAGCCGCCGGGCGGTCGCCGGCTTGTGGGAATCCACCCGCCGGTCATGTCACTGGGCTCATACCGGCACGTATCGGCCCAGGCTGCAGCTGACTTCCGGGCGTGGTGCCCGCGGCCAGCCGTGGGGTCCCAACACTTCCTCTCACGCCAGCCGGGAATGTCCGTAGTCACGTCTGAGCGGTAAAGTCGCGACCTCAGCCCACCCACAGATGAGGGTTTGAGCACCCCACACCGAAGGGTCCAGTCGCGCAAACTCGAGCTGTGGGGTACGGCGCAGGAGTAGCTGCTGAGGCCCCTCGATGCAGCATGAGCTCTCCGACGGGCCCACTTGTGAAGAGAGCTGCCGCGGACACCCCAGCCGGTGGCTGAGATAGTCGCGGAAGGCGCCAAGAAAACGGTCCCGATCGTTCCCATAGAGAGATGGGAGCGCGCAATGGATCAAGCGGTGAAGGGACGGGCAGCTTTTGTAGCTGCGTTCGAGTCTCGGCTGGGCGACATCTACTCTTACTTCAGGCGCCTGAGAGTGGATGCCGCTGCAGCTGAGGACCTCGCGCAAGAGACGTTTGTCGTGGCGTGGCAGGATCTGCCCAAGCTGCGCGATGAACGGAAGCTGCGAGCCTGGCTATACCAGATCGCGTATCACCGGTTCCTCAGGTACAAAGCCCGCGCCACCGCACAGGCAACCACAGAGCTGCCCGAAGGGCTTGCCGCCGGACCTCTGAACGATCCTGGCAGCGACGAACGGCTCGAATCCCAAGCAATGCTTGAGGTGGTGCGAGGCTTGCCTGAGGAGTATCTGCAGCCCTTCATCCTGGTCCATTGGGAGGAACTCTCGTACCAGGAAGCCGCACGCGTCCTCTCGCTCCCAATCGGTACTCTCGCCTGGCGAGTGCACAAGGCCTTGAAGCTGCTCAGGCATGCGCTCGTCGAGAAAGGAGTCGGAGATGAGATCGAACCGCTGGAAGAACAGGGACATCAAGCAACTGGCCCGCTCGGGTAAGCCTCAGTTCACGCTCCCGGTAGGGCTGCCAGATCGGGTGCAGGCCGCCATGTCCGCTGCACCTCAGACGGAGCACTGGCGCCAGCCTCGTTTCGGGAACGCGAAGCGACTGGTCTTCGCCTCTGCTCTTCTGGTCGTGCTCGCAGTGATCGCGGCCTTGGCTCTGAGATCGCCCGATGCGAAGCAGACCACCAGACAGACGGTGGCTGTGAGCGCCGACGAGCGAGGGCGAGCCCCTGTGGCGGCCGCGCCCTCACCGCGATCGGCCGGGACATCCACGATGGAGCCGGCCCCCATCATCGCCGCGCATACCGGCTCAGAAATGGTGAGTCGCAGGCCTGGCACGGGTACCGAGTCGTCGGTGAGAGCTCCGGTCCTGCGGCAGAGGCAGCCCGTGGTGGTGGTCATCGTCGCTCGCCAGCCCGCGACCGACAGCAGGGGTCATGCCCTGCAGGTCGGTGACAGACTGCCCGCCGGGACAACGTTCAAGACTGGCGCTGGCGGCAGGCTGAGCCTCATCAGTCGGCGCGGCAGCGAGTTCACGCTCGACGCTCAGAGCGCACTCGCCCTCGCCGCGGACGGTCGAGGTGCGAATCTCGGTCGGGGCCGATTGTACTGTCGCAACCGCGAGCACGAGTTCGCGGTTATCACCACTACCGCCGGCCGGATCGAGCTGCTCGGCACTGTGGTTGACGCCGCGGTCAAGGCCAAGAAGACCGTGGCCGTCACCGTGGTGGAGGGCGAAGTCCGCCTCGCCAACGCACATGGCCAGGCTTTGGTCGGCGCGGGCAAGAAGGCGCTGCTGACGGCACAGCTCCCGCCCGAGGAAGGAGTGCCTGCCAACACGGCGGCAGAGACGGCGTGGTACGACGGACGAGGTGCCATGGTCTCCGACTTTGGCGATATCGTCTACACAGTTCGGCGCGCGAATGGGCCAGTCTCCGAAGTGTGGGTGATGAAGGCCGACGGGACGGGCAAGCGCCGCGTGCGGAGCTATGTGGGCGGTGCCTCGATGTCAGGGCCGTGGCTTCCCGGCGGACAGGTCGTCCTCTTCCAGACCTGGGGTTTGATCGTGACGGCCCCTGACTACCAGAGGCGTCGTGCCCTTACAGGCAGTGGTGGGGCGATGATAAGTCCCTGGAACGAGCTATGGATGCTTGATGCTGCCACGGGCCAGGACGCAGCGTTCGAGCTGCCGGCCGAGTATCGGAACCCATGGCAAGTGACGCAGTCGCCTGACTTGAGCCGGGTCGTCTTCAGTGCCTCCCGGGCAACGGGCCCTGACCCGTTCAAGGACTACGACTGGGGCCTGTGGGTCTACGACCTCGAGACTGGACAGACGAGGAAGCTGGATGGAGCCCCTCAGAGGTCGCCGGCGTGGTCGCCGGATGGGACGATGGTGGCCGCCTCCGACATGCGGGACAGTTCGGAAGGCAGTCACCTAATGCTGGTGAACGTCAACGATGGGACCGTGACCGACCCGAAGATTCGGGGTACCTCCGCGGCGTTCTCACCGGACGGCACGAAGATCGCCTATGTCGATGATTACCAGGGGGACTATGGCGACGGCACTGAGATCAGCGATGTCGGTCGGGTCTTCGTGTGGGATATGGCAGCCAACGGTACCCCGCAACTCGTCTCGCCGCGGGACGAACGGGCCAGGCTGCCGCGCTGGTCGTCCGACGGCACACGCGTGCTTTACACTGTGGGCCACTACCACATGACGAGGGATGGCCAGATGCAGAACACCTATGACGTATATGTCAGTGCCGCGGATGGCTCCTGGACCCAGCAGGTGTACCACACGGACAAGTGGCCCAGAGCGGCCTGGACAGCCTCCGGCGACGCGATCTACGTGGCGACGCAGGACGGCATCGTGCTGGTTGCCGCAGACGGGTCCGGCCTGCTGGCCGACCTCGGCGGGAACGAAGGCGATAGCCTGCTGAGCCCTGCCGAGCATCGGCAGATGGACGTGGCTGTCTCCGCGATCCAGGAGGCTGCCTTCCAGTATGCGGTGGGAAGAGTGCTGGACCACGAGGGCAGGTTCGCCGAGGGCCGGACAGCATATCAGACTGCAGCCGAGCTGTTCGCCAGCCTGCCGTGGAAGTCGCCACTGCTCGGCTTCAGCGCCGCGGATGTAGCCAAGTACGCGGACGCCATGGTCGAGCTCGCGGGTCGTCCTGCCAAGGATGTTGAGACGGAGACATGCAGAGCCCATCTGACGCAGATCGGACTGCTGCTGCCTCCGTACGCAAAGGAGCACGACGGCACCTACCCGCCGGACCTGGCGACCCTCCAGCGGTGGGCATTGACCAAGACGTGGGGTTTCGATCACGTGCTGAGGGTCGCTCGGCCTGACGTGAGCGCCGCGATGGTTCAATGCCCTCACGGCGACGCCTACCTCTACACCCCGCCCGCGCCAGGCACCCAGCCGAAGGCTGGCGACGTACTTCTCACGTGCCCCAAGCATCCGGACTGCCGGGTCACCTGGGAGAACCGATATGGCGAGCTCCGGCCCAAGTGGCTCACGGGCTTCTCTTTCTCTCAAGGCGTAGACTCAGACCCTGACTAGCAGGTCTGCATCACAACAGTACACCGGTGGCGTGCCCTCCCTGTGCCCTGAACATGGGGGAGGGCACGTCGCGTTTCGAGGGGTAGCCGAGGCCACGGCCCCGCGATGGTTGTCTCCCCGCGCGCCTGTGCCAAACGCAGGTTTGTGGCGTGAGAACGGCGCGTATGGGCTCACGTATCCCTAGCGGCACGTCTGCCTCCCTTCGACTCTGCGGGCGGGGGGCTTCCTGACGGCTATTGGCTGGGCCCGGTGCGACCTGGCAGAGGCAGTCGTTCCGCGAACTCCCCGAGGACCGGGGGAGCTCGCCGAGTGCGCCACAGCCATGCGGCATATCGGCCCCCGCACAGGATGTGGCGATCCACGAGTTGAAGATAAGTGATCAGCTTGTGGTACTACTATCGGAGAAGCGACGTAGGCGGTTGGTACCGCAAGAGGGGGAGGTGATGTCCGAGCTGAAGCTAGACGAATTCAAGGCGTGGACAGCCACCAAGCAGAGAGTATTGCGCGAGTACCTGAAGCAGTACTCGACCATCTTGACGCGGCAACACGGGCTTGAGCACGTATACGTGGACGCCTTCGCCGGTGCCGGGCTGCTCCGCACGGCAGTCACAGGGGAGTTGGTTGAGGGGACGCCACTGATCGCCCTGGGCATAGCGCCTCCCTTCGCGGAGTACCACTTCATTGAGGACAACCAGGCGAGGGCGCAGCGGCTCAGGCAGCTTTGCACTCGCTATCCACAGGCGCAGGTACACGTCGGCGACTGCAACGAGATTCTTGTTGACAGGATACTGCCGCGCTGCAAGTACTCTGACCGCCGACGGGCCTTCTGGCTCCTGGACGCCTACGGAATGCACTACGGGTGGCGTGTCATTGAGGCGGCAGGAAGAGAGCGCAGTATCGAGCTGTTCCTGAACTGGTCGATAATGGACATCAACCGCAACATCGCCTTGACAGACACGTCTAAGCTCTCACCGGAGGCGAAGGCGCGCATGCGGGATGTCTGGGGGGACGACAACTGGACTGGTCAGTTCTACGCCAAGCAGCTGAGTCTGCTGGCGGGCCATCCAGATCGAGACCAGAAGCGAAGCTATCGCACGTTCATCGAGGCGTACTGCAAACGGCTCAAGGAGGTAGCAGGCTTCGCTTTCGTGCCCAAGCCGGTCCTGATTGTTGGAGGGCGGAATCAGCCGCTCTACTACCTGGTCTTTGCCTCGAACAATGAGACGGGTGCACGAATCGCAGGTCATCTCCTCCGACGCGAAGAGCGACGGGCGCGATCCGATGCCGCGCCGACGGGAACGGTGAGTAGTGGCAGCTAGTTCGTCAATAGAGTGGACAGAAGCAACCTGGAATCCTGTCACAGGATGTAGCAAGACCAGCACTGGTTGTAAGAACTGCTACGCGGAGCGCATGGCGAAGCGGCTCAAGGCCGCAGGGTACGTCACCTATCGGAATGGTTTCCGCGTCACTCTCCATGAGCACTTGCTGGAACTGCCTCTGCGGTGGAGGCGACCGAGGATGATCTTTGTCAACTCGATGAGCGACCTGTTCCACTCGGATGTCCCAGCCTCATTCATCGGGCGGGCCGTTGAGGTGATGCGGGAGGCGTCTCGGCATCGGTTCCAGATCCTGACGAAGCGTTCAGGACGCCTGGTCGCGCTTGCCGCGCGTATCGATTGGCCGCCGAATGTATGGATGGGCGTGACGGTCGAGAGTGCGGATCACGTTCATCGGATCGACCACTTGCGGGCGACTGGCGCTGTTGTCAAGTTCCTCTCCCTGGAACCGTTGCTGACGCCCATGCCAGATCTCAACCTGGCTGGCATCGACTGGGTCATAGTTGGGGGCGAGTCTGGACCCGGGGCTCGGCCTATGCGGCAAGAGTGGGTGACGGCCGTTCGCGACCAATGTGTCGCATCGGCGGTGCCGTTCTTCTTCAAGCAATGGGGTGGGCTCTCCAAGAGGCGGTCTGGACGCGTGCTCGAGGGACGCACATGGGACGAGATGCCAGCGGCCGCCGTTGTCGTCCCTACGTGAGCGCCAGCACTCGGGCAAGTGTGTCCGCCGCCGCGATACACGGCGCGGTCGGAGGCAACGCTTGCCTGTGAGTGGCAGTGGTTCGCAGGGCGCCGCGCTGTGGGCCCATATGGAGCGTTCCAGCGCCACGGGAGTCCGCCCTTTCAGAGTGACATCGCCAACTGCTGGCAGCCCAGCTGTGGTGCGCACTGCTCAGCACGCGCTGCCGAATCTGGCCACTGCCAACTGGCGACGACACCAGCCGCGGCGCGTCCTTGGTTCTCTGGGCCATAGCGGACGAGAAGCGCCGCGGCATAAATGCGTGGCCGATAGCCGTCCATCGGAGGAAGCCACGTCTGAGCACATCATCCCCGAGTTGGCAAGCAAGCCATCAGATATGGGGCCAGAGTGCGTGGATCTGACGGCAGGCTGCCTCGATCTGGGGCCACCGCCTCTTGCCCCTCCCCGTCCAGGATGCTTCTGTGCCAGCCTGCACGTCGAGGAAGCGAACATTCCGCGGCGGAACGACCTCGATCTTCTGGTAGGCTTCGTGGGCAAGCTGACTCAGAATCGCAACAGCTTCCTTCTCCGGCTTCGTCATGGCGCAATGAAGACTGATGAGCAGCCTCTCGTCGGCCTCCATAACCTGAAGGTCGGGGTTGCACGTGACAGATACTGCGCTGACCAGAAGCGGCGGCACCCGGACTTGGGGAGGGACAGTGAATCGCCTGCGACCGAAGTGCTTCTCATAGGAGATGATGGTCCGCATGTTCTCGCGCAACCGGACCTGGATTCTCGGGTTCCGTTCCCCCCGCAGTAGACCCTCAAGTGCCGCTAATCGCGCCGCGAGTGCAGCCGGATCGTTGCCAGCGCGATGGTATTCTCGAATCGCCGTGATCGCGGCCTGGTAGTATGGCGCGAACACTTTCTGGCCTGGGTATCGGTACTTGTAGCGTCGCAGAATCTCCTCGCGCGCGTAGAAGCTGCTGGTCATGAACTCCATGAGACCGTGGGCTGACAGCGCGGGCTGCTCCTTCACAGCTGCCATGGCTATCACCTCCAGGTGCGTGGAGTACTGAACCTGACCGTCCCGGTAACCGCCGCCGTGTCGAGAGGCACCGGAAGTCAAGCTACACCCCCAGTCTACCAGCCCCGGGGATCAACTGCAATGTCGAGCGACCGAGTGCGGAGGCTGCGGGCAGCTCTCGGCTTGTCGCAGGAGAAGGTTGCTGCCGCGGTCAACCGCCCGTGAAGCCGGCCTGAGAGCACCCCCGACCCCGGCTACCCGCTCGGCTGAGGAGTCAGTGTCCGAGGTTGCGCCGGGCGTAGGGCAGCCAGCGCTGGCACTGGACCCGGATGGCGATGCCAAGCCCGTCATCGGCGCGGGCTTCCACGGGGCGGTGCGAGGCCTGACCCCACGGCCCGCTTCGGCCGCAGGAACGCCTCAGCTTGTGGGTAAGGACGATCCGGTCCGAGCCGGTGCCGGCGTTGGCCGATCGCGACGCTGGTAATGGCAGGTGTGGAGCCAGGCCGCCGGCACAGCGGGAAAGCTTGGACCGCGGGAGGTACGGAGAGATGGCAGCACGCGTGATCGATGTGAAGCCCCACCACTTCGTCGACATTATCGCCGGCTATGGTGTCGGTCAGGTGGCATCCGAACCCAATGACTACCACAACGATGTGCCTGGGGTCACGGCCGCGGTGCTTGGCGATCCGGGCGTGATGCTACGGATCGAGTCTGGGGCGGACGACATCTGCAAGCCATGTGTGCACAACGTCAACGGGTCGTGTGACGATACTCTCGGCCCCTCGGATGGGCCACAGGCTCCCAAGCTCAAGCGAGAACTGAACCTGCTCCTTGATCAGCGCTGGTGTGAACGTCTGGGCCTGACCCAGGGTGACCAGCTCACCGCACGCGAGCTGTCCGAGCGCATACGAGCGAGCAAGGGAGATATCCGGGACATCTACCGCGAACTGCCGCCCCGTTATGGGGACGAGAAGGCACGGGCCCTCGACCTGGGGTTGGCGAGGTACCGAAGTGTCCCAAAACTAATCTGAGGCATCCAGGAAGCCAGGAGCCTCGGTTCCTGGTAGCCCTGGGGGTTGACTTCTGGCCACGGCTGCGGCATCCTCCCGGCCATGTTCTGGTATGTCATGCTGATGTTGTTCTCTCCCCTCTACCTGTTCTTCGGGCTGGTGTTCCCCGGCGAGCAGACCCGCCTGGTGCTGGCGCTCCACCACCAGGTATTGACCCGAGATGCACGCACCCAGACGATGTAGTCGCCGGCACGACAGGGCCAATACATGGTCGTGTCGCGGTGGAGCTGAACGCACTCTACCTGGTGCTGACTCGACACAAGCGTCTCCCCCTGATCATATGAGGTGGCCAACCATCGCCGCGGTCCGCCAAGGCGCGGCTACCCTCGCGACAAGTCCTGCCCGTCAGTCTCCCGACTCTCGTTTGAGATTGGCGAAGGGTAGACGCCCATACTGTCGTTCGAAATCGCTGAGCATATCGGCTTCCAGCTTCCTGGATTCGGCGCAAGGCTTCCAGCCGATGAGGAACCGATCTGAGTCAGCGATCTGCCAGACGAACCGACCGCCGCGATGGCCAACATTTTCGCCTCCGCCGAACTTCAGAAAGGTGTGAATGCGCTTGCGCAGGTTGGTGCTGCGCGTCTTACTTGCCCGCCCTATGTAGATGACAGAAACACCGTGAACCCACCGAGCACGTAGAGTGCTGACGCTGACCGTTGGGTCCTGATTCTTGAAGTGCCCGGCAGGACTTCTAGGCAGGAACGCGATGTCCATGCAGGGCGGAACCAGCACCACGTACACCCCCGCCGAATCCCGCGGGACCGACGAGCACTTAGCGCTTCTCAGCTGATCCACTGGGTTGAAGCCGACAAAGCCCTCTATCTCCAGACCGGGTCTGGTAAACTCCATCACGCCTCCTCTCAGCGGCTGTGGCCCGGTACTTGAGCAGCTCTTCGAGTGTGTGTAGTGGTCACGGAGATCCGTCTACCGATAGTACCCTCGGGGTTCTGTCTCTATCCAGATCAGCATATCCAGCAGCCTGACCAGGGTTAGCGTGCGACCAGTTGCCTGCAGCTCGGAAGCTAGGCGCTCCAGCTGGGGTCGTGCTGCCAGTAGGTCCCGGCGGAAGCCGCGAACAGCGCGCCACGTGCCCCTGTGTGGGGCGTTCGGACGCCGGTTGGGGATGTACCTGCGCCCTGCTGCTGTTCGCGGCGTTGTCGGCACGTTTGGGCGGCCTGTCGAGTCGCAGCGCCGCACCTGATAGGTTTCGGCAGCGGGAGCCCGGTCCTTCTGACGACGCACGTGACCCGGGGCGGAGACGCGCTGCCGCCTAGAGCTTGCCCACGCCCATGAGTCCGTTCAGCCAATAGAGTCGCTTCGCCGTCTGGGGCATCTCGATGGCGAGACTGCCATCTGGCAAGGTACGGAGGTATGCGGACATTGAGAACAACCATACTCGGCTGAACTCGCCCCTCTGGGCCTGAGGCAACTCGACGCTGAAGAAGCACTCGGGCGCCCCATTCGGGTGAAGAGCGGTCCACAGGCATGCAAGCGGCTGAACGGGGATGCCGGACAGCTGTTGCGGCGGCCGCATTGGCTCCAGTAGTTTCGCCAGGCTCGGTTCCCGAATCCCTGTGCGGTCATCCCAAACTTTCTTCCAGTTTCTCACCTTGTAATTGGCTAGGGTTCCAGGTGACGCGTTCAGAGCCAAGCGTTCGCCGCCAATCGCGTGAGCCGACCAGTTCTTGACCTCGACTTGGAAAAGCACATCCGGCAGCCCAATGTCCGGGCCCTGCACGCGGACCCAGCGGTCCAGCCGCGGCCCTTTCTGAGTGCCCTTTGTACACGGCCCGCGCTGCACTTGAACATGGGCCCCCCGCCCCTCCAGGCAGTGTTTCATGAGACCGAGCCCCAGCTCCTCTCCGCAGACCGCCACGACGGCCGTCGCGTGTCCCTCGCTGCCTGGGGGTATCTCGTCGAAGAAGGCGAGCATCTCGCGCACGCCCAAATGCATTACATCGTCAGCCGCCATCGGGAGCTTCACCTCCGTCAACCGCGCTGGCCACTTGTGGATCGCGCACTCGCTCAGCCAGTGGAGCCGGCGCAGCTGCTCGTCGACATCGCGCACCTGTAGTTCGCCACCGCGGTCGCGGCTGCCTACTCGGTAAGCGCGTCAAGCCCCGCCGGGGAGACAGGTCAAGCGGCATAAGCTTTCAAGCGAGGGGTGCAGGCTGGCTGACTCCGCGGTCAGCTTCCCCGTCTCCGTCTGCTTCGCCTTGGTCCCCAAGTGTAAGTAGTGAGCGCCGTCAGAAGGTCGGGCTGCGCACGGGGGCGCGAACGGCGCGCTACGTGCGCCTGTGTCGGGCTTTCGGCCCCGGCCTGGGGCTGTGCCTCGGACTGCTGCTGTCGCCGCGTGTGGGCGGCGTGTCGCGCTCCCGTGCGGCAGCGCGTGCATCGCGGCGAGGGGTAACGGTGCGAGCGACGAAGATGACGTATGGGGTGGTGCGGCCTTCGGGGATTCCCCCCTCTTACCCGGGGCCCCCACCCCCACTGACTCGCGGCGGCCGCGTAGGAGGGCGCAGGAGCGGCTGGTCGCCCGCGACCGGGGCTGTGATGAGGGGCGCAAAGGCGAGGAAATGCCTGCCCTTTTCGGCTCCGCCCGGAAACAGCGCGCCACCTTGCCCCGAGAGCGCCGCTTCGCGGTGGGGATGGGGCGGGGGTACTGGGGTGCTAACTTGGTCGGCAAGAGGAAGTCTTGGTCGCTTCGATAGACCGGCCCCCCCTTCACCCCGGCGGTGGACGTTGGCCCGGAGGATAGGTGGGCCTCCAGCACCGAACACCCTTGCCGAGGTCTACGCATTTCTTGTGCTCCCCGGCCGCGGAGTCGAGGCCCGTCTGGCCCGCTTCGCTTTTCTCGGGGTGGACGCACATGAAGGCACCCCATTGAGGTTCGGGAGGGGCGTCCGGCTGGCCATACGTGGCCCAGCGGCGTTCCTGGCGGAGGTAAGGGCAGCAGTCTTCCGTTGCGGCCAGAGGAATGACCAACTCGGGCTGCGCTGACATGGTCTGACCTCCTGGGGGAAGGTTCGGCGGAACGCTGGCTTCTCCTGCTCAGACACTCTCGGCGGCCGACGTGGTGGCTGTTAGTCGGCGTGCAAGAATGACCCGCCCAGAGGCGAGAACGGCGTGGAGACTTGACCCAGTGGAAATGGAAGCTGGAGGATCAATACGAGGGACCCAGAGGCCACGCTGAACTGATTCCACCAATCCAGGGTGGGTCAGTTTTGGACGCCGATGGTGGGTCAGTTTTCGATGCCGATTGACAAGCATAGCGAGATAGCCCGCAGATCAGCGTCACGGTAGGCTGATAGCGGCGGCGCAGCAAGTCGCGATCTCCAGAGATCGCCGGTCCCTGTTGGGCGACACTGAGACCGTGGGGGTTGGCGTCAGAAGGAGCGATACCAGCCCAGTCAGGCCGGTGTCACCGGCCCCTGACAAGGACACGAGGGATCTGCTGCCCGGGAGCTAGCAGCAGTGCAGCATTGAGTCAGTCTCGCCCGTCGACCCGGCGCACCGGGCCCTAGAGGACTTCTGCTTGCACGAGTTGGCTACGCTGTGCCTCGTTCAGATGGCTCGGCCCGTCGCGCATCGCTACCCCGCAGGCGTGACATCCGCGGTGCTCGCGAAGGCCATTGAAATGCTGGTGGACGGGCCTGTTCCCGGGTCCGATCTCTGGGCCGTGATGAGGTTCGCGACTCGCGATGATGCTATCGTGTACGTGATTGACGGCATGCGGGTCTACCTCCCCTTGTCGGGGATCGATCTCTCGCACGCTTTCTATGACCGTGCGAAGCCCTTCCTGTTTCGTGAGAAGTGGCAGGTGAGATTCTTCGCTGGCGCAGCATTCATCTTCAGCGACATGGGTCTTGGTGGACTTCCTGCAGCGACGGCGAGAGTGCTCAACTCGTTCCCGATTGAGGGCACAATGGTTGACGTGGGGATCGCTGATCAAGGACTCGTGAACCTCGTCAGCGCCGTGATAGCCCTGGCCTGAGATGCTGACGCGCGCACCGGGATGATCCCACGAACCCGCTGTCACCTTCCATCCGGCAGGTGAACAACTGACCACACCGAACACGTCGTGTATAGTGCCCGCGCCCCGTGTGGGTCTGCTCGCACACCAAGCGCGGGTGTAACTGTTCGCGGCGCGAGCCGTCGCGGAGCCGCGTCCGCAAAGGGGGTGTTCTGGTGAAGCGAAAGCAGTCGACAGCGCAGGGGCAAATGCCAACGCTGGCTGGCTCCGCTCCTCCCGCACCAGAAGGCGCGATCAACGAGATCAGGGGTTTCCTCTACCTGTCCGACGTCTTCAGATATATCGAGAGCTTCCGCCTCCGAGGTCACCAGATCGGCAGGAAAGTGGGCGACATGGTGGAGGTGCTCACACAGGGGATGCTGCTACGTGATCGTGAGCTGTGGCGGCGCATAAAGTCGGAGCCGAAGGTGCTCGGCTTCACCGGGGCCGAGCACAAAGTCGAGTTCGCGCTATGCGAGCTAGACGCTGGTGGAGAGGCCGACCTGTCGAAGCTGTTTGGGATCATCGAGTGCAAGCGCGTCGGCGTTGAGGTGACGAAGCATCGGCGCTGTAAGGACGGGGGCATCCGCCTGCGGGTCGGCGAGACCTATGATCACGGCATGGGGCCGCAGTGGCGGGACACGAAGGCCAGTTTCGGCATCACGCTGCTTAATGTGTCTCCGCCTAGAGCCCGCGTTCGGGTAACTGTGTCGGACGGCGGCGCGGTCGTCGAGAAGAGCGACTGCGTGATTCCGGACGGAGGGAGATTCAGGCTTGCCCTTTGTGAGGACGGAAGCATAGCCGTACTCGGTGATGACACGGACCTGCGGCACCTCCCGAGCCACATTCGCGACTGCAACATCGTACATGTCCGCAGCGTCATGGAAGACAGTGCAAGCCTGCACGTCGACGACTGCCTCGCGGGCCCGCAGACCATCGAGAAGGCGAAGCAGGCAGCGCTGGTGGCCATGGATGTTCGCAAGCGCATCCAGGGGGTGTGGGGAAAGGAGGAGGTACCCGGCGGCGATGACAGGATGGTTTCCGTGCTCGTGATCGGAGAGGCCGGGCACTGGGAGCCCAAGAGTCGGAGCGTGGTGCGCAAGTGCATCGACCACAACGTCATCCTAGTGGACGAGGTCGTGATCGAGGCGTTCCAGCTATTCGAGCAGCAGTATGGTCGGGAGTTCCTAGAAGCCATTTCATAACCACCTGACGAGGATCAGACAGCACGCGAGATGGAAGAAGGAAGCGTACATAAGGACGTGCCGTTCATAGCGGACCACCAGGCGGCGGAAGTTGCCCAGCCAGGCGAAA
>Ga0315277_10007182_pt1 | contig 14454 bp, 5 predicted proteins | sample YL17G05_15_MG_FD_203695 | JGI IMG/M metagenome (GOLD analysis project Ga0315277, IMG submission 203695) | Sediment microbial communities from Yellowstone Lake, YNP, Wyoming, USA - YL17G05_15 | ecosystem: Environmental > Aquatic > Freshwater > Lake > Sediment | place: USA: Wyoming | collected... | reverse complement strand
GCGCCGGCGAGTGTCACGCCCGCGCAGCTCGCGCCCGGGGCCGCCTTCGCCAACCTCTACGCCGGCGGCCAGAGCGGCGTAGCCGCCGGCGGCATCGTGTTGTCTGAGGACCCGAGCAATGCCAACTTGATCAACGCCGGCTACGTGAAGATTGGCAAGGCGGAGTTGGTCGCCGAGCGTTGGACCACCAACGCCTCCGGACCGCCCGCTTCCGGCCGGCTCAACCTCGCTTGTTCCGAGCACTCTGCGGTGTGGACCGGCACGGAGATGATTGTCTGGGGCGGACGCAACGAAGAGGGGCTGGTGAACGATGGCGTCCGCTACAATCCAGCGGCGAACTCGTGGACCCTCGTGACCAAATCCAATGCGCCGTCACCGCGCGTCGGACACATCGCCGTGTGGACGGGCTCGCAGATGTTGATTTGGGGCGGCGGCGAATCGGATTGGTCCAGTGGGTACCGTTGGTACGTGAACACGGGTGGTCGCTACAATCCGGCGACCGACCGTTGGTCCGCGATGAGCACCAACAACGCGCCGGCCGGTTGCATCGGAGCGGTCGGCGTGTGGGCCAATACCAACCTGTTGGTCTGGGGCGGCGAAGGCCCCGCGTACACTTGGGGCGCCGGTTCGTACATGTCAACTAGGTACGGCACCGGCGCACGCTACAACCCAGTGGCGGATACTTGGACCCCCCTCAGCACCAACAACGCGCCCAGTCCGCGAACACAAGCAGCAGGGGTCTGGACCGGCACTGAGTTGCTGGTGTGGGGCGGAGTTTACGAGGCATATCATTGGGGGTATTGCGGGTGGTTCCCGGTTAATCCGGGATGGTGCTTGTTGCAGCGACTTATTTACGCCGACGGCGGCCGTTACAACCCCACGACCGGCATTTGGAATTCCCTGAGCACGAACGGCGCGCCGGATGCGCGATACGGAGCCGCCGCAGTCTGGAACGGCAGTCAGATGCTGGTCTGGGGCGGAGTGACCATCACGAATGCGGGCATGTTTGATGAATACGTGTGGTTCAACACTGGTGGCCGCTACAACCCTATCGCCAATACTTGGTCCTCCATGAGCACGGTCAACGCTCCCATCGCCCGGACGAGCCCCTCCGTCGTTTGGGCCGGCAACCGGATGGTGGTCTGGGGCGGCTACGGACGGTCGCTCGACTGGATCACTGTGACCAACACCGGGGGGCGTTATGATCCAGTGGGAAATGCCTGGACCGCCACGACCACTACATCGGCCCCGCAAGCGCGCTGGAAGCACACCGCCGTTTGGACAGGCTCGCAGATGATTGTGTGGGGCGGGGAAACGGGATCCGGGAATAACACCGAGTACCCCGAACCAGGCGGCCGTTATGATGTCACCAACAACACTTGGACCAGCATGGCTGTCTCTCCCGGCACCGGCGAACCGGGCGCGCGGCAGAACGCCACGGCGGTTTGGACCGGCAGCGAGATGATTATCTGGGGCGGCGATGCGGACGGTTATTACTTGCGCAGCGGCGCGCGTTACATCCCAGCCGCGGACGCGTGGACGACACTGCCGCTCGCTGGCACTCCGTCGGGGCGGATCTACCACTCCGCGGTGTGGAGTGGCTCCGAAATGTTGATCTGGGGCGGTTATGACGGTGGTGACTCGGGCAGCGGCGCGCGCTACAGCCCCATGCTGAACGCCTGGCGCGCCATCACCAACACCGCCGCGCCGTCACCGCGCCGCGCCCATACTGCGGTGTGGACGGGCAACGAGATGATCGTGTGGGGCGGCGCGAACGGCAGTGCCTGCTTGAACGATGGTGGCCGTTATGATTCGGCCAGCAACGTCTGGCATTCCGTCAACACGAACGGCGCGCCACTACCCCGCGCCTCCCACACTGTAGTGTGGACGGGCAACGAGATGATTGTCTGGGGTGGCTTCAACGTTGTCCCCGTAATCAGTTTCTGGGACACGGGAGGCCGCTACAATCCTGTCGCCGACCAATGGTCTCCAACAACCACGAGTGGCGCGCCGCCGGCACGCTATGGTCACACGGTAGTCTGGACCGGCCACGAAATGATCGTTTGGGGCGGGGCGAACGCTTCCACGAATCTGGCCAGCGGCGGGCGTTACACGCCGGGGGCCGTTGATTCGTGGACTCCGCTCAGTGTCGATGCTGTGCCTTATCCGCGCCTCAATCACACGGCCATCTGGGACGGCGGCCACATGCTCATTTGGGGTGGCCGGGGTGGAGGCGCGTACCTCCCCACTGGCTCGCGCTATGACCTTGCTCAAGATGCGTGGACGGCAATAACCGCCACGGGTGCACCCTCCGCGCGTGCCTATCACTGCGCCGTCTGGACCGGCACGGAGATGATTGTCTGGGGTGGCTACAACGGGACTTCCTGTCTCGACACCCTCCGCGCGTACACGCCGCCGCGAACGGCCTACCTCTACCTCAAGCCGTGAACCGGAGTCGGAACGAAATACGAGAACCGAAATCCGGAAACCGAAACCACATGAAGGAGCCATGAAAACCAAATCCCTCATCACGCTCATTCTCCGGCTGAGCCTGCTCGGCGGCGTCACGCACGCCGAGCCTCTCGGCACAGCGTTCACCTATCAAGGCAGACTCACCGACGGCGGTAATCTCGCCAACGGGATTTATGATCTGCGGCTGACGCTTTACGACACGGTCGCGAACGGTAGCGTCGTGGCCGGGCCGCTCACCAACGCCGCCGTCGCCGCGAGCAACGGCTTGTTCACCGTTGCGCTCGATTTCGGCGGCGGTGTCTTCGACGGCAACGCGCGCTGGCTGGAGATTGGCGTGCGCAGCAACGGCAGCGCGGCGGATTTTACCTTTCTCACTCCGCGCCAATCGCTGACGCCAACACCGTACGCGCACTATGCCCCGAACGCCGCAACCGCAACCAGCGTGACCGGCCCCGTCGCTGCCAGTCAGCTCATCGGTACCATCGCGCCTACGAACATCGCCCCGGGTTCCATTGGCAGCCAACAACTGGGGGCCGGGGCCGTGACGGCCGCCCACTTGGCGGCGGGGGCGGCGGCGGCCAACTTGCTGGCGGGCGGCCAGAGCGCGGTCGCCAGCAGTGGGCTGGTACTCTCGCCTATCGAAAGCAGCGCGCTGCTCAACGCCGGCTACGTCAAGCTTGGCGCCACCGTACTCGCCGACAGTTGGCAGCACCGCGATCAAGGCGACTTTCCTGATCCACGTTACAATCATACAGTCGTCTGGACGGGTAACGAGATGATTGTCTGGGGCGGGCACGACGGCACCCGGTACCTTCAGGCCGGCGCGCGCTACAACCCGGCCGCCAACACTTGGGCGGCTGTCAATAGCATCGCTGCGCCGTCTCCGAGACGGTATCACACAGCCGTCTGGACCGGCACGGAGATGATCATCTGGGGTGGATATAGTGGTCAAACCAACCTCAATGATGGCGCCCGCTACAACCCGTTCTCCGACAGTTGGGCTCCGGTGTTGGATACAGGAAAGACCGTGCCTGCGCCGCGCCGCCTGCACACCGCCATCTGGACCGGGAGCGCAATGATCATCTGGGGCGGGCAGGGAAACACGGCGCGAGTAAACAGCGGTGGCCGATATAATCCGGCAGACAACACTTGGAGCTCGGTCTCCCAACTCGGCGCTCCCTCGCAGCGGCATAGCCACACTGCCGTCTGGACCGGTTCCGAAATGATCGTCTGGGGCGGACAGGACGCTGTTTTTCTCCAGTCTGGAGGCCGTTATCGCCCGGCGGACAACACTTGGACCGCGATGGGGACCAGCGGCGCTCCCTCAGGGCGCAACCAGCACAGCGCCGTCTGGACCGGCACCGAGATGATCGTCTGGGGCGGTTACAACGGCGCCGTGCTCGGGGACGGGGCACGCTATTCTCCAGACACAGGCATTTGGATGAGCACCGCCACCGCCGGTGCTCCCTTGGCGAGAATGGCCCACACCGCCGTCTGGACTGGCAGTGACATGATCATCTGGGGCGGCTCGAGCACCAATGCGCTCGCAGATGGCGCGCGCTACCATCCAAGCGCAGCCATATGGACCACTCTCAATACCAACAACGCTCCCGCGGCGCGAAAGAACCACACCGCCGTCTGGACGGACACCGAGATGATCGTTTGGGGCGGCGTTAATGACAACGCCTTGGGCAGCGGCGGAAGGTATCTGGCGGCGAATGACACTTGGACCCCCGTTCCGGGTCAAGCCATGATCCAGACTCTGCCGGCGTTCGACGGTTGGGTATCCGTTTCGACTAACGGCGCCTCGGACGACCGCCGGGGCGCCACTGTGGTGTGGACCGGCGCAGAGATGATTGTGTGGGGCGGCACGGGTGAGGGCGGCTTTTCGTTGAAGACCGGCGGACGTTACAATCCAGTGCTGGACAGTTGGACTGCGACCACGACCAACGGTGCCCCGACGGTCCGCCGCCAGCAAACGGCCGTCTGGACCGGCAGCAAGATGATCGTTTGGGGTGGATACACCAGCCTGAAGGATGGCGGGTTGTATGACCCAGTGACCGACTCCTGGACGCCCACTTCCACGAACAATGCACCCGCAGGGCGCTACGACCATTGCGCGGTGTGGACTGGCACTGAAATGGTTATCTGGGGTGGCTGGAACGGTACGACGCTGTACAATACTGGGGGACGCTACAATCCAAATACGGACACCTGGATCTCCACCACAACCAGCAATGCTCCCTCTGCCCGATACCAAGCCTCCTTCGTCTGGACCGGCACGGAGATGATCATCTGGGGTGGTGTCATGTCCGGCGGGGGTCGCTACAACCCACTTTCGGATACCTGGGCGTCCGTTTCGACCAACGGCGCGCCTTCCAACCGGTATGGGCCGCCGGCAGTTTGGACTGGGACCGAGATGATTATTTGGGGCGGAACGCCCGGTGGCAGTACCGTGTACGACACTGGCGGACGCTATAATCCGCTCACGGATAGCTGGGTGGCCACCTCGACCAACGGCGCGCCGTCCAAGCGCTCCTATCACTCCGCCGTCTGGACCGGGGCCGAGATGGCCATCTGGGGCGGTGCAGATGGGAACTTCAACTACACAAACAACGGTGGGCGTTACGACCCAGTCTCCGACACTTGGACTCTGATCGAGACCAACGGCGCCCCGGCGCCACGGGGCTTTCATGCCGCGGTGTTTGCGGGCAATCAGATGGTCATTTGGGGAGGCTTCTGCTGTGGATCCACCTACTTTGGGGATGGCGCACGTTACGGACTGCGAGGCTCGGTCTTCGAGCAAACAAGTGGCCCGCCACTCGAGCGCGCCGGCCATACCGCCGTGTGGACGGGCAGTGAGATGATCATTTGGGGTGGCGGCCAGGCCGGCGCTCGAATGAACACTGGCGGACGTTACGACCCCGCAGCCAACCTTTGGACACCTACGTCCGCGGTGGATGCGCCAATGGCCCGAGAGGATCATACCGCCGTGTGGACCGGCACCGAAATGATTGTCTGGGGCGGTTGGGATGGGACCACCGAACTCAATAGCGGGGCGCGTTATAGCCCAACCGAAGACACTTGGACGCCCACTTCGGCGAGCAAGGCGCCGACCATACGCCGCAACCACACGGCGGTCTGGAGCGGCAGCGAGATGATTGTCTGGGGCGGTTACGGCAATTCCAGTTATCGGAACACCGGCGGGAGCTATGATCCCGTCTCTGATTCCTGGCAGGCGACGGCCACCAGCGGGGCGCCTTCTGCGCGTTCACGACACACGGCGGTTTGCGTGGGCACAGACATGATCGTCTGGGGTGGAGAGAACGGCATCCCGCTGGCCACTGGCGGGCGTTATGTCGCTGCTTCAAACCTCTGGACCGCCGTGACGACGAACGGAGCGCCCTCCGCACGCACCAACCACGCTGCCATCTGGACCGGTCGGGAGATGATCATCTGGGGAGGCAGGGCCGCCAACTTGTTGAACACGGGTGGACGATATGACCCTGCCGCCAACAACTGGACGGCCGCCCAAACCAACGGGGTGCCGACGGCCCGCGATGGGCATTCGGCGGTCTGGACCGGCACGGAGATGGTTGTTTGGGGTGGCGCGCCACAACTCCGTGACGGCGGGCGTTACGACCCGGTCGCAGATCGTTGGACCCAGACCACCACTACAAGCCCGCCACCTGGCCGGTATGGCCACTCCGCCGTCTGGACCGGTCGCGAGATGATCGTGTGGGGCGGGGCTGCTGGTTCTAGCTATTGGAATGACACTTGGTCCTACACCCCCGGGAAAACCATGTATCTCTACCTCAAGCCGTGACACAAAGTCCGAAATCCGAAATCCGAAATCCGAGGTTGTGGACCGCGCTTGCCGCGCTGGTCTCGGCGCTCTCCGTTGTTCCGCTCGCGCCCGGAACAGAGCTTCCGGCGGACTTGCTCGCCGACCGCACGGCGGTCGAGCAGGTCTATTACAACCATCGGCTGGGCAACAAACCGCCGTTCGAAGAAGCGCTGCCCGCCGATCAACTGCGCCGGCTCGTCGAACTTGACCTCGCGAAGGAGGCGGCGCTTAAGAAGGTCTATGGGGTCGAGGTCACCCCCGCCATGCTCGCCGCCGAAGTGCAGCGCATCAACACTACCACTCGCGCGCCGGAGATCCTGGCCGAACTCAAAGCCGCGCTCGGCAACGACACGAACCGTTTCGCTCGCACCGTGGCCCGGCCGATTGTCGTCGAGCGACTGCTGCGCGCGCGTTTCGAAAATGACGACGTGCTCCATGCGCCCCAGCGCCGCGAGGCCGAACGCGTCCGGGAGCGGCTTCTCGCCGCCAAACGTCAGGGCGGGTCCGCCACGAACTTGCTGGTGTTGCTCAAGCAGGATCACACCAACGAGGTCGTCGAAACCATCTGGGAGCTTGGCGTCCGCCCGGCGGAGACCAGTGCCCCGGACGCGGACTTGCTCGAAGTCCGGAAGCGATTCGGGCCAGACGCACAAATCCTCGCTACCCCGCGCGACGCCCTGGAGCAGGAACGGAAGTTCCACTTCGCGGATTTGTCCCCCGCGCTGCAAAACGTTTTGCGCGTCCAGCTCCGCCAAACCAGCGATGTCAGCGCCGTGATTGAGACGCCGGTGGATTTCCGGTTGTTCCTCGCCTTGGAGAAAACGGAGCACGCGCTCACCACCGCCACCCTCACTCTTCCCAAGCGCAGTTACGAACAATGGCTCAGCGAACCATCCAAAATCCCGTGAGAACCAAACCCATCTTCTTCTGCTTCCTAACTTCTGCCCTCTGTCTTTCGGCGTGGGGGCAATTCACCATTGACTGGTCCACGATCGACGGCGGCGGCAGCACGAGCACTGGCGGCGTCTATTCCGTCAGTGGCACCATCGGCCAGCCGGATGCGGGCACGATGAGCGGCGGGAACTTTGCGTTGCAATGCGGTTTCTGGAGCATCATCGCCGCTGTGCAAACACCCGGCGCGCCACTCCTGTCCATCGCACGCACGACCACCAACACCGTGGCCGTCTCCTGGCCCTCGCCTTCAACGGGCTGGAATCTGCAACAGAATACCAACAGCATCAGTTCCGTGAACTGGAGCAACGTCACCACCACGATTCAGGACGACGGCATGACCAAATCGCTCATCGTCAATCCGCCCGCCGGCAACCGGTTCTACCGGCTGAAGTGGCAGCCATAGCCCTCCGCGCGGTAGTTTTGCGCCTCGAAGGCAAAAGCTATGTCATGCAGGATTACGACGTGGTGAATTTCCGGTTCAACAAGTAACCGCCCCGCATACCGCCCCGTAGCCCCGCGCGTGAGCGCGGGGCACCGTTCTTCGCGTTTTCGCGCACCGCACCTACGGACACCGCGCAGCGACGTCCGCTTGTCCTGATTCAGCTTGAATCCCCAAGCCGAATCGCTAATCTCGCGCACAGGAGACGAAGGCGGCTGCCGTGGTCACGGCAGTTGTCGTCGGCAACTGCTCTCGCCCCCGGACCCGAAAACCAGATGAACGTGCTATGAGAACTCCGACTCGCCCCACTTGCATCGCCACGCTGCTCACGCTGCTTGCCTCTGGCAGCAGCCTCATCACCGCCGCGCCTTTGGGCACGGCCTTCACCTACCAAGGCAAACTCACCGATGGCGGCGCGCCCGCCAACGGCAGCTACGACCTGCGGTTCATTCTTTACGACGCCGATGTCGGCGGCAACCAGGTCGGCCCCATTCTCACTAACGCCGCCGTGCCGGTCAGCGGTGGTCTGTTCGCCGTGCCGCTTGACTTCGGCGGCGGGGTGTTCACCCGCGACGCCCGCTGCCTGGAGATCAGCGTGCGCACCAACGGCGTCGGCGCGTTCGCCACGTTGAGTCCACGCCAGCCGCTCGCGCCCGCGCCCTACGCCCTTCACGCAAGCACGGCGGGACAGGTGGCCGCCGCCAACGTCGTCGGCACGCTGGCCGATGCGCAGTTGTCCACCAACGTCGCGCGGCTCAGCGCCAACCAGACCTTTGCCGGCGCGGTCCAATTCCTCAACCGTTCCAACGGCTTCACGGGCGACGGCACCGGATTGACCAACGTGGACTTGGTCTCGCTCAACACTCACAGTGCGATCACGCCGGAGACCGGCTGGCAACTGGTGGACTCGCCCGTTGTGGGCCTGCACCCGCGCGCGCTGATCGCCGCCAGTCTCTTCGGAACGAGCACCCAACTGGTCACCGCCGACTCCGACAGCGACCGGCTCTCGGTGCTCACCAACACCGGCGGCGGCAGTGTGGCGCTGGCCTCCACCTGGACCGTCGGGCGCGGGCCGAGTTGCGTCGTCGCGGCCGAGGTCAACGGCGACACCCGCCTGGACTTGATCAGCGCCAACAGCCGCACCAATACCCTCTCAGTCTTGACCAACACCGGCGGCCTGGCCTTCGCCTTGGCCTCCGCGCCGGCGCTGCTGGGCAACCCGGCTTCGGTGGCCGCGGCGGACTTGAACCACGACGGGCGCACGGAACTGGCTGTGACGCTTGCTCTGACCGGCCAGGGATTTCCGCCGTCGCCCGCGACCAACCTGCTCATGCTGCTGACCAACGACGGTCGCGGCGGCTTCGGCGTCCTGACGGGCGCCGTCTTCCAAGTGCGGATTGGTCCGACCAATATCTCCACGAATCTCTACTTGCTCCCGACCGGCGAGTCGGCCGACGTGGTGGCCACGGATGCCAACGGCGACACCTGGCCGGACTTGGTCTGCACGACCGGCAACAACACGCTGCTGGTCGTGACCAACGACCGGCTTGGCGGCTTTCGGTTGGCGGCCACGCTCCCGACTGGCACAGGACCGGTCAGCCCTGTGGCGGTGGACCTCAACGGCGACGGCGCGGTGGACTTGGTCTGTGCCAATTCCAGCGGCAGCACCGTGTCGGTCTTCACGAACAACGGCAGCGGGCGCTTCACACTGATGGCTTCGCCCGGCGCCGGCTGGCACCCGTCGGCCGTGGCAGCCGCCGACCTGAACGGCGATGGTCTGGTGGACCTGGTCAGCGCCACCGCCGCTGGGACCCTGACCGTGCTCACCAACAATGGCGCGGGCGGGTTCGCCGTGATGGCGACGCCCGCCGTCGGCCCCTCGCCGATGGCCGTGGCCGCCTTGGACCTTAACAGCGATGGCCGCCTTGATTTGGTCAGCGCGAATTCGGGCGCCGACACGCTGTCGGTGCTGTGGGCGAACCAGTTGCTCGGCTTTGCCTTCGCCGGGGACTTTAGTGGCAACTTCACTGGCAACGGCGCCGGGCTGACCTCGCTGGACGCCACACACATCGTCAACGCCGGCAGCGGCAGCGGACTCGACGCCGACCTGGTGGACCGGCTGCACGCCAGCGCGTTTGCGCTGGCTTCGGGCTCGCCCGCGTACGTCGCAAAGAGCGGGGATACGATGACGGGGGCTTTGCAGGTACCGACCGATGGATTGATCGCCGGGGCCAATCAATTGGTCCTGTCGGGTGGCAATATCGGCATCGGCACGGCCAGCCCGGGGGCGCCGTTGGAAATTGCCGGTTATGGCAACAATCTGAAACTCACGCGCCCGGGGGTGAGCGCTGCGTTTGGCGTGTGGGAAGGGTTCTGGGGCAACACTCCTCAATTGGCCATGGGCAACTGGGACACCGGCAATGGCTTGGCCATTGATACGAATGGCAACGTCGGCATCGGCACGTTCAGCCCGCAGACCAAGCTCGATGTGGCCGGGACGGTCAAAGCCGCATCTTTCGTTGGTTCAGGCGCCGGCTTGAGCGATATCCGTTTCGGCACCCCCATTCCTTCCGCGCCCTACACCATCTCGCAGCCCGGAGCCTACTTCCTCACCAACAACCTGACCGTGGCCGGCGGGGATGCCCTCACCATCACCACGAACGGCGTCACGCTGGACCTGGGCGGCTTCACCATTTTCTCCACCGCCGCCAGCGCCACAGGTTCTGGTATCCGGTTGAACGGCAGGTTGAGCGACATCACCATTGTTAACGGTCATATCATGGGCGGCGTGACCAACAACGCCGGCACTTACAATGGGCCAGGTTTTCAATATGGTATTCGTCCAACCGACTATGCTCCGGGGAACACCCGGGTGTACGGCGTTTCCGTTTCCGGCTGCGCAAGCTCTGGCATGGCCTACCTCGGCCGCTCCTCGGTGGTGGAATCCTGCACCGTGCACACGGTGGGTGGCTCTGGGATTATTGCCGGCACCATCAAAAACTCGGTGGCCGTTGAGTGTGGTGGCGACGCGATTTACGGCGACCAGATCTCCGATTGTCGCGGAGAGTCCACCGGCTACGGCTATGGTGTTCACGCCGCCAACACCGCCCAGAACTGTTACGGCTACTGCCCCGGAGGCACGGGTGTTTACGCCAACACCGCCCAGAACTGTTACGGCCAAGGCAACAGCGGTGTTTACGCCGTCGTCACCGCCCAGAACTGTATCGGCTCCGCCAGCGACGGCACGGGCCTTTACGCCGGCGACATTGCCATTGGCTGCCGCGGCGGCAGTGGCTCCGGCACGGGGTTGTCGGCGTACATTGCCAACTCCTGTCGTGGCACGAGTATGAGCGGCACACAGCAAGTCATTACTTACAAATACAACATGCCTTGAAGAGAGGAAAATCTATGAACACCAAGCTCACGATTTTCTGCGTTCTACCGATTGCTCTCTGCCTTCGGGCGTGGGGGCAATGCGCCATTGACTGGTCCACCGTTGATGGCGGCGGCGGCACGAGCACGGGCGCCGTCTATACCGTCAGCGGCACCATCGGCCAGCCGGATGCAAGCCAGCAAGCCATGACCGGCGGGAACTATTCCCTCGTCGGCGGCTTCTGGGGTGTCATTGCCGCGGTGCAAGCACCCGGCGCACCATTGCTCTCCATCCTCCGCACGACCACGAACACGGTGGCCGTGACGTGGCCTTCGCCTTCGACCGGCTGGACGTTGCAGCAGAACACCAACAGCGTCAGTTCGCTGAACTGGAGCAACGTCACCACCACAATTCAGGACGACGGCACGACCAAAACGCTCATCGTCAATCCGCCCACCGGCAACCGCTTTTATCGCCTGCACAAACCGTGAAACCTGACCCGCAACTCTGAACTCTCAACCAGATCAAATCTATGAGGACCAAAACACTCGTCCGTCTCATCGCGCTGCTGAGCCTGCTCGGCGGCATCGCCCCGGCCGCGGCCCAAGGCACGGTCTTCACTTACCAAGGCCGCCTCACCGTCGGCGGCGGCACGCCCGACCCGGCGGAGCGCTTCGACTACCGCTTCGGTCTGTTCGACGCCCCGTCCGGAGGCATCCAACTCACTGACACCGTGACGCACGCCAGCATCCCCTACGCGGATGGCCTGTTCACGCTGCCCCTGGACTTCGGCCCGAACGTGTTCACTGGCCCGGCCCGCTGGCTGCAGATCGAGGTGCGGCCCGCAACCAACGATCCGGCCGCGCCGTACACGCCGCTCAGCCCGCGGCAGCCCCTCACCGCCGCGCCCTATGCGCTCCACGCCGCCCGGGCGGCCGTGGTGGCCGACGGGTCCGTCCGCTTCGCGCAACTGGCGCCGGACGCCGTGGGCACCGTCAACCTCCAGACCGGAGCGGTGACGTCCGACAAAATCGCCGACGGCAGCGTCGCGGCGGCGGACCTCAGCTTGGCGCTCGTCTCGAACACCTTCTGGCGGTTGGGCGGCAACAGCGGCACCACGCCGGGCGCGCACTTCCTCGGCACCACGGACAACCAGGCGCTCGAACTCAAGGTGAACAGCCAGCGGGCGCTGCGGCTCGAAATCGGCGCTGGCCCCTACGGCCCGAATTTCATCGGCGGAATATACGCCAATACCATCACGCAGACGGTATCCGGCTCCTTCATCGGCGGCGGTGGCGATGCGTCGTGGCGCCATTCCGTGGCGGCGAGCGGCGTCTTTCTGGGCGGCGGGCGCGGCAACACGGTCAGGGCCGGCGCCGATTACGCGACCTTGGCGGGTGGCGATGTGAACGAAATCGGCGCGAACGCCTACGATGCCACCATCGGCGGCGGCTCGCGGCAGGTCATCGGCCCCGGCTCCATCTACGCCGGCATCTTCGCCGGTTACAACAATGTGGTTTCCACCAACTCGCGGTTTGCGGGGATCCTGCTCGGTAACGGCGGCCGGATCGGAGAATCGAGCGACTCCGCCGCGATCCTGTCCGGTGGCAACAACACCATCGGACCGGGGGCTGGCGGCGCGGCCATCGCCTCCGGCATCGCGTGCCGCATCGAGTCGGGCGGAAGCTACGCGTTCATTGGGGGCGGGCAGGTGAACGTGATCCGAACGAATTCTCCGTCCTCTGCCATCCTCTCCGGCGCGTATAACAGCATCGGATCGGGGGCGGGGGGGGTGGTCCTGGCTGGCGGCTGGCAAAACCAGATCGGCCCTGGGTGCGACAGCGCGTTCCTGGGCGGCGGGTCTGGCAACAAGATCGAAGCCTACGCGCCTTACAGTGCCCTCCTCGGTGGCCAGGCTAACCTCGTCCGCACGAACGCCGCTTGGGCGACGGTCCTCGGCGGCGTCGGCAGCGTGGCGGGCGAGCCGTTCGCCATTGCTGCTGGACATAACGCCAAAGCCGAGCACAGCGGGAGCATCGTGCTGGCGGACGGCCAATACGCCGACTTTGCCTCCAGCAACGCCAACGAGTTCGCGGTGCGGGCCGCTGGCGGCGTCCGCTTCGTCACCGGCGGCACCGGCCTGACCGTGGACGGCACGAAACTGACCGGGAGCGGAGGCGGCCTCGTCATCCCGGCCAATTCAGTCGCCGCGTCGAACCTCGTGGACGGCGCCGTGCTGGCGGAGATTCTGGACGATGACGGCGCGGGCAGCGGACTGGATGCGGATCGGCTGGACGGGTTCAGTTCGGAGGACTTCTGGCGGCTGACCGGCAACGCGGGCACAACCGCGGGCACTCACTTCCTGGGCACCACGGACAACCAACCGCTGGAAATCAAGGTCAACGGCCTCCGGGCGCTGCGCCTGGAGGACAACGGCGATTCCACTTGGGACCTCGACAACGCGCCGGACGGCGCGCCGAACGTGATTGGCGGTTCGCCGGCAAACGCTGTGGAGGAGGGCGTGGTCGGCGCGACCATCGCCGGCGGCGGTGCGACCAATTACTGGGGCGACGCCTACCCTAATTTCGTGCGGGCCGACTATGCGACTGTGGGCGGAGGATTGGGCAATGGCGTGGGGTTGAGTGCAGTCGCCGCTACGATTGGCGGGGGCGTGGAAAACAACGTCGCGGACGCTGCGAGTTGGGCGACCATCGCGGGAGGGGCCATTAACAACATCGGCCACGACTCTGATCACAGCGCGATTGGTGGGGGCGGTGGCAACAACATCACTGCCCATTCGCGACATGCCACCGTTGCCGGAGGCGAGTCCAACGATATTGGCAGCCACTCCGATTACGGCGCGATTGGCGGGGGCTACTATAACGCCATCGCCGACAATTCGCCGTATGCGACCATCGCGGGGGGCTCCAGGAACGACATCGGCGCGAACTCCGACTACAGCGCGGTCGTCGGTGGCTTGGGGCACACCATCCAGGCGAGTGCAGACTACGCCACCATCGGCGGGGGGTGGACGAACACGATCCGCACGAATGCGCAAGGCAGTGTGATTGCGGGAGGTACCTTTAATGTCATTGGAACCACCAGTCTTTCGTCAACAATTGGCGGGGGCATTGGGAACTCGATCAGCAACAACAGCGGAGGTGCCACCATCGCAGGCGGGGGCGCCAACCGCATCGGCGCCAGCACCATCAATTCTACGATCGGTGGAGGAAACAACAATGTCCTGGAGCAGGACGCAGACTTGGCAACCATTGGCGGTGGTGCCAGAAACACGATCGAAACGAATGCCGACTACAGCACCATTGGTGGTGGAGACCACAACCTGGTAAGTGCGGATTCCCACTCTGC
>Ga0315277_10007180_pt1 | contig 14455 bp, 12 predicted proteins | sample YL17G05_15_MG_FD_203695 | JGI IMG/M metagenome (GOLD analysis project Ga0315277, IMG submission 203695) | Sediment microbial communities from Yellowstone Lake, YNP, Wyoming, USA - YL17G05_15 | ecosystem: Environmental > Aquatic > Freshwater > Lake > Sediment | place: USA: Wyoming | collected... | reverse complement strand
TTTTCGAGCCTTCGGAATGAGTATTACCAAGCTTGTAGGGGCTGTCGGCTAGTTTGGTCTAGGCTATGAGCCTCGGGCGTTCGTGACCCCGGTTCAAATCCGGGCAGCCCCACCATACTTTGGGTTCAGAACCGTTAGTCTTATTAGCTTGAGACGATTATTTTCATGTATGAAGCGGGCCAAATACTCTTATTTGCTTGAGGACGCGGATGTTAAACGTTGGTATGAGAATACGGCGAGGGGTTCTAAGATCTCGGCTGACGTTTGTCTCCGTCGGCTCGGCAGCTTCTGTGAGTCGCATAAGCTGACTCCTCGCAGGCTTGCTTCCATGCGTGAGCGAGAACTGCACAACCGGCTTATGGATTATGTCACATCAGAGGAGAAGAAGGGTTATGCAGGAAGCTACATCAGTTCGACTATGAAGGCTTTGAGGTCGTGGCTTGCTCATAACAACAAGAATCTGAAAGTCAAGATTAAGATAAAGGGTGTGGATGATACTCCGTCTCTTAAGGACGAACGAGTTCCAACAATCGATGAATTGAGGCGAATATTTCTTTCTGGGGACAGAAAGGCAAGAACCTCATGTGTTCTGGTTGCTCATAGTGGTTTGAGATTGCAGACTTTGGGAGATTATGAAGCTCATGATGGTTTAAGAATCAAGGATTTTCCTGAAATACAGATGGAAGAAGGTTCTATCAAATTCGTGAAGATTCCTACGATGGTAATTGTTCGGAAGGAACTCAGCAAGGCTGGGCATCAGTATTTCACCTTTCTGAGCGAAGAAGGATGTGAGTATCTTAAAGACTATTTGGAAGAAAGAATAAGGCAGGAAGAAGACATAGCTGCGGACTCTCCAATTGTCACACCCAAGCTCAGAATAAAGCCTTTCATAAGAACAGTGAACATAGGCGACATCATAAGAGGGGCCATAAGACAAGCTGGTTTTCGCTGGAGACCATACGTGTTAAGGTCTTATTTTGACACGCAACTGATGCTGGCGGAATCAAAGGGGCTGGTCTTACGAGACTATAGACAATTTTGGATGGGCCATACGGGCGATATCGAGAATCGTTATACGACAAACAAGTGCAGGCTTCCAGAAAGTGTAATTGAAGATATGCGAGAAGCATATAGGAGAAGCCAAGAATTTCTACAAACTAGGAAGAAAGAAGAGACGAGTGAGGAAAGGCTCAGAGACAGTTTCAGGAAGCAGATTTTGTTAGTGGCGGGTTTTAACCAAGAAGAAGTTGATAAGATGGATTTGCCCTCGATGAGCGACGAGGAACTGCAAAGCCTCGTTAGGAAGAAGCTCCTAGGTGCGCCACCATCTGACTGCAGCACACAGAAAGTGGTCAGCATCGACGAAGCCAACGGCTATTTGGAGAAAGGTTGGGAATTTGTTGCGAAACTCTCAAACAACAAAGTCGTCATTAAAATGAACTCGATAAGTCCTTGACTCAAGCAATGCATTTAGAAAATTTACAATTTCAAAAAGCGCACGCTTTTCAAGTGGTTATCTTTAAATAAATAAAATCGTAAAAAATCCTCGCCCCAAAACTGAGGTTAATATCCTTTCCAGTTACCCATTCCAGTAGCAAGTTCCTCATTGACTTCTTGTCCATGCTTTTAAGCATTCGGCATATCACCTTGAATAAGTCACTGTAGCCTCCTGACACACGCCAGATATCGGGCATCCCTTGTTCTTCCGAAGTTTGCTCGACAGTTGAAGCAGGCAGCTCCATCTTTGAAAAATCAGTTCTCTTCTGAGGCAAACTCAAGAGCTCTTTTAAGGTCTTGATAAGAACTTCATTTTGCGTATCCAGTTCTCTCAGGATTAGGAAAAGCCTGATCGCGACTTGTTCTGGCATCGAATGCTTTTCAAAATATGTTTCGGAATATGTTTCAGAGCAGACTGTGTCAAAAATGGCTTTTCGCGCACTTAGGATGAGCGCCTCACCCAATGCTCTGTCATCTATCTGCTTGTTCAGCAAGTCCATGTTTTCATTTTTCTTGACTAGCCTTACAGCTTTCAAGATCGCGTCTGTCAGATACATGAGCAACCAATCGAATTTCTGGCAATCATTCAAGACTTCAGTAAAAAGCTTCCAGACCTCATCGATGTGTGTGACTTCGACAACCTCTTGTCCTTGAGTCAGTGCCTCCAAATGGGTAGTTTGAAGAAAGTCTTCAAAGGTCTTTGCCTCGGGCACGACAGCTACATCGTAAATTCTGCGCAGGTTCTGAGCGCCTATTTCCATGTGCATTGGATTGCCGCTTCTAAGAAACTTTGCGTACCGAAGTACCTCATCGCGTTGCTCGAAGTAGCCCTGACAAAGAACGTATCCGTTTTTGACTCGTTTCATTATTCCTGCTCTTACCAAATCTGTCTTAACTTGATGCACATTATTGCGGTTGTGTCTCAGCTTTCGGAAATCGTTGTTGGACACGCACATTCTGCTTTTCATATCTTCGTCAAAAAAGGATCGAAGCATATCCCGTGCAATCTTACCTCTCGTTTGCGTTTTCGTTTTGATACCAAGTCCCTTTCAAATTATATAGGGAGTAGCAAAATAAACTTCTCTAATACAAACTACCATAGAACGTTGCAGTTTTGATACCAAGCGTCCTTTTTGATTTAAATAGGAAATACCAAAACACAGCCTTCGAGAACAAAATTCCCTCAAAAACCTTACAGACTCGATGCAGCTTTGCTTGATGAACGGTGCCAAGATGCAGAGCGATAAAAACGTCAACATCAAGCAACTAAAGGTTTTCGTTTCTGAACACTTACCACCTGGATCTGCTTTGAGAGAGACGATTTTACGCCAAAATGACAAACTAGACAAACCGAGCTTTTTGCTCTGGATTCCAATCTGGCTCCAACTGGCGAGGATTCAACATGACAAATGAATGAAGTGATTTGAAATGAAAGAAGACATAGAAAAACAACAGCTTGATTTCAGCAAGAAAACGCCGCGTAGGGGAGACGACCTCAAAACCTCAAGGAATATCACCATGAACGGATTCGATTGCTCTGAGGCTTTCCTGCTTCCACCAAATATACCAGAACGGCCGTTTTCTCAATATTCCACTATGAAACAGTCCCATGTCGGGTCCAGTATTGAAACAGTAGGGCTCAGACTTGAAAAAGCTCGTGATCTGCAACAGAACCAGCCTCGGTTCTGTTTCAAAATTCTATCCTCTCACTATTTGGAGTCGACTGTTTCACAAAGTGGACCTAACTCCACAGAGGTGATTAAGTGGGCTACAGCTTAGACCTTTTTCAGACAGCTTATATTGTTGGGCGTTTCTATGGCGGGGCGTCCTTAAGGAGGATTTGTCTTGATTTTCGTAACGATTTTAGCTTCCCAATTTCAGCATCTACGAGTCTTCGACGAATAGTTGCAAAGACAAGCTCTGCTTACGAAGCCGTGGAGCACTTAATGGAAATGGAAAGACTGTCACCAACACAAAAATCTGGCTTCAGCCCTATCCTAGGAGATATTTGGGAGATAGATGAAATATGGCTACCACTTGGGAGGGAAAATTTTCCACTAATTGTAGTGAAAGACTTGAAGACCTGTTTTTTCCCAGCTGCGAACCCTGCAAGGGCATCTAGTATCGAAACAACAACGGAAGCATTAGTGTACGCTCGGGAGATAGCTCGTAAATGTCCAGTAGAGTTGCGTGGCGACGGCAATCCTGCCTATAAAAAAGCGGTCAGGCGAGCCTTTGGACACAAAACAAAATTAACTGTTCACAAAAAGATTGGACCGATGGGTCAGGACCAGTCCATCGAAGGAACATTCGGCGCCACGGTGAGAAACAGAATAAAAGGCATGCGGAGTTTACATAGTTGGGAAGTGTCACCTATCATCATCAAGGGCATGGTCCTGGATTATCATTTCGCCAGACCCTGTGAAGCCCTAGGCGGTGAGACTCCTGCCGAAGCAGCTATGGCTTGGAACCCGATAGATGGCAAAAGAGGATGGCCTGCCCTACTCCGATTGGCTGAATACTATGAAAGAACAAGACTTTCTTTGAAAAAGCAGGTTCAAGTTTACAACAAAATTCATAGGCAGATCACTTTTGACGAACTTCCAATAGTTGATAAGAGGCTGATTGGAAAAGATGGCCCATTGGCCTATGATCGCAACAAACAACTACAATTGAGTTCATTTCTGACTTGATACTAATTCGGCAGCGTCTGCTGGAGTCTTGCCTCCGAGTGCGGAATGAGGTCTCATGGAGTTGTAATAGAGTCTTAGTCCTTCAAAAAGTTGGGCAGAGGAAGACAGGTTGTCGAGTCTTCTGAAACCTTTTATTCGCGTTTTCAACGTTCCATTGAGCCTCTCAACGACGTTGTTGTTTTTAGGGTCTGTAAATCTTGGTTTAGATATGTGCTTTATTTGGCAGCCGAAATCGTTTTTCATGGCTACGTTGTATGATTTCAAGCCGTCTGTTACTATTTCCTTTGGCGTGGTTTTGGCATTTCTTAAGGCTTCTCGTATGATCATTTCTGCATCTTTGCTGCTTCTTCCATAGGTTACGTTGCTTGCTAGCAGTATTTTGGTTTGTGCGTCAAGTACGTTCCATAAATAGTGGAGTTCGCCGGCTATTTTTACTTCTGTCTCGTCTATGTGCCATCTTTTTCCAACGCTTAAGCTGTGCTCTTTCTCTAGGGCTTTCATGTTTTTTATTACGCGTCTTATCCATCGGTGAATTGTTGGATAGGAAACGTTTGATGAGTAAATTTTGTTCATGTGGTCTTCTATCATTCGGAGGGATAGTCCTTTGAAATAGAGGTCTGCTGCTGCGGTTACGGCGAGGGGGTTCCCTTTTAGTCCTTTGCTTTCGCCTTTGTCGCTGAATTTGTGTTTGCATTTCTTGCACATGTATCTCTGGGCTGCAAATTCTTTATTGTGGATTAATCCTTTCCTTATAATACGGTTTGAATTACACTTTGGGCATTTGGGCTCTTTGGCTTGGAAGTTAGACATCAGTATATACGGTAGTCTGCTGAGAAAAAGGATGGCGTATACATGTTTGCATGATTGTGCTCTCTTTTCGTGGTCTTTGCATTCGCAAATCCATCCTTTTCCGTTCCAGAATACTTTGTACCATTTTTCCAAGTCTGATGATCTAACCAGATAGGTGTTTTCATCGGCTCTTTTTACCATGTTGCCTCTGGCTACAATCGCGAGTCCTCTTAGTTCTCTTTGGCTGAATTCTTTCTTGTTCATCCATTTTATACCTACTTTATTCCCGCTGAACCTTACTTGGTTCTTTGAAAATTACCTGCAGGATGGCAAGTACATTTTTTCCTGCTCCAATTGATCGTATACTGTGTTTTTGGGTCTTTTTCAGATTTGGCAGTGGAGGTTGATGAGTTGATGGGGTTGACTTGGCCTTTAGCAAAGAGTTCGATGCCTTTACTTTCGCGTTTCGAAGCCATTTGTTGAAAACCTCTTGCTCTTCACTTCATTTCCTAAAGAGGTCTCATCGTTTTCTGTTGTCGTAATCCGTGAAATGGCCTCGTTTATTCTGGCTTGCAACTCTCTAAGAGCTTGCTTCAGGTGGCTATCCAACTGTTTTATGTCCTCAGTGACCCCTTGGGCGGTTGTTTCAATCCGGCGAGCTTTATACTTGATTTTCTTGACCCACTCACAGTAGTCATAGGCGTCTTTGATTGCTTGGTTGATCTTCTGATCTGCGAAGAGCTTGTGAAAATCAATTTCCTTGTGACAGAAGGGATGCAAAGCTATAATGGCTGACCTGACTGCACCGTAAGAGATTTTGAAGTATTCTCGATCCGTAACTAGGATTACGCCTTCCGGGCAGTTTTCAATCAGAAATCCATTAGTGGTTTTAGGCATCACTTCAACGGCGAGAATTGCGAATCGTTCACCCCTCAACTGCATCTGATTCCTAACTTGATGAATGAATGACCTATCCCAGCCGCTACTGTTCTTCTTGGATTCTACAAGGATTTTGTGACCTAGGTTTGATCCATTGAACATTGGAATTGCCAGAATGTCAATTTCTCCCGATTGGCCCAAATGCTCACATTCATCTTCAGGATAGAATTCTCTGAGCTCTTGAACTAAGTCGAGTTCGCCCCGCTCTCCTTTTTCTTTGGGGACCTTTTGAAAACGCAACAGCTCTTCGAGCAAAGGCAGTGTTGCCGGTATGAGCTGAGTCAGCAACTTCATCTGTTCAGGTTCAGGAAAACCCATTTTCTCAAGAGTTTCCTTGAATTTGCTGGCAAGCTCTCGCTTGATCTCGTCCATTTTTCTTTCTGTCACGTCATGCAGAGTTTCAGCTATCGTTTGCATTGCGTTGAGCGTGTCTTTGAACGTGGGTGCTGTTTCTCGTAACATCTTGAACTCGTTTTCCAGCTTCATTCTTGTCTCATCAAATTCTTTTCTTACGTCCTTTCGTATGTCATCAGGCAGGTTTTCAATGACCTTGGGCAAAGATTCAACGAAAGATTTCATTGGTTCAAGGACTCTGTCCATTTGGTCTTGAGTATTCTGCAGAACCGTCTTTGAAAGCTCGTTGATTATGGTTCTTGAATCTACCGTAAGTCCTAGTTGAGGTACGTTACTCCAGATGATTTTGGTCATGGAAATAGCTGCGTTGATCTTGTTTTCATTCGCCAGATCAGCAAGGAAACTCAAGTTTGTCTCGTCTATCAAAAAAACTCCTGACTTGCTACCACATATTGGGCATGTTACTTGCTTGCTAGTCATAGTCAGATTTTCATTCATATGCGGATTCACGGGCTTCATTGACGCTGTGCGTCAATCCACAATATCAATTAACAAACACTCATATAAGCATTGTCGAACAATGTTGTTGATTAGTGAACACTAATGAGTCAGACGCCTGCAGAAAAGATCTTAGAATGTCTGGAAAAGCAATATCCCAGGGATTTGTCAATTGAGGAAATCGCTGAAAAGACTGGGGTTCATCGGAATACTGTTTCAAAGTACGTGTGGGGATTGGAAAAAGAAGGGAAGGCGAAGGTTTCGAGGAAAATTGGCAGAGCGATAATGTACGTTGCAGTCAAGAAATAGCGCGGGCATAAGCATATGATGAAAAACTACCCTCCTAGGAAGTTGATCATAGTATTAGGATGATTTAGTAGAATTCTAAGAAACTCTATTCTCTGCATTACGTTTGAGATTCTCTGTTCTCTACATAGAAAAATCTTCAATCTCCAAATTCTATTCTTCATGAGACGGAGGTTGGATAATGGCTGCTTTTATTGCTGATATGGATGTAACACGGGTAAAATTGAAGACCCTGAACATATCCGCATAAGAAATCAAGCTTAAGGATTACCCTTGTTTGTCAGGTAGTTCCCGAGCATTTGTTTATCGTCCTCAAACCCGTTGCTTTGGTCAAGTGTTCTGAGCAACAAATCATGAGCTTTGCTAGCTCCATTCATTCCGCCGAGGCCCGACAGTGGAGACGTTTTCACATGCCAATCGAAGGATCGAAGTGGTCCGAGAATAGGTTTCAGTGTCTCTGATTTCCCAAAATCGCATCCTTGTTTTATGCACGTTTGAAATACGTCCCTCGCCAACCAATGCAAAGAATAAACGCCGAGAGCCTTGAGCAGCATGTATTCTTTGTCCAATTTTCTCTCAAAGGCTTGGGGAATGAGGTCTCTTAGAGTTGTCCAATAAGCATTTAGGAACCTTAGCTTGTCCTCTTTGCTGAGCTTTGAAAAATCTTTGTCAGAAAATAGAGTCTGTAAAGAAGAAACGAATGAGTTCAACTGAACCAATTTTCCAGTGTTTCTCTTCCCGCCAATGTTAATCTTGTCTTTCAGGGGAGAGCTTTCATCGTAGTTCAAGGTGATGCCTATTTCTGCGGCGTTGATTCTCCAACCTTCTTTTTCGATTATTGGCAATCCTTGAATCCCACTAGTCTTGATTCTGTAAAGTAAGACATCCTTTAGAGAGGGACTAATTCCTCTTTGCGTTTTGTTTACAACAAAGAAGATTGTTCTTTCAATATCTTCTGACGAAAACCCGTTTTCTGACTCGAACTTCCCGCCGATCGTATCTACTGCTAACTCTGAGTCAACGAAAACCACTGGAAACTCGTAATTCATTAAATTCGAAAATAGCGAAGGATCCACAGCCTTTGAAAAAATGAACCTATCCCGAATCTTGTCAAATCCGCCGATTCTGTGTTGGCCGTCAATAATCCATATTGATCCCTTTTTTCTAGGTATTTTGAGAACTCCGAAATCGCCGTCCAGAGAATCAAACTCTGTTTTTCTCAAGCTTACCAGCAAAGCCGGCATAACCGCGAGAGGGCACTTAGTTAAGTAATCTACGAGTTCAGAGGTTCTTTCCTCATACTGTTCGCGCTGATAGCCTTCAAGTTCCTCCTCTTTGAACCTATCCAACTCATACAATTCCAAGATGTCTTCTACCTTCATTTTGCCAACATACATTTCTATTTTCTTTTGCGCGAGCTTGATCACCTTGACTTGAATTAAATCTTCAATGTTTCTAGTCTCATTTGCCATTCTAGAAAGCAACCTTAAACGCTCATCTTCTTGGATCCTTTCGGGAAAGAAGAGGTCTGGATTGTTCCAGCATTTTTCGCAAACTTGCTTTGTTCCATTTTCGGCTATGTGACTTTTGCCCTTGATCTCAAAACCGCAGCACGAGCATATCATTGGACTATCTCCATAGGTTTCATGAATTCCTTAAAAGCTTCGTCAAAAGTAGAACATCTTTCGACCTTGACTTTCAACATTCCTTCATACGGAGGGAAAGCTCCACCTGACCCTATGACTCTTCGTGCCGTTTGGACTGCGTTCAGTCTGTTTAGGTCCCAGTTCGACGACACGTAGATATTCTTTGCAAGAGCATTGATTGGTTGATAGCGCATTGGATAGGAAACGGCTCCCCAGCTCAGAGTATTCTTGATGCGGCTGAAGAGATCTTGAGGATTGTCAGTAAAGTTGTATAGTGCGTAGACCAAAATGTTTCTTCCATCAATCCCTTTTGAATTGAGGAGCCTGATTGCCTTTTCAACATATGACCCCATTTCGAGATAGTCGTATGAGAGTCTCACAAACCGGTCTATTTTGAGTTGCGAAATTTTCTTTGCCACTTTCTGAGAAATCAGCCTTGCGTCCAATCCTTGATTAAAGTCGACTCTTAGATCCAACTCTTTGATCTCATCCAAAACGTCTTCCCATCCAGGACTTGCGAGAAAATTGTTGTCAAAAAGAATCACTCTTCGGTGCTCCGGCCAAATCAAGTGTTTGATGCTGTGCTTCTGCGCGTTGAGTTTGCCTTCTATGCGAGGGACAGCACAAAACGTACATGATCTTATGCAACCACGAGAAGAGAAAATCACACTTGCACCGGCTTTCTTGTTCCATTCTGGAACTAGACTGTAATCTGGACACAGATTCTCCGCTTCGGTGAATATACCCTTGAAAATATGTTTAGGATTCACCCCGCTCAGGGCAGCATGCTCGGGCATTAGTGAAGCGTAGAGTCCACCAAGCCAGAGTTCGGCTTCGGGAAACAACTTTGAATAGTGACGAACCGCCTCCCAGACCGGTTTCCAAGCCCATGTGAAGAGACTGGTTACGTAAATGATGTCTGGTTCTCTTGAGACGTCAGTGACTGTTCCCCTAACCAGCTCTGTGGTATTGCTTCGACCCTTATGGTAAGAAGACAACTTAAGAAGTCCTAGAGGCGGATACTTGGTGTAATAGTTCGGCTCCACGAGTAATATGTGCTTCAAGGTCACGATCTCCGCTAGAGAGATTCCGAGAATCCCCGATCGTCAAGTATTCCACACCGGAAAATTTAAGAGTTTGCCCATTTCTCTAGCGCAAGCGCTCTTGGCTATCAATGAGAGCGCTTGGTCCATCAGTATTATCGCAAGCTCGGCCAATGGTCTTTAATGTAATCAGTAGCTTCACTTACATCAAGAGGTTGGCATGAATTTCCTGATCGCATGTAGAATTCTGTTTTGCCCTCATACTTTAGGTACACAGGTCTGGGAGATTTCTTGACCCGTACAACTGCGATTTTCTTGCCATCTACTTCATTGAACCTAACAGCGATTAGGGGTCTGTTGATTTTGCCCAAGTAGTTGTTTACTACGTTTGTAAGGTGAAGCTCGAAATTATCTTCACTTCCGTCAAGTTGAGCCAAATCGTTTTCCAGTCCGAGTATTTTCCTATCATTATCTACTCCAATCAATATTGTGCCTCCGTCTGAGTTCATGAAGCAAGAGATCGTCCTTGCAACTATCATCCCCATTAACTTGTTTGGCTGCTTTTTCTTGCAGTCCCAAATAAGAGACGATTTAAACTCAATTATGTCAGTTTCTCCTTTCTTTATGAGTTCAGTAATCGGCTGACCCACCATCTCTTCAGGTGTTTCTGGTTTCTTGGGTTGTATCTTGGGCAGTTTTTCGTACGCCCTAAGTAATTCGCTTTCAATTTTTTTGGCATAAGATCCGTATTCTCCGCTGAAGACTTTGGCTTTCAAAAGCACTATCCCTCCTGTTGCATATTGCTCAGCAATCGAGAAGACTTTCTGCTTGTCCAATAAGACCTTTAGGTCTCCTGCTTCTGAGACGGCGATCGCTTTTATGAGAGTTAAGTCCTCGGGACTCAGGTATTCCTCTCTAACGTAGCCCTCTCTGTTTTTCAATTCGATCTTGCTGCCCTCGTGAAAGCCAACAACCATCGCTGCCAGGAAAACATCCTTGTTCTGACTTCCCACAAATGGGCTGTCTTCTTCCTTGAGGCGATTGAAATCTTTAACGTCTCTCTTATCGACATATAACCTGTCTATTTTCTTATCCTCACTCATCTCACTAACCTCATTTGTGCCAGATTTCCTCGTTCTTTTTCCAAGACATTTATCGCATATGTTCTTCCGACTCTTTCGGATAGAGCAGATATCACCTCTGGAGTATACTCTTCTTCTGTTACAAGCAATGTAACTTGTGTTCCTTCTAGGTAATCTGGCAAGTGCAACGCAATGTTCCTTCTAGGCTCACTGGAGATTCTTGCAAGTGGAGTGTCTATGACTATAGGAACATCAAATCCCGACACACTATTCAATGCGGCCATAAACGACAGAGCGCACACCTGTCTCTCGCCCGCGGAAAGTGTCCCGAAAGCTTCTCTACCGGTGACATCAGGAACAGAGATATTGTAGTTATCGTCTATTATGACACCCTTGAACGTCTCTTTTTTCCATATCAATGCAATGAACTGTTTACTTGTCCTCTTCTCAATCTCGTCCTTGACTTCCTTCATTATTGCGCTCTTTATTTCCTGTGCGGCTTTGATACCCTCATCGCAGAACGCGAATATTTGCAGAAGTGAATTGTGTTTCTTTTCTTTCTTGAGCTCCTGATTTAGCTTTATGTTGTGGGCTCTGATTATGTTTTCACGTCGGGTTATGCGGTCCTGTACTAGCGCAGTCTTTGCTGTGAGTTCTTCTTTTCTTGTGGCATATTTGCTTCTTTCCTGCTCCCATTGCTTGATATTCTCAGCATTACTCTGCTCGATTTCTTGAGTAATCTTCTTCACGGCTTCGTTCTTTTCAACTTTAGTCGCCTGAAGTGCCTTCAATCGTTTTCCAAAACTGACCACGTCATTCGGAAAACCCACTGATTTTCCAAGCATTTCTTGAATCCGAACATTCGTTTCAATCAGTTCGGTACTAATTTCTGATAATTGGCCAGTTTCCAAGAATATTTCGACTTTTTTCCTTCTGTCAGAAGAGTATTCATCTTTTCCAGTGATGTCACTTCCGCAGATGCACTTACCTTTCTTCAACAGGTTCTGGATGAATATCGCTTCATAGAGCGGTGGAATCAGGCCTGCTTCTCTTGTTCCATCAATCAGTTTCTTCGTCTTAAGCAATGCATGATAAGAATAGATAATTGGCATGTGCTGATGGAGCAGTTTCAACTCATCTGTTTCGACATCTACGATCTGGGTCTGGATTCTTGAGACATCGCTCTTCAATTCCTCCCTTTGTGTTTCAAGAGTCTGAATTCGTTCGAGAGACGAGTTTTTTAGCTTGTCACTGTATATCAGCAACATCCGCTCAGCTTCGTCTTTTTCACCGAGCAGAGTCTTCAGTTCCTCTTTGTCTGTCTCTAATGATCGATTTTGCAGGTCCAGGAATTCCTTGATGTTTTGAGCCTCGGAGCTCAAGCCTTTCGACTTCTTCAAGAAATCATTCTTTCTTGCTGCCAAATGATCTATCAGGGTTTCAAGCAGTTCCAGTTGAGATATCTTGAAGACGGCTCGTTTGATGTCTGTTCCAGTACTCTGCTTGAAGTAATCATTCATCCTTTCTCCGTCAAAGAAAAAGTACTCCTCTATTGATCGAGGTATGAGGTTGTTTATGATATATTGTGCGTCGCTTCCATAGATTGGTCCCACCCAGTCTCTCTCGGTTTCCCTCATTATACAAGGTTGGGCATGCGGTGAAGGAATCTCGATAGGCTTTCCCTTTTGTTTTTTGTACTCAATCGCACGCGTCACTATTATTTTCTTGCCGTTGCTTTGCACAAATTGAATTTCCACGTTTACTTCAAATAGATCCCCTTCTTTGGCTTGATCGAGAGTAGTGGTATTGACAATAGGAAGGCCCTGGTATTTTGTGTCCACGTGCAGTTCTGTCCCAAAAAGACACCAAGTAATAGCGTTCAATAGGTTTGTTTTTCCAGCACCATTTGGGCCCTGAATAACAGTGAAGTTACCAGGGCGTTTTCGAGCAAGTTCAATCTTTACGTCAGCATATTGGCGAAAGTTTTTCATACGTATATAATAGATATCCATCAGTTATCATCCTGTTGCTCAGTAACTTCGAGTAATTGTTTTATGACGCGATCATAGTCTTCTCCGTACCTAGGAATTTTATCTTCAAAGTTTCTAAGCTCAATCATCAGTAGAGATTTAAGTAGAGCTTTGATCTTCGGAGGGAAATCGCTCTTCTCAATCGTTTCCAATATTCTCCTATTCACGTTTGACATTCTTTTTCCTCATTACAATCCATAGGTCGATTCAACATTTTCCATCATTCGCAAGCATTCTCCCGAGTTCTGAGCGGAACTGGCAAAATCTCTATATCTCTCTAGCTCCTTGGCTATAATTTTCCTTTCGAGATCCCCCAGTTCTTGGGAAATTGTGGGTCTCAACACGGGTTCTACAATTATGTCATAAATGACAGCATTCCTTTTCCCTGGAAACTTCCTCAGGACACGACCTCTTCGCTGGATGTACTCTCTGGGATTTCCGGAGTTGTCCAGCATTATAGCTAGACGTGCCGGCGGCACGTCAACACCTTCATCAAGACATTTTATAGAAACTAGGACTGCGTACGTACCTTCCGAGAACTGTTTGATAAGAAAGTCTCTTTCTGACAGACCTCCAAATTTGTCTTCTGTTCTAGTCCCTTCACGCTCGGTGAATTTATGTTGGATTATGTTTCTTTTGTTCAGAATCTCTTGCACTTCATGAATCTGCTGCGGTGAACAGTAAATCAGGCAATGCTTCATTTCATCAAGTTCACCTAGGATCGTATTAAAAACAACTAGCTTGTTCGTCGCATTCCGGATTATCTTCTGTCTCTTAATGCAAAGTAATGTGAATATTTCGTCTTTTTCTTCCTCATCTTTCGCCCGATAATATGCCCTCGAGATCTTGCGAGTTTCAGATTCATATTTTGCCATTTCCTCCGGAGTAAGCGAAGCGAAATGGGGTTTGTAGATGTAGGGCGTCAAATAGTCGGCCTCGATAGCGGCCTTTAGCGAGAACTCGAAAACAACATCGCCGAAATAGTTGAAGATTTTATCTGTACCTTCTAGATCAAACCATCTTTTCGGCGTGGCACTTAGCCCTAGTCTGTAATCATATTCCTTGATGAGTCCTTTCCTCCTTTGAGGGGCGCCTATCCCATGAACTTCGTCCACGATAAGGAGGAATTTTTGCACCTTCATACGCCCTTTACTTTCCCTGACTATTTTCATAAAATCATCTGTTGAAAAAGTATTGTGGGTCGTTAGAACCAGTAATTTCTCATTGACTCCGTTCTCGACGTCAAGAAGACCATCGACCAACTTGTCTTTCCACTTGTATTGGCTGCTGTCAGCGATGACCTTGTCACAGGCAATGCCGAATCGGTCAAATTCTCTAATCCATTGCTCACTCAAATGAATGAAGGGACTGCTTATGATGGCAACCGATTTGTTCTCCGTTTCAAAGACCTTTTCAAGGCAGCTCAAAGCAGCGAGAGTCTTCCCCGTTCCTGTTGCCATCTCAAAAATGCCTTTCTTATCATTTGCCATCCAATTCTTTGCAGCTTGTTTTTGGTAGTCTCTGAGCTCGAAGTCCTTACCATGTCTGGTGCTTTCGAACCATTTTTGCAGGTCGAGT
>Ga0315277_10007179_pt1 | contig 14456 bp, 12 predicted proteins | sample YL17G05_15_MG_FD_203695 | JGI IMG/M metagenome (GOLD analysis project Ga0315277, IMG submission 203695) | Sediment microbial communities from Yellowstone Lake, YNP, Wyoming, USA - YL17G05_15 | ecosystem: Environmental > Aquatic > Freshwater > Lake > Sediment | place: USA: Wyoming | collected... | reverse complement strand
GTGACGTAGCGGGCCAGATCCTTCTCCCAGGCCAGGTTCCAGGTGATCTGCCGCTGCAGGTCGGACTGGGTGATCGACTGCTCCTGGAGGAAACGTTCGAGCGTACTGCCTTGCGCCTTCAGCTTCGACTTCAGTTCGGCCAGCGCGGCGTCGACTTCAGCCGCGGTGGGACCCGACTTGGTCCGCTTGGCGTAGGCCAGCACCAGGCGGCGGTCGACGATCTCGGAGAGGACCTGGGCCTGGAGCACCGGCAAGGCCGCCGGGTTGACCTCCTGCCCACGGCTGACCTTGCCCAGCAGCCGCTGCACCTCGCTAAAGTAGATCGGCTGGCCGTCGACAGTGGCCGCCACCACGTCATGGTTGGCCGATGATCGCTCTTGCGCGTATGCCTGGCTCCTGCCCGACACAATCAGGCAAAGGCAACCGAACGCGACCCGCAAATGCCCAGGCGAACAGTAGAGAGTGGCGAGTGGAGAGCGGTGAATGCTCAGGGGGTGAGGGGGTGACGGGGTGACATCTCGCGCGCTACTCATCCCGTCACCCTCTCACCCCATCACCTGTTCATCCCTGGGGGCCCAGACTATTCGAGCCATGGCGCCAGCCGTTTCTTCGCGTCCTCATGCGAGATGCCTTGGCCGTCGGCGAGCTGCTTCTCGGCCGTTTCCAGCTTGCTGAGCGAATAGAGCTTCTCCACGAGCGCATCGACGTCCACCTCTTCCGGCATTGCGGCGATGACTTGCTGGATTCTCTCTTTGTGCATGATGGTCGTCCTTCTCAATCCCACCACCAGGCCTCCAGCGGCAGCTCTTTGGGCACCGCGGCGGAGTGTTGGCTGCCGAGCGGGCCGTAACCCTCGACGTCGATCGCCTGCGAGGTGACCAGCCCGGCGGGATCGACGCGGACTCCGCCGCTGACGCCGGCGATGGTGTGGATCTTGCTGCCCGAGCGGATCACGCGGTAGTTGGCCACCGTCTCGACCTCCTTGGGCGCCGGGCCGAGCTCGACCTGATACGCCCGGGGGTCGCCGAAGAAGGTCATGTGCCAGCCGGCCTTGGACGAGAGGTCTTCGGCGCGGATCAAGGCCCCAACCAACGCCAGGTCGCAGATGTTCCGCAGATCGGCATAGACGGGGTACTTCTGGCAGAGGGCCTCGAAGTGCTCGGTGAAGCTCTGGGCGAACTGGCGATTCAGCGGCTCAGACTCACCCGTCTGCACCCGCTTGCCCTCGGCCGTCAGCAGCTCGTTTTCGCTTAGGACCTTCACGCCCTGCCCGCGAACGGCGAACGCCTGCCGGTCCTGGCTGGCCAAGACGGCCTGGTAGTTGAGCGTGAACCACCAGCGGAGCACGCCCATCGGCAGCGGGGCGCCCTCTGGGCCCTGGCCTGCGGGAATCTGGATCAGGTCCAGGTAACTCTTCACGCCGGGCACACCCTCCTCCAAGCCCATGCCGACCAGCTTCATACGATAGTCGGCCTCGACCAACACCCGGGCGGCACGGGTGCGGGGATCGAGGCCGTAGACCTCGATGGCTTGCTTGCCGAGGCGCGAGCGGAGCTGCTCGACCCACTCCTTGCGCGGCCCCGGCTGGGCGGTCTTGCCCGGCTCATCCAGAAACGCCTTTAGTCCCGCCAGGGCCTCTTGCCTGGGGACGATCAGGCAGCCGAACTTGGTCTCTCCGCCGCCGGTCATCTGCCGGAGCACCACCACCAGGTCCTCCAGCCGCAACACCGGTTGGCCCGACTCGGTGCTGACCAGCCGGTTCTCCGCGTCGGTGCACCAGTCGCCGGCGGGCCCGGCCAAGACTATGTCGCCCGAGTCGGGATAGACGAAGACGTACTTGATCCGCTGCAGGCCGGCCAGCGCCTGCATGGCCTCGGTGGGCTGGCGGCCTGCGGCCAGTCGCAACTGGAGGTGTTTTTCCAGCCGGGGCAGCGAGACCTTCCGCAGCGGGGAACTCCGCCGGACGTTCTCCCGACGGCCCTTGGCCGCACTGGAGGCCCGCAACGCCGCCAGGCTCCCGGTCTCCTCCGATTTCAACAGCCGCTGGAGCAGTCCCTGGGCATCGACGCGGACGCCGGTCTCAAAGGGCGCGATCGATCCCGGCCCGCCCACTGCGTCCCAAGTGTTGGGCTCGATGGTGGCGGTGATCAGGTCCATCAGCGAATCGAAATCGGCCTGCGAGGCGCCGCCCCGTCCGCCCAAGGGCTGGGCCGCGAGGTCGGCGAGCGTGCGGGTGCGGGTGCGGTCGTCGTAGATTCCGGCCAGCGTCCGCAGGGAGGCGTCACGGGCGCCGGTCTGGGCCTGCGCCTCCGCGACTTGGGCCAGCCAGGCGTCGCGCTGCTGGGGCGTGGCCGCCGCTTGGGCAGCGGCCAGGGCGGGGGCAAACTCGCCCGCCGCAAGCTGCGCCCGGATCAACGCGTCCTGCGGGCCGGGTTCCGCCGCCGCGGCCGGCAGAACGGCCAGAGACCCTGCAGCCAACCATGCGACAAGTGCGCAGGGCGAAGCCCTAAGCAGTGTGTGCCTCGACATGATTTCCTCCGTTCCGAATGGAGATCGCCGGCCCCGCCCGGCAACGCGGCCAGCCGGGTGCCCTTCACACCTGAGTATCGCAAAGACGGCCGATGTTGCCAAGACCCGTGGCCCCCGATTTGGCCGGCGGCCAACCCGATCGAGGGGTGCTCGATTAGGGCAATAGACAAGATAAGCCCCAATACCGTTCAATTCGGTGTAGTATCAATCCAAGGAGAATCAAGTGGCACCGGCGTCTCGCCGGTGTGGCATAAGTGAACGCGTTGCCATGAGTTCCGTCACACCGGCGAGACGCCGGTGCCACTGTGCTGACGCCAAGTTCACCCTTAATTCAACGGATTTCCGATGGTGCCCAAATCGGCAGAGAGTCGGCCCGCATCGCCGACCGCGTCTGACTACTTGACTTCGACGGGCGGGATCTCCAGGGCGTTGCCGTCGAGGGTGAGCATGACAATGGTGTCGATCGGCTGGCGGTCGGGCTGGGGGACGGAGATCGTGATGCCCTCGGCGGTCTGGCTGAAACCGAGGGGGCCGCCCGAAAAAAGCCGGCTGGCGGTGATCTTCTTGTTGATCGGCGGCAGGACGAGCCTGTCGCCGGGCCAACTGAACACGTGTAAGAAGACGGTGTTGTCGCGGCAGGTCGAGGCGCCCCACTTGCCGGGCTTGAACGGTCCGCCGCGGGTGGCGTAGATGGTCTGGCCGTACCTGTCGAGCCAGGAGCCGATCTCCTTGAGCCGCTCGACCTGGCGGGGCTCGATCCGCCCGTCGGGCATGGGGCCGACGTTCAAGAGCAGGTTGCCGTCGCCGCCGGCCGTGGAGATCAAGATGTGCAGGCACTCCCGGAGCGACTTGAGTTGGTCATCCGGTTTCCAGGCCCATTGGGTGCAGATGGTCATGCAGGTCTCCCAGGGTACCTCGCGGCTGAAGGTGCCCACGCGTTGCTCGGGGGTATCGAAGTCGCCGGCAAACAGCCCCGGTTTCGTGATGCCCTCCATCCCCTGGCGGCCCTTGCCCACGCGGTTGTTCACCAGCGCGTCGGGCTGGAGCCGGCGGCAGAAGTTGTTCAGGTCAATGCCTCGCTCGGGCGACCACGGCTGCTCCCATTCGCCGTCGAACCAGAAGACCAGGAACGGGCCGTAGCGGGTGTTCAGCTCCCGTAACTGGTTCTTCATGTAGCTCACGTACTTTTCGATGTCCGGTTGCCGGTCGAGCTTGTAGCCGGGGCCGGCGCCGCGGGATTCACCGTAGTCGGGCTGGTACCAGTCGAGGATCGAATAGTAGGGGCCGAAGGCCACGCCCTGCCGCTTGCACTCCTCGGTGAGTTCCTTGACCACGTCGCGCTGAAAGGGCGTGGCCATGATGTCGTAGTCGGTCTGCTGCGAGTCCCAGAGGCAGAAGCCGTCGTGGTGCTTGGAGGTCAGCACCACATACTTCATGCCGGCCGCCTTGGCCGTGGCGACCCACTCTCGGGCGTCGAACTGAGTGGGGTTGAACTTCTTGTACAGGTTGTCGTAGACCTCCCGGGGCGTGGGTTCCCCGCGGGACCAGCCGATCTCGCGCCCCGTGAGGCTAACCGGCCCCCAATGGATGAAGAGCCCCAGGCGCATCGCCCGCCATTTTTCCAGTGACTGCGGCTGGGGCGGGAGGATCTTCGGCTGCTGCGGATTCTCGGCCGCCAGCAGCAGGGTGCTGGTTGAGCAGCCGATCAGAAGGGCCAGGAGACAAATCACTGCGTGTCGCCAACGGTTGGTCATGGAGTGGTACCTTTCGTTTCAGGAGTCTGTCTGAAAGCAACGCAGCTAACAGCCTGATCGAAATTCAGGACAACGGCCGCTATTACGAGAAGATCTTAATCGAGGAGCAGAAGTCAGGTTTGACGCTCCGTGGCGGCAAAGGCTTCTGGCCGGTGATCAGATCGGGCGGGCTTTTGGGAACAGTCAGCGATCTGCTCTTGGTCAATGCGCCCTCGACGATGATCGAGCATTTGGTGATCGCGCATACGAACGCCGGCGGGAGTAATCCAACGTGTCTCTTACTCGCTCGCTCTTCACAGGTGCGATCGGTGATCTTGGGAGGCGAGGGGACCGCGCCCAGGGCCTGATCAAGTTCTGACGCCGCAAGCGGCGCGCTTCTGGCGGTGGTCGCGTCACGCCAACCATTCGGCGTCGGGGATTTCGGCACTGGTCAGGATTTCGCGGAGCGTGTCCAAGGGGAACTGCCGGCCGCGATGCTCCGGCACGATGAGTTGACGGTCGGACGGCGCACGACGCCATTTGCGATGGCTGCCTCGCTCTCAGCTTCCCTTATGGTTCTTATAGAACCTTTCAGACCGCAGTCAATCGCCGCGCCCCGTCACACGCCGGCGGGCCCCGACGTCGTTCCACCAAGCCGCTCGCCTAGAATCCGTAGATCGGATAGTACGGCCGGTAGAAGTAGGGCATCGGATAGCCGTAGTACGGCCCATACCAGTACGGCTGCGGCACGACGTAGTACGGGTAGTATTGCACCGGCGGCCGGCGATAGTAGGGCGCCCTGCCGTAGGCCCAGGGACGCTGGTAGTAGGGCGGGTTGCCGTAGGACCAAGGACGCCCGGCGAAAGACGCAGCGCCGGAGGACCCCGGCTGCTGATGGTTCGGATCGCGGGAGCCGCCCGGCGGAAACACCCGGGCGGGTTCCGAGGGCGACCCTTTCGCGCTCGACTGGTCAGTTGCCGAGGGGCCACTGCCGGACGGCTGCTGTGCCGCCAAGCCCACGCGAGTGACGAGCACCGCCAAGGCAACGACTCCCAACGCCGTTACGATGTATTTCATGACATCCTCCATTCTGAACCGACCTGCCCCCCACACTTAGACGATGCCCACCAGAATTAGTGTCCCGTTTTGCCGAGAAAAACACAAGCGCCCGAAGGTGGCACCATCCCCCATTCCTCCACATGCCCGCTGATGGAGGGAAATTCGGCCGCACCGCGTCGTGGGGAAGCTCACGCTGGCCGGATTGGAAGAGGCCTGCCGGCTTCTTGTGCTAACATCTTTTGCAGTATAGACTTGCGCTGGCAGAAGCAGGACAGGACCTGTTCGTAGTGACCGCATTCATGCGGTCTTCTCCGCGGATGAATGAGGTCACCCCGATGAATCGGGGCACTGCGAACAGGTAAGAGAACGAGATTCGGTGCGCAATTCGCGTCAGATTGCCCCGGGGCGTGTGTGTAAATATCGGAGAAGGGCCAGTGAACGAGATCCCCGACACCCGCCACAGTCTGCTCGTGCGCCTCTGCGACCGAGGCGACCAGCAGGCGTGGGCAGAGCTGTTGGAGATCTACGAGCCCTTGATCTACCGTCTGGCGCGTCGCAAGGGGCTCCAGCACGCCGACGCGGAGGAACTCACCCAGGAGGCCTTCGTGGCCGTGGCTGCGGCCATCGAGCGTTGGGACCCCGATCCCAACCGGGGGAGCTTCCGCGGCTGGCTGTTCCGGATCGCCAGGAACATGACGGTCAACTACCTCAGCCGGACGCGGCCCGAGAACGTCGGCGTGGGTGGGACCGGCTTCAGACATCTGCTGGAGCAGCAGCCGGCGGCCTCGGCCGAGGAGGCCACGTTCTTCGGGCGGGAATACCGCCGCGAGGCCTTCCGCTGGGCGGCCGGCGAGATCCGCGGGGAGTTCCAGGAGTCGACCTGGAAGGCCTTCTGGGCGACGGCCGTCGAAGGGCACAACATCAAAGAAACCGCCCACGCCCTGGAGATGTCCGTGGGTGCGGTCTATGCGGCCCGCAGCCGGATCATGGCCCGGCTCAAACGAAAACTCCAACAGCTCGAAGGCCGGTAACACATCGCCGGTGGAGGAGAGATGATGGTCGTCAACCGTTCCTGCCGTCGCCCCGATCAACTACGGGAGTTTCTGGACAATCGGCTCACGGCCGACCAGGAAACCGCGCTGGTAAGGCACCTGGATACCTGCTCCGCCTGCCAGCAGCGTCTGGAATTGCTGGCGGCAGACGTCGACGACTGGAGCGACGTGCAGGAGATGCTCAGCGCAGGTCGGGAGGGACAATGCGACGCAGCCGGCGGCGACACCCCGGATCCCGCCGCGACGGACGATCGCGTCGATCAGAAGCCATCGCTGGACTTCCTTGCCCCTACCGATGATCCGGCGATGCTGGGCCGGTTGGGCACCTACGAAGTGGCCGGCGTGATCGGCTGCGGCGGCATGGGGATCGTACTAAAGGCGTTCGACCGGGCCTTAAGCCGCAACGTGGCCATCAAGGTCCTGGCGCCCCAGTTGGCCATCAGTGCTTCTGCCCGGCGGCGGTTCGCCCGCGAGGCCCAGGCGGCCGCGGCGGTGGTCCACGAGCACGTGGTGCCCATCCACGCGGTGGCCGAGGCCCGCGGTCTGCCCTATTTCGTCATGGCCTACGTCCCCGGCGAGTCGCTGGAGCAGCGGCTCGAGCGGACCGGCCCCTTGGCCGTGCCCGAGATCCTGCGGATCGCCATGCAGACCGCCGCCGGGCTGGCCGCGGCGCATGCCCAGGGGCTGGTCCACCGCGACATCAAGCCGGCCAACATCCTGCTGGAAAACGGGGTGGAGCGGGTAATGATCACCGACTTCGGCCTGGCCCGAACCGTCGACGACGCCAGCCTGACCCGCAGCGGCGTGATTGCCGGCACCCCGCGGTACATGGCCCCCGAACAGGCCCAAGGCGACGGCGTCGATCATCGGGCCGATCTGTTCAGCCTGGGCAGTGTGATGTACGCGATGTGTACGGGCCGGCCGCCCTTTCGCGCCGAGACGGCGATGGCCGTGCTGCGGCGGATCTGCGAGGAGCTCCCCAGGCCGATCCGCCAGATCAACCCGGAGATCCCCGATTGGCTGGTGGAAATCGTCGAGAGGCTGCACGAAAAGGACCCGGCCGCGCGGTTTCAGACCGCAGCCGAGGTCGCCGCGTTGCTGGGGCAGCACTTGGCACACCTCCAGCAGCCGACGACCGTGCCCAGGCCGCCACGGCTTACCCGGCGTCGTCGCTTTGCGTCCCCGAAGAGATCGTGGTGGCGTCGCCCGGCTCTGGCCGCGGTGATGCTCTCGACACTCGGGGCCGGAATGGTCGGGCTGCTGGGGATCGGCTACCTGACCGGTCTGTTCTCCGCCGTGTCCGACCTGCCGGAGGATCGCGGCCTGTCGCCTTCGGCCGCCGTCGGCCAGGCGTACGACGGGCCCAGCGAACAGCAGTGGGACGCGGAGGTTGCCCGCGTCCAGCAGACAATCCACGACATCGCGGTGGGCTGGTTTCAAGCCGCCGATGTCCAACCGATCGACACCTGGTCGGAATCGGTCTCGGAACTGAAGCATCAGATCGAGGGCTTACAGCACGAGTTGAACGACCAGGCCATGTAATCTGCCCATTCAACCTTACGGGTCACTTGTTTGCTCTATTGAAAAGGAGTGCTGTGATGAGGTTCTTCAAAGCTCTTGGTCTGGTGCTGTTGCTGGCCGTCCCATGCCTCTTGCTCACTTGGGGGGCGATGGCCATCGGGCAGACGGCGACTCCTGGCACAGGCACGAATGCTCCGCCCGCTTCATCGGGCATGTCGGTCAGTGCCCCTCAACAAGCCGATCCTTATGCCGTTCAACTTGAATTGGGACTCGGACCGCTGGGGACAGGCCGGGCCGTCTCAGTGAGCCTGATAGCGGCAGACCCGCTGAAAGACGTGAGTGATCTGGCCAAGGCGACGGCCGGCCTGCTTCAGAGCAGCGATCAGTATCTGGAGTCTCAGACGCGGCGTCTGGCCGAGGAGTACGCGAAGGCCAAGGACGACGAAGCGCGGGCGAAGCTCAAGGGCGAGCTGGCCAAGACCATCGAGAGGCACTTCGACGTCCGGCACGAGATCCGCAAGCGGGAAATCGACCAGTTGGAGGCCCGGGTGAAGAAGCTCCGCGAGCATCTCGCCAAGCGCGGCGAGGCCCGGCAGACCATCGTCCAGATGCGGGTCGGGCAGTTCATCAGCGCGGCCGAAGGCTTGGGCTGGGATGCCGATTTCGGCGGAGGCCGCTCGTCACGGGCGGGCGCCGCGTGGAATGTGCTGGAGCAATCGCTCCGCGGCAGCAGCAGTACAGAATATCAAAAGCTCGAGGACCTGCTGGAACAATCCGGCGAGGTGGTCCCGCAATCCAGCAGCCAGAACGTCCCGGTGGAGGGGACGCCGCCTGCACCGAGGCGGTAGGGCAAGCACGACTTCCCGCCGCTTCATTCGCCGACAGCCCCGCCCGGAAGGGCGGGGGCGCAGGTGTCGAGACCCGAGCAACCCCGCCCTTCCGGGCGGGGCTGTTTCTCACTTCCACTCCCCGCCCTTCCGGGCGGGGCTGCTTTTTGACTCCCTCTCATCGAAGGGGGAGGGAGTCTGAGAGCCTGTTGCCGCGGGTGTCCTCGAGATGCGTCTGAAAGGGGCCGTTTTCCGGACGCCACTTCGGCACGAACATCATGAGATTGTCTTTGCTGCTCAGCCGCACCATGAACTTGGCGGGCGGGCCCTTGCCCGGCTCGATCACCCAAACGTATGACGACCTGGGATTCGGCTGGCCCTCGGTGAACTCGTAATCGACGCTGAAGCCCATGGCGGTCCCCGTCGGCAGGGTCTGCGCCAAGGCCACCCCGGCCGAAAGCCGAATCGACGGCGCCGCCGGCAGCTTGGCCGTCGTCGGTGCCGCTTGCGGCTTAGCCGCCGGCGGCTCGGGCACGGTCGCGGTGGGCGGCACCATCACCGGCTCGACCGGCGGTCCGCCCTGCCGGTCGGCCGCGTCGGCCTCGGGCTGCTCCGGCTGGTTCGCCGGCGCGGACGGCGGGGGTGGAGGTGGCGGAGGAGGAGACGGTCGGGCATCGTCCGCCGTGTCGTCGGCCTTGTCGGCCGCCGGGCGGGCAACCAGGTCCTCAACGCCACTCGAGCAGCCGGCGGCAAGCAGGACCACCGTGGACAACAACGGCACGGCGACGTATGCGACAGGTCGGACGCTCACAGTTCCCTCGCGGCCGGCCAGTGGTCGTCTTCGATCACCACGCGGCCCTGCTGGTGGCGGACCCGGTAGCCGGCCGGGTCGTCGCCCAGACCGTGATGCTTGATGGCGGGTTCCTGCCGCGTGTGGTCGATGCCATACTCGCCGACGACCAGTTCGGTGTCGGGCTCGTTGGGGCGGTTGATCGTCACGCAGGGCAACACCAGGAACACCGTGGGCGTCTGGGGCTGGTGCTGCCGGATGTCCTGCACGGCCCGCCGGGCCTGAAGCGCGGCACTGCTGACGGCCGTCAAAAGCGCCCGGTGCCGGACGGGCACGCGGCTGGCATCCCCCAGCGCGGCCAGCCGGTCCTTGCCGTCGGAGGCGAACGTCTTGCGAAACTCCTCAACTGCCGGCAATGAGGACCCCTCGAACAGCCCCGCCAGCGCGCCGCAACAGGCCGACCGGCACCCGTAGCGGTCCAGCCAACCGTATTCGGGTTGGGCCGAAGGGTGGACGGCCACATGGGCGTTGATCTTGACGACCAGCAGCTTGAAGGCCGCCCGCGATTTCGGCGTGGCAAAGTGTTCCTCGGCCACCCGAATCGCGCCCGGCTCGTAGCGCCCACCCAGGTTGATCGAACGCAGCGGCGCCCGAATGTCGGGCTTCAGCTCCGGCAGCACCTCTCGGACGAACCAGTACTGGAACACCCCGGCGCACTGCGCCTCTGCCTCGTCAGAGCAGGTCACGTGGCAAGCTCCCACCACCGGGGCGCCGAGTTCCTGGGCGAACTGCCTCAGGGCGTTGCCGACCTGGCTCAGCTCGTTCTCGATCCCAATCAGGTCTTGCAGTCGTGTCACCGCCAAGGGCCTCGGGGCGTTTGCACAGCCGGGAAAAAGGGGACAGGTCCAATTTGTGCGAAGCACCCTTCGGGCCGTTCCGGCAAATTGGACCTGTCCCCTTTTTCCCGGAATCACGCAACACTGTTTAGCCGGTAAAGGGATTATTGCCGGGCGGCTCGGGAGACGGCTCGGCAGGCGGCCCACCGGCCGATTCCCCGCCAGACTTTGCGGCCGGTTCTTCACCGGGCTTGGCGGATGGTCCGCCACTAGGCTTGGCAGGTGGTTCGGCAACCGGCTCGGTCGACGGCTTGCTGGGCGGCTGGTCAGCGAAAGGATCGTCGGGCGTCTCGGGCGACACCTTGGGAGGCGCCACGGGCGGTGCCTTGGGAGCCGCCTCGGGCGGCGCCTTGGGAGCCGTTGCGGGCGGCACTTTAGGGGGTGGACCGGGTAGCGTCGCGGGAGGCGTCTTAGGGGGCGGCCCGGCGTTGGGCTCCTGTTTGAATGGATCGTCGCTGCCTTCGGCCGGCTGCATACCAGGGCCGATCGGCAGCGGGGGCAATTGGCGATCGCCCGCGACTGCCTTGCCCAGGGCCTTGCCCAGCGCGCTGAAGATGTTGCCCGATTTCGTCGGGCCGCCCGTTGGGCCGCCCGTCGGCCCGGGAGCCGGTTCGGTCACCGGCTTCTTACCGGTGGGAGGCGCCTCGAGCGGCGACTCCGGCGGCTGTCCACCCGTCGGGCCAGGGGCCGGCTCGGTCACCGGTTTCTTACCAGTGGGAGGCGTCTCGAAAGGTGACTCGGTCGGCTGCCCGTCCGTTGGTCCGGGAGCCGCTTCGGTCACCGGTTTCTCGCCGGTGGGTGGGGATTTGACAGGTGGCTTGGGCGGTTGCTTATCGGTTTTCCCCGGCTGCGGCTGCTGCACCGGATTTGGCTCGAAGACGTCTTCCGGGATCGGTTTCTCTGGGACCGGCTTGGGGACTGGCTGGACACCGGGTTTGACAGACGCCTCGCCCGGCAACCCGGGCGCCGTCTCAATCGGTGGGTGCAGCACCCGCTTTTCTTCAGTGCGCGTGGCCTCGTAGCGTGCCTTGTGGACCTCTTCGGCGTGCTTCAGCGCGGCCAATCGCGCCTTGACGCGATATCGCTCGATCAAAAGCCGCGTACCGCCCTGGATGCGTCCCAGCGATCTGGCCACGTCGTAGACTGCGTCGACGTCGCGGCTCTCCAATTCGGCTCCCTTGACGAAGTCCATGCCGGCCTCGGGCTCACGACCCAGCTTGATGTAGGTCAGCCCGCGGAAGTAGTAACAGCGCGGATCGGTGCTGCCGCCGTCGATGGCCGAGGTCAGGTACTCGTAGGCCCTGACGTAATCTCGCGAGAAATACGCGTGCACACCGCTTCCGTACATCTGGCCCAGGACGGCGTCGTCGGCGTACAGCGACGCGGCCCAGAGCGACACCAGCGCTGCGGCCAGCAGGGTGAGACTGCGAAACATGACTGTTTGAACCCCCTTCTCGTGTCCGGAGAGTTTCGACTCGCGCTATCGCTGATCTTAATCGCTGCGTGCGCAAATATCAAGCCACCGCGCGATCGGGGCGGATTGCGGTACCGCAGGCATGGCGGAGTTACCGCGAAACACTGGACCCACTGGGTGGTATTCGTCCAGTCTTAGGGCTGGCGACGGCAGTAGCCATTTGCCCAGCCCGCTGGTAGTGCCCCGATTCATCGGGGCGATTACCCCGAAGATCCAGAGAAAAGAGAAACAGGACTACCGGCGTGCGTCTCTCTTGCCCTGCCCAAAAATCGGCTACCCAGAGGCCACGGGGAAGCGACTCCCGTGTTCCGGGCAGGGCACGCAGCCGAGCAGTCCTGTCTCGCATCGGCAATCGGCACTCGCACTGGTCGGATCGGGCACCCCACGTCCTTTTCCGACGCCAGCTTGCACCTGAGAGTCAGGAAATCTCTCCATTTCCCGCCCACAGCCCATTCATCGTAAAGCGGTTCCAACGATCTTAACGCGAACGCCACCTGAACCGGAAAGTCTTGTGAAAACGCCGCAGGTTCTCGCGGCTGTGACGGTTGTAGAGGCCTTGCGACGCAATCCGGGCCGTCTAGGAAGCCGAAGCAGCACAAGAGACAGATCCGCAAGAGGCGATCGGCGGGGAATGGCGAATCGGTAGCGATCTCTGCAAACACTTCCGGGCGGATCAGCCGCCGGGCGGCGACTTTCTGTCCGCTGGGCCCAGTCCCGCTCCTGTTGGGGGGATGCGCGCTTGATCCCGCCACGTTCGGCGACTATACTAATAACTTGCCGGGGTCGGTCTGCGCCTCCTGGATAGAGAGAAGCTCCCTATGAACCGTCTCATGCGCGGGTGGGCGTGGCTTGGGATTTGGTTGCCGATGGCGGTGGCCGGGTGGCCGCTGTTTGGCCAACAGAAGGAACCCCCGGCGGCTACGCAGCCCTATCGCAATCTGGCCCCCGGGGTGCTCCAGTCGGTCGATCCCGCCCGCCAGGTGGACGAATCGTTCAGCCGGCACGACCTGGTCGAGCTGCTGGCGGTCGAGCGGGCCGACGTGAAGTTTGATTGGGCCAGAGACGTGGCCTTCCGCCACGACGTCTGGACGTTGGAGTTCAAGTTCAAGCCGGTGCGGATGGTTTGGGTGGACATCCCACAGCCCAGCGGAAACATGCAGAGGAAGTTGATCCGGTACATGGTCTACAGCGTTACGAACAAGCCCATCCAGGAAAAGACCATCGACGAGAAGGCGCTGGACGACGAAAACGCCGAATCGTTGCCCCAGTTCGGCTGGCTGCACCCGGTCCGGTCCGCCGACGGCACGTACCAGATCCAGTTCCTCAACCAGCCGATCCGCTTCGTCCCCCAGTTTCTGCTGGAAGGTCACGAGTCGGTGCGGGAGGACACGGGGTTCAACAAGGTTTACCTGGACCGTGTGATTCCCATCGCGGCGCGGCAGATTGCCCAGCGCGAAGACCCCAATCGGCGCTTCTTCAATTCGGTGGAGATCAGCCAAGGCCGGATTGCGGTGGGCAAGACGGCCTGGGGGGTGGCAACCTGGGAAGACGTCGATCCGCAGATCGACCGCTTCTCGGTCTACGTCAAGGGCCTGACCAACGCCTACAAGTGGACGGACGATCCCGGCAAGTACCGCAAAGACGCCCCGTTGGACTCCTACCGCCGCCTGCTGGTCAAGACCTTGAAGCTGAACTTCTGGCGCCCCGGAGACGAATTCCGCGAGCACGAGGAGGAAATCCGCTATGGGGTTCCCGGAGGGGTTGACTACGAGTGGGTTTACCTGGTAGAAAAAGGGGTTAGCGAGTGAGGCCGCCCGGCAGCGCCGTGACGTAAAGGCAAGCCTCACAAGACATTCCGCTCCGGCCGTGGCGGCAGTAAGCCGGCCGGCCCATTAAGACACGGTTTAGCCCGGATTATTCATCGAGGTGTGCCACTGCTTACCGTAAGGCAAGCAGTGCATCGACGTTACGCACGGCACTGCTTCTGACGAAGCAGTGGCACACTGCGGCCCCAGGCCGCGTTAGGAAGACTCCCATGGCACACAAAAAAGGACAAGGCTCCAGCCGCAACGGCCGCGACAGCAATGCCCAGCGCCGCGGGGTGAAGCGATTCGGCGGCCAGCAGGTCTGCGCCGGCAATATCCTGGTCCGGCAGGTCGGTACCAAGTTCCATCCCGGCAGTGGGGTTGGCCAGGGGAACGACTACACGCTCTACGCCCTGGTTGACGGGTACGTCAAGTTCGACCGCGACGGCCGCCGGGTCAACGTGGTGGAGTCGCTGTGAGCAATCACGGTACTTGAGTAGCCCCCGATCGAGGGGGGCGGCCTAGGAAGGGCTGCTCCCCTTTTCACTTGGCTGTCAGTCATCAGTTGTCAGTCGTCAGTCGTCAGCCTGCTCGGAGAATGGCCTGCGCCCACCTGTTCACATCCTTAGCGGGCAACGTCGAAGGCCCGAACGGGTCCACGCCGGCCTGTGACTGACAACTGGACTTTTGCAAACTGCTCCCCTCTCCCTCTGGGAGAGGGGCAGGGGGTGAGGGCTTGGTGAAGTCAGGCAAACAAGGCAACCCGTTTT
>Ga0315277_10007177_pt1 | contig 14458 bp, 10 predicted proteins | sample YL17G05_15_MG_FD_203695 | JGI IMG/M metagenome (GOLD analysis project Ga0315277, IMG submission 203695) | Sediment microbial communities from Yellowstone Lake, YNP, Wyoming, USA - YL17G05_15 | ecosystem: Environmental > Aquatic > Freshwater > Lake > Sediment | place: USA: Wyoming | collected... | reverse complement strand
CTTGCGGGCACAAAGGTGTTCTTCGACGATGTCCCGGCCCCGATCATCTACACCTCCGCGGGCCAGGTCAGCGCGATCGTGCCTTATGCGGTGGCGGACAAGAGCGCCACGCGCGTGGTGGTGGAATACCACGGCACGAAGTCGAACGCGATCCAGTTGCCGATCGCCGCCTCGGCGCCGGCGATCTTCACCATCAACGCTTCCGGCGCGGGGCAGGGCGCAATCCTGAACCAGAACAACAGCGTGAACTCGACCGCCAGTCCGGCGGGGCGGAACACCGTGGTCCAGATCTTCGCCACCGGCGAGGGTGACACCGACCCGGCGGGCGTCGATGGAAGACTGACGCCGGCGAATGTGACGGTGCGGCCGAAACTGCCGGTCACGGTGCGCATCGGCAACGTCGACGCGCCGGTGGCTTACGCCGGCTCGGCTCCCGGGATGGTGGCTGGCCTGATCCAGATCAACGCCCGCATTGCCAACACCACCCCATTGGGCGACGCCGTGCCGGTGGTGATCTCGGTGGGCGGCGTGGCAAGCCAGCCCGGCGTGACGATGGTGATTCGCTAACCTGCCGCCGGCTGCCGGCGGGCGTGTCACGGCGCGGCATCGATCCCTCCGTGGGATGCGGCGCGAGGTGGGATATGTCTCCCGACTTGTCCAGCCCCCAGTGGCACGGCCTTCAGGCCGTGTGACAAGACAGGAGTTATGTCCCACGGTGCGGCAATCGGGCGATCATGCCGGTCTATTCGCGATTTTCGCCGCAAACTGCCGATAAGATCGAGAGAAGCCGGGATTAAGATAGAGAGGAGGACTTGTTGTCTAAACGGGTCAGCCTGTTCACGCCGCGGATCGGACGATGGACAGCCGCCTCAGCGATTGCTCTCCTCGGCGCGGGCAGCGCTTTCCACCTCTTGCGTCCGGCGCGCGTGCCGCGCAGCGTCGTGATCGGATTCGCCGACAACCCTCCGTATCAATCCGTCGCCGCCGACGGTTCCGTCTCTGGGCTCGCCGTGGAAGTGGTCCGGGAAGCCGCCAAACGGAAGGGCATTGCTCTCACGTGGATTCTCCTGCCCGAGGGGCCGGACTCCGCGCTGTCGAGCGGGAGGGCGGATCTGTGGCCGCTTGTCGCCGATTTGCCGGAGCGGAAGAAGCACATGCACATCAGTGCGCCGTGGCTTCAGAATGAGTACTGTCTGCTTACCTCCCAAGCGCTGACTCTGCTCCTCCCGAAAGACTTGGCCGGGCGCAAGGTTGCCCGCCTCGCACTTCCGATCCATGTCCTGTTGGCCAGCCGGAAACTGCCCGGTGCTGTTTTCGTGTCGAAGTGGCGCCGTGAAGAGGTTGTTCGCGCCGTCTGCTCGGGCGAGGTGGATGCCGGTTTCATGGAAGCCCGTATGGGACAGACAGCGGCGCTCTACCGCCCTCCGGGCTGCGAATCGACGCCTCTCCGGGTCCACCACATACAAGACTCCGCCATCCGGTTGAGCGTGGGTTCCACGTTCGCGGCCGCCGGGGCCGCCGACGCCATCCGGGAGGAAATAGGCAACCTGGCCCGGGACGGAACGCTCTCCAATATCTTCGCCAACTGGGCGTTTCTCACGCTGAGTGAAACCAAGGCGATCTACGACCTGGTGGACGCACAACGGCGCGCCCGCTGGATGTATGCCGGCATCGCCGCCCTCATGCTAGCCCTGCTGGTGTCGCTCTGGCTGGCCTGGCGCGTGCGGTTGGCACAGCGGATCGCCAGCCGTGCGAATGCGGCCAAGTCGGTGTTCCTCGCCAACATGAGCCACGAGATCAGGACTCCCATGAGCGGGGTCGTCGGCATGTCGGAACTCCTGCTCGAAACGCGGCTGGACCCCGATCAGCAGGAGATGGCGAACACCGTGCGGGAGAGCGGCAAACTGCTGCTGGGGATCATCGACGATATTCTCGACCTTTCCAAAGTGGAAGCCGGCAAGCTGAACATCGAACTCGCGGACCTTGACCTCCCGCGGCTTCTCGAGGGGACGATTCGGATACTCGAGTGCCGGGCCCGGTCCAAGGGCCTCGACTTGCGGCTCGCTATTGCCCCGGACACCCCTCGGAGTCTGCGCGGCGACGCTATGCGCATCCGCCAGATCCTCCTCAACCTGGTTGGCAATGCCATCAAGTTTACGGAGCGGGGAGAGGTCGCTGTCTCGGTAAGGACACAAGCCGAAACCGAAGCCCTGGCTGAAGTGCGGATTGACATCTCCGACACGGGAATCGGCATCGCGCCAGATAGCCTTGCGCACGTGTTTCAGCCGTTTGCGCAGGCGGACAGCTCGATATCGCGCAAGTACGGAGGTACTGGTCTGGGGCTCGCCATCTCGAAACGGCTGGCGGAACTGATGGGCGGCAGGGTTGGAGTCGAGAGCGAACTCGGCCGGGGCTCCACTTTCTGGTTTACCCTTCGGCTTGAGAAGAGCTCGGCGGTTTTGCCGGACCCGGCTCGCCGGCCTGGGGTGCAGCCGGCCCAACGTCCGCTCCATGTGCTGGTGGCCGAAGACAACCTGGTCAATCAGAAGGTCGCCACGCGCTTTCTGGCCAGACTCGGGCACTCCGCAGACGTCGTCTCGAACGGGCGGGAAGCTGTAGAGGCGCTGGAACACACCGGATACGACGTCGTGCTCATGGACTGCCAGATGCCGGAGATTGACGGCTACGAGGCCACCCGGGAGATCCGCCGCCGCGAAGTCGACCGGCCACATGTTCCCATCATTGCCATGACCGCCAACGCCATAGACGGGGACCGGCAGACATGCATCGCCGCGGGGATGGACGATTACATCGCCAAGCCGGTGGAACTTGCGGTTCTCGCATTGGTTCTCGAGCGATGGTCTTCGGAATCCAATGATCGGCGGCCTTAACCGGCGCTTCGCAGGACCTCGCGCAACCGCCGCGCGACCTGCTTCTCGTCGCCCGGCTGCAGCATCCATACCGTCATTCCGATGTATTCGCGCGAGCCGGGCACGCACTCGATCGACGGCGCGCCTTCGCGCAATTTCTTGACCGCCTCGGCGACGCCGATCTTCACCACACCCTTGTCCAGATGGATGCGCAGGGTCGGCGTGTGATTGGCGATCTCGGGCACCACCTGCTCGACCGTCACGCCCTTCACCGAGCGGGCCGCGTCGGAAATCACCTTGGCGCGCCGCTCCCACTCGCGCCACTCGGCCGCGTGGTCGCGCTTCACGTACGACTCGACGGCGACCATCATGGCCAGCATCTCTTCCTTGTTCACCTTGTGGCCGCGGCCGATCGAGTCGCTGTTGGGCGAGGAGTTCAGCCGCGCCGCCTCGATCAGGTCCCGGCGGCCAAGCAGCAGGCCGGCGCTCTGCGGCCCGCGCAGGCCCTTGCCGCCGGAGAAGGTCACCAGGTCGAAGCCCAGCTTGGTGTACTTCGACAGGTTCTCGACCGGCGGCACGTCGGCGGCGGCATCGTTGAAGGTCGGAATGCCGTGCTTCTTGCCGAGTTCGGCGAACTCGGCGACCCTGATCTTCCCGCGCGGGTCGGCGTCGTTGAAGAACAGCATCATGACCGTGTTCGAGTTGATCGAGCGCTCCAGGTCCTCGCGCGTCACCACCTCGACGAACTTGACGCCGCAGTTGCGGACGGCGTGATCGTAGCCGTAGCGGTGCGATTTCTGGACGATGACCTCGGTCTTCATGCCGGCGGTGTCCGGCAGGCGGCGGATGAAGCCGGAGTTCTTCCCGGTCATGCATGCGGCGGTTCCGAGCGTCAGGGCGCTGGCCGCGCCCGCGGTCACCATCGCGGCCTCGCAGCCGATCAACTGCGCGATGCGCTTGCCTACCGCCTCCTGCAAGTCGTTCAGGTTCACGTAGAATTTCGCGGAGTACTCGATGGCGGCCACCGCCTCGGGCGGCATCAGCGAAGCCGTCAACATGGTGTACGTGCCGGCCGCGTTCAGGAACGGCCGGACGCCAAGCTCCTTGAAGAAATCGCGGCGGCGAGCGGCCGCGTGCGCCGGAACCAGGCCGCCAACCACGGGCAGGCCGGCAATGGTCTGAAGAAAGGATCTGCGGTTCGCCATCGGGAACGCCTCCTGGAGGTTGAGGATAGCAGACTTGTGTCAAAGACGCTGCGCTCAACCTGGGAGTGACCGCCCGCTTGTCATCAACGCTCTTCGCCCATGAGATCGTCTGGCCGCGAAATACCCGGCACTTTTCGACCGGATCAGGCCTACAATGGGACTGAAGAGCGAGGTCGCACTGCCATAATGAGCGGACTCAACTCTCGTCACCGCGGAATTCCCAGCCTCTCCGAAGGACCCGCTGCCCGACAGGGCTTCGAGGGGGGCGAGGGGCTTCTCAGAAGACACGCAATTCGACGGAAAAGGAGCTAGCAAACGAAATCATGCCCGCAAACGGACTTCCAACAATTCGGCAGAACTCACAGGGACCACATGTCGCTTACTGCCAGAACCTACTCAACGCCCGACTTTTCGTTCAGCCGTGCCTATGGGTCGACGGGATATTCGGGCCGAAAACAGACTCAAGAGTCCGCCAATACCAATCCCTGAAAGGCCTCAAGTCGGATGGCGTCGTTGGGCCGCTCACTTGGGCTTCGCTGGAAGCTGGACCGCCTCCGATCAAGAAAAGGCCGGCGGCGGGGATTATCGTTCCCGCAACTGCTGGCATGTAACCGGCCCCACTGTTCGACTGAGCATCGAAGTCAAGCGCATCATCACCGGGACGCTGCTACGCCTTGCGCGGCGTCTCGGCCAGGCCGCGCCACTGGCGTGACAGGGATGTCCGCCCGGTTGGAGTAAACTGGTCAAGGAGGGCGTCAACGTGCCGTTCGAGCGGATTGCCATCGATCCGAAAATCTGTCACGGTCAAGCGTGTGTCAAAGGCACGCGGATTCCCGTCCACCAGATCGTCCATATGCTCGCGAACGGAGATGCCGTGGACGATCTCCTGGCCGAATACCCTTCGCTTTCCCGCGAGGACATCTTGGCTTGCCTCGATTACGCGGCCGACTTGGCCGAGGAGCAAGTCACGCCGTTCCAAGCCACCAATCTCTGACGAATGAAGATTCTGGTGGACGAGAACATCCCGCGCGTGACGGTTGAGCGTCTCCGCGAATGCGGCCATGACGTCAGGGACATCCGCGGGACGGAGAAGCAAGGACTTTCCGATGCCGATCTGTGGGACGTGGCGATTAGGGAAAGACGCGCACTCATCACCACGGACAAGGGCTTCACGGAGAACCGCCGGACTTCGCACTTCGGAATTCTCATCGTTCGCCTGCGCCAACCCAATCGCATGAAGATCCACCGGGCGGTAATGCACGCCATCGGGCGGACTAAGGAGTCGGACTGGCCGGGATTGCTGGTCGTGATGCGCGACACCACAATGAGCACGTCACGGTACGGCGGCCCACTGGAGGAGTGAAAAGACACAGGGAACTTCCCGCTCAGGCCCAGTGGCAACTTGCTCCATCCCAGCCTACGCCTTCCGCAGCGTTTCGGCGACGCCGCGCCATTTGCGCTGGAGGAGTTCGGCCAGGTTCAGCAGGATCGCCAGTCCGAGCAGGCCCGGCCACAGGCGCAGCGTCGAGGGGATGACCCGTCCGGCGGCGTCGAAGACATCCGCGGGCCGGGGATTGAAACGGCCGCCGGTGAACTCGGCGACGCGGCGGAGCAGCAATTCGTCGTTGCCGTATTCGCGCAGTTCGTCCACCGCGCGGTACAAACCCACCTCGGGGAACACCCGCGATTCGGCCAGCGGCCGCACGCGGAACAGCCCCTGGCGATCACCCACCGCCACGCGCCCGCGGTAGGCGCCCTCGCCGACCTTGCGCACCTCGACCGGACGCTGGAAGCCGTCGGCGCCGAACACGAAGATGTCCGGGATGACGCCCGGCGCTTCGGCGTGCCGGCCCAGGCGGTAATCCACCACCAGTTCGCCGTTAGCGCTGTCGTATTCGACCGTCGCTTCGCCGGCCTGCGAATGCGGCAGCAGGTCCCGCGCGACGTTGGCCCAGAACCGGTCGAAGCCCTTCCACGACACCCAGCGCTCGGCCCAGCGGCTCTTGGCGTCGGAGGCGAAGACGATCGAGCGGCCCAGGCCATACTGCCAGCGGGCCAGCAGCGGCTCCTTCTCGTCGATCTTGAGGATGGTCTCCGCGGTGGGCTTGGCGACGAACCGCACATAGCCCTTGAGCGGCGGCGCCGACTCCATCTCGACGCCCTCCAGGATCTCGACTTTCCTGAGCACGGCCGGGGCCACGGTCTTCTCGACAGTGGTCGAACCGGTGTGCTCGAGAACGTCGCGCAGCAGGATCTGCTGGAGTCCGGAAGGGTCGGTGAGGAAATACGCCTTGCCCCGGGAGAACGTGGCGACTTTCTCGAGGTAGGCGCGATTCACGTCCTGTCCCAAGCCGACCGTCGAGATGGTGACGCGCTGAAGCGCGGCTTCCTTGGACACGCTGATCGAGTCGCCTTCCTCGGAGATGCCGTCGGTCAACAGGACAATGTGCTTGAAGGTCGCCTTCACCGGAAGGATTTTGCGAAAGGCTTCCGACAGCGCCGGGGCGATCTGGGTGCCGCCGTCGGGCATGATGCCCGACACCAGGCGCTTGAGCAAGGCCCGGTCCTCGGTGCGGCGGATGGGCACCGCCCACTGAAACGAGTTGTCGAAGATCAGCACGCCCAGCATGTCCACCGGTCGGAGATTCTCGATGACGCCGATGGCCGCCAGCCGCGCCAATTCCATCTTCCGGCCTTCCATGGACGACGATTTATCCATGATCATGACTACGCAGGTGCCCTCGGGCGACCGCGGCGGCGCCAGTTTCGCCGGTAGGGCGCGCTCGAGCGGGTCTTCCTCGGTTCGGTTCTTCTCGAGGTAGATGTTGCGCTCGCCGCCGATGACCAGCAACCCGCCGCCCTGTTTTACGTAGTCCTCGATCTGGGTCTTGCGCGCCGCCAGGAGCGATTCCAGGTCCCAGTTGTTGAACACCACAAGCTGGTAGTCGTCGAGCTTCGGCGTCAGGGCGTCCTGCGTGGTTTGGACTTCGAATTGCGCCGCTCGCAACGTATCGAGCAGGTGCTTCTCCGAGCCCGGAGGGTCTTGCGAAACGTAGAGCAGCCTGGGGCGCCGCAAAGTAATGGCCTGAGCGAAGCGAGTGTCGCCGAGGCCCTCGGCGCGGATGGCGCCGGTCAGTTCGATGGCGCCCGGCTCGCTGATGCTGGTGTGGACCCTCAACTGGTTCGAGCCGGCTTCGATGGCCACCGGGCTCGAGCCCAGCCGCTTGCCTTCGGCGGCGATTTCGATCAGCCCGCTCACGCGGCGCGGCGACTCGACCACCAGATCGATGGCGAACTTCTCGCCCGTGAAGGCGACCGCCGGCATGCTGACCGTCTCGACGGCCAATCCCGGCTTAGGCCGCCCGGCCAGCGAGAAGATATCGACCGGAACGCCCAACTGCTGGGCCAGCCAGGCGCCGCGGGCGATGCTCCCACGGTTCTCCTTGCCGTCCGAGATCAGCGCCACGCGCGGAACCAGGCCGGCGGGCAGAGTCGAAACGGCCTCGCGGAGAGCGGTTTCCAGATCGGTGGCTCGTCCCGGTTCACCGGAGGTGTGACGCAGCGCCCAGGAAGAAGCGCGTTCGCTCGCTTCCGCCTGCCGCGCCGAGCGGGCGAACGGAATCACGCGCGCCCAGTGCCTGCCGCGCGCGTTTTCGATCGAGGACGCCATTTGGGAAGCGCGCGCCAGGTCCGCCTCGGACACGCTGGAAGAGGTGTCCACCAGGATCGCGACGGCCATCTTGGTCTCGAACACGCGCAGGCGCGGTTCGGCGAGCGCCAGAATCACGCATGCCAGCGCCAGCGCCTTCAGCGCGAGCGCGGTCCTGCGCGTGGTGCGACGCCACTCCCAGGCGGCCCACGCCGCCGGGAGAAGAACGAAAAGCAGGGCCCACGCGCGGTCGAAACTCATCCGGCCTTCCTCCGTGGCGCGAGGCCGCGTCCGAACAGCATCCACTCGGCGAGCAATCCGGCCGCGCCCGCCAGTGCCAGCGCCTGCCAGAGGTCGCGCGACGCCGGCCCGGTTCCGGCCGGGCGCGGCACGCCCCGGAGCGTCTGGGACGGCGGCTCCCACCGGGTTTCCGCCACTTCGGGCAGGGTGAGGGAGTAGACCGTCTCGCGGTCCCCAGCCAGGACGCGCACAGTGCCCGGGCTGGCCGTGAAAAAGCGCAACGAGTTGTCCTGCACGGTGAATGGCAGCGGGCGGTTGTCCGCGGCCAGAACCTGGATTGCGGCCGGATCGGTTCCGGCTTCCATCGGGGTGGTCACCGTGCCGACGCTGCCGCCATTCATCTCCCAGCGGCGGAAGACCTCCGGCGCCATCCATCGCAGAACGTTGGCGAACACCAGCGGGGTGGCCAGCTCGAAGCGCATCGCGGTGCGGCCGGGATGGAACCCGAAAGCGACGGATTTGTGCTTGCCCGGCCGCGCCAGGATCACGGGCCCGGCCGCGCAGTCGGCGATCGGCAGATCCCCGGGCGCCGCGGCGAACACCTCGGTGCTGTCCAACCGCAGGTCGCGCGTGCGCAAGCCCGCGCCGAGAACGTTCTCCGGGTGCCAGCGTTCCAGTTGGGTTCCCTTCACCGTCGCGCGCACGACGAACGGGGAAGCGCCGGCGGGCGGCTCAATCCAGATGGTATCCGCATCCGGGAGCGCGGCCGGCCGGAACCCGTCCAGGACCACGATGCGCGCCTCATTTTTCGGATTGTAAGCGCTGGGGCTGGTGAAGACGGCCGCGACGTTGGGGTTGGCGCTCAGCACGGGCCGCAGCAGGTTGGGCTGGTCCGAGTAGACCTGCACCCGGACCGCGGGTTGCGCGGGCACTTCCAGCAGCGCGCGGTTGTCCTCGGCCAGGCCGTCCTGTATCAACAGCCGCGCCTCGAGCCACCCGCCGGCGCGGGTCCGGTATCGGAACGTGGCGCCGGCTTCCTCTCCCGGCGCAAGAGAGAGGCGGTCGGAGCCGACGGGAGCGTTGCCGAAGGCAAGCGCCAGCGGCACGTCGCGGCGCGCGCGTCCGTAATTGCGCACCGCGACGAAGATCTCCCAAACCGCCGGATCGGCGTGGGAACGGCGCAAGCTGATCCTGCGAAGCCCGCAGTTGTCCGCCGGTTCGCCGATCGGGAGCACGCGAAGCCGCGCGGCGGAGACCGGGGCCGCGGCGTCCTGCTTGGGGATGCGGCCGGCGCCCGCGTACACGATTTCGCCGGGCGAGTGGCCCTCCAGGCGCTGCGCCTGGCGGCCGAAGCGGATGGCCTCGTCCAGGCTGAGGGCGGCGGAGCCGGGACGGGTCTGGCGCACGGCTTCCTCGAGCGCCGCGCGGTTGGACTCGAAGCGGGTGACCGGGAGAGCGATGGCGTCGGCGCGCACGATCATCGCGCGGTCCGAGGCGGGCATGGCGCGGAGATAGGCCAGCGCCGCGCCCTTGGCCTCGTCCATCAGCGTTCCCGCGCGCCCGCGCGCGGCCATCCAAGCCGAGGTGTCGAGCAGGATCACGTGGTCGCGCGTGGCGCCCTCGGGCGACCCCCAACGCAACTGCGCCACCGCCGCCAGCAGCAGGAGAATGCCGAGGATTTGCAGGATCAGCGACCAGGGTTGCTGGATCCGGCGGCGATGCTTCATCTCGGAGATCTTTTCGGCGACGTTCCAGAAGCGCAGCGTGCCCACCGTCTGGCGGCGCCGCGTACGATCGAGCAGGTACAGGGCGACTACCAGCGCGGAGGCGGCCGAAGCCAGGGCGACGAATTCGGCCAGCGACAGATTCAGCAGGAACATCACTCAATCCCCCGCGAGCGAGCCAGCGGCCCGAAAACCGCGTCTTCGATCGCCATGGACGTGGAGAGGCCGACGTAGCGGCCGCCTTTCCGGACGACAGCCTCTTGCAACGACCGCGCCCAGTCGTCGAAAGCCTCCGTGTAAGCAGTCCGCGCGTCCGGGCCAAACGCGATTTCGAGCTTCGCACCGGTTTCGGCGTCGATCAGCTCGAGGTCGCCGTCCCAGGGCGGAGTGCGGTCTTCCTCGGCCCACAGATGAATGAGCAGCAGCTCGTGTCCGTAGTCGGCCAGATACTGGATTGGGCGGGCGCAGTCCTCCTCATCCAGGAAGTCGGACAGGATGATCAGCAGCCCGCGTTGCGAATTCGCCGAAACGAACTGGCGCACGACCTGCAAATAGCTGGTGCGCCCGCCGGGCGTCAGCGCCGTCAGGTAGTCCACGGTGGGGGCCAGCCGGTGCCGGCCGCCGCAGCACAGAAAGGGATCGCCCAGCCGGTCCGTGAACGGAAACACCGTTATCGTGTCGAGCCGCACCAGGCCGATGTAGCACAGCGCCGCCGCCAGCCGCCGGGCGTAATCGAACTTCGCCACGCCGCCGGTAGCCATCGACTGGCTGACGTCGAGCATCAGGCGCACCGGCACGCGCGGCTCCACCTGAAACATCTTGAGGAAGAGTTTCTCGAGCCGCAGGTAGGCGCGCCAGTTCACCGCGCGGAGGTCGTCGCCGTGATGGAAGTGGCGATGATCCAGGAATTCCTGGCCGGGTCCGGGGAATCGGGACCGGTTGTGGCCGCCCACCAGGCCGGGAAACGACTTCCGCCAGTGTATCGTCAGCCGCTCGAGCTTTTCGAGGAAACTCTTGTCGATAATAGGCTCGGTGGCCACGGAGTCCGTCTACCGTCCAGCCGCTACCGGCGCCCTGACCGTCAGGATGATCTCTTTGAGCAGCGTGTCGGGAGTCTGGCCGTCGGCATGAGCGTCGAAGTTGAGGATGATGCGGTGCCGCAGAACCGCCGGCGCGAGCGCCTGGACATCATCCGTGCTCAAGTGCCCTCTCCCGTCCAAAAGCGCCCGCACCCGGCCGCATTCGACCAACGCCTGCGCGCCGCGCGGCGAACTGCCGTAGCGGATATATTTTCCCGCCAGGGGGTGCGAGTGCGCCGTGCCCGGCTGGGTCGCCATGACCACGTCGATCGCGAAGTCCTGCACGTGCGGGGCAACCAGGACCTCGCGGCAGACCGCCCGCAATTCAAGGATCTCCCGCCGGTCGAGCACCGGGTCGACCTGGATCTCTTCTTTCTGGATGGTCCGGTCAACAATCCGGTTCAGCTCGCTCCGCGACGGGTAGTCTACCAGAATCTTCATCAGGAACCGGTCGAGTTGCGCCTCGGGAAGCGGATAGGTGCCCTCCATCTCGATCGGGTTCTGGGTCGCCATCACCAGAAACGGCAATTCCAGCTCGTGAGTGGTGGTGCCGGAAGTGACCGTGCGCTCCTGCATCGCCTCCAGCAGCGCGGACTGCGTCTTGGGCGTGGCGCGGTTGATCTCGTCCGCCAGAACCAGGTTGGCGAATATCGGACCGGGCTGGAACCGCAGCGACTTCGATCCGCGGTCGTCCGTCTCGATAATCATGCTGCCGACGATGTCGGCCGGCATCAGGTCCGGTGTGAACTGGATGCGCGAGTACTTCAAATGCAGCACGCGCGCCAGGGTCCGCAGCAAGGTGGTCTTGCCCAGGCCCGGAACACCTTCCAGCAGCACGTGACCGCCGGCCAGCAGGCAGATAAGGACTCCATCCACCGCATCCTGCTGGCCGACAATGATCTTGGCGATCTCCTGCCGGACCCGATCGAGCCTGGACACGGAGAGATCGAGCGCTTCCTCGGGTCTCACTCTTCTATTCTAAGACAAAAAACAAAAAGGGCCTGCGCGCCACGGCGGGCGCTAACAGGCCACGAATCCGACAATCCGGTTCTAAGGTGCGTCGACAGGAACTGCCTGACGCTCGCCCATCACGTTTGCGAAATGGGCGACGATGTCCGACATCTCCGCGAGTGCCTGGCGCGCCTGCGATGCGGCGATGAGGCGCGTCAGCATGTACCACATCTTCATGATCCTGTAGTCCGCCACCAGGATCCGCTCTTCCAGCGCGAGTCCGCCCAACGGGGACTCGGCCGCCTGACGGATCAAGCAGTTCAGCAGACGGAAGTCGCGCTCCAGCGAAGCCTCCAACCTGGACAGGTTCGCCGTCGCGGCCGCGCCGAGCAGTTCATTGCGAACCTCGGGGAAACCAAGCTGATTCACCTGGGCCACCTGTCCGGAGTAATCCTTGGCGGGTTTCGCGCTCAGGATCAGCAGACACGTGTAGCGGAACCAGTACAGAAACAAGATCAGCGAGACGGTGAGAACGAGGATGCTTCCAATCATCCTGACCTTTCCTCTCCTTGAGTCCCTCGACTACAAAGTACTGAAAATACCATGAGCTACAGGACTCACATCGCTCACTGTGAGAATAGCACCATCCACCCGGGTCGGCAAGGCTTTTCCGTGGTAGTAAGATCATTATGTGGAAGGGATACGAATGGTTACGGACCTGATTTATCCGTAACTTGCCGCGATTGCCCAGATTCAAACACCATGTGCTGGGGCGTCAGTCCTCGTCCGCGGCAGTAGTCCATGTACAATGTTGCGTAGCTCGCCAGAATGAAGTGCCGCTCGGCGAACCCGAGTTCACTGGCCAGACGGTCAATCCAGTCCGGGGCACCCTCTAGTTCGAGGAACACGCCGATCGGGGTCTCGTCCAGCGTGACGACGCCTTCCTCGTTGCCCCGCCGGTACTCGGTGCGGTACTTGTCGTACCGGAAGACCGGCTCGAACCCAAGCCGTCTCAGGATTGCCTCAAACGTCTCGGGCCGGGCAAGCGGCGCTTCGAGCTCCTCGCGGGATTTGTGCCGGCCCGGTTCCGGCGCGCCCTTATAAGTAAGGATGGTGCGGGCGCCGGCGCGGCGAATGCGGATCAGGCACCTGCGAGCGCGCAGATCGCGGGCGGCGTTGTCGAACAAGACATTGGTTTCCAACACCCTCCGCTTCACCACACGAAATCCGGCCTGCCTGAGCAGCCGGCGAGCGGCGGCGGCGTCCGGAACGCGGAGTTTGATCTCGATCTCGTGATTGGCGTCGGCGGCCATCCTGCCTCCCTCCACTCTGTTTGGGACCCCGCGTTCTACTGCGCCGGGTTGCCGTCGGCGTCGACGATGCGCACCTCGCCGTAATTCAGTTCGCGGATGCCGGCTTCGATCCTGGCGCGGTCGCCCACGATGACCCAGACGAGCTGGCCGGGCCGGATCAGCTTTTCGGCCGCGGCGGTGATGTCGCGCTGGGTGAGCGCGCGGACTTTGGCGGAATAGGTGTTGTACCAGTCGTCCGGAAGCCGGTAGTTCACCAGGTCGACGATCGAGGCGAGCACGCTGGCGTTGGTTTCGCGCGAGCCCGGGATGCGCAGGGTCAGGCGCTCGCGGGCCATGTCCAGCTCCTCGGACGTCGCCGGGCGTGAGCCGGCGATCTCGCTGAACTCCTTCTTGAGCTCGATCATGGTCTCTTTGGTCTTGTCGCTCTGCACCGGCGCGCTGGCGTAGTACAAGCGCTGGGTCCGGGCGGGCGAGAACGCGGTTCGCGCCCCGTAGCTCCAGTGTTTGTCCTCGCGGATGTTCATGTTCACGCGCGAAACGAACGCTCCGCCGAGGATCGTGTTCAGCGTCTCGAAGGCGATCTCGTCGGCGGTGTTGCGCGGCGGAGCGACGTGGCCCGCCAGCACCACAGATTGTTGCGCGCCCGGCTTGTCCATAAGATAGACGACCGTCCCCGCCTGATGCGCCACCGTAGGGACGTTCTTCTTCGGAACCTCGCCGCGCTTCCACCCGGCCAGCAGTTTCTCGAGCTTGGGCGCGATCTCGGCCAGGGTCGTGTCGCCGGCCACGACCAGCGTCGCGTTGTTCGGTCTGAACCAGGACTGGTGGAATCTCACCAGGTCTGCGCGAGTCAGCTTGCCGAGGGACGCTTCGGTTCCGAACGACGGCGTGCCGTAGGGATGCCGGGCGCCGAAAACCGCGCTGACGATCAGTTGGTTGGCGACGATGGCGGGCTGCGCCTTTCCACGAAGGATTCCGGCCAGGGTCTGCTTCTGCGCGCGGCGGAATTCCTGCTCGTCGAACGCCGGGTTCAGAAGGACGTCGGCCCACAGGTCGAGCGAGGCGTCCAGCTTGGCCTTGAGCGCCGAGAGGCTCACCACCGACAAATCGCGCGTCGTGCCGGCGCCCACTTGCGCGCCCAGCATGTCGCTTTCGTCGCTGATTTGAAACGCATTGCGGCGCCCGGTGCCGGCGGTGAGCATCTGCATGGTCATCTCCGCCGTGCCGGGCAGGGCGAACTGGTCGGCGGCGCTGCCCGCGTCCAACAGCAATTCCAGGTTCACGATCGGAACCTGGCGCCGCTCGGCCAGGATCAGCTTCAAACCGTTGGCGAGCGTGGCCCGCTCGAGTTTGGGCAGCACCGCCTCGGGCGGCGTTCCGGCGGCGGGGACCTTCGAGCGATCGACGTCCTTCACCGACGCCTTCCA
>Ga0315277_10007176_pt1 | contig 14458 bp, 10 predicted proteins | sample YL17G05_15_MG_FD_203695 | JGI IMG/M metagenome (GOLD analysis project Ga0315277, IMG submission 203695) | Sediment microbial communities from Yellowstone Lake, YNP, Wyoming, USA - YL17G05_15 | ecosystem: Environmental > Aquatic > Freshwater > Lake > Sediment | place: USA: Wyoming | collected... | reverse complement strand
GGCCGAAGTTGAGGTAGAACGGGTACTGGATGGTCGGAACTCCCGCTCCATCGTAGACCTGCTTGACCTGCAGCTCCATCGCCGTGATCATCGGGAACACTGCCGTGACGTTGGCCAGCATTGCCGGCCGCATCGCGTCCAGCGTGTCCTTCACTCGCGTAGTGTCGAACTTCGCGTTCCACTTCGCGATTCTTCGAGTAGGGTCCATCATAGACCCTCCTTTCCCAATGCGGGTCATCCCCGCACGGTTCGGACCTTTTTGGACTTCAGGGCCGGCATTGGTTCCTTCAGGCCCTGGTCCCTAGACCCTGGCCCCTGGTCCCTACGCTCGTGCCCCTTCATATAGTTATGTATCCGCCGACCCCCCATTTGCTCAAGAAAATGAAAGCCGCCGGGATTACCGGCGGCGTATCTTACATCTCATAGCTACTTGTCCGGTTCCTCCTTTTCTTCGTCCCGGGCCGCTGCGCCTCCCAGCGAGTCCGGCCCATCGGGCAGGCTCGCCGTCGGCCGCGCAGCCCGGTCGTCATCGTCGCCTGAGTCGTCCGGCCGGGTTCCGACACGGCCAAAGCACGGGACCACTTCGGTCGGCCGGACCCCTCGACGCTCAAGCTGTTCCTTCAGTTCCCGACACGCGCGTCCGTAGCGGTACCGCGCCTGGGGCAACGTCAGACCCAGCCGCCGGGCGGTCACCGTGAACGTCCAGCGACCCGAGCCGTGTCCGGCGACGCTCAACCGTCCTTGCTCCGCCAGGGCCTTCAACTCCTGCCGAAGCACCCGATTGCGCCGCTGCCGTTCACGCTCTTCAGCCGGGTCAGACGGGGTCAGGATGTACTGCACGTCCAACTCCTCATCGAGGCTGACCGTGTCGGGCTCGCGCCGCTCAAACCTGACTCGCTTGGCAACATTGCGGGACTGCCAGTTCAGCCAGGTCTGGAACGACGCGCGTTTCTGTGCGCTGTATTCCCTGAGATGTTCGAGGGCGTATTCGTGGGTGCGGGTTGCGACTTCGTCGATGAAGTCGTTATCTTGACGCCCGTATCGCGAACCGATGAACGAGCGCAGCGGTCTATCGCAGGCCTTGTAGATGGCCGAGTAGGCCTCTACATCGCCGGCCAGCACCTTCCGGATGCCTTCTGCAACCTTCCCTCTGACTCCTTCCATGTCATTCAGAGCGCAGCGAAGAATCTTCTCATTCGAAGACCCTTCGTGTGACTCAGGGCGACACTCCGTGTCGTCTGACTTCTGACTTGGCCTGGCGGCCGCACACCGTGCACCGGGTTCCGTACTCCGTTGCCCGCCGCCCGATGCTTCTGACCTCTGACTTCTAGCTTCTGACTTCTGACTTCGGCCTAACATAGAAACCTCCCTTTCCGGTGCCGGGCACATTGGTTATCATCCTGCCCAGCCCCGCATTGACTACGTCACACGATACCCATTCCGGCCCCGAAATCAAGCCCGAGAACGCAGTTCCTGTATTCTTCTAAGTGATTACTAGAGTGTTAGATATATGCTGAACCTCAACCCTAACCTCAACCTGTCTGCGGTAGGGTATGTAAACACCCGTTTACCACGGGTTTAGACGATTCCGGCCCTTTCCCGCCCTCGGCCGCGCCTGACTCCTAGCTGCTCTCTGCCATATGATCTTGGGCGCGAACGCGCCTCACTCGCTGCCTTCGGCAGCATCGCGTCAGGGATCTCTTGTTGCGTCCCCCCGGAATAACCCCACGGAACGTGCCCGCTTGACTTCCGGCCTTACCTCTCTATCTTCACGGGCTCATGCTTGAGCCAACCAACCAACAGTCCGCTCTCCCGGTTCCGGTGCGGCGCATCGAACAGTCGATACTTCAACTTCGAGGGCACAGGGTGATGCTCGATGCCGACCTCGCGGCGCTCTACGGTATCGAAACCAAAGCTCTCGTCCGGGCCGTCAAGCGCAACGCGGACCGGTTTCCGGAAGACTTCATGTTCCAGCTCAATCCGCAAGAGTTCGACAACTTGAGGTGCCAAATTGGCACCTCAAGTTCCTGGGGCGGACGACGCCACGCGCCCTATGCCTTCACCGAGCAGGGCGTAGCCATGCTCTCAAGCGTGCTCCGCAGCAGGCGCGCAGTCCAGGTCAACGTCGAGATAATGCGCGCGTTCGTCCGGCTGCGGCGAATCCTCGCTGACAACGCCGGCCTCGCTCGCCGGCTGGACGAACTGGAGAAGAAGTACGACGTCCAGCTCAAAGTCGTCTTTGACGCCATCCGTGGGCTCATGCAGCCGCCCGAGCCGAAGAAGAAGCGCATCGGATTCGCCACCGACCCGGACGACAACATCATCGCCCACGACCGACCGGCCCGACAACACCGCAACCGCTGACCGCCAGCCGGCCCGCCGGCACCAGCAACCCGCTATCCGCCAGCCGCTAATCGCCAATCGTCACTGGGCATTCTCTGCTGTGCCCTCTCCGGCCGCTGTGACGAACTCCTGAGAGGCGGCCTGACTCCTTGACAACTGGCCGTTTCGCAGTTATAACCTCCGAGCTTATTGACCGGGCTTTCCGGGTAGCCCAGAAGGATGTCAGCTGGAATGAACAACTTCGGCGAGATAGCCAACTTCATCTGGAGCATCGCGGACCTGCTGCGCGGGCCATTCAGGCGCGGCAAGTACCAGGACGTGATTCTGCCCTTCACGGTTCTGCGCCGCGTTGACTGTGTGCTCGCGCCGACCAAGCAGCGGGTGCTGGAGCGCAATGCGCAACTGAAAGGCAAGCTGAAGGACGTCGGGCCGCAACTCCGCCGCGCTTCAGGGTTCTCGTTCTACAACACGTCGCGCTACGACTTCGAGACCCTGCTCGGCGATGCCGGCAACCTCGCCACCAACCTGATGGCCTACATCAACGGCTTCTCGGACAACATGCGCACGGCCTTGGAGCACTTCAAGTTCGAGGAGACAATCAAGACGTTGGAGAAGCACAATCTGCTCTACATGGTGATGGAGCGGTTCAAGAACGTTGACCTGCACCCGAGCACGGTGGACAACCACACGATGGGTTCTGTGTTCGAAGAGCTCATCCGCAAGTTCAACGAGGCGCTGGATGAGAACCCGGGCGAACACTTCACGCCCCGCGACGTGGTCAGCCTGATGGCCGGGCTGCTGCTCGCGCCGGACAAGAAGCGGCTGGCGCAGGAGCACTTCGCTCCGATGCTCTATGACCCCTGCCCCGGCACCGGCGGCATGCTCACCGTGGCCAAGTCGCGCATCCTCGCGGACAACCCGACCGCAGATGTTCATCTATTCGGCCAGGAGCTGAATGAAGAAACCTGGGCGGTCTGTGTCGCCGACCTCCTGATGATGAACCCGGACGGCCGCGACGCGGACAACATCCTTCAGGGCAGCACGCTTTCGGCTGACGGCCATTCGGGGAAGCGCTTCGACTACATGCTGGCCAATCCGCCTTACGGCTACGACTGGAAGAGAGACGAAGAGGCGGTGCGCGCCGAATACGACCGGGGCGAGCGCGGACGGTTCTACGCCGGTCTGCCGCGTATCTCGGACGGACAACTGCTCTTTCTCCAGCACATGCTTGGCCGGATGAAGAGTAAGGAGGACGGCGGCTCGCGCGTCTGCATCATTATGAACGGCTCGCCGCTCTTCACCGGCGACGCCGGCTCAGGCGAGAGCGAAATCCGGCGCTGGATTCTGGAGAACGACTGGCTGGAAGCTCTGGTCGCGCTCCCTGAGCAGATGTTCTACAACACCGGCATCGCCACTTATGTCTGGGTGCTCTCCAACCGCAAGCCGGAGAAGCGCCGGGGCAAGGTCCAGCTCATCAACGCGACCGACATCTGGGTGCCGATGCGCAAGAGCCTCGGCGACAAGCGCCGGATGATAACCACTGAACAGGCACAGCAGATAGTCGAGATGTACACCGGGTTCGCCGAGGACGACCGGTGCAAGCTGTTCCCGTCAGAAGCGTTCGGCTACCGCAAGGTGACAATCGAGCGGCCCCTGCGCCTTAACTTCCAGGCCAGCCCTGAGCGTATTAAGCGGGTGGAACAGGAGTCAGCGTTCGGCAAGCTGGCCGAGAGCAAGAAGAAAGACAAGGCGGCAAAAGCGGCAGAGGAAAAGGAAGGCCGCAAGCTCCAGCAGGCGATTCGCGCCATGCTTGAGACGATGCCTAGGAAGCTGTACAAAGACCGCCCGTCGTTCGAAGCCGCACTTGATTCCGCGCTCGCTTCTTTTTCCCCTCGCCCCAACGGGGAGAGGGAAAGGGTGAGGGGGCTGAGTCTGTCCGCGCCAGTGCGCAAGGCCGTACTCGACGCCCTGTCCGACCGCGACGAAGAGGTCGAAATCTGCCGCGACAAAGACGGCAACCCGGAGCCGGACTCCGAACTCCGCGACTACGAAAACGTCCCGCTTCCTCTTATTCCCTCGCCCTTGAAGGGAGAGGGTAAGGCTGAGGGTGAATCCGCGGTCGCCATCGCGGTGCGCGGGTACTTCGACCGTGAGGTGAAACCGCACGTCCCCGACGCCTGGGTCAACACGCAGGTCCGGGATGAGAAAGACGGCGAAGTCGGCAAGGTCGGGTACGAAGTCAACTTCAACCGCTACTTCTACAAGTACGTCCCGCCGCGTGCGCTGGAGGACATCGAGACCGACATCGAGAAGGTGGAGGATGAGATTGCGGAGATGTTGAGGAAGGCGACGAGATGACCCTGCGCCGGTTTGCCGCATCGGAGGATTCGTGCCAAGAACCAACAAGACGACCATCGAAGTGAAGGGGAGCTCCATTACCGTTCTCAGCCGTGGGTTTTTAACCCCGTCGAATTCGACGGGATTAGAAACAAGGCAGGGTTCAGTTTCGTGGATGTCGCCTTCGAGTTTGCCTCAGCGTAATACCCTCAAGTGAGCGTATTAGTGAGTGTAGTAGCGCCACCGCAGCACACGTTGCTCTCCGAGATTTCCGGAGGTGCCGGATGATGAGCGACCGCGATCAGGCTTGCGGCCTGTTGCGGCAGGCGTTGGGCATAGCCGATGCCGACTTCCGGCCCGGCCAATGGGAGGCAATCGACGCGCTGGTGAATCGGCGGGAGAAGCTCTTGGTCGTTCAACGAACGGGCTGGGGCAAGAGTTCGGTGTACTTCATCGCCACTCGGATTCTGCGCGACCGCGGGGCCGGGCCAACCTTGATCGTCTCGCCCCTGCTGGCGCTGATGCGGAACCAGATCGAGGCCGCGGATCGTCTTCGCATCAAGGCGCTGACCGTCAACTCGACCAACCGAAAGGAATGGCCGGCTCTGACGCAAGCCATCCTCAATGACGAGGCCGACGCTTTGCTCATCTCCCCGGAGCGTCTGGCCAACGATGAGTTTGTTCAGAATGTATTGCTGCCGGTGGCCGGCCGAATTGGCCTGCTGGTGGTGGACGAAGCCCACTGCATTTCCGACTGGGGGCATGATTTTCGCCCCGACTACCGCCGCCTGGTGAACGTGTTGAAGCACATGCCGGAGAACATGCCCGTGCTGGGCACGACGGCAACCGCGAACAACCGTGTGCTCGAAGATGTGCATGATCAGTTGGGCGGCATCCAGATCCAGCGCGGGCCCCTGATGCGGGAAAGCCTCGTCCTGCAAACCCTGCGTCTGCCCGACCAGTCAGCGCGTCTGGCATGGCTCGCCGCGCATCTCCCGGAACTGCCCGGCACCGGTATCGTCTACACGCTAACCCGGCGCGACGCCGACCAGGTCGCGGATTGGCTCGTACGGAACGGCATTGAGGCCAAGGCCTACTACAGTGATGTGGAGTCGCCGGAGTTTCCCGACTCCGACGCGTATCGCCGGCATCTTGAAGACCTGCTGCGAGACAATCGCATCAAGGCCCTGGTGGCAACAACGGCGCTCGGGATGGGCTACGACAAACCGGACCTGGGATTCGTCGTTCACTACCAGGCCCCGGGTTCGATAATCACCTACTACCAGCAGGTGGGCCGGGCCGGACGGGCGATTGACCGCGCTTTCGGGGTGCTGCTGTCAGGTCGAGAGGACGAGGAGATCCACGAGTTCTTCCGCGGCAGCGCCTTCCCCGGTGAAGGCCACGTGAATGCAATCCTGGAATTGTTGGCTGCCAGCGACGGGCTCACCGAACGGCAGATTGAGAGGTCAGTGAACCTGCGCAAGGGTCAGATCGAGAAGGTCCTAACGTTCCTGTCAGTTGACAGTCCGTCGCCGGTCATCAAGGATGCCGGCCTCTGGAAGCGAACTCCGGTTGACTACCGCATGGATGTCGAACACATCCAGCGATTGACCCGGCAACGGCTCGTGGAATGGCAAGAGGTGCAGGACTACATTGACAGCCGTGAGTGCCTGATGGTGTTTCTGGCTCGCGTGCTGGATGACGAGAACCCGCGTCCATGCGGCAAGTGCGCGCAGTGCCTCGGCCGTCCCGTGGTCGCCGAGGCCTACTCACATACCAGCGCGGTCGAAGCCGCCCGATTCCTCAAGCAGTCCGAGCTGCCACTTGAGTGCAGAAGACAGGTGGCCAAGGATGCGTTCCCGCAATATGGGTTCAGCGGCAATCTTCCCGAGAACCTGCGGGCGGAGACCGGCCGGGTTCTCTCCCGCTGGGGCGATGCCGGCTGGGGGCAGTTCGTCGCCGACGACAAACATGCCGGAAGTTTCCGAGAGGAACTGGTATGTGCCTTGGCCGAGATGATTCGAGATCGCTGGAAACCTGACCCGATGCCGACTTGGGTGACGTGCGTTCCTTCGCTCAGCCGTCCGCATCTGGTTCCGGACCTTGCCCAGCGTCTGGCGGTTCTTCTAGGGCTGCCGTTCGTGGCCGCAGTAACCAAGGTGCAGACCAACGAGCCGCAGAAACTCCAGCAGAATCGCTTCCGCCAGTGCGCCAATCTCGACGGGGTGTTCGGAATCACCAAAGATGTCCGGCCCGGCCCCGTCCTGTTGGTGGACGACATGGTGGATTCGACCTGGACCATGACAGTTGTGGCGGCCCTCTTGAGACAATCAGGTGCGGGTCCGGTCTTCCCGGCAGCGCTGGCGACCACGAGCGCCAGAGATTGAGATGAGCATCAACAGTCAGGCCCAAGCGGTGTTGCTGTTGACCACGCATTTCGGCAAGCCGACGAAAGATGAGCCGAAGCCGCTGTCACCGACGGAATGGGGACGGCTAGCCCGCTGGCTCAAAGACCACGAAATCCTTCCCGAGGTGCTCCTGCGGCAAGACCCTGCAGATGTCCTGGCCGGTTGGCTTGACCGCACGATAACACCGGGGCGCATCCGGCGTCTGCTGGATCGGGCGGGGGCGCTGGGCCTGGCTGCGGAGAAGTGGGCACGTGCCGGACTGTGGGTGTTGACCCGAGCCGACCCGGCCTATCCCGCACGTCTGAAGAAGCGGCTTGGGACCGACTCGCCGCCGGTGCTCTTCGGGTCCGGCAGACGGAATCTGCTGAATCTTGGCGGTATCGCCATTATCGGCTCGCGGCATGCGAGCGAACAAGACCTCGCATTCACTTCGCGCCTCGGGAGCGAAGTGGCGCGGCAAGGCCTGTCCGTCGTTTCGGGCGGGGCGCGAGGCATAGACGAGGCCGCGATGCTAGGCGCGCTGGAGCGCGAAGGAACTGCCGTGGGCGTTCTGTCGGACAGCTTGCTCCGCGCAGCGACATCTGCCAAGTACCGCAAGGCGCTGATGGTAAAGGACCTTGTGCTGGTGTCTCCTTTCAACCCGGATGCAGGATTCGACGTGGGCAATGCTATGGCCCGCAACAAGTACATCTATTGTCTGGCCGACGCGGCCATCGTGATTGCTGCCAGCAGGGAAAGAGGAGGTACGTGGACTGGCGCGGTCGAGGACCTGAAGAAAGCCTGGGTGCCGCTCTGGGTCAAGTCGCATCAGGACCCGGCTTCGGGAAACTCCGAACTGGTGAAGCGGGGCGCTAGATGGCTGCCGGATGGCGAGCTTCAGTTTTCTACACTTCTGGTTCGAGACTCGGCGGCACCGGTCGACCGGCCGGACAGTGGACTGCCCTTTGAGCTGGCTGTAGAGTCATCTGTATCGGACGGCTCAGCGGAATACCGACCGGAACCGGTGAGCAGCGACCTGCCCGCGGCCGCCAAGGAAATGCCGGATGATCGGTATGGCTATTGCCTGTTCCTGAATCGGCTGAAGCAACTTACAACTTATGCGCCTGTCACGCAGAAGCAACTGCTCGAGTCCGGCGACTTCAGCAGATCGCGACTGAGCGACTGGCTCAAGCGGGCGGTGCGCGACGGACACATCAGGATGCTGAGCAATCCTCGCCGCTATCAGTGGGAGGCGCAGTTGTTCGATGACACCAACCCGGTGGGCAGAGACCCCGGCGTGACGAAGCCATGACCGCAAACCTCAAGCCCTACCCGTCCTACAAAGACTCCGGCGTCGAATGGCTGGGGAGGATTCGGGGACGGTGGGCAGTGAAAGACGCAGCCGCATGAGCGCTGTCCCTCCAGTCGCCGTACCGCGGAGCTGGCAAACAGCACGCCTGAGATGGCTGCTCTCAGTGCTTGAGAGCGGCCGTCGCGAGGTGGATGACGCCGACTCCTTTGAAGGTGGAGTGCTCAGCGTGGGCGGTGAACACATCGGGTGGCAGGGGCAGTGGTTGCTGAATAATCCTCGTTATGTTTCTCGTGAATACTATGCTCGAATGTCGACGGGCATAATCCAGCAGAACGACGTCCTCTTGGTGAAGGATGGCGCGACAATTGGCAAGGTGGCCATCGCGGACAGACTGCCTGCCCCCGAGTCGGCCGTGAATGAGCACGTCTTCCTGCTTCGCTTCGCACCCGCACACTGCGCCAAGTTCTACTTCTACTACATCCAATCCACCTTGGCGCAAGACCAAATCCAGCTAGAGATACGCGGTTCCGCTCAGCCAGGGCTGTCCGCGGGATTTCGCAACACTGTCATTGCTCCTTTACCCCCTAGCTCTGAGCAGCGGGCCATTGCCGCGTTTCTGGACCGAGAGACGCAGAGGATTGATGCGCTGGTGGAGAAGAAGGAGCGGCTGGTCAAGCTGCTGCAGGAGCAACGCACCGCGCTCATCAGCCACGCTGTCACCAAGGGCCTCGACCCGAACGTCCGAACGAAGGAGAGTGGCATCGAATGGTTCGGTGAGATACCGGCGCACTGGGGCGTCCTGCCGCTCAAGCGCCTCGCGACGCGGATCGATGTTGGCATTGCGGAGGCGGCGACGCACGCGTACTCAGACGCCGGGATCCCGATGGTCCGTTCTACCAACGTGAAGCCCGGATTCATAGATGTCGCTGACATGCTGTGCATTGAACCATGGTTCGCCGAGAAGAACCGGTCGAAGTACCTGCGTACTGGCGACCTGGTCACAGTGCGAACCGGGAATCCAGGTACGACGGCTGTAGTACCGAGCGCGCTGGACAAGAGCCAGTGCTTCACCCTGCTGATGACCACTTTGAAGATGTGCCACTCACCCGAGTACTACTGCTATGTCCTGAATTCACAGGTCGCGATCGAGATGCTCGAGATCGAAGGCTGGGGCGCTGCACAGGTGAATATCAGCGTGCCGATACTGCAGAGTCTCTGTATACCGAAGCCTCCATCTGAGGAGCAGAGCGCCATCGTCGCCTACCTCAACCGTGAGACGCGGAGGATTGATGCGATGGTGGAGAAGGTGCGTCGGAGTGTCGAACTGCTGAAGGAATACCGCACGGCCCTCATCTCCGCCGCCGTGACCGGGAAGATCGACGTGAGAGGCGCGGCGTGATGGAGACGGCCGCCGCAGGCCGATACAACCATAATTGGTTGTATCTGTTGACTACAACCTGTTTGGGTTGTGCCTGCGGCTGACTAGGAGACACCAATGCCTGACATTTCCGAGCGCGATTTCGAGGCGACGATTGAGCAGGTCCTGATTCAGGGCTGGACGGGCGGAGGGCAGCCGGAAGCTGCCGACGCGAAGCAAAGCGAGATGATGTTCATGCCGGGCGGGTATCGGCGCGAGTCGCCGGAAAAGTACGACCGGCAGTTGTGCCTGCTGCCGGATGCGGTTGTGGACTTCATGCTGGCCACGCAGCCGGAGACGTGGGAGAAGCTGCGGTCGTATCATGGGGCTGAGGTGAAGCAGCGGTTCCTGCAGCGTCTCGCGTCGGAGATAGAGAGCCGGGGTACGCTGGACGTGCTGCGCCGGGGCGTGAAGGATTCGGGCTGCGCCTTCAAGCTGGCATACTTCCGGCCGGCAAGCGGGCTGAACCCGAAGGTGCAGAAGCTGTACGAGGGAAACATCTTCACGGTCGTGCGGCAGTTGCACTTCAGCGAGCGCGACATTGGCAAGAGTCTGGACATGGGCCTGTTCTTGAACGGCATCCCGCTGTTCACCGCTGAATTGAAGGACCTGCTGACCGGTCAGAACGTAAAGCACGCGGTCAGTCAGTACAGGCTCGACCGTGACCCGCGTGAGCCACTCTTCCGGTTCCGGCGCTGCCTGGCACACTTCGGCGTTGACTCAGACCTGGTGCTGATGACGACGCGGCTGCAGGGGCCGGGCACGAAGTTCCTGCCGTTCAACAAGGGCTATGCATTCGGCGCGGGCAACCCGCCCAAGGCAACCGGATACGCGACAAGTTACCTGTGGGAGCAGGTCTGGGCGCGGGATAGCGTCTTGAACCTGCTGCAGTACTTTGTCCACGAGGTGGAGGAAGAGGACGACGACGGCCGCAAGCACAAGAAGGTCATCTTCCCGCGCTTCCATCAGCTCGATTGCGTGCGCCGGTTGATTGCCGACGCGCGGGAGCACGGGCAGGGCCAGCGGTATCTAATCCAGCATAGTGCGGGCTCGGGCAAGTCGAACTCGATTGCGTGGCTGGCGCACCAGCTCGCGTCGCTGCACGACGACAAGGACAAGCGTGTGTTCGACTCGATTGTCATCATCAGCGACCGCAGGGTGATTGACCGGCAGTTGCAGGGCGTGGTCAAGTCGTTCGAGCAGACAGCGGGCCTGGTCGAGAACATCGACGAGACGTCGCGGCAGTTGAAGGCAGCGCTTGAGGCGGGCAAGGCGATAGTGGTGACGACCCTGCAGAAGTTCCCGGTCATCGCCGAGGAAATCAAGAACCTGCCCGGAGCGCGGTTCGCGGTCCTCATCGACGAGGCGCACTCGTCACAGACCGGCGAGAGCCGCAGATACCTGAACATGGTGTTCAAGGGCGGCAAGCTGGAGGATGCCGAGCTGGTCGAGGGCAAGGAGTGGGAGGACGACGAGGACGTGGTGCTGGAACAGATGAAGTCGCGCGGGTTCCAGCCCAATGTCAGCTACTTCGCCTTCACCGCCACGCCCAAGGCCAAGACGCTGGAGATGTTCGGGAAGAAGCGGACCGACGGGAGGTTCGAGCCGTTCAGCCTGTACCCGATGCGGCAGGCCATCGAGGAGAACTTCATCCTCGACGTGCTTGAGAACTACACGACCTATCACGAGTACTGGAACCTGTGGAAGACCATCGCCGATGACCCGCGCTATGACAAGAAGAAGGCGCAGGCGCTGCTCCGTTCGTTCGTGACCCTGCACCCGCACGCCATCGAGGAGAAGCTCGCCATCATCCTGGAGCACTTCGACAACCACGTGGCGGACCGCATCAACGGCACGGCCAAGGCGATGATTGTCACAAGGTCGCGTCTGCATGCGGTGCGGTTCTTCTTGGCACTGCGGAGGATGCTCGGCGAGAGGAAGGCACCATACAAGGCGCTCGTCGCATTCTCGGGCACGGTTCGAGATGCCGGCTATGACTACACTGAAGCTGGCCTGAACGGGTTCCCGGAACGGCAGACTGCGGGCACGTTCAAGAAGGATGAGTACCGGTTCATGGTCGTGGCCGAGAAGTTCCAGACCGGGTTCGACCAGCCGCTGCTGCATACGATGTACGTTGACCGGAAGCTCGGCGGAGTGCACGCGGTGCGGACCCTGTCTCGGCTGAATCGGGTGCATCCGGGCAAAGAAGAAACGATGGTGCTGGACTTCGCTAACACGACCGACGAGATACAGAAGGCATTCGAGCCGTACTATGAGAAGACGCTACTCTCGAAGGCGACTGACCCGAACCTGCTGTACGACAAGCAAACGAAGCTGGCCGGGTTTGGGCTGTATTCGGACGCTGAAGTGAAGGCGTTCGGACTCGCGTTCTTCGACCGTGGCGCTACGCAGGCGCAGGTGCACGCGCTCTTGGACCCGATTGTCGAACGATACAAGAAGCTGAAGGCTGAGACGCAACTGGACTTCCGGTCAGAGCTGATTGACTACGTGCGGCTGTACGCGTTCCTATCCCAGATAGTCGCGTTCGCCGACGCGGACCTCGAGCGGTTCTATCAGTTTGCCCGGCTGCTCCGGATGAAGCTGCCGATTCCCCGAATGGCGTTGCCCGTCGAGATACAGCAGGCTGTGGACATGGAGTCGCATCGGCTGGAGAAGACCTCTGAGGGCAAGGTGAAGCTGGCGGGCGGCGAGAAACAGATTGAACCGGCGGGAGCGAACGGCGGCGTGCTCGTGCCGGGCGAGGAGCTGGAGCAGCTGTCGCGCATCATCAAGGAACTCAACGACCGGTTCGGCACCGACTTCAAAGAAGAAGACAAGGTCTTTATCGCGCAGCTTGAGGAATCGCTTGCCAAGAGCCCCGCGCTTGAGGCGAGCGAGCGCGTGAACCCGCCGGAGAACGCGCGGCTGACGTTCGACCAGACCGCGACCGAGAAGATGCAGGACATGATTGACACTAACTTCAAGTTCTACAAACAGGTGAACGACAACCCCGAGTTCGCCCGCTACTTCCTTAACTGGCTGTTCGACCGCTACCGCAGGCGCCGGTCGGCCTGAACCGGACCACGCGCAGAGCGGCAGCGACGTCGGTCTAGTCCACCTCCCCACGACATTTGAGATTGTAGATTTCCGATTGCAGATTGGCAGAGGTAGGGTTCCAGGGGTCAAGGAATCAAGGGGTCGAGTGGACGCGGCAGGAGGGAAGCGATGAGCGCGGAGCGATGAGCTATGAATGAACAACGGGTTGCGGGGCGGCAATCGTGCAACCGGTTGTTGCACAACTGCTCGGGACATGCGGCTGGCCGCCGGGCCGGGTTGACGCGAGGGCGGTGCGGTGCTATTATCAGTCGGTGTCTATGAAGAGAGAGCGAGTTGCCCGTCTGACCGGCAAGCCCGGAAACTGGGTCGCGGTTGAGCTTGAGACTCGCAAGGTCGTCGCCGAAGCGACGACGCTGAAGGCCGTTGCCAGAATCGTGGCACGGAAGGGTTTGAAGCGTACGAGTTTCACCCGCGTGCCCAGTCCGGACTGCGCCCTCATCCTCTGAGCGGGCCGCCACCGCCGTGACGGTCCTTTCGTTTCCATTTCAGGAAGTCCGGGTCGCCCGCAGTCGCCTGTATCCGGCCGGAGCGAAGCTGGTGCCGTTCATCCTGCTTGCCCTGGTCGGTGCCGCGGCCCAGGTGCCGCTGATGCTCGTAGCCGACTCGGGTGCCGACTACACGATTGTCAGCAACGAAATCGCGCCTTTGCTGGGTCTGGACCTTAAGGCCGGCGAAAGGACCAGCTTCTGCGGAACGTCGGGTCAGCAGCAGGAGGCCTATGTCCACCGGCTGGACATCGTCATTCAGAATGCCGACAACTCAGTCCGGTATGCCGCAGACGTAGCGTTTGCCAGTCTGCCACGCTCGGTGGCGGGACTGCTCGGCCGGGTTGGGTTCTTCGACCGGTTCGTGGTAACTTTCAACCAGCCTGCGAACCAGATCATTCTCCGTTCCGTCGTGTGACCGCCAACGGCCGATAGCTCACAGCTTGCGGCTGACGGCCAACAGCTAACAGCTCACAGCTTACAGCTTACGGTCAACGTTCAGAGCGAAGATCTTCAGGCAGATCGTCGTGAGGACATCCGGGTTGCAGCCGTAGCGCGACAGCCTGCAGCCGACAGCTCACGGGTTACAGCTTTCGGACGGATTCGGCAGGTCCAGGGAGAAAACCGTCCCGGCGATTGCCCGAAGGACTTCCGGCCTGAGGCCGTACGCGGACCAGTAGTCCACTGCGGACGCGGCGAGTTGGCGCAGGGTTTCGCCCGAGTGCTGGCGGAAGAGTTTGTCGAGGTGGAGGGCGAAGTTGCGGTAAGGCACGAACTGGATGGGCGGAACCCCGCGCTCCATGAGCACTTGCTTGACCTGAGTGAAACGGAGTTCAGAGCGTTCGGCCGCGGTACGGTAGTTGTCGGACTGACCCGCTGAGTCCCCGTCGGCCCGGCAGGGAATCGAACCCTGCCGGACCGCGTTTCCGTAGCGCCGGGTGGCACGGTCAACCGCAATCTGCCGCCTGGTGTCGGGTTTCATGAGGAAACCCTCGGGGCCAGGGGTTCGGGGGTTCTGGGGTCCGAGTCCGGGCCGGCCTTGGCGGTCTTGGCGTCCTTG
>Ga0315277_10007175_pt1 | contig 14458 bp, 9 predicted proteins | sample YL17G05_15_MG_FD_203695 | JGI IMG/M metagenome (GOLD analysis project Ga0315277, IMG submission 203695) | Sediment microbial communities from Yellowstone Lake, YNP, Wyoming, USA - YL17G05_15 | ecosystem: Environmental > Aquatic > Freshwater > Lake > Sediment | place: USA: Wyoming | collected... | reverse complement strand
TCTGGCTCGGCGACACCGCCTGGCCCCTGTTCGCCCAGTACTCGCGGGAGGATGCCGAAGCGTACCTGGAGAACCGCGCGCGCAAGGGCTTCACCGTCATCCAGGGCGTGCTGGCCTGGGGCGGCGGGACCGGTTTTGAAACCACGGCCCCCGGGCCGAACTATGCCGGCCACGTGCCCTGGCTCGACGGCCGCCCCGACCGCCCCAACGACGCCTACTTCCAGCACGTGGACTACCTGCTCCGCTTTGCCGCCGAATGCGGCCTGATCCTGGGGATGCTCCCCACCTGGGGCTATTACGTCAACGACATCAAAACGTTCGACGTAGACAACGCCCGCGCCTACGGCCGCTGGCTGGGGGCGCGCTACAAGGACCAGCCCAACCTGGTCTGGATCAACGGCGGCGACCGCATCCCCACCGGCTGCGAGCCGGTCTACCGGGCGCTGGCGCAGGGCTTGCGCGAGGGGGACGGCGGCGCGCACCTCATCACCTACCACCCTTGCGGCTGGCGCTCCTCCGCCCAGTTCTTCCACCGCGAGGACTGGTTGGATTTCGACATGATCGAGACCTGGACGGAGTGGGCCAAGGTCTATCCCGCCATCCTGTCCGATAGCCTGCTCCAGCCCACCAAGCCGGTGGTCCTGGGCGAAGGGGCCTACGAAAACGGCCCCGAGTACCCCCTGGGGCCCATTACGCCGCTCGTCGTCCGGCGGCAGGCCTGGTGGGCCTTTATGGCGGGTGGCTTCTTCACCTATGGGCAGGATCAGATGTGGCGCATGGAGCCGGGCTGGACCTCCACCTTCGACACCCCCGGCGCCGGGCACATGACCCATTTTCAGGCCATCGCCACCTCTCGTTCGTGGTGGAAGCGGGTGCCGGACCAGGGGCTATTCGCCAGTGGCGTGGGCAGCGAGCGCACGCTCAATGCCGCCGTGCGCTCCATAGACAGCGACTGGGCCATGCTCTACCTGAGCAGCCAGTGCCACGTGCTGCTCCACCTGGACAGGCTCCTCACCCGCCAGGTCAAGGCCACCTGGGTCAACCCGCAGGATGGCGAGGAGCGGGACGCGGGCACCTATGCCACCGGCAACCTGTTGGGCGGCACCTTCCCGGAGGCCAGGACGCAGTGGTTCTCCGTGCCAGGTCATTGGGAGGACGCGCTCCTGCTCCTGGACGGCGTGCCGTAGTAACGGCAATGCCGTAAGGAGAGGCCACTCGATGAACCAGGGCCAGGGGGTGGGGGCAGGTGCGACGTCCTGGCACAGCCTCTCCAGCGACGAGGCCTTGCAGCGGCTTGATATGCGGGTGGAGGGGCTGTCGGCCGCCGAAGCCGCTGCGCGGCTCGCGCGTTGGGGCCGCAACGAGATCAGGCGACGCAAGCCGGTTTCCCCGCTGCGCCTGCTCCTCAAGCAATTCGCCAGTTTCTTCGTCCTGGTGCTGCTGTTCGCAGCGGCGCTGGCGTTCGCAGTGAGTTTCCTGCCGGGTGAAAGCGGCCGCCGTTTGACCGCGCTCTTCATCCTGGCCATCATCGGCCTCAGTGTAGCGCTCAGTTTCTTCGAGGAATATCGCGCCCAGCAAGGCCTCGAGGCGCTGGACCGCCTGCTGACTCTCAAAGCCGTGGTGGTCCGCGATGGCGCACGCCAGCAGATGGATGCCGCCGAGGTCGTGCCGGGCGACGTTCTGGTGCTCACCCACGGGCAAAAGGTGCCGGCCGACGCCCGTGTGATCGAGGCGCACGCCTTACGTGCCGACGAGTCGGCCCTGACCGGCGAGAGTGTCGGCGTGGACAAATCCTCTCAGCCGGTAGCCCCTGACGCGCCGCTGGCCGAACGTACGAGCATGGTCTTCGGCTCTACCTACGTCACCCACGGGAGCGGGCTGGCCGTGGTGGTTCGCACCGGCGCGGCCACCGAGGTGGGACAGATCGCAGCGGCGTTGGAGGAGATCGCAGAGCGCCCTACCCCCTTCCAGGTGGAAGTGCAGAAAATGGCGCGGCAGATGACGGTCGTGGTGGGTGTCCTGGCCGCCTTCATCGCCCCCTTCCTGCTCTTCGTCCTGCACGAGCAGCCGGTGGACGTGGCGTTGAGCACGCTCAGCCTGGCCGTCGCCACCGTCCCTGAGAGCTTGCCCATCGTCCTGTCCTTCGCCCTGACCATGGGGGCACGGCAGATGGCGGCGCGCAGCGCAGTCGTGCGGCACCTGTCGGTAGTCGAGTCGCTGGGCTCGGTGGACACGGTTTGTACGGACAAGACTGGCACGCTGACGCAGAACGCGATGGTGGTCCAGCGGTTGTTCACTGATGACAAGTACATCGAGTACATCCGGCAGAATGTGGCACTGCCGGAGGGAGACGCGGGTACCGGCACGGTGCGCGAACTCCTGCGGGCCGGCCTGCTGTGCAATGAGGCGGCCTTTGCCGGCGCGTCGTCGGACGTCATCGGGGAGCCGGTGGACGCGGCCCTCTTGCGCGCCGCACAGATGGCCGGGCTAGATGCCGCGCAGGAGCGCGCCGCTTTCCCCCAGGTCAACGAAATCCCCTTCAGTTCCGAGCGCAAGATGATGACGACGCTCCACCAGGCGGACGGTGGCTGGGTGGCCTACACCAAGGGGGCACCGGGACCGGTCCTCGCCCGCTGCACTTCCTACTGGCGACGGGGCGAGCCATTGCCCCTCACCGGCGCGGCCTACCAGGAGATCCGCCAGGCGATCGAGCGGCTGGAAGAGGATGGCTTGTACGTGCTGGCCATGGCCAGAAAGGTGGTGCCCTCGACGGAAGTGGACAACGCGGGTGAGGCGAATGAGTACATCCCTGAGTATATCCGTAGCGCTGAGCAGGGGCTGACCTTACTCGGCCTGGTGGGGCTGATGGACCCGCCGCGCCCTGAAGCGGCCCAGGCCGTGGCGCAGGCTCAGGCCGCCGGGGTTCGCATCGTGATGGTCACCGGCGACAACGCCCGCACCGCCCTCGCCGTGGCCAGGCAACTGGGCATTGGCGACCGCGTGGTCGAGGCGGGGGAGTTGGATGGGCTGTCGCGGGAGGAGTTCCGCGAGCGCTTGAAGAGCGTGGACATCGTAGCGCGGGCCACGCCCCAGACCAAGCAGCAGGTGCTCCAGGCACTGCAAGACGCTGGCCACTTTGTGGCCATGACCGGCGACGGCGTGAACGACGCGACCGCGCTGAAGCAAGCCGACGTGGGAGTGGCCATGGGCCTGCGCGGCACTGACATTGCCAAAGAGTCGGCCGACATGGTCCTGCTGGACGACAACTTTGCCACCATCGTCGCCGCCGTGCGCGAGGGCCGCCGCATCTTCGACAACATCCGCAAGTTCACCAACTACCTGCTCAGCACGAGCCTGGGGTCTGTGTTCGTCGTGCTGGTCCTGTCGGCCGCCGGTTACTTTCCGCTTTCGGCCCGCATGCTGCTGTGGGTCAACGTCGTGACGGACCTGGTGCCGGCCAGCGCGCTGGCCGCCGATCCGGCCGTGCCGCAGGTCATGCAGCGCCGCCCCCGCCGCCACGACGAGCCGATCCTCAACCGCGCCATCTATGCCACCATCGCCGGGAGCGTCTTCCGCACGCTGATTGCCTACAGCCTGATTTTCTGGGTCGGGTTGCGCTGGGGAGGGGTGACCTACGCGCGGACGATGCTGTTCACGAGCATCGTCTTGCACGCCTTCACGCGCGTGATGGTCGTGCGGCAATTGGACGACCTGCCGCTGTGGTCGAACCGTGCCCTGCTGGGTAGTTACGCAGCCGCAGTGGGCCTGCAACTCCTGGCGCTCTACACGCCGCTGCGCACCCCGTTCGGCGTCGTGCCGCTGGATTGGCGCGCGTGGGCGGTGATGGTCCCGGTGACGGCCGCCTCGTCGCTGGCGGGTGTGTACATGACGCGCTGGATCCTCAGGCTCGTGCCGCTGCGGCAGGTTCAGTAGACGCACCGAAACCCCGTGTACTTGTATGCACGGGTCGGCGCCATGCCGTGACGGGCCGCGCAGCGGGAGACGGAGCGGGTGCCATCTGCCGCGTCACCTCGTAACGTGCGCTGCGTGCCCGAGGCAGGCCCGGTTGGGTTGAGCTGCCGCTCGGGGGAGTAATCCCCAAACCAATCCGCCATCCACTCCCACACGTTGCCTGCCAGGTCCAGCGCACCGCACCAGCTTGATCCACCCGGGTAGCTTCCCACCGGCGCGGTGTCGCCATAGCCATCGTCGGATGCTTCCTCGGCCCAGCCGTATCCACAGTTGGCGTCGCAAGAGTTGAGCCGCGTGCCGTCGTACTCCTCTCCCCAGGGGTAGCGCCGCCCGTCCGGCCCGCGCGCGGCGTATTCCCACTCCGCTTCCGTGGGCAGACGCCCACCTGCCCACGCGCAGTAGGCTTCCGCCTGGCGCCAGTTGACGTGGATGACCGGATAGTCGTCGTAGGCGCTGTCGCCATAGTACGTGCTGCGGCTGTCCGAACCGCTGCTCGCCGGTGGATCGCAGGCCCCGGCCTCCTCGCACAGCCGGTACTGGGCATTGGTGACCTCGGTCCGGTCAATCCAGAAACCGTCCAACGCCACGCTGTGTACCGGCTGCTCGACCTCGAACCATTCCCGCTGGCAGCCCTCGTAGGTTTGACTGCACATCTCCAGTGCCAGGTCCACCTCGGCGTCGTCGCTGCCCATCTTGAATTCACCGGGCGGCGCATAGGCCATCACCATGCCGTCGGCAGGACGGGTCCAGGTATCGCCCAGGGTCGCCTGCTCGGGCGGCAGCGTACCAGCGGGGGCCGGCGTGAGGGCTCCACTGTCGGGCAGGGGCTGCCAGACGGCGTTAAAGTCGTCGGCCGGGTTGTTCGTCAACCGCCGCACGTTGGGCGCTCCCCGTGCCGCGCCCTCCACGTCCATCACATAAATCTCCACGTTGTAGCCATCGCGCCTGGAACTGAAGACGATTTGTCTCCCGTCCGGTGACCAGAAGGGGAACCAGTCTTCGGCGGGGTCGTCGGTCAACCGCCGCACACTGCCCGCCCCCTGGCCGGCGCCCCCCACGTCCATCACATAGATCTCGTCGTTGCCATCGCGGTCCGAGACGAAGGCGATTTGGCCGCCGGCGGGGGACCAGGACGGCATCATGTCCTCGTCCTGGTTGTCTGTCAATTGGCGCACCTGGCTGCCGTCTGCGTGCATGACATAGATCTCGTTGTCGCCGTCACGGTTCGAGGCGAACACAATCTGCTGGCTGTCCGGCGACCAGGAGCAAGTGACGTCATCCGTGTCGTTCTGGGTCAGGTTGCGCGGGTTGCCCCCATCCGCATCTATCACGTAGATTTCGCGGTGCCGGGCGGTGCAATCGGCGTCGGAACTGTACGCGATCCGCGTGCCGTCGGGTGACCAGTAAGGCGCTCCATCGCAGACGCCGCTGTCCGTCAGCCGGCGCGGGTTGTCCCCGTTGGCGTCCATCACCTGGATGACCCAGTCTTTCTCCGTGCGGTACGTGTAGTAGGCGATCTGCGTCCCGTCCGGCGACCAGGAGGGATAGCCATCCCAGACCCGGTTGTTCGTCAAGCGCCGTGGATTGCCGCCGCTGGTGTCCATCACATAGATCTCGCCGTCGCCATCGCGCGTGGAGACGAAGGCGATCAACCCGCCGCTGCCGTCGCCGGGCAGGGGTGGGGCAGCAGATTGCTCCTCCAGCGCTGCGATGAGCGCCTCGGCAAAGGCCCGGCTGGCGTAGCGATCGCGCGCCGTGATGATCCGGCCGTCCCGCTCGACGGCCGCCTCGGTGCAGGTGGCGCCAAATTCCTGCTCCAGCCTGGCGCAGGTCTGGTAAGGCTCGCCCGTGGCCTTGCGCCCCTCCAGCACGCCGGCCCAGCCCAACTCCAGCGGCGCGTTGCAGATGGCCCCCACCACCTTGCCCTGGGCCACCGCCTCCTGGGCGATGCGGTCCGTCTCCGGCCGGCCACTCCCGAACGCCACCGCATTGTCGCAGGTAAAGACGACCGCGTCGTAATCCTCCACCCGCACGTCCTCCAACAGCAGGTCGGGTTGCACCGGCTCCCCTACCTCTTTCGGCTGTAGCGGATTCAACGTCGTGGAGGCGACCTGGACGGTGTAGCCCGCCCCTTCCAGGGTAGAGCGTACCGTCAAGTACAGGTCGTGGATAAACCGGTTGCCAAAGATCAGTACGATGGTGCCAGCACCCCGCTCTGGTGTGCCTGTCGGAACCGGTGTGGCTGTGGGGGCTGACGTTACCACCACCGTCACCCGTACAGGTGTTGCGGCGGGTGGTACCGTGGGCTCCGCCCGTCCGCAGCCCGCAAGCAGCACCAGGGCGATCAGCGCGATAGCAGTCATCTTGTTACGCGAGTTCATCCTCTTCCTGTTCATTGCTTCATTGTTCATTGTTAATTGCTTCGTAGCGATCCTCTTGTCGTGCGAATTCATCCTCTTCCCCCTATTCTGTCGTGTTGAACCAGATTTCAGGCCGGCCCCCGAAACTGCCTACGAACACGTCCAGGTCACCGTCGCCATCCAGGTCCCCCAGCGACGACCTGGTGGACATGCTCCCCGGTGAACCTTCCAGCCGCAAGCCGCTGTCGAGCAATTGCCCTGCGCCGTCATTGAGCCACACCTCGTCGGGCAGCTCCATGTTCGCCACGAACACGTCCAGGTCGCCGTCGCCATCCAGGTCACCCACTGCCAGGTCGGCTCCCTTGGTTGGGTTCAACTCCTGGCCGCTGTCTGCGAACTGGCCACTTCCATCGTTCCATAGCAGCCGGGTCGGTTGGCTGCCCTCGGAGCGGAACCCGTTGGCCACCAGGGCATCCAGGTCGCCATCGCCATCCAGGTCGCCCAGGGCTATCCCCCCATTGATGGCCTGGCTATCGGCCATCTCCCACCCCCTGATAAAGTGGCCCGTGCCGTCGTTGAGTAGCACCCGGTAACCCTGCCCCACGGCTTTGCGAAACACGTCTACGTCGCCATCCCCGTCCAGGTCTCCCCAGGCGATGACTTCTTCGGACAGGGCGACGCCACTGTCGGTGAACCGGCTCTGGCCGTCGTTCAGATAGACTTTATCCGGCATGCCCCCTATCTCAAAGTACACCACGTGAGCGTCCAGGTCACCATCGCCATCCACGTCGAGCAGGTTCACGTCGTTGCCGCTCAATTCCGTATCCCCCAGGTCCTGTCCGCTCTCCTGGAACGTCCCCTGCCCATCATTCAGATACACCTGGCTTGGTTTTCGGCTGAACCCACCCGACGTCATCCAGTGCGCGCAGGTGATAAAGAGGTCGAGGTCGCCGTCGCCGTCCAGGTCTCCCACCCCCACGCCGTGTCCCTGCCGGGTCAGCGTTTGGCCGGAATCCACCAATTGGCCCGTACCGTCGTTCAACCACACCTGGGAGTCGTGGCCGGCCATGTTGGCAAAGACCGCGTCGAGGTCACCGTCCCCATCCAAGTCTCCCAGCCCAACCTGGTACGTCTCTTGACGATCGAACGTCTGCGGGCTTTTCTCCAGGGCGAAGGACCCTCCCTTGAGACTGCCGGCGGATGGGGCAGACGCGGCGGATGGCACCGGCCTCCAGACGGGCCAATAATCCCCGCCCCAGTCATTCGTCAGCCGTTGCTGGCCGCTACCGTCGGCATTCATGATATAGATTTCGAAATTGCCGTCCCGATCGGATTGAAAGACAATTTGTTTGCCATCGGGTGACCAGGCTGGGTCCTCGTCCACAATCGCAGGCGTGTCGGTCAACTGCCGCACGTTGCCCGTACCCTGTTCGGCCCCCTCGGCATCCATGACGTAAATGTCTTGTCTGTTGGGTCGGCACTGCGGGCCACAGGCGAAGAAGGCGATCTGCGCACCGTCGGGCGACCAGACCGGAAACAACTCCCACTCTGTACTGGTGGTCAGGGGCCGCTGGTCGCTGCCATCACTGTTCATGACGTAAATGTCCCAGTTGCCGTTGCGCATCGAGTTGAAGGCAATGTGCGTCCCGTCGGGCGACCAACTCGGGCGCATGTCGCCTGCCGGGTCGTTCGTCAGCCGCCGGGGGTGGCTGCCGTCGGCCTCCATCACGTAAATCTCCTGGTTGCCGTCTCGCTCAGAGGTGAAGGCGATCTGCCGGATGTACTCATCCGCGCCGTCAGGCGACCAGGTGGGATGGTAATTGGAGGCCGGCGAGTTGGTCAACCGCCGCTGGTCGCCCAAACCTTGTTCGGCGCGGTCCACGTCCATGGTGTAAATCTCATAAGCACAGTTGGGGAAGCATTTGACCGGGTTGGGATCGTCGCGGTCGGAGGCGAACACCAGGCTCTTGCCATCGGGCGACCAGTCCGGGTTCACGTCGTCCACGGTGTTGTGGGTCAGCCGTACCTGTGTGCTGCCGTCGGCGTTCATCAGGTAGATTTCGGCGTTGCCGTCGCGCTCGGAGTAGAAGGCGATCACCAGATCATCGGTAACGACAGGCGCCTGTGGTTCCGCCGGTATCGTGGGCGCTTCTACGGTCGGCGTGGGCGGAATCGGCGTGTCCGCCGGCAGGGTCGGTGTGAGGGTTGGCCCTGCACCGGTGCAGGCTGCCAGGCTTGCTACGAGCAGTATCACCAGACGCAGTTTGCGGAACATAGTCTAGTGCCTCCTGTCTACGGAGATGTGTCTATAAGTATACTTGGCCGGTGTCCTCCGGGTTCAGTACGATTCAGACCCTTCAGGTTTTCCGAAACCTGAAGGGTCTTCCCGAGTGGGAGAACAAAGCGTTCCGAGCCCTCGTCCTGGGGACACCCCATGCGGCGTTGGACCGCTGTTGACGCTCAATCCTGTCCAAGTCAGACAACAGCCCACCGACTATGCGACGTGCATCGGGAACTTGCTCACTGAGTAGTGGAGCGGCCCAGAACTCACTTTGCGTCTCATGAGAGTTCATGCTATACTCAGCCACACAGGATAGCCTCAATTCCACTCGGGCCGATCCAGCAATGGTTGCGCAGTTGCCCTGGTGAATAGGTTCATTACGCAGTGAAGTGACTGGGGCATGAAGGGGGGATGGACGGATGGATCTGAACGATCTGCTTCATGATATTCACGTCTTGGAAGACGAGATGCGCGTCTACGAGCGCAAATACAACATGCTATCGGAAGCCTTTTACGCCGCCTATCAACGAGGCGAGGAGCCGCCAGACGATGCGTGGGTGCTAGATTGGACAGCGTGGGCCAGTGGCTACGAGGTCTTGCTGCGCTTTCGGGAAAAGTACCGTTTGGCCGTAGCGCAACTTGAGGCCCAGAACCAATCGCTTGCCGACGTCATTGCCAGGACGGTACGCCATGAGCCGGTTCTCATCCCTGCCTGAGTACGAGCAGTTTATCTACAACCTGCTCCAGGACTTTCCAGCGATCCTGCGCTCGACGTTGGTACTGTTCAAGCGCGGGCGGTATTTTGCCGAAGTGGGCGGCGAACTGGCCTTCGCCAATGACCACCGGCTGGTAGTGTACGAACGTTTGCGCTGGGATGACGGCCTACCGGACCAGCAAGGTTGAAAAGTACTGGAGAGAAGGATCATGAAGGTGATATATGATAGCGAGACAGATACGCTAACGGTCATCTTTGCCGAGGCCCCTGTGGCGGAGAGTGACGAGGACAAGCCTGGGGTGATACTGGATTACGATGCCGTGGGCAACCTGGTGTCGTTAGAGATACTCGATGCCTCGCGGCGGGTGGGATTGCCGACTCAGATTGAGTATCGGATGATTCCGACTGGCGCGTCACTGTAGATTGTAGATTACCCTCTGACGCGGCTTGTAGCAGGCGGAGATGCCTCGCGCGGCGACTTCACCACTCGAAGCGGTACACCGCGTACCGCTCGGGCCGCTCGAACCCGACCTTCTCCGCCACCCGTATTGAGGGAGTGTTGTCCTCCCAGCAGTGCCAGTGGGGCGTGAGGCCGTGCTCGACGCAGTGCTCCACGCAGGCGGCCGCAGTGAGTGTGGCGTACCCCTTCCCCCGGTAGTCGGGAGCCGTAGCCAGGCCCAGTTCAAACTGCGCGTCACTGGCGAACACCGACAGGCACCAACTGGCGATCGTGCCACCCTCCGCTCCTCGCCCCCGTCCCGGGGGCGCCTCAGGCACACGCTCGACCAGGCAGAAGCCGAAACCGGTCTCCGCAAAGTCGCGATAGGAGGCCCAGAACGACCGCACCCAGCCCGCCACGTCCTGCACGTTCCCCAGATGAGCGCTCTCCAGCAACTCCTCGTCTATGCGCCGCATCTGGCAGGCGGCGGGCATCTCCCTTCTCCAGTTGGCCTTCAAGCCGCCAAACGTATAGAACCGCCGCCAGGCCTTGTGCGCCCCTTTGCCGTGCAGCACAACGTCCATCTTGCCTTCCCACTCCTCGGGAAAATAGTGCAGCGACAGCATCGGGATCACGGTGTTGGGGAGCACGCGCTCGTCTATCAGGCGGGCCAGCGCGCGGTTCACCTCGTCGTGGTCGGCGCGCCCCGCCACCAGCATACGGATGTACTCATCCGCGGTGTCCATCATATCCCACATCCAGGCGGTCTGGGGGCGGCGCACGTCGTCGAGGAGTATTACTCCCGTACACCCAGCCGGGCGTGTTCCCGTCCAACACCGAATCCACCACCAGGTTGTAGCGCAGCCCCTCGAACAGCGGCCGCACGCGCGCATAGTTGCCCCTGTCGAGTGGATACATCCTCACCTCATTGCTCAGTAATATTCCTCGATATACCCATACGCCCGGTCGAACAGGTCCCCCTCCTCGTGCAACTTGTACCTGAACAGCGTCCTGCGCAGCGCCCTCTTGACCTCCCGCTCACCGGCGATGGTCTGCTGCCAGCCGGGGAAGCGCACGATGCGCACGATCTCGTCAATGTCGTTGACGATGCGCTCGACCACCACGGGTGTGTTCGCGCTGCGGGTCTCCTGGAACAACTCGGTCAGGGCCGCCCTGGCTCGCTGGCGCTCCTCCTCGGTGTCTACCCCCTTCTCGGCCTGCAGCACTTCCTGCGCCAGGTCGAGCAACAACTTGAGGTACTCCAGGCTGGTCAGCAGCCCCTGCTGCAAGCGCTCCTTCAGCGCCTCCAGCCGCCGCCCCAGCGCCACGAAGCGGGTATCGTCCTGGTGCCTGCGCAGCCGGGCGACGATCTTGACCTCGACCTCGCGCGCCTTGCGAGCCGCGTCGTCGGTCGCCAGGATCTCCTTCAACACCTCGGCGTCCATCACCAGCGTCTCCAGGTCGTCGCGCACCGCCTCGACGTGCACGTGCTCGTGGATCAGTTCCAGTGTCTTGGCGCCCAGCGCGTGCCACAGCAGTTTGCCCGTGCCGCTGGGCGGCCTGAGCGACTCGTAGACCTGGGTGAGCCAGCGGTAGTCGCCCTCGTATTGGCTCAGCATGAGGTCGGGTGAGAGGGCCTCCCACAGCCGGGCGAACGTGGAGTAATCTTCTGCAAAGGCGTCGCGGGCGTCGTTGTCAGGGATGCATTGCTGCGCCACGAGGAGTCCTTCGTAACCGGGGATGGTGCGGTCCACGCCGGCAAAGTGGGCCAGGCAGGCCGCCATCACCTCGGGGAGTTGACCTTTCAGCGTCTGCAGGTTCGAGATCACGCTCAGTACGCTCTTGTCGTCAAAGTCCAGCGAGCGGGCCACGTCGTCGAACACCCCGATGTAATCCACGATCAGGCCGTGGCTCTTGCCCGGATAGGGGCGGTTGGTGCGGCAGATGGCCTGCAAGAGCGTGTGGTCGCGCATCGGCTTGTCCAGGTACATTGCCTGCAGGATTGGCGCATCGAAGCCGGTGAGCAGTTTCGAGGTGACGATGAGGAACTTGAGCGGGTCGTCGGGATCGCGGAAGCGGTCGAGCAGCCGCTCTGCCTGGTCCTTGCTCAGCGCGTACGGCTGCCATGCGGACTCGCCGGTGTTGACCGTCATCACCACGGCGCTGGCCTCCTCCGGCAGGATCTCGTCCATGGCCCGCTTGTAGATGGCGCACGTCCGGCGGTCAAAGGCCACCACCTGGGCCTTGAAGCCGTTCGGCTCCACCTTCTCCTGGTAGTGCCGCACCACGTCGGCCACGACGGCGCGCACGCGCTCCGGGGCTTGCACCAGCACCGCCATCCTGGCCGCCCGCCGGGCCAGGTTCTCCTGGTCCTCCTCGGTCAGGTGCCCGGTCAGCGCCTGGTAGGCCTCGTCAATCGCCGCCTGGTCAATGCGCAACTCCACCAGCCGCGCCTCAAAGTGTAGTGGCAGCGTGGCCTGATCGCGCAGCGACTCCTCGAAAGAGTAGCGGCTCATGTAGCCGTGCGCGTCCTCCTCCGCCCCGAAGGCGTAGAAGGTGTTGTGGTCCCGCCGGTTGATGGGCGTGCCGGTCAGCCCAAACAGGAAGGCGTTGGGCAGCGCCGCGCGCATCTTGCGCCCCAGGTCCCCCTCCTGCGTGCGGTGCGCCTCGTCCACCAGCACGATGACGTTGGAGCGCTGGTTGAGCACCCCTTCTGCCTCGGCGAACTTGTAGATGGTGGTCAGGACGATCTTGCGCACATCCTGCGCCAGCAGCGTCTCCAGTTCCTTGCGGCTCTCGGCGGCCACCGTGTTGGGCACGTCGGCCGCGTTGAAAGTGGCCGTGATCTGCGTGTCCAGGTCCACGCGATCCACCACCACCAGCACGGTGGGGCTTTTGAGGTCCGGGTGGAGGCGCAGTTTCTGCGCGGCGAAGACCATCAAGAGCGACTTGCCCGAGCCCTGAAAGTGCCACAGCAGTCCCTTCTTGATCCGCCCGCTCACCACGCGCTCGACGATCTGGTTGGCGGCCTGGTACTGCTGGTAGCGGCAGATGATCTTGACGCGGCGGTGCTTTCTGTCGGTGGCGAAGAGCGTGAAATTCTGCAGCACGTCCAGCAACACCGGAGGCTGCAGCATCCCGCGCACCGCCGTGGCGACCTCGCCCAACCCTCCTGCCTCAATCGCTGGAGAGGGGCCGGAGGGCTCTTCCCGCCACGGCGCCCACAGTTCCAGCGGCGCCTGGACCGCACCGAAGCGGTAGGTCTTGCCCTCGCTGGCGAAGGAGAAGACGTTGGGCACAAAGACCTCCGGCACCGCCTGCTCATAGTCGTCCCGCACCTGTACGGCCCCATCCACCCAACTGACCGCCGGACGGGTGGGCGTCTTGCACTCGCCGACCACCAGCGGGATGCCGTTGACCAGCAGCACGATATCCAGCCGCCGTTCCTGGCCGGCCTTGATCCCGAACTGGGTGGTGACGGTGAAGCGGTTGTTCCCCGGGTTCTCCAGGTCCACCAGCCACACGGGGACGTGCTCGTAGTGGGGGCCGAAGGGCATGGAGTGTTCGCCGCGCAGCCAGGCGGAAAAGGCCTCGTTGGCGCGCACCAGCCCGTCGCTGCGCACGGTGAGCAGGATGGCGCGCAACTTGTAGATGACCTCGTCGGCGCGCTCGGGCCGGGCCCCGATCTCCGGGTTGAGGCGCACGAGCGCCTCGCGCACGTACAGCTCCACCAGCACGTCGGTCGCCGCGCGGGGGAGTCCGGCGGCAGGGGCGTAGGTCCAGCGCAGCCCGTAGGGCTGCTCCGGGCGCTCACGGATGCCAGCCGGCTGCGGGCCGCATAACAGGTCACGGATGTACTGCTCGACGCTGTTCTGCTCGTTAAACATCGGCCCTCCTTGTCACATACAGGAGTGTACTTCCTCGCCCAGCGATGTCGTTCCTTGTGCTATGTCATCTGCGGGATTAGATCATTGATCAATCTGTGCTCCAGGGACTTCGATTTGTCGAGATGAGCTTGGATCAGGTTGACACTCTGTTCAAGGGAATCCAGGGCTCGAACGATACCAGGAATCTCTTTCTCTTTGGGAAGTCTTACGGGAATATTAGACACAATTTTGGTATTAAGGTTAGGCATAGTGGTGCCCACGGCGTTACGTTCCAGCCATACGACTGTTCGCGGAGTGGCCAAGGCATGCAATACTGCCTGCGGTAACACTGACTTCTTGAGGCGTATTCTTATTGAGCCAGTCCCACATATCCAGCCTGCTTGCCTTGGGCGAATTAAGGCTCTTCGGTCGAGATCACCGCGCCTTGGGAGCAATATGTCACCTGGTACTACTCTGTGCCTTGATAACCTCTCTGCCATCCATGGTACGATTCTTGCGATTGAATCCTCTACTACGTAGCCATCAGCCATGTCGGAAGGCATAATAACCGGTACACCGTCTAGGTCCTCAACATAGTCCGAAGCGTGAAGCTGACTGCCAAATGGTCCGATTTGGATGCCATCCGGCTCGCACAGGTCAACGAGTCTAGCCTTGACCCTACTCTTGCCGAACTTCTCGGTAGTATACCGAAGTCTTGACAATTACGGAAAGGCAGGCATAGAATACACCGTCTTCGGCCAGAAGGAGGTGTACCTATGCCTGAGGTGAAGATTCACCTGGAACTGATTTTACCGGCAGAGCGGC
>Ga0315277_10007172_pt1 | contig 14463 bp, 9 predicted proteins | sample YL17G05_15_MG_FD_203695 | JGI IMG/M metagenome (GOLD analysis project Ga0315277, IMG submission 203695) | Sediment microbial communities from Yellowstone Lake, YNP, Wyoming, USA - YL17G05_15 | ecosystem: Environmental > Aquatic > Freshwater > Lake > Sediment | place: USA: Wyoming | collected... | reverse complement strand
GTGACGCTTCGCATAGGACCGTCGGCATACAGCTGAGCCCGGACCAGGACGTCCTTTCCCGCGACGAAGTCGTGCTCCCACCCGGCCTGATCATACTCGACGCCCTGGGTGATGCGATAGGCGTCCAACCCCACGCCCGGCGTGTCGGGAATAGGCAACCACTCCAGGTCGGCCCAACTATCAGGAACATTCCACCCGCCGGTCGGCGGCCACACGAAATCGTCTCCCTGATCGCGCACCCAGTTGTGCCGCACGTGGAACCCGATGGTCGCCGCCGGTGCGCCACCGCCGAGCTGCGACAGCGGAATGCGAAATTCCGCACTCCAGTCGTTGCCGACTACCAGCGCTCTGACCGCGGTCCAGCCCGTGATAGTCGGGTCGAGCACAAACGATCCTATCCCATCGCCTCGTTTGGCTTGCCCTGTTCCATCTTGCATCAGCTCGAAGACGATGTCATCGCTGAGAGGCACACTCCCGCCATTGTGCGCGGTGTCGAAGACCAGCGAGACAAACGGCGTCGTTGAGCCCGTGCCTCGTGGCATTCCATAAATCGCGACGTATAGATGCGTTGGAGTGGCGACCAGATACAATCTGGCTGGGTAGTGATAAGGGAATCGGGGTTGGTAGAGGATAGTGGTGTGGCGCCAGGCGTCCCAGTATTCCAACTGACTCACCTGTCCGTCCACCGTGGGCGCGGCCTGTGAAACATCGCGACGGGGAACACTCAGCCACCACGACCCGTGAGAAAACGCTGGGCCGCTTTGGAACAAGACCATAACGCATGCAACCAAACCTGTAAGACTTGGAAGCCATTGGCGATCCATGTGGCTCCTCCTTGAACCGAGTGTCAAAGATGTTCCCCGTCTGCGTGCTGTGCGAGCGGCCGGACCGCATCCCAAAGCAATCCAAGTTTGTGTCAATGATGCGCGGCGCCCGGAAATCCGAGGCGCAGAATTCCACGATTCTGATCTCGGCAGTATCCTCCTGTTCTTATAAAGAAACTGGCCAAACTTCAGTTGGCACTTGGCCCACTTTCGCGATTTGTAGCATGGCATCGAATAAACTGTCAAATTGAAATGCTGCCCTCACTCGAAGATCGCCGAATGGCCGCCGGCGGTTGGAGCGAGGTTTGCATGGATGGACCCCGTCGGTGCAAGGGCAGGGCAAAGAATGCGGCACAAGCGTCTGATTTGTGTGAAATACTATTCGACAGCGGTTGAACCGGTGGCTAGAAAGGTTGCTGGAGATGTTCTTGGAAAGCATGTTCGCTGAAACATGCGTTTTTCGGGCGTGAGGCGGACATGGAGAAGAAGGATTTCCTGAACAGATGGCAACAGGCGCGCGGAAATACAATAACATCCGGCGGCAGTGGGCAATTGTCCAAACCGATGAGGCCGTGGTGCGCCGGCTGGAGGCCGAAGAAGCCATTTCGCCGCTCCTGGCGCGCACGCTTGCAAGCCGCGGCCTGACCACCACCCAGCAAGCGCGCAACTTCCTCGACCCGCGTCTGGCCGATAACCTCGGCGATCCTTTTTGCCTGAAAGACATGGACCGCGCGGCCGACCGTCTTGCCCAGGCCATTCGACGCGGCGAACGTATTGCTGTTTTTGGCGACTACGACGTGGACGGTATCACGGCCACCGTTCTTCTGCTTCGTTTGCTCCGCTGGCAAGGCGCCGATCCCTTCTACTACATTCCTCATCGTGTGGATGAGGGCTATGGCCTGAGCTGCGAGGCGATTGATTCGCTGGCCGGCCAGGGAGTCGGTTTGCTTGTCACCGTGGACAATGGAATCTCTTCCGTCGCCGAAGTGGATTACGCCCAGTCGAAGGATCTCGACTGCATCGTCACCGACCATCACCAGCCCGGGTCGGAACTTCCCCGCGCGCGGGCGGTCGTCAATCCCAACCAAAGCGATTGCTCCTATGGATTCGTTCACCTGTCGGGGGTAGGCGTGGCGTTCAAGCTGGCCCATGCCGTGTTGCGGCGGCTTGGCGTTGAAGACCGAAAGGCCAAGGATTTCCTTCTCTCGATGTTGGACATTGTGGCCTTGGGAACGGTGGCCGATGTCGTGCCTCTCGTCGGCGAGAATCGCGCCCTCGTGCGGGCGGGATTGGCGCGGCTGGAGCGAACCGAAAACGCCGGTCTGGCCGCCCTGCTCAGTCTCTCCGATCGCTACACCAAACCGCTCCTGACTGAGGCCATCAGTTTTTTCCTTGCGCCACGCCTGAACGCCGCCGGACGCACCGAACACGCTTCGCTTGCGGTCGAATTGCTGCTGACAACCGATCCGGCGCGCGCGATGGACCTGGCCCATCAATTGGATGAACTAAACGACCGCCGCCGGGCGTTTGAACGGCGCATTTTTGACGAAGGATTGGCGCTGATCCCGCAGCAATGCAACCTCGACAGCGACTGGGTCTATGTTGTCATGGGCCGGCAGTGGCATCTGGGCGTTGTTGGGATCGTAGCCTCGAAATTGAGCGAGCACTTCGGCCGGCCTGTCGTCGTGTTGTCCGAGAGCGAGGGGCTGGCGCGCGGTTCGGCGCGAAGCACGCCGGGTTTCGACATGTATTCGGCGCTAACGCAATGCGCCGACATGTTGAAGACGTTTGGCGGCCACCGGCAGGCGGCGGGACTGTCGCTTCGAGCGGACGGGATCGGCCAGCTGCGCGAGCGACTCAATGCGATTGCTGCCGAATCGTTGGGCGGCGAAGAAAGCGTCGAGGAACTGGCAATTGACGCGGTGTGCGACGCGGAAGACCTTAGTGTTGACGCGGTCGAGGACCTTCAGGCACTGGAGCCGTGCGGCTGTGGCAATCCCCGGCCAGTTTTCGTTCTGCTTGGCGCCGATCCGATTCGCGAACCCCGCGTGGTCGGTTCGAATCACCTCAAGCTGACGATCGCTTCCGCTCACACGGATTTTGACGTGATCGGTTTTGGCATGGGCGATGCACTCAGCGAGATGCGGCAGATAACAGGTCCTCTTGACGTCGCTTTTTGCCCCGTGGTCAGCAATTGGAGCGGCTCACCCCGTGTCGAGCTCCAACTGTGCGATTTCCGCCCGTCGGCAAAGTGAGAGATTGTTGTGGCATGGGCATCTTGCCCATGTTTCCTGCCTCTCCGACAGTTGTTCGTCAATCCTACATTGACCGCAGCAGTTCCAACATCTCGCGGTCAAGCTTGTGGCCGTCGAAATCCTCATATTTGACGTCGGCACGGCCGCTGTCCACCCAGCCAAACGAGCCACGCAGATTCCACAGCGCCCAACCGATGCCGTATTCCTTGAGCATCGTCAGCAGGTCGCGCTGAAAGGCGAGAACGACCTTGTGGGGTGTCTTGTTATAGACGCCTGTTTCGCCGCAGTGGACGCCGATGCCTTTCTGCATCAAGTTGACCCAGGGGATGTAGTGCTTGCGAAGATAGTCGAGGTCCCAGAGCCTCTTGCCTTCCTGATGGGGCCAGGTCGGCTCGGGCCACTTGTCCGACCCGCGTGCCCACGACGCCTTGTAGTGGGTGAGACGGAACGGTTGATAGGTGTGCATTGCCTGGCCGATTCCGAGATCAACGAGTTCATACATGGGCGAATTGGCCGTGTTGAGGCCGTCGGCGATGATCAGTCGCTCGGGGTCTTCTTCGCGAATCGCGCGCACCATCCGACGAACCGCCTTTTCGTGGTTCTCGACGGTTAGCCCGCCGCCCGGCCCCGGCGGCTCGTTCCAAAGATTGAAGCTCACGATGGTCGAGGGGATTCTTTTATAGCGGCGGGCGAACGTGCGCCAGTGCAATTCGCAGACCGCCTGCGCCTCTTCATCGGTCCAGAGATTGAACGGCTCATATTCGGGTTGGTTGACGCAATAGCCCGGCGCGCGATGGAAACTGACGTTGACGTGAACTTTATACTGTTTACCCCATTCGACCGCCTGATCAATTTCCTTGAGGACCGACTCCTTGAACTTGCGCCGGTCGGGCATCTCGCACCAGAAACGGTAGTCCATCGGCAGGCGAACGAAATCCATGCCCCACTTGGCGAGCCATTCGAAATCGCGTTCGACGAACGGCTTGTTCGGGCGTTCGCCGTCACGGCCCGCCGCGAACTTTTCGAGCAGATTCGCTCCGCGCCATCGCGGCAGCGGATTCTTGGGAATCGCCGGCGCCACCTGGGCCGCCGTCACATTCGTCGCTGTGCACAAGCCCGCCAGCGCCGTTCCTGCGACCACACTGCCGGCAGTCGCCAGCATTTCGCGCCGTGTCATTCGCCGTCGGTCAGTCATGAGTCATCTCCTCAGAGATTTTGAACCACCAAGGCGCCAAGACGCAAAAAGACACCATTTCCTGAAACTTGGAACCTGAAACTTGTCTCATCGTTCATCATTCATCGTTCGCCTTTCAATGTTTCTCGGTTTCCAACTGCTTGGCATATTGTTCCGGCGTCAGCAGGTTGTTGATCTCGCCGGGATTAGACATCTCGATCTTGATCATCCAACCGTCAGTGAAAGGCAGTTGGCCTACGATGCCGGGGTTGGTTGTCAGCGTTTCGTTGATCGCGATGACGCGACCGCTGAGGGGTGCGTAGAGATCATAGACGGCTTTGACCGCCTCGATCACGCCGAACGGCTGGTCTTGTTTGACCGCGGCGCCGACCGCCGGCAGCTCGACGAACACGATGTCGCGATTGAGCGCTTCGACTGCGTATTCGGTGACGCCGGCTGTGGCTTCATTGCCGGACACGCGCGCCCATTCGTGGGTCTTGAGATAGCGAAGATCCTTGGGGACTTCCATGATTCAGTTCTCCTGTGTGCGAGTCTGATCGTAACATAGGCATCTTGCCTGCAATAGGTCCTCCTGATTTGCGATTCTTGATTTTCGATTCACGATTTCAGGATACACACCCTTCTTCCAATTCGAAATCAGAAACCCAGAATCCAACGTCTAAAGTCGAAAGTCAAAAATCCAAGGTCCAAAACCTCTATCGTTTCCGTGAGTAGAAGGGCCGGCGAATGACGCGGGCCGGACATCTTTTGCCGCGAATCTCGACCGCCAGCGATGTGTCTTGCTTGGCACGAGCAACATCCACGTAAGCCATTGCGATTCCTTGGGCGAGCATCGGCGAGAATGTACCACTCGTGACCTCACCGACACGCGTCTGATCTACAAATACTCCATAGCCGGTGCGTGGAATCGCCCGTTCTTCCATCACGATGCAAACAAGTCGCTTGGACACCTGCTTCGAGCGCTCGAGCAAGGCTTGGCGGCCCATGAAATCCGGCTTTTGTATGACGACGAATTTGCCCAGACCCGCCTCGAACGGCGTGGTCGCGTCGCTCAGTTCATTCCCATAAAGCGGCATGGCGGCTTCGAGTCGAAGCGTGTCGCGCGCGCCCAGACCAATGGGCACAAGACCATGCCCTTCGCCCCGTTTCATCAAGGCCTCCCAAACCCGCTCGCAGCCGCCTGAATCCAAATAGAGTTCGAAACCGTCCTCGCCCGTATAGCCCGTCCGCGAAACGATCATTGTAACGCCCGCAAGCGTCGCGAGATCGAAATGATAATATCGGATCGAGGAAAGCGCACAATCGGTCTCTTTCTGAACGACGGCCTCCGCCAGCGGGCCTTGAATTGCGATCATGCCGAGTCTGTCGGAAGCGTCCTCGATTCCCACGTTGCTGCCCGCGCGATTGCGTTGGAGCCACTCAAATGCCTTGAGCCGGTTGGCGCCATTGACAACCAATTGCACGTGGTCCTCGGCCCGATAGATCGTAATGTCGTCAACGACGCCGCCTTCCGGGTTGCACAGAAAGCCGTAGTTGACCTCTCCCTTGTCCATCGCGGCCACGTCGGCGGTTGTCATCCGCTGGGCGAACGCAATCCGGTCGGGACCCGTCAGGCAGATTCGGCCCATGTGACAAAGATCGAACAGGCCGGCGGCTTTGCGAACCGCCAGGTGTTCGTCGGTGATGCTGCTGTATTGCAGAGGCATCAGCCAGCCGTGGAAATCGGTCATCCGAGCGCCGTGCTGCTGATGCCACCGGGTCAGTGGTGTTTCGTTCATGCGTTGAGTTTTCCGCGAGAAATATGATGGTGCGCCGCCGAGCTGACGCGTGCCGAATGGCATTGAACGCGGCTGCTTGACCATTTTCAAGCGCGAATTGACCTCGACGCCAATTTCCTTGATCCTGCCGGAAATCGAGGCCATCATTGCCCTCAGGTGCGCTGAGAGGAGAAAAGACAGTTTATGGTTTCTGGTGATTTAGCACAAAAACTTGAGCGATTGCGCGAAACTTTCCGCGGCTATGGTTCGGCGCTGGTCGCCTATTCCGGCGGTGTGGATAGTACGTTCTTGCTCAAAGTGGCGGTCGAGAGCCTCGGCCGCGACAAGGTCCTGGGTGTCACCGCGCGCTCCGAGTCTCTGACCGACCGCGCTTTCGAGGCGGCGTGTCAGATTGCGCGGCAGCTCAACTTGCCCCAGGAAATCATCGAATACTCCGAGCTGGGGATCGAAGGCTATGCCGATAATCCCATCAATCGTTGCTATGTCTGCAAGAGCGAGTTGTTCCATCGCATGAGAGAATTGGCCGACCAACGCGGCCTCGCCGTCGTCGTCGAGGGAAGCAATGCCGACGACGTGGGCGACTTCCGCCCCGGCATGAAGGCCGCCGCCGAACTCGGCATGAAAAGTCCCCTGCGCGAACTCGGCTTCACGAAAAATGAAATCCGAACGCTCGGGCGCGAGATGGGTCTGCCCAACTGGGACCGCCCGTCCGAGGCGTGTCTGGCTTCGCGCTTTCCCTATGGCGAGCGCATCACCCACGAGAAACTTAGCCAGGTAGGGGAGGCCGAGAACTACATTCGCGATCTCGGAGTGCGCCAGGTGCGCGTGCGTCACCACGGCAAAGTGGCGCGCATCGAAGTTCTGGCCGACGACATGGCCCGGCTGCTCGAACCTGCCACGCGCCAGGCCCTTGTCGAGCGCTTCAAGAAACTCGGCTTTCACTATGTGACGCTCGATCTTCAGGGCTACCGAACCGGCAGCATGAACGAACCGCTTTCCGCCCAGGTCCGTACGACCCCTTGATAGGCCATCTCGTGAATGCTCGCCACGTTTCATCTCGGCGGTTGCACGATTTGTTCAGTGAAAGGGAGAGATCGCTCATGTTCCAATCGCTCATGTTCCAATCGCTCATGTTCCAATCTCCTTGACTTTGGGGGTTGCTGCGCGCAGGAATGACGTTGGCGCGAGATTGCGGGCGCGTGCCGGCAAAGCTGGAGCGCGCCGTCCAATGTTGCGAAAGGGTCTTGGAGCGATGGCCGGAGTGACCGCGATTCGGCTGCGCGAGATGGATCGCGAGTGGGCGTTGGTGCGCGAAATCCTGGCGAACACACCAGCGCCCGACAAGCAACTCGCCGTCGAGACCGACGAGTTTATGCGTCGCCAGAAAGCCGTCTGGCAAGCAATCGCCAAAGAAGGCGTTTCGGTCGGGTTGGTTTTCTCCGACGAGCACTACGACGGCGATGTGCCCTATCTGGGCGGCAACACAAACGTTCATGTCGAGCAGGTCGCCGGCGCCATCGGCCCGACCGGATTTCACGTCATTGCCGGATTGGAGGGCGGCTACGTCAGCGAGCAGTTGGCGGGGCGCGCGCGCGCCAAGGTCCACAAGGTCGAGATGCTCCAGTTGGCCGACGAAAAGTATCCAATAGATGCCGAACGGCTCGACGATGTTTTGGAGGAAGCGGCGGGCGGCGAGATCGAACGGGTTGCGCTCTTGACGCCGCGCCAGGTCATTCCGGCGGCGCTGGTGGAATATCTCGAAAAATGGCTTGGCCGCGAGAACGTGGTTGATCTTCAGCCGGCCTACTATCGCGTGAAATACGAGAAATCCGATCGCGAGATGGAGTTGATCCGCGATGCGAACATTATCGCGGATGCGATGCTGCGGGCCATGCTTGCCGTTCTCAAACCCGGCATGTTGGAAACCCAGCTGGTCGGTTGGGCCCACCTCGTTGCGAAGGAACTCGGCGCCGAGGAGATGGGTTGGGATGTCATCGTGGGCGCCAACCGGGCCAATCGCACGCTGATCGGCAAGGCGCTCAACCGCCGGATCGTCGAGGGCGACTGGGTTCATCTCGGTGCAGCGCCCAAGCGCGACGGACTCAATTCGTGCGTGCGGCGTTCGGTGATGGCGGTGGCCTCGCCCAACCAGGTCACCGAGGCTTATCGCTATTGGATGGATTTCATCGAAGAAGCCTACCAGGTGGGTTATGCGAAGTATGTCGAGGTGGCCGAACAGGGGCTGCCGGCGCGGCTCCAAGAGCAAGCCCTCGTGGATTTCTTCGCGTCCCGAAGCGAGGAGGTTTCGCGGCGGGTCGGGCGACCGGTGGATTTGGTCCGGCTCAAGCCTTACACGGGCACGCACAACGCGGGCTATACCGAGTGCCAGGAATTCTATGGCGCGATCACGCTTGATTCCAACGAACCATTAGGCCATCAGATTGTCACGATGCTCGATGTGGCCGTGCGGGGAATCGGCAATCGTTGGGACGACGTGATCATTCGCGATATGGAATATGCCGTGATCGAGAACACGCTCGGCAAATTCAGCCGTCATGTCGAGACCTTCAACCGGGTGCCGAATCGGGCACAAGCGCTTGTGGGACGCGGTTTGGATGAGTGAGACGGAGAAGAAGAATATCAAAGTTCTGGCCATTGGCGCCCATCCCGACGACGTGGAATTTACGTGCGCGGGGACGCTGGCTCTTTTGGCGCAACGGGGCTGCTCGATCGTCATCGCTTCGTTGTCACCGGGCGATTGTGGCAGCGCCCAGTTGCCGCCGCGGGCAATCGCCGGACAGAGGCGGCGCGAAGCCCAACAGTCGGCGTCGTTGCTCAGCGCGCCCTTCGCGTGCCTGGAGTTTCACGATTTTTGCATTTACGTGGATGATTCCTCCAATCGGCGCGTCACGGAGTTTGTGCGCGGTGTGCGACCCGATGTGGTCTTCGCTCCCTCGCCCGAGGATTACATGGCCGATCATGAAAACGCGAGCGCCCTGGTACGGAACGCCTGTTTTTATGCCTCTGTGCCCAACTACACCACGCGGCCCGAAGCCAGCGCGCCGCCGCCCACGGAGCATATTCCGATCCTCTACTACTGCGATCCCGTTGGCGGGAAAGATTGTTTGGGCCGCTTGGTTCAGCCGGCGTTGCTTGTGGATATTGTGAAGACGATCGAGATCAAGATCGAGATGCTGGCCTGTCACGAGTCGCAGCGCGAGTGGTTGCGCCGCCAACACGGGATGGACCAGTATGTCGAGGAAATGAAAGCCTGGTCGGCGGAACGAGGCCGTCTGGTCGGCTGGGCCTACGGTGAGGGTTTCCGGCAACATCTGGGCCATCCGTTTTCGTCGCGCGACGTGCTTGGTGAACTTTTGGGTCCGCGCATTCGACGTTTGTAGTCCCATTTGCCAAAACGGGTTGCGGTCGCAGCGCCGCCGTCTCGGCGGTTGGAAGGGGGTCGTTGTGGCCCACATGCCGGCGGCAAGATGCCGCTGCTGCTTCTCCGCAACATAAACTTCGATTGACACGGTCGCGCCGCGTTTCTAAGAAAAACTCTGCAGGGTATCAGAACACCGAAAAGGAGACTTAGCTATGAGCGGAAGGAAAGTGGTAGCCGTCGTGTTGGGATTGTTGGCCGCATGGAGCGCCACAGCAGCGAGATCTGCCGATCGCGTGAGCGTCTCGACGATTTTCGCCGAGATGAACAATCTTGCCGCACTCGCGGAATTGCCGGACCCGCCGTTCACCTGCAAACAATTCTCGAGTTACGACCGCGCCTCGAAAACGCCTGACGACCGGCAAGGCTGGTTTGCCAACGATGACCGCGGCAAGTATCTGCGCGTCGAGCAGCGCGACGGCCAAAAAGAATTCGTCATGATGGACGCCGAAGGCCCCGGCTGCGTCGTGCGCATTTGGTCGGCCAATGCGGGCGGCGTTCTTCGCATCTATGTGGACGGCAGCGAAAAACCGACGCTCGAAATGAACATGCAGGACGCCATGGACGGCAAACACGAACCCTTCCTCGCTCCGTTCGCGGGCGTCCACTCGAAGGGTTGGAACCTCTACTTTCCCTTCCCCTATGCGAAGCACTGCAAGGTCACGACGACGGACGGCAACATCTATTATCATGTGAACTATCGGACCTATCCCGCCGGAACACAGGTCGTTAGTTTTGCGATGAACCAAATCCAAAGAGTTAAAGAGAGGATGGACGATTTGGGCCGTCGTTTGGCGCAACCCTATACAAGCAATCTTCCGCCAGCCGATGCCCAGGCCCAAATCATCAAGTTGTTCGAACTGGCTCCGGGCGCTTCGCGGATTCTCGGCGAATTCAAAGGCTCTGCGGCAATTTTCGAGCTCGAAACGTCGCTCAGCGCCGAAAACATGCGCCAGGCGTTGCGCCAGGTGATCCTCGAAATCACTTCTGACGGCGAATCCAAGCCTTCGGTTCTCTGTCCGCTCGGCGATTTCTTCGGTTCCAGCCCCGACATTAATCCCTATGAGTCGTTGCCGCTTCAGGTTCACCAGTCGGGTGAACTTCGCTCGAAGTGGTTCATGCCCTTCGAAAAATCCTGCACGATCAAAGTCGTCAACCGCGGGCGCGATGCGGCCGATTTGCAGGGCAGAATCGCCACTGTGCCCTATCGTTGGACCGATCGCTCGATGCGCTTTCACGCCAAATGGCGCGCCGAGAACAACATATCGCCGCGTCCGTTCCGCGACTGGACTTTTGTCAAGTGCGAGGGGAAAGGCGTTTTTGTCGGCGACATGCTGAGCGTCTGCAATTCTGTCAAGGACTGGTGGGGCGAAGGCGACGAAAAAATCTATGTGGACGGCGAAAAGTTCCCGAGCCACTTCGGCACCGGCAGCGAAGACTACTTCGGCTATGCCTGGTGCTGTCCCGATCTGTTCACCCATTGCTATCACAACCAGCCGCGCTGCGATGGGCCGGGCAACTATGGCCTCACCTCGGTCAATCGTTTTCACATCATAGACAAGATTCCGTTCACGAAACAGTTCCAGTTCGACATCGAAGTGTGGGCCTGGCATCTCAAAGCACCGGTGTCATACAATGCGACGAGCTACTGGTATGCGCGGCCCGGAGGGACCGACTTCTTCAAACCGCTGACTCGGGAAATGCTCAAAGTAATGGAACCGGCCCCGCTGCCGCAGCCCTTCAAGGTCAAAGGCGCTGTGGAGGGCGAAGATTTGAAGGTCGTCCAGAAATCGGGCCAACCCGAAGTTCAATCTGGGTTCGACGAGATTTGGAGCGGCGCCAAGCAGTATTGGTGGAAGGGCGCCAAGCCCGGCGACGTCCTTGTTCTTGCGTTTCCGGTCAAGGAGGATGGCCGCTACAAAGTTTTCGCCAATTTCACGCTCGCAATTGATTACGGTATCATCCAACTCTACATCAACGACAAGAAGATCGGCGAGCCGATGGACTTCTATCACGACGGCGTGGTGGCGTCGGGCCGCAAGGAACTGGGCACCTTCGAACTGAAGAAGGGCGACAACCTGTTGAAGGCCGAGATCAAAGGCAAGAACGACAAGGCGATTCCCAACTACATGTTCGGCTTGGATTATCTGTTGCTGGAGAAGGCGAAGTGAGCGAGAAGATGCCGAGCGAGTTGTAACGCCCCGAGCGCAGGGGGCGCTGAGGCACGTTGCGCTTTCGAGGGACACCGTGCTCGATTGTTGACCTGCTCCGGAGGGCAGGGGCTACCAAATACAGCATCTTCTCCCCCGCGTTTCAGAATTCATCCTGAATGCGCGGAAGCGGTGCACTTCTAACCTTTCAGTTCAGCGAGAAGTGGAGGGAATAAGCGACTTTGCACTTCGACCAGTCGTTCCAGAATCTCGGAGGGCGGAGCGGTCTGGCCAAAATTTATCAGCACAAGTTCCTTCGAGTATAGCATGGCAATGTATTCCAGGTCGGTTCGTGCTTCCTTCGCTCTCTTGTAGTCTTGGTGCTCCGAGTTGACCCTGAGTTGGTATCCGTCCGAAACCCATTTTGACCTCCACGGCGACAGAGGCTCTGGCCAGAAGATGTAAGGTGGAAACTTCTCTCCAAGCCTGCGCGGTGGGTAGAGATAAAGGGTGGCGGAACCATCCAACTGCTTGTTCCTTGCTTTGGCAATGACCTTGATGGGTACCGGTCCCTGTGGTGCATCGCTTTTTGCTTGGAAGGTAGCCCTCAAGCCCGCCGTGCTCGAAAAAGTACCATGCGTCGGGGAACAAAGCCAGTGGACGGTGACGGAAGGAACATGAATTCCCTCGTGATCTGTGCAGATTGCGGTCAGGTTGCGAGAGTGCCCTGGCCAAACTACGGCGACTCGTGGAAGAACCGACACGTTTGACAGTTCACCGCATTGTTCAACGACTCTGAGTTTGGCCGTGGAGCGCGCAGTCCGCTTTTCCTGCCGGACTTCGACCGCCAATACAGCCTCACCGGGCTTGTTTCCAGCGACAACTTCGCAGCTTTTCTTTTCGCTGTCGCAGACTTTCGCTATCTCCGGCGATAGCTTCCATAAGAAGGTCACGCCCTCCCGGACAGCATAGTCGTTCTCATCCATGGGCTCCGCGGTGAAACGCCAAGCGCAGCCCGACACAATAGCGACGGAATCGGGGACAATCTCGACCTTGGCGAGCGGCCCAATGACAGGACGTGGAGGAGGGGTGACCTCCGGCCCCTTGAAGAAATCATACTCCGCCGGGAGGTCCTTGAACACTTTCCTGAATGCGTTCTTCAGGAACTCCATGTATCCAGATGTTCGTTCCTCTCGAAGATCCTTTTGTCTGGCTTTGATACGCTTCGAAATGATCGGTTCAATATCCTTCAGACCGAGCACCAACTCTTCAAAGTCCTCATTTGTTAGGACGCCTGTGCGAGTGCCGGGTGAGGTCGAAAGGAATGGATATTCTATCTTTCCCTCAAGAATGTTAAGCGTCCATGGCTCATGCTGGAAATCGTCAAGTGCTGTTACATTAGCGACAAGCCGAGTTCCTTTGCGGTAGAGCCCTACCTCGGCCGGCTCTGAAGAGCTCGCCCCGAAGTTCATGTATAATTCCAAGTTGGCGACGCGGCCACTACGCGTAGGGAGCTCAGTGAGATCGGACAGCGGTTCGCCCAAAAAGTCCATCGGGCGGACAGGTATCTTGCCTCCCCCGAGCAGTGCATCAACAATGTGAATCTGTGTTCCGAACTCAAGGAGACGACCGCGCAACTCCTGCGCAAGGTAGTTCGCAAGCCGCTGCCCGCTTAGGACATGCCTTACTGTATCATGTAACCCCTTTATGATAACCTCCGTTCCGGCTTTCTCCAAGGGTTTCGTTGACTTCTCCACAGTGAAATCGCGCTTCTCGCGCTCCATTGTCAGAACGTATGTGTCGGAGCGGGCCGTTCTGCTGCGAAATTCAAACGTATTCCCCACCGCCCAGAATCCGAGGATGCCAATCCCGAATTCCCCCATAACCCCATGCCTGGCCTCTAGTTTTCTTTTTATCGAGTCGCAGATGCCTTCTCCAATACGTTTCAAATTGGCTTCAATGTCGTCGGACACAACTACTTTTCCTTCGTGCTCCGAGTGCGCAGCCCCCCTCCCGTCATCGAGTATGCGGAGAAACACATTGCGTCCTATCTTTCCGCGAACGACGACAATGTGTTTCGCTTCGGCATCTATGGAGTTCTCTATCAACTCCGCCACTGCTTTTCGAGGGTTAACTTGCGAGGCTGCAATAAGCCGGATGGCCTGCCATTCATCCCCGATGGAAAGCTCCCCCTGATAGCTCATCGCTTTGTCTCTCCGGACCTGTACTCGCTAAAAAAGATCCACTTCTGGAACTCATCTTCACTAAAAAGCGCCTGAAGCAGAGCCAGCATATAGGCTGCATCTCTCTTGGACATATACTTGCGGAACAACTCCCGGCTTTCTTCGTTTTCCCCTTTGAGAAACTCCAGCTGATCCTTCAACGAATAGAACGTTCCAACGATTCGTCTGACCTTCTGCTCGCTTTGATTCTTGTGCTCTCGTTTCCCCGCAGTTTTTTCCACTCTTGGCTTCCGCAGCGTTCTTCCCTCCTCGGGTTCACGATCTTTCCGCAGCCATTTTCTCAGGCATTCTACCCCTCCCTGTTCGACAAGTCTCCTCAGCGTTGCAACGGACGGAGGGTGTTGTGCAGCAGCTATCTTTTTTAGCGTGGAATAGGGAACGCCGCTTGTCGTAGAAAGTCTCTTGATCGTTCCAACCCCCGGGTTCCTTGTCAGCCACTCGCGCAAGGACAATGCGATCTCCGTTGCTCCTTGTTCCCGAGCGACATCCGATACCATCGTCTGGAGTGCGTCTTCCTGCGAAGCACCCCTTGCAGCATTTTCCTTACCATTTGGCTGATTTCGATTGTCCATCGTGGAC
>Ga0315277_10007171_pt1 | contig 14464 bp, 9 predicted proteins | sample YL17G05_15_MG_FD_203695 | JGI IMG/M metagenome (GOLD analysis project Ga0315277, IMG submission 203695) | Sediment microbial communities from Yellowstone Lake, YNP, Wyoming, USA - YL17G05_15 | ecosystem: Environmental > Aquatic > Freshwater > Lake > Sediment | place: USA: Wyoming | collected... | reverse complement strand
GCAGCTCGTCGATGAACAGAACGCTCCGCCGGCCGGAGGAGGCAAGCGTCGCGCGGGCGTGCTCGATGATGTCGCGGACCTCCTTCACGGATGCCGACGCCCCGTTGAGCAGGTGGAACTCGCAGTCGAACTGGCGGGCGATCACGTGGGCGAGCGTCGTCTTGCCCGACCCCGGCGGGCCCCAGAACACCAGGCTGGAAAGGCTCCCCGCCTCCAGCATCCGCCGCAGCATCTTCCCGGCTCCTAGGAAGGCGTCCTGGCCGAGGATCTCGTCGATCGTCCGCGGGCGCATCCGCACCGCCAGCGGCGCATGGGCCGCGAGGGCGGCATCCTCGGATTCCTTGAACAGCTCCATCCGCGCCATTATACTGCGATGGAGTTCGCGGCGAAGCACCTGCCCGGGGGAACGACGCCTTGTGAAAGGAGATGCGAGATGCGCAGGATTTCCCTCGTTCTGATTCCGTTCCTGGTTCTTGGCGCTTCGTGCAGCAAAGGGCAGCAGTCCGCCACTGAGCCGAACAAGCCCCCGCCTCCACCGCCCGCGAAGCCCAAGGAATTCCATGATGCAAAGACGCTCTATGCCGCGGTATCGCGCCAGTATGCCCCCGCGACGCAGCCGGCCAGGGAAGGCAGCATCGACTGGGCGACCGGGAAGATCACTGCCACCGGGGTCGGAAAGGCCTCGGGGACGGGCCCGCAGGCGAAGCTCCTGGCCCGTCGGGCGGCGCAGGCCCTGGCGCAGCGGAATGCGGTCCTGATCGCCAACGGCGTGCGGGTGGACGCGGCGGGGCGGATCAAGGACATCAAGGAGGGGAAGATCAACGTCGAGGGGATGGTGCAGGGGTTCCAGACCAGGTTCGGGGAGTTTGACGAGGAGAACAAGACGATCACGGCCACCATCGAGGTGCCGTTCTACGGTGTGAGCGGCATGGTCAGGATCGACGGGGCCGCCCTGGACGCACCTGCCGCCAGATGGGAATGGTTGGTGAAGGACGCGGTGGACCGGGAGGCGGACCTGCTGATCGTCGATGCCCGCGGGACGGGATTTCAGCCGTGCCTGGCGCCGCGCCTGGTGACGGAGACGGGGCAGGTTGTGTTCGACGGCACGTCCGTACCGGGCGGTCTGCAAGGAAGGCACCTGGCTGTCTATGTTTCGGCGGACCGTCCGCCGGGCGGGCAGGGCGCGCCGGCCACCGCCACGGCAGAATCGGCGTCTGACTCCGGTCCGGCGGGCGGGCGAGCGTTCGTCGCGAAGGACGTGGTCGAGCTTCGGGCCAAGGCGTCCACGGGACCCGACCACTGCGCGCTGGTCCTGGGCAGCGAGGAGCTGGCGAAGCTGTCCCGCCATGCCGACGCGATGGAGCTTCTCAAGGCCGGCCGGTTGGTGGTGATCGTCGATCCCGTCCCGCCGAGCAGTGAATAGCCATCGCGCGGCCCCTTGCGCGGCGGGAATCTCTTCCCGCCGGGGGGCGCGGCGGATTGGGAAATCGGCCACGCGAACCTGGCTGCTGCTCGCGCACGGTCATGCAGGAGATTGGAGATGAAGGTGAATCCGGGAATCCTGGCGGCGACCCTCGTGGCTGTTGTGGCGGCGCGGGCGTTTGCCCAGCAGTTCACGGTGCCGCTGATGAAGCAGGCGCCGAAGATCGACGGATTCATCGATCCGAACGAATGGGCCGTCAGCGCGGGCTTCGACGGATTCCACTACGACGGCAAGCTCCAGCAGCGGCGTGTGCAGGCCTTCGTCGCCGCGACTGAGGGCGAGTTGTACTTCGCGATCAAGAGCCAACTGCCGAACGAGGGCGGCCTGGCCGCGGAGGTCAAGACCGACAGTCCCAAGGCGGTCTATGACGATGCCGTGGAGGTCTTCGTCAATCCGACGCCCGACGAGCCGCGGCAGGTCAACTACCAGTTCCTCGCCAACTCGCTCGGCAAGGGGGGCTACACCGTTCACACGCTCGGCGGGGCGGAGGAAGACGTCGCCTGGCAGGGCGGGTGGAGGCACGCCGGCGCCCTGCACGAGGGCTGGTGGCACTTCGAATGCGCCGTGCCCGTTGAGAGCATGGGCATCGTGAAGAAGGGGCGGAAGACCACGGACGGCCTCTGGAAGATTAACCTCACCAGGGACTGGAAGAACCCGTGGGAGTGGTCTTCTCTCAGCGGCGAAGGCGGGGCATACGCGTTCAAGGGATATGTCTTCAGATTCACGAAAGATCCCGCGCCGGCGGCCCGGTACGCGGCGTCGTCCGACCCCTTCCTGGCGAACTTCGAGGGCGTGCTATCCCTGCACAACCCGTCGGGGCAGGCGCTGGACCTGTCGGCGCTGCTGGTCCTGGAGCGCAACAACATGCCGGCCATCCGCGAGGAGCAGAAACTCAGCCTGGCCGGTGGCGCATCGAAGGAACTGAAACTGAAGGTCCCCGCCGAGGACCCGACGACGCACTACTCGCTCAGCATCCTGGTCCGGTCCGCCGACGGCAAGACGACGTTCTACGAACGCAAGACCGCCTGGCCGAGGGGCAAGCCCTATGTGTGGGTGGCCGGGAGGAAGAAGGAGGCGCCGCCCCTGGACTTCCGCTTCGCCTGCTATCCCTACCTCAACCGGATGCGCCTGCTGGCCGACATCAACGGCCTGCCGAAGGATGCCGCCCTCCGGGGGCTCTGGGCCGTGATCCGCGCGGCGAAGGACAAGAAGGAGGTCAAGGCCGTCGAGTTCCCCGTGGACCGGTTCCGCGACGGCAGGCAGGAACTGGGCTTCGAGCTTCCGCCGGTGGAGGGCGAGTACGAGATCGCGATGAAGGCCGAGGGCCGGAACGTGCCCCCCGGCGAGATCGTGCAGACGTTCGAGCGGAAGGTCTTCCCGTGGGAGCACACCAAGCTGGGGACGAGCACCAAGGTCTATCCGCCGTTCACGCCGATCGAGGTGGACGGGAGGAAGTTGCGGACCGTCTTGCGCGAGCACGTGCTGAATGACGTGGGCCTGCTGGACCAGGTGACGGCGACATCCGCACAGACGGGCGTGAGCAAGCCTATCCTTGCCTCGCCGATGCGATTCGTGGTCAAGCTGGACGGCAAAGACACGCCCATCGAGCCGGGGAGATTCTCGATCCTGTCGGCCAAGCCCCACGAGGTCAAGACGCGATCCACGTTCTCGGCCGGAACGCTCAGGGCGTCCATCGAAGGCACGTGGGACTACGACGGTTGCCTCCGCGTGGACTTGACGATCCCCGCGGTCGGCGAGGCCAAACTGGATGAGTTGACACTGGAGATTCCCCTCTCCGCCGAGACGGCGATGATGATCCACGCCAACGCCGACCGTATCCGCGCCCCGGTCGCACAGAAACTCCCGGCCGGCGAGGGCCTGATCTGGGAGGCCAACAAGGTTGCCTGCGACGACTACCCCCGGAATTTCTGCCCGTACGTCTATGTTGGCGATGCCGTTCGCGGGCTGTGCTGGTTCGCCGAGAATGACAAGGGGTGGGGCTGGAACCCGGCGACGCCCAACGTGGACATAATCCGCAAGGGCGGCGTGGCGACCATTCGAGTTCATCTGGTCAACCGGCCGACGGTCATCAACGGTGACCGGAAAATCACGTTTGGCCTCCTGGCGGCCCCGGTCAAGCCGCGCCTGTCGCCCGGCGGGCGGAACTCGTGGCGGTATCGGTACTACCGCGACCACTACACGCTGCTGGGCACGGACATCAACTGGCTGGCGCTGGGCGACTGCGGGTCGGTGTACCCGGCGGGCAGAGAGACGTACTTCTGGGAGATGATCGCAAAGGGCAACAAGGAGAAGCTGGACGCCAGGCAGGTGCAGGAGGCGATCGACAGGGGGCGGAAGTACTTCGAGCCCTACGGCCAGGAGAGGGTCAAGGCGTGGGAGGCGCACGTCCGGCACAACCTGACCGGCAGGTACGGGGCGAAGATGGTCTTCTACTACAACCGCGCGAGCTGCCAGCTTTTCGAGGAGTTCGAGACGTTCAAGGACGAATGGATGCTTACGGACCTACGCTCGGTCGGCAAGGGCAGCGGCATCGGGGAGATCAAGATCGTGCCGTCGCCGTCCTACATCGACCACGCCCTGTACTGGTACGCCAAGAGTTTCGAGGTCGGCGGGAACCTGGGCGTCTATTGGGACAACTTCTTCATCGCCCCGTCATTCAACACCACGATGACCGACGCCTACGCGGCCAAGGACGGGACGATCGTGCCGGCGGCCGGAATGTGGGCCCTGCGCGACCTGTGCAAGCGGACGTTCGTCATGATGAACGAGCGCGGGATGCCGCCGATCACGTTCCCGCACATGACCAGCTTCAACCCGCTTCCGATGATGTCGTTCGCGACCGTCCAGTACGACTGGGAGTGGAAGTACTCCGAGGGCGACGTGCAGGACCGCTTCACGCGGGAACTGATCCTCCTGATGTCCAACGGCGATCTGGCGGGCGTCTGGCCGGTGCCGCTGTCGGACCACGGCAAGCAGGAAACCGACGTCTGGACGCAGCGGACCTTCACCGCGGTCCGCCTGGTGCACGAACTGGACGGCGAGGGCGGCTTCCCCCGCTACGGCCCGGCGGCGGTCAACGGGAAGCTGGCCGACTCGATCCTCAAGACGCTCGATGAACCGGGCCTGGACGTGTACCGCTATTGGGACGAGAGGCCCCAGCCGGTCGTCAGCGACAACGCGGACGCCCCGACCATCGTCTATAGCGTACCGGGCAAGCAGGCGGTGGTCGCCGTGGCGAGCTACTCGCGGAAGGACGAGCAGGTGGCGTTGAAGGTGGACCTGAAGGCGTTGGGTTTGGATGCATCCTGCAAGGTCGTGGACGCCGAGACGGGTCAGGAACTCCCGCTTCAGGACGGGAAGGTCGGCTTCCTCCTGAAGAAGCACGACGTCCGCGTGTTGCTGCTGACGGGCGAGGCGGGAAGATGACAGGCTGGCGCGGAATGCTCGCGGTCTGGATTGGCCTCTTTCTGGTGTCACCGGCAGGGGCTGGAGGGCCGAGCACCCAACCTGCCTCGCAGCCTGCGGAACGCTGCATGTACATCCCGCCGGACTGGGCTGACCGGGTGGTCTATTACAACTCGTTCGAGCGCGGAATCGATCAGCCGGAGGTCAACTCCACCGGCGGCAGGACGACGGGGCCGCGGTCCGCGGGCGTCGAGGGTCTTGCGGGGAAAGGCTGCGACTTCCCCGCCCGGACGGACGCCAAGCGCGGCCTGGTCCTTTCGGGCGTCTCGTTCCCGCTGCATCGCCCGCTGACGGTCATGCTCTGGTGGAAGCCGACTGCGCCCATGCGGCAGACCAGCGGCTTTCACCTGATCTCCCTGTCCGGCAAGGGCTACATCTCGAACTTCGTCCGCGGGCAGGGCGACTGGTGCGGCCTGAAGGAGCCGACCTTCGTCCTCCAGGTGTACAACTGGCAGAACGTCCCCAACTACAACGGAATCCGGCACGGCAGCGGCTGGGTGGAGGCGGACCGGTGGCACCACGCCGCCATCGTCGTGTCCAAAGGCTCGAACGTCCGCGTGTACTGGGACGGAAAGCTCCGCTGCGACTACACGATAGAAGGCCGCCTGTTCCGCCCGGACGACGTGATCAAGGGCATCGAGCTCGGCCCGCATTGGCTCTTTCACCCCATGACCATCGACGAGGTGATGATCCTCGACAAGGCGCTGAGTCCGGAAGAGATAGCCGGTTACATCGTCGCAGTGCGGGAACTCAGCGTGATGGGTTTTCCCGTCTTCGCCCCCTCCGTCAGACCTTGAAATCCTCCGGGGTGAACGTGAGCCTCTTGCCTTCCTTCATGGACTCGTTGGCGCGGAAGACGGAGACGGCCGCCTCAAAGGCGACCTCCGGCGGGCAGTTGAGCTTGGCCTTGCCGCGGATGGCCTCGAAGAAGTTCTCGAGGTGCTGCGTGTGGGGCGGCTTTGGGGGCGTGGGTGCGGGGATCGGCGGATATGTCCTCTCCCTGATGGGTTGGAGGTTCTTTTCCCACTCCGCCTCCGGGCTGCCGACCTCGCGGGTTAGCCCGCCAACGTCGGGCAGCTCGGATATGGTCAGCGTGCCCTCGTCGCCCACGAACGTCTCCAGGAAGCCGCCCACTTCCGTGGTGTTGAGGATGCGGTAACACCCGCGGACCGTCTTGGTCTTGCCCTCCCACTCGTACTGCCACTCATAGACGGCGCTGACGTTGTCGTACCATTCGTACTTGTCGTAGTAGTCCAGGCCGCCGGCGGCATAGACGGCAAGCGGCCTTGCATGCAGGAACCAGTTGAACACGTCGATCTGATGCGATCCCAGGTTCGCGATCTCCCCGGCGGAAAACTTCTGGAACCATCGCCAGTTTCGCAGCCGCTCCATCGTGTCGTATCCGTACTTCCTCAACGCGGGCTCGTCGAGCTCCTGCCCCTTGGGCCAACCGTAGTCGAACCGCTTGTGGCCGTGCCACTGGCCGCAGACGTGCGTGATCCTGCCGAGGGCCTTCTTTCCGTCGATGTAGTCCAGGGCGGCGTGATACCGGGAATTGCTTCGGTGCTGCCGGCCGATCTGGAGGCGCCTTCCGGACTCCCTTGCCGCCAGGACCACCTTCCTCGCGTCGGCGGCGTTGGTGGCCATCTCCTTCTCGCAATAGACGTGCTTCCCGGCCTTCAGGCAGGCGATGGTCTGCTCGGCGTGCACCCAGTCGGGCGTGGCGATGAGAACCGCGTCGAGGTCCTTCTCCTTGTCGAGCATGTCCTGATAGTCGGCGTATGCGTTGACCGGCTGGTCGTATTTCTTGAGGAGGCGCGAGGCATATTGGAGGTTGTAGGGCCAGATGTCGCAGACCGCTTTGAAGCGGACGGCGGCGGTCTTCAGGCAACTGTTCACCAGGACGCGCCCGTGCGCCCCGACACCGACGATGGCGATGCGCAGCTCGTCCGCGGGCTTGCTCTGGGCGGCCCGGACGGCCCCTGCCGCTAAGAGCGCCAGCCCCGCCGTCGTCGCGGCTGCTGCCTGTAGAAATTCCCGCCTGCTGAGATCGTCGCGCCGGCCGGCCGTGTTCTTCTGGCTCACGTGAAGTCTCCTATGCGTCTGCCCGGTGTGTTGAATGCCGCGCCGATTATAATCCCACCGGCGGCGAAACCCCAACTCCGCGGCTTGAGTAGTTGCATAGGCGTCTTGGTGGAAACCCTGTGGGCGCCCTTGTTCGGCCCAACCCCAAGGGGCCGACCGATATCCATGTTCCGGTCGTGTAACAGGCCACCGCTTCAGCGGTGGTTTTCGGCGCCCCCCTCCCCTGCCCCTCCCCCCGCGGACTGGACGCCTTCGGCGAGACCTGGACCTTGCCCGCGGGGGGAGGGGACGGGGGTGGGGGGCTCGCGGTACCACGGCTGAAGCCGTGGCCTGCTACACGGCGCCTGCTGGGGGTGTTTGCCGTCTCGTGGTCAGCGCGGGCGGCGTTGAGACGCCCTAATACCTGACGACAGCGCCCCTGATACCCGAAGCGAAGCACGCAACAGCACCGGAAACACGGGTTTGGCCCGCGTCGGCCCGGCGGGCGTTGAGGCTTCACTTGGGCTCCGTGGCGGGGGATAATAAGGGGAAGGCTGGGGCGGATTCTGCCGATGTACTTACCTGCGGCGGGACTCACCTGCCGGAGACGCCACATGTGCGGAATCGTCGGTTACGTCGGCCACAAGAAGGCCCGCGAGGTGCTGATCGAAGGCATCAAGCGCCTGGAGTACCGGGGCTACGACTCGGCCGGCATCTGCGTCCATCACGCGGGCGCGCTGCACGTCAAGAAGAGCTCAGGCAGGATCGCGGTCCTGGAGCAACTGGTGGTCGGGGACGACGCGATCAACCAGGGGACCATCGGCATCGCGCACACCCGCTGGGCGACGCACGGTGCGCCCAACGAGGTGAACGCCCACCCGCACTGCGACGGAAGCGGGCGGATAGCCCTGGTCCACAACGGCATCATCGAGAACTACGCGACGCTGAAGAAATTCCTCATCAGCAAGGGTCGGGTCTTCAAGAGCGAGACCGACACCGAGGTGCTGGTGCAGCTCATCGGGGAGTTCTACCACGACGGGGCGAGGAACCTGGAGAAGGCGGTGCAGTCCGCCCTCCAGGAGGTCAGCGGGACGTACGGCATCGCGGTGATGTCCGCGGACGAGCCGGACAAGATCGTCGTGGCGCGGAAGGGCAGCCCGCTGATCATCGGCGTCGGAAAGGACGAGTACGTGATCGCCTCCGACGCCTCCGCGATCCTCGAACACACCGCCAACGTGGTGTACCTGAGCGACAACGAGATGGCCGTGGTCACGCGCGACGGCCTGCGGACGATGACCCTCGACAACGTGCCGGTCTCCAAGGAGGTCGAGCAGATCGAGTGGTCGCTGGAGCAGATCGCCAAGGGCGGCTACGCGCACTTCATGCTCAAGGAGATTTTCGAGCAGCCCGAGGCGGTGCGGACGAGCCTGGGGGGCAGGCTGGACCTGCGCGACATGCGGGTCCAGCTCGGTGGGCTGGACCGCGTCGCCCGCGACCTGGCCAAGACGCGGCGGGTCATCCTCACCGGCTGCGGGACCGCCTGGCACGCGGGGCTGGTGGGGGAGTACCTCTTCGAGGAACTGGCCAGAATCCCCACCGAGGTTGAGTACGCCAGCGAGTTCCGCTACCGCAACCCGATCATCGAGGACGGCACGGTCGTGATCGCCATCAGCCAGTCGGGCGAGACGGCCGACACGCTGGCCGCCCTGCGCGAGGCGAAGGAAAAGGGGGCCCTGGTGCTGGGGATCGTCAACGTGGTCGGATCGACCATCGCCCGCGAGACCGATGCCGGCGTGTACCTGCACGCGGGACCCGAGATCGGCGTCGCCTCCACCAAGGCGTTCACCTGCCAGGTGATCGTGGAGGCGCTGATCGCGCTGATGGTCGGCCGGCGGCGGTTCATGTCCCAGGCCATGATGGAGGAGTACCTCAGGGAGTTGAGCGCTATCCCCGACAAGATGACCACCGTCCTGGAGCAGTCCGACGAGATCAGGAAGATCGTCGCCGAGCACGTGGACCGCGACAACTGGCTGTTCCTGGGGCGCGGGCATAATTACCCCATCGCCCTGGAGGGCGCCCTGAAGCTCAAGGAGATCAGCTACATCCACGCCGAGGGCCTGCCTGCCGCCGAGATGAAGCACGGACCCATCGCGCTTATCCACGAGGGCATGCCCGTGGTGTTCCTCGCACCGCAGTGCCCGACGTACGACAAGATTTGCAGCAACATCGAGGAGGTCCGCGCCCGCAGGGGGCGGATCATCGCCGTCGCCACCGAGGGGGACGACCGAATCCGCCAGTACGCCGAACACGTCATCTACGTTCCGGACTGCCCCGCACCGCTCCAGCCGCTGCTGACGGTGATCCCGCTGCAACTGCTGGCCTATCATGCCGCCGTCGCCCGTGGGTGCAACGTGGACAAGCCCCGCAACCTCGCCAAGAGCGTGACGGTGGAGTGAGAGCCGGGCAGGCGGTAGTGCCGGAGATATGGGTGCATAGACTTTTTGGTGGAAGCTATGTGGGCGCCTTTGTTCGGCCCTACCCAAAGGGGGCGACCGATTCCCATGTTCCGGTCGTGTAACAGGCCACCGCTTCAGCGGTGGTTTTCGGCGCCCCCCTCCCCTGCCCCTCCCCCCGCGGACTGGACGCCTTCGGCCAAACCTGGACCTTGCCCGCGGGGGGAGGGGACGGGGGTGGGAGGCTCGCGGCACCACGGCTGAAGCCGTGGCCTGCTACACGGCGCCTGCCCGGGGTGTTTGGCTTCTCCCGGTGTATGCACCCTGCGCCAGGTTCCCCACACGCCCAGGCGGGGACGGAACGACCAACTTCCTACGCCCCACCAAAACGCATGCACCCCGGAGATATCGGGAACTTCCCCACGAACGGTGTTATATTGTAACGACGGACACAGGCGGGAAGTGGATCATGGGTTCTAGTCACCATATCGTCCGGTTCCGGCGGCGCCGCCATGAACCGAGCCCAGGAGACATTCGATGGACATGACCAGACGTGGATTCCTGAAAGGTACTGCCGCCGGAGTTGCCGGTGCGAGCCTGGGCGTGGAGATGCTGAACGCTGAGGAGGCGGCCTCGAGGAAGGCGCCGCCGATACGCCTCAGCGCGTGCGACTGGTCGCTGGGCGCGGGCGGGCCCGGCGGACTCGAGATCGCCAAGCGATGCACGCTGGAAGGCCTGGAGGTGTCCGCCGGCGGGGCGGCCGACAAGCTGAAGATCGCCGACGCCGACTACCGCAAGCAGTACAAGGAGAAGGTGAAGGAGACGGGCATCCTGGTTCCCTCGCTGGCGATGGGACTTCTGAACGGCAGCCCGCTTGCGACGGAACCGCGTGGCCCGGCCTGGCTGGAGCAGACCATCGAGGCGGCCGCCGACCTGGGCGCGGGCGTGATCCTCGTGGCCTTCTTCGGCAAGGGCAGCCTGCTGTCGGGCAAGGACTTCAAGAAGGACGACGTGGAGGCGGTTGTGACCCGGCTCAAGGACGCCGCCGTCAAGGCCAAGGAGGCCAAGGTCATCCTCGGCCTGGAGAACACCCTCTCGGCCAAGCAGAACCTGGAGATCATCGACCGGGTCAAGAGCGACTGGGTGCGGGTGTACTACGACATCGGCAATTCCACCGGCGGCGGATACAACGTCCCGGAGGAAATCCGCACGCTCAAAGAGCGGATGGCGATGATTCACTTCAAGGACGGCGGGAGCTACCTCGGCGAGGGCAAGGTGAAGATGGAGCCGGTGGCCGAGGCGCTCCACGCGATTGAGTACAAGGGCTGGATCGTCCTGGAGACGTCGTGTCCGTCCAAGGACCGCGACGCGGACTTCAAGAAGAACGCCGCCTACGTCCGAAAGCTGATGGGCGTCTAAACGACCTTGCGCGACTCCGCGTCAAACGTCGCCCGTGTGGCCTCGAAGAGGCCTACAGTGGGTAGCCGGATGCGCGAGCATCCGGAGAACGGCGCCAACAGAGCACAAGCCTCGAAGAGGCGGCAGCGCTTTCGCCTCTTCGAGGCTCCCAGGCCAATCGAACCCCAATGCCGGAGCCTCACGGCTCCGGCTACCCGCTGACGGCTCTTCGAGCCTAACAACACACGTTGGCGCCCTATCGCGCAAGGTCATATAGTGGCGCCACGGCTGCGTTGTGTGCAGCCGTGCGTTTCGGTGTGCACGTCTGCGCGCGACCACCAAGGCCTGCTCAGCTTGGGCGCGTTGCGTATTGCAGGAGCGCCCCCAAGCACCTGCCGGCAGGCAGGGACGACGCTTGGGGGTGGCACGCAAGATCGCGTCATTTCCTCGGATCGGCCCGCGCGGGGAGCGTGAACCGTTCGCCGTGTTTGCAGACGTGGACGGGGAGTCTGGGGTACTTGACACGCATGTATTCGGTGAAGGCGGCCGGGTCGCCCGGGTTGTTCGCGAACATGTCCCAGTGGGCGGGGATCGTCACACGCGGCTTCAGCGCCCCCGCCAGGTCCGCCGCCTCCTGGTAGGTCATGTTCCCGATGCACCCGCTCGCGAGGCGCTTGGCGTCGCGCCCGTTGATCGGCAGAAGGACCAGGTCGAAGCTCCACCGTTTCAGCTTCGTCTGCAATCCCTCGTAGATGCAGCAGTCGCCGGAGTGGTAGAACGTGCACCCGTTGGCCTCGATGACGTATCCCATGTGCGGGAACTTTCCGGTGGCCGGGTCCTGGTCCAGGAACTCGTGGGCGGCGGCGACGCCGGTGATGCGGACGCCGCCAACGTCAACCGCGTTGCCGTCGTCCACGCCGACGAAGCGTTCCGCGGGGATCTTCAGTTCGCGGGCGAGCTTTTCGCGGAGCAGGTCCGGCACGACGAACTTCGCCTTGGGCGATGCCTTCGCCAGGGCCGGCCAGACGGGGCGGTCGATGTGATCGATGTGGTCGTGGCTGCCCAGGATCAGATCGGCGTTGGTAACTTCGTCCGGCGAAAGCAGCGGGGGGACTTGCCTCGACTTCATCGGCGTCAGGAAGGGGTCGAGGTAGATCACCCGGTCGGCCGCCTTCACGATGAAGCTATGCTGGCCCATCCACCAGACGGCCAGCTCGCCCTTTGCGACGCGGCAGTCGTCGATGTCCCGGATGAGTTCCTGGCCTGAGAGCATGGGAGTGATCCCTTTCGTTTGGGTGGTTGGTCGGGTCGTCGGCTGCCCGGTGGATCGGCTTGCAGGCGGGCCGGCCGGGGCGGAAGTGAACGCCAGCGAGATGGCGAGCAGAATGACCCCCACCAAAGTGCTATGGCGGAATGCTCTGGTGTTCATAGTTTCACCCATAGTGTCGGCCTCACCTGTAATCCCGTGCATCCCTGCGGGCTGCTTTGACGCGGCGGGACGGGAGCCCCGCCGCGCGATTGGCGGGGCCGGTTCCGCACGCCGGCTCAATACATCACCTTACCGGCGTCCACCACCAGGTTTTGGCCGGTAATCCCGGCGGCCGAGCGGGACAGCAGAAACAGTGTCGCCGGCGTCACGTGCTGCTCGCCCAGGAGAAACTTCAGGCACTGGGCCTCCAGAAGGTCCTTCTTGTCCTGCTCCGTTACGTGCTCGCGGAGCTGTTTTTCCGTCATGATCCAGCCGGGGGAGATCGCGTTGACGCGGATGCCGGCCGGGCCAAGCTCGCGTGCCAGCGACCGCGTGAACCCGATGATCCCGCTCTTGGAGGCGTTGTAGATTGTCATAGGGGTCAGCCCCAGCATGTAGTTCGTCGTGCAGACGTTCACGATGCTCCTGCCCGCACCGCGCTGAAGGTACGGCAGGGCCGCCTGGGTGGCGACGAAATGCGGCCGGAGGTTCACCGCGATCACCCGGTCGAAGTCCTCAACCGTCGCCCTAGCGAACTCGATCCGCGGATCCATCGCGGCGTTGTTCACCAGGTAGTCGATGCGCCCGCGATGCTCGCCCGCCTGCTTCACGAAGGCGACGGTCTGGTCCACGTCCGCCAGGTCGCACTGGACGAAGTGCCCCCGCGGGCCCAGCGAGGCCGCGAGCGACTTGCCCTTCTCCGCCCGGCGCCCGCAGAAGAAGACCTCCGCGCCAAGGGAAACCAGTGTCTCGGTCAGGTGCCTGCCCAGGCCATCTGTTCCCCCGGTCACGATGGCGAACTTGCCTTTGAACTCGTCCGGCGGGGGGATTGCGGGCACGGCGTTCATGGGTTGATCACCACCTTGTTGCGATTCGGGCTGCCCATGACCTCGACCGCCTCGTGAATCTTCGCCAGGGGGAAGCGGTGGGAGATGATCCGCTCGGGATTCACCAGCCCGCGCTCCATCAGGCGGATGGCGCTCGTCATCGCCAGGGGGGTCGTGCCGAAGCTGGCGTCCATCCGCGCCTCCAGGAAGTGCGTCAACCCGCCGTCCATCTCGAACTTCTCGTGCGTGGTGATGCCGAAGACGTTCCACCGCGTCCCTCGCCGCAGTAGCTCGACCATCAGCCTGACGGCCTCGATGGGTCCCGCGGCCTCGACGACGAGGTCCGGCCCGCCGGGGATGATCTCATATACCCTTTCCTTGCCCCGGCCGTCGGAGGGGTCGATGGCATGGGTCGCCCCCAACCTCAAGGCGTTCTGCCGGGCGTACTGGCTGGTGTCGATGGCGATCAGCCTTCCCGCGCCCGCGGCCTTGGCGACCATCAGGCAGAGCAGGCCGATGCCACCGACGCCGATGACCACCACGTCGTCGCCGAGGCGCATCCGGCTGTATTGGATCACGCCTTTCCACGCCCCCGAGAGCGGCTCGGTGATGGCGGCAGCGTCGAAGGAGATGCTCGCCGGCTTGTGGAATAGGCACTTCTCCAGCGTCAGCATGTATTCGGCGAACGCACCGTTCCACGTGTCGGGCGGGCCGTCGCCGCCGGTGGTGAAGGAGCGCTCGCAGTAGTGCGTGTTGCCCGCGCGGCAGTGCTGGCAGTACCCGCAGTAGCCGGAGGGCTGGCAGATGACCTCGTCGCCGACCTTGAAATGCGTCGCGCCGGGTCCCACCTCCGCCACCACGCCGCTGGGCTCGTGCCCGACGATAATCGGGAACGTCACGTTCCTGCGTATGCCCTTGATGGCCTTGTAGTCCGTGGCGCAGAACCCGCAGGACTTGATGCGGACCACCACCGTCCCGGTCTGCGTGGGGCGGGGGCGGGGGACCTCCTCCAACCTCAGGTCGTTGAAGTCGTGCAGCACGGCGGCCGGCATCTTGCTCATGTCGATCCTTTCCGGGAATGGGCCGGCCGGCGGACCGGCGGGCGGACAAGCCGCGGGCGCGTCGGCCCCCCGGTCCACCGGGTCAGGCGGGACAATCTTGCCACAAGCCAACCGCCCCGCCAACCGTTTCTTGCGGAATTCCGGGCGCCCGCTTGCGGGCCGGACGGATTGCCTTATGATGCTCCCGTCCCCGGACGAAAATATAGTGAGCCGTGACCGCTATA
>Ga0315277_10007170_pt1 | contig 14464 bp, 16 predicted proteins | sample YL17G05_15_MG_FD_203695 | JGI IMG/M metagenome (GOLD analysis project Ga0315277, IMG submission 203695) | Sediment microbial communities from Yellowstone Lake, YNP, Wyoming, USA - YL17G05_15 | ecosystem: Environmental > Aquatic > Freshwater > Lake > Sediment | place: USA: Wyoming | collected... | reverse complement strand
TCACCTACGACGAGAACCGTCACCTCGCCCAAATCACGCGCCATCACATGAGGCAGACATCAAGCTTAGCTTGACATAGTGAGTCTTCCGAAGGAAGTAGGGGCAAGGCTCAGGCAACTCCGTCTGCAGGCCGGTCTGACCCAGGCCGACGTGGCCTTGCGCATGTGCCGGCCCGGGCCGTCCGGGAAGTCCTACGTGTGCCAGATTGGCCGATGAAGGCCAAGGTTGAGGTCAAGGCTAAGGCCGAAGCGACGCAGACCTCAACCTCAACCTTAACCTTAACCTTAACCTCATTGCCCCATCGCCCTCTTCGCCGACATGGAACGCAAAGGCGAACTCGACTGAGCGCGGCACATTCGCGGCTGCGACCCGAAGGTCCTGGCCAAGATTCGTAAGGACGTCTTCGACATCTCCGCGCCGAAGCCGTAGCCCCCGGCACAGAAGCCACGCCCTCGTCTCTGAGGCCCGACGGCCTGACCCTGCGCTGCACGTCTGCTTGACTTGTGCCGCATGTCGCATATCCTAACTTCCGCAATGGCCATACAACTGCCGAGGGATTTGGACGCCCGCGTTCAGGCCGCTGTTCGGCACTTCTGGGACACGCGCTCAACTCAGGCCCGCAAGCAGCGAGAGAGCGGCAGCGTTGACCAGGGCGCACGTAGCGCGGTCACAGGCGGCGCCCAGATGGACGGGTTCATTGACCTGTTCGCCCGGCTCATCCACGATGCCGGCATGCCCGAGGACTGCATCTTCCGCGCCTCCAAACTAGAACTTCCCGGCTTCTACCGCCCGACCAAGGAATGGGACCTGCTCGTAGTCCGGGACGGCCAACTGGTCTGCGTGCTTGAGGCCAAATCACAAGTCGGCCCATCGTTCGGGAACAACTTCAACAACCGCACCGAGGAAGCCATCGGCAGCGCGGTTGACCTTTGGACCGCCTACCGCGACAAGGCCTTCAACTCCGACATCAAGCCCTGGCTCGGGTACTTGTTCCTGCTTGAAGACTGCCCGCGCTCTCAATCTCCGGTCTCGGTACAGGAACCGCACTTCGAGGTCTTCCCCGAGTTCAAGACCGCCTCGTATGCCAGGCGCTACGAACTGCTCTGCCGCAAGCTCGTGCGCGAGAACCTCTACAGCATGGCCGCGTTCCTGCTCTCCGAGGCCAAGACCGGCGCTCGCGGCGCATACTCCGAACCCGCGCCCGACCTGGCCTTCTCCGCGCTGGTCCGCTCCCTTGTGGCCCACGTTGCCGTCCACTCGCCCTGACATGCCTGCCGAACACAGCACCTTCCACCGCCTCATCCTCGGCGATGCGCGCGAGATGCCCTATGTTCCGGACCAGTCGGTCCATCTCGTAGTCACGTCCCCGCCCTACTGGAACCTCAAGCGGTACAACGACACCGAAGGCCAGCTCGGCCACGTCGCGGACTACGAGAAGTTCCTCGGGGCGCTCGAACAGGTCTGGCGCGAGTGCTTCCGTGCGCTCGTGCCCGGCGGCAGGCTCGTGTGCGTGGTCGGCGACGTCTGCCTCTCCCGCCGCAGCTACGGTCGCCACATGGTGATGCCGCTCCACGCCGACATCGTGGTCATGTGCCGCCGCCTCGGGTTCGACAACCTCAACCCCATCATCTGGGACAAGATTTCCAACGCCAACTACGAAGTCGAGAACGGCTCCAAGTTCCTGGGCAAACCCTACGAGCCCAATGCCATCATCAAGAACGACATCGAGTTCATCCTGATGCAGCGCAAACCCGGCGGCTACCGCCAGCCGACCGAAGAACAACGTCGTCTGTCCAAGCTCTCCAAGAAGGAATACGCGGACTGGTTCCGCCAGTTCTGGACCATGACCGGCGCCTCGACACGGCAGCACCCCGCACCCTTCCCGCTGGAACTCGCCCATCGCCTCGTGCGCATGTTCTCATTCCACGGCGACACCGTACTCGACCCATTCTGCGGCACCGGCACTACGATGCTCGCCGCGCTCAACACCGGCCGCAACTCGATTGGCATCGACATCGACCCCGAGTACTGCCGTATGGCCTTGCGTCGTCTGGACAGCGAATCCGGCCCGCTTTTCGCGCAGGCGTCCATCGAATACCGCAAAGCGGCAGACCTCATCGCGCCCGCACGGATTCCCGCCGTCGCCGACGCGCCGAGGCGCAGGCACGGACAACCGCGCAGCCGTCGCCCCTGACGGACGTGGTATTGAGTAAGTGACCGCGAAGTCGCCTCAAAAGAAGCATGGACTGGAGGTAATGAAGTGATGGACATGGAAGAGGCCGTCCGCCGCGCCCGCAGCGTCCATGAGATCGATCTCTTGATGCTCGAAATCACTCGGTCGCAACCGTGCGATGAATCCGTAATACAAGCTATCAGGCGAAGGCTTCGGGCGCTGCGCAAGAACGACGAGTACATCGAGACGTACCTCTATGACCCGCATCGCGGATGGGGACTCAAGAGATAGGCGATCAGACGTGCCATGCCCCGCTTTCCTTAGGAGCAGCGGGCAAGCTACGTCCTTCCGCGCGTGGGCGAAGGGTCCCTGCGGATTTGACACCCCCGCCCGCGAGTCAAAGAATACGGCCGTGACTGAGCCGAAACCGGCATTGACGAATATAGGCGAGATCAGGATGTCGCTCAGATCGGTCCCAAGGTGAAACACCCAGAAGTCGAACTTCACGTCGACAAGAAGTCACCGAAGGAAGTGTCAAGCACTATCGACGGGCTCAGGGTCTCCATTGCGTCTGGGTCCGCTGCGGTCGTAGTACACGATGTCGTGGCTGAGGATGATGCCCAAGCGGAGAGCATTGCGCGAGTTGCTGCGAACAAGTTCCTCGACATACTTGCAGTGAACCACGGCTACTTTGCCATCTTGAAGGAGGACTCTCTGTGCTTCAATGTCCCAAAGGCAGGGCAAAGCGAAGTCTCAAGGAGGATAGTCATACGCGAGCGTGCCACCCTTGTAGAGACCTGTGAACTCAGGAAACTCGCTGCAGATGGAACGGTGCTCTATGATTCAGCGAAACCAGGGCACGTCGAGGCCGCCCACATGAACGCCATGTCCTACTACAGAAAGGCCGGGGTTAGCACGGACGTCTTTGAGAGTCTGAGAAACTACTTCCTCGCTGCCGAGAACGCATCGAGCATAATCGCTCCCGAAGTCGCCAAGAGGAAGGGATCCGACAGAGCCACATTCATCGAGGGAGTCAAACGCGCATACGGCGAGAGTGACGTTTCGCTCATTGAGTCTGTCCGCAGAATCTCCTCTATCGAGACCGCTATGTCAACTCTCGAGGACGCGGCGAACGAACTCTACAGGCGCTACAGATGCGCCCTGAACCACTCAAAGCAAGGATCCAACAGACTCACGCCCTTCTCGCCTGCGAACGAACTGGCGGTTAGCTCAGCCATACCAGTAATGATGGAGGTCGCCCGGAGGCTCATCAGGGCCGCAGGTCTCATGGATCGCCACGCAGGCGCGGAGGAATCTCCCTGTGCGAAATAGGAAACTTCTAGGGACGTGTGGTGCCGCACCCCAATTCCACCCGCCCATGTGAGACCCCGCCCGCAGACCTCTCATGTCCGCGATGGGACCCGCGCATGACCGATGCAACGAAGGAGGACCGACCATGACAACTGAAGAACGGCTGGAAGCGTTGGAGAAGGAGCTGGCTCGCGCAAAACGACGCAACCGCTGGTCGCTGACCGGGGCGGCCCTAGTCTTCATACTGGGCGTCGCCCTTTGCGGCAGGGCCACCGGGCCGAGCAAGGCGCAGTCCGCCGGCGGCGCAGTCAATGAGGTTCGGGCCGGCAAGTTCACTCTTGTGAACCAGGACGGCACGACCCGCGCCAGCTTGGCCGTGATAGAGGCCGGCGCACAGCTTGTCCTCTACGACGCCCAGGGGAAAGTTCGCACACTCTTGACCGTGGCAAAGACCGGCCCAGAGCTTGACCTCATCGACGCGCAGGGAGAGGCCGGCGCCAGCTTGGCCATGACAGTGGTTGGCCCATCGTTTTTCCTCCGCGACGCGCAGGGGAAGGGCCATGCCGACTTGACCATCATGACAGGGGCTGGCCCAGTGCTTTCCCTCTACGGTGCGCAGGAGAGGGGCCGCGCCAGCCTGGCCGTGTCAGAAAGTAGCTCATCGCTTACCCTCTGCGACGCGCAAGGGAAGCCCCGCATCGACTTGGGCATGGCAAAGACCGGTCCATTGCTTGCCTTTAGCGACGCGCAGGGGAAACCTACCTGGTTCGCGCCATGAGGAGAACCAGAGAGTCGAGCATAGGATGCTTGCGCTGGCGGCGGCTGTAACGTGAACGCTGCACAGGTGGTAGTCGTCATCGTGATGGCGGTGCTGCTGGCCGGATTAGGTGCGAGGTTGGGGGGTAGCCATGATGAATTTGCCGGCCAGTCGCAGTCACCAGTAGTTCCCAGCGTCATAGGCATCTTGGTACTGGGTGGTGCAGCAGTCCTGCTCTTGGGCATCAACCGCAAGAGAACGAGGTACCTGTTCCTGCCGTTGGGATTGGCGGTCCTGTTGCTCTGCGCCTGGTCGTTGTTCCGTATCTGCATAGGCATCCTGGTACTGAGCGGGGCTGCAATCTTGATCAGACGCAAGCGAGAATAGCCTAGTGAGAGGAATCAGGAACAGGCGCTATTCCGGGGAGATCTCGGAAGCTTCCGCCCGCTCATTTGACGCGCCCGACCTAGCTATCTAGAATCCAGATGTGCCCGCCACTCCGGAGCCCGCCCGGCCTTGACAACCGGAGGATCATGCGGCGCGGGCCAGACATTGCTCGCAGAACTGGCGGGCACTCCAAAGGAGTACTACGATGAACGAACCGGTGACGATTGCACGTAAGAGGCGGCGACCAGCTGCCGTCACGCTCGCGGCATGGTACTTCATATTGCAGGGCGTGGCTGGGCTCGGTGTCAGCGGCGTGGCCCCGGGGTGGAGATTCGCGCTTGTGATTCTGTTCGTCTGCATCGGCATCGGGCTCTTGAGGTTGTATAGGGCGGCGTGGTACGCCGCGGCGGCACTCGGTGGAGTCATTGTAGTCTGGTGCACGTATCACGTGCTCACTGCCTCAAACCCGGATGCCTTGCCAACCCCGCTGGCTGGAGTCTTCGTGGGCTCCTTAATCCTTGTGGTCTTTCTGCTGCCTGCGCTGAGGCTGCCTTTCTTCACGTCGGAAGACACGCGCAGAGAAACCGCCTTCAAGGACTGGCTGCCCTGGCTGGGAGGCACACTACTCGCGTTGACAGTGTCAGTCGCTAGTGCGCTGTTCGTCTTCCGCGTGGACCGGGGAAACCCGAGGGGAGGCGGGGCTGAACTCCCCTCTGATGCCAAGGCCGCCGGCTCCGCCGTGGTGAAGGGCCTGGAGTCCATGGACGCCAACGCGCGGGTCGAGATCCAGGCGCTGGTCGCCAAGGCCACAGCCTTACTTCCTGACTCTGAGGCCGATTTCGTCCGCAACATACAGGCTAAGGTGCAGCTCTCAGGTCGAGACGCCCCAACAGACTCAGAGATAATGAGACTCTCCAGGCTGAGTGCAAAGGCAATCAGCCTGCTCCCGGCGCGTGACAGGTGTCGCTGGGATACCCTGATGCAGCAGCTAATTCCCGGTAATGCTGAGAAAGCAGGGGGGAAATGAGGGATAGGCACCAGTTTGAACCCTCGCTCTCCCCCGTCCACGACTCCTAGAATGCAGCAAGTGCACGAACTATGCGCGGGTATGATCGCTCTGGGAACCGCTGCAGCTGCGCTCAGCACGGAGGATGCATGAACGAACGGCAACGTCGGAAACCAAAGCGGCAAGGTGCGACCCACACACCGGAACCGGACTTCGTTCTGCGGGCGGACGAGGTTCCCTCGAAACGGAAGCTCCAGAATTGGGTCACAGAGAAGCTCGAAATCGGACCGGGGGCCGGAAGAGACCGACTCGTCGACGACATACGACAGAAGCTGAAGGTACACGGTGCCGCAAGAATCTCGACCTGTTTCGGACTGAAACGTATGCCTGACATGCGGTCGCTGGAGTGCGTGGCCGAGTACTGGCCGTTCTACGTTGTAATGCCACTCGAAGACGCGGGCCCAACTTGACCTTGATCAGTAGAGCTTAGACATGGGCACAGGAGTCGCCATGAAATACGATGACCGACAGATGTTCCGGCTGCTCCGCAAGGCTCTTAAGGACAACGGCCTGCCCTATTGGGGAGTGCTGCCGAGGCTGGCAGAGCGATGGGGCCGCAGGGTGCGCACGATTTACTCGTACTCAAACGGCGACTACCCCCTGCCGCCGGACCTCTGGGATGACCTTCGTGGGATACTCACGGTTCTCGGTGTCGAGGTCGGAGAGCACGTGACAAAACACTGGAGGCCCGAGGAGAACCCTGGACAGTTTGTGGCACGACTAAGAAGAGGGAAACAGGAGCACTTCCTGTTTTCTGACAACGAATCGCGTCAAGGGGGAGTTCCCAAGACATGACGGAGACTTTCGGGAGTTCGGGAGCACGAGGCCGCGGCTTCGCCGCAAGTGAGGTGCGACTGCGCCCAAGGTCATATTCCAGTGCCCGGAGTTTCGGTGACACGCCCGCCCGCGAATCCGATAGCCAATCAGTGATCGGGAAGCTCCGGTGACGCAGTAAGCGATTCCTGACGCGCGCGGGGCCGTAAGGGCAGTTCCGACATCTGACGGCTAGCAGCCAGCAGTTCGAATGAAGCGGCAGGGGCGGGTGAGCGCCCCTGCCTTGCTTGCCAAGCGGTTCTACTTGATGAGCATCAGCCCGAGGCCGTGCGGGTCGTAGGAGATGGGCTGCCAGTCGGCGCTGGCCTTCCGGCCCGGCTGCTTGCGCCGGAAGTTGATGCCCCATACATTGCCGGGCTTCGCAGCCACGCCGAACTGGGCGAGCGGCAGTTTGGCCTCGACCGACCAGAAGTTCTTACCCTTCGCCGCCTTCACGTCCACGTCCGCGTTCCACGCCGCATCCACGTCCATCTTGCCCTCGGGGCTGACCGTTATCTTCTGGTCCAGCACCATTGCGATCGGATTGAAGTAGACCTGGTAGATGTCGCCCTTTGCCGTGTCGGGCAGGAGGAACCAGCCGACGCAGTCATCGAGATGCACGCCCTTGTCACGCTCGGTGGCCTTGACCTTGACGCTTTCCGGCTTTGGGTCGTAGCAGACCGCGCCCAGATAGAGGTTCGCGGAATCGGCCGCGAAGCAGAACCGGACCGAGTCGGTCTTCATCGCCTCGCTGTCGTTGGTGAAGAGGTGCGTGACCGGCTTCTGCCACAGCTTCTCGCTCACCTTGCCGTCAATCTTCGGCGGCTTCTTGACGAAGCGGCACTGAGCAGTTCAGGCCACGTCGAGCGAAGCCGTGACCGGGCTCGACTTCCCTTTGGCGTACGGGAACCTGAGAGTCAGCTTGGGCGCGGGGAACGGCCGTCCCGCACCGGCCACCGCAAACCGGTACTCGGCTTCAGCCCCGGGAGCGACGCTCACCGCAAGCGTCTTTGGGGAGACGCTCCAGCCGGTCGGGACGTCCCAGCGGAGCGTGTCCTCAATGGGAGTCTCCAGCGGCTGGTTCTTGACGACGAGCGTGACCGTATCCGCAGCGGTCAGGTTTTCGCCCACGAGCACAGGCCGGCGGAACCTGAGCCCGGCCAGAGCGTTCCGGTCCACTGACTGAATATCAGCCCAAGTCACGTCGTCCCACGCCCGCTTCTCCCCGTCGAGTAGCACCGGCTCGATGGTGATGCCCTTCTTGTTGTCCACCGTCACGAGCGTCCAGTGATACAGGATGTTGGTCGGGCCCGGTTCAGTTCCGCCGCAGGCGCTGCCGACCGCCGTGTACTCGATGCCGTCAAACGCCGCGCTGTAGTAGTAGTGGTTGTGGCCGTTGAACACCGCGTCCACGCCGTACCTCTTGAACAGGCTGTGCAGGGTATCATGCTTGCCTTCAGCGACAGATGCGGTCCAGAACGGCTTGTGGAAGAAGACGAACGTGTACTTCGCCTTGGCGGCCTTCGCCAGGTCGGCAGCCAGCCAGTTGAGCTGTTCAGCGGGCAGCGAGTCGCTCGATTCCCACCGGCTGGCGTCGAGCACGATGAAGTGCATGCGCTTGTAGTCGAACGAGTAGTACGGCATGCCCGCGTTCCGCTCGTATGTACCGAGTGCGTTGTCGTAGGTGATGTCGTGGTTGCCCGGCGTGTAGTGGAAAGGCATCTTAAGCGGCGCGACGATAGCCTCGATCTCCTTCCACTCCTCGTCCAGCTTCATGGTGTCGGTCTGCTCGTAGCCCTCGATGTGGTCGCCGACGGTGATGATGAACTCGGGCTTGGCCTTCGCCGCCTCGGCGACAATCTTCTCATACACGCTGTCCTGGTGGTCGCCGGTCCGGTCGCCGATGATCGCGAACCTCACCGGCGCCGCAAGCGCCACCACTGCCAACAGCAGCACTACACAGAGTATCTCACGCCTCATCTTGGTCTCCTTCTGCCACTGACGTCCGCATAAGCAATGCAACACTCTGCCCCTCCCTTCTATTCCCTCCCCCTTGAGGGGGAGGGAGGGGTGAAGGTGACACGGGCGCTCCATTACCTGCGCGAAGCTCAGTAACTGCTAACTCCTGACTGCTAACCCCTCAAGAACACCGCCGCCAGCACGCCCGCGAATACCAGCGCCGGCAGCATGTTCAGCACCTTGAGTTGCTTGATTTCCAGAATAGTAATGCCAAGACCGATAAGAATCAAGCCGCCCGCGGCCGAGACTTCATTGACCACGACGTCCGACATCACTGCGTGCAGCGAGCCGGCAAGCAGGGTCAGCCCGCCCTGGTAGATGAGCAGCGGGATGACCGAGAAGAGCACGCCGACCCCGAGCGATGCGGCAAGGGCCAGCGATGCGAACCCGTCGAGCACCGACTTGGCCGCGAGGAGATTCGGCCTGCCGCCGAGGCCCTCCTCGATTGCGCCGAGAACTGTCATCGAGCCCATGCAGAAAAGCAGAAACGCCGTCACCAGACCCTCGGCAAAGCGACTCCGGTCAGGAGGATTGTCAACCACCAAGGCACCAAGACTCAAAGGTCCGGATTGGGAATCAAGCCCGGACTCTGGAACCCCTCCTCTTTGTGCCTTTGTGTCTTTGTGGCAATCCTCCCCCTTTTCTAGCTTCTTCCTGAGCCACTCGCCGAAGCGGTTGAGCAGCCGGTCGATGTCGAGCAGCTCGCCGGTGATTGCGCCTAGCACGATCGAGAAGACGAGCACCAGCAGGCTCTTTGTCTTGGCGGCCATCGTGAACCCGATGAAGAGCGTGAACAGGCCAATGCCCTGAAACGCGACCGTCGTGAACCGCTTGGGCAGGCGGGCGTGAAAGAAGATGCCGACGAGGCTGCCGGCAATCACCGCTCCGGCGTTTATCAGCGTGCCGACAAACCTCATAGCGGTCTACCCGAATTCCGATCTGAAAACCACGGATGAACACCGATTAACACGGATGCCGGATTTGTCTCCGGCCCAAGTACCGATAGAAAGCCAATTCCCTCCGCACCCTTCCGTTTCGTGTCCTTCGTGTCTTCGTGGCGTCTTTGCCGGCTTCCGAGTCCGAGTTCTGTCTCGGGACCAACGGTCCCGGGTTCGACCATCAATCTGTGTCCATCTGCGTCCATCTGTGGTTGACAGTCTCTGTTTCGTGCCTTGGTGGCATCCATGTCGGTTCCGGACCTCTACTGGAACCGGTTCCAGCCAGGATGCCTGGGGTCGGGAGCCCCACCAAGCTCGATGAAGGCGGTCTCGACATTGAGCCGGTGTGCTTCTTCATTCTGGTCGCGGTTCGGGTAGCCCATGTCGGCGCAGGCCGTGACGGTCTCGGCCACGCCCTGCCCGGCTGCCAACGCCGTCTCAACCCGTCGCTGCAACTCGGCAAGGTAGGCGCGGTCCGTATCGAGCCGGACCCTGACTTCGGACTGACCTCTGGCCGGTCGGCCATGGCCCGGCACGAGCGTTGTCACTTCGAGCTGTGCGAGGCGGTCGAGAGTTTGGCGGTACGCCTTCAGCTTGTGCATCACGAATGGAATCTCGATGTCGCTCAGCATGTCTGCGGCCCATAGAGTCTGCTCGGCGCGGTCGTAGACGACCAGTTGTTCGGGCGCGTGTCCCGGCGCGTGCAGCAGTGTGAGTGGCTTGTCGCCGAGCTGGAGCTCGAGTCGGTCGGCGAATGTCTCGCCGGGCTCGGACAATAGGAACGGCATGTCGCGCCGGACATGAGACTGCCGCTCCCACTCGGTGACCTGGTGCTCAATGCGCGTGCCGGATTCGGCCAGGACCGCGAGGCTCTCCTGTTGCTGTATCACCGGCACGCCGGGGAAGTACTCAGGCCCAAGAACGTGGTCCCAATGGCTGTGAGTAACCACAAGGTACGTCGGCGCCGCGCCCTGAGAGTAGATGTGGGAACGCAGCAGGTCCACCTCGTCAGCAAACAGGCCGGCATCGATCAGCACAGCATCCGTGCCCTTGACTATCACACCAGCATTGTATGACATGGCGCGGCATTGCAGCACGGCCAAACCGGGTGTCAGTTCGTGTAGACTCGTACTCACGCCCGGTGTGTAGGGTCGACCTCGCGGTAGCGGAAGCATCCGACCAGATGGTCATTCACCATCCCGGCAGCCTGCATGAAAGCGTAGCAGATGGTTGAGCCGACGAAGCGGAAGCCGCGTTCCTTGAGGTCTTTACTCATCGCGTCGGACTCCGGGATGCGGGCGGGAAGCTGCTTGAGCGCACGCCACCGGTTCCGCTTGGTCTTGTCGCCGGTGAACTGCCAGATGTAGCGGTCAAAGCTGCCGAACTCGCGTTGAACCGCGAGGAACGCCCGCGCGTTGGCAATCGTGGCCTCAATCTTCAGTCGGTTACGAATGATGCCGGCGTCAGATAGCAGCCCCTTCACCTTCCTGCCGTCGTACTTCGCCACGTTGCGCGCGTCGAAGTCACCGAACGCCTTCCTGAACCCCTCTCGCTTCTTCAGGACAATCGCCCAACTCAGTCCCGCCTGAAACGCATCCAGCACGAGGAACTCGAAGAGCTTCCGGTCGTCGTGCAGCGGCACGCCCCACTCCGTGTCGTGGTAGCGAATCATCTGCTCGTTGCCCTCGGGCCATGGGCAGCGTCGGACCCCATTCGCGGCGCCGATTCCTGCAGGCATAACGCTCGCACGTTACCTCAAACCCAGCCCGAGGTCAAGCCGCGCCCTGAATCCTTGACTGTGCCGGAGCGCGCACCTACAATAGCCTGCCAATTGGACAACACCATCAAGCCCCCGAACGGAGATTCATGAAGCAGGACAACAGCTGTAGCCATTCGATTTCGGTCGAGGATGTCGACCCTCTTGCTCTGCTCGGCCCGGCCGACGTCAATCTGACAACGCTCGCCAAGCACTATAAGACGGCAATCGTCGTACGCGACGGCCGTATCATGCTCAACGGCCCCAAAGCCGAGGAGACAGAGCTGATGAGGCTGCTCGACCGGCTGCTCGCGCGCGTCCGGCAGGGCGAACCCCTGAGCCCGGAGCTGATTAACGCAGAAGTGGACCGGCTGCGCCGCAGCAGCCAACCCGGCGCGGGCGAGGGTGAGCCGGAAGTGCTCGCCATCAAGACCCCGAGGAAGGCGATATTCGCCAAGACCCGCAACCAGCGCAGCTATCTGCAGGCGATTCAGCGCAACGACATCATCCTTGCGGTCGGGCCGGCCGGCACCGGCAAGACCTATCTCGCAGTCGCAGCCGCGCTCGAATCACTCGTCTCCGGTCACTCGAGCCGCATCATCCTCACCCGGCCCGCGGTCGAGGCCGGCGAATCGCTCGGCTACCTGCCCGGGACGTTCAAGGAGAAGGTCGACCCCTACCTGCGCCCGCTATACGACGCCCTGTTCGACATGATGCCGATGGAGCGGGTCCAGCGTCTCATCGAGCAGGAGGTCATCGAGGTTGCACCGCTCGCGTTCATGCGCGGCCGCACTCTCTCCGACGCCTACATCATCCTCGACGAAGCCCAGAACACCACCTCGACTCAGATGCGCATGTTCCTGACCCGGCTCGGCTGGAACTCGAAGGCAATAGTCACCGGCGACATCACGCAGATCGACCTTGCCGCGGCCCATACTTCCGGACTGATTGAGGCGGTCGAACGGCTCGAGGGTGTGACCGGCATCAGCATCGTCCATCTCACCGACGCCGATGTGGTCCGTCCGCCGCTCGTTTCGCGCATCATCCGGGCGTACGAGAACCGGCAGGTCCCCGGCAGTGATGCGTCCTGACATATACGGCACGCAGGACCGCCGCCTGCACGCCGACGTCAGACGCCTCTGCCGACTTCTCACGAAGGAGTTCAAGCCGGACGCTACCGCCGTCAACGTCGTATTTGTGAACGACCGACGGATACACGAACTGAATCGCCGGTTCCTGAAACGCGACCGCCCGACCAACGTCATCTCTTTCAACTGCGACGAACCGCACCTGCCAGGCGAGTCCCGACTTCTCGGCGAAGTCTACGTTTCCCGCGACCGGGCGCGCGTCCAGGCACGCGAGTACGGTGTGTCGTACGCTTCCGAACTCCGACGCCTCGTCCTCCACGGCCTGCTCCACCTGCTCGGCCTAACCCACCGCGAGATGGACCCGCTGTACCGACGCTACCTGGAGGCGCTATGAACGCACCAGGCACCGCCGGAACATGCGACCTGTCGCCTGACCGACCTCCGCCCCATCGCCTCCTCCTCGTCCTGCATTCTGACTTCTGCATTCTGACTTCTGATTTCTCCTAGTCCATGCTCTGGTACGTTCTGGCCATTGTGTTCCTCCTCGCCTTCTCAGCCTTCTTCTCCGGCTCGGAAACCACGCTCTTTTCCCTTACGCCGGGCAGACGTGAAGAACTGAAGAACAGCCGCCCCAACGCCGCCCGCCGCGTTGACGGCCTGCTTTCCGATCCCGGACGGTTGCTCGGCACGCTCTTGCTCGGCAACCTGATTGCCACTACCGCAGCCTCCAGCGTCGTCACCCTGCTGCTCCTTGAGCTTGCCCGGCGCGGCGGCGCGAGCGAAGCCCTGCTGCTTGGCATCGGCGGCATCGTCATGACCGTGGTCCTGCTCATCTTCGGCGACGTCACACCCAAGGTGCTTGCCAGCCGGAATCCTGGGACCTTCGCACCGCTGGTAGCCGCCCCGGTTCAGATCGCCCGGCTGGTTTTGTGGCCATTCACGACGTTGTTGATGAAGGTCAGCCGCCGACTGACCCCGAAACAGCACGAGCCCGCCACCCTCAGCGACGACGAACTCCACACGATGATTGAGGTGGGCAAGCAGCGCGGGGTGATACACGGGTCCGAGGAGGAAATCCTGGCCAACCTCGTCGGGCTCGACAAACGGACCGTGTCCGAAGTCATGACCCCTCGGATAGACATCGTCGCAGTGCCCGAGACAATGACCATCCGCGAGGCGATTGCCGCGTGCCGCAATGCCGGCTTCTCCCGAATCCCGGTGTACCGCGACACGATTGACCACGTCTGCGGCACCGCCTACGCCAAGGACCTGCTCAGCGCCACTGACCCGAACGCGCCGGTCTGCTCTCTATGCCGTGCCGCGTTCTTCGTGCCGGAAGTCAAGCGCCTGCCGCCGCTGCTCGACGAACTCCGCCGCAAAGGGTCGCACGTCGCGGTCGTGGTTGACGAGTTCGGCCAGACGTCGGGACTGGTCACACTTGAAGACCTGCTCGAAGCCGTGTTCGGAGAGATCGTGGACGAGCACGACGTGGCCGAGGAACTGCCCTACTCCAAGCTCAATGAGCACAGCTACCTGGTCGACGGCGAGATTGACCTAGCCACGCTCAACCGGCTGTTTCGCCGCGCGTTCACCGGGCTCGGGCAGAAACGGCTGTCGGCCTTTGTCCAGGACAAACTCGGCCGGCTCCCGCGCGAGGGCGACACCATCGCCCACCGCTCGCTCGAGATAGTGGTCAAGCAAACCGCCGGCCCCAAACTCGACAAGGTGCTGATACGGAAGAAGAAATGAGGATAGTGGTCGAGTGCCAGAGCCGTCTTGCCTCCATCCTGCACTTCGTCACTGGATCACTGGACCACTGGACCGCTGCCGGCTGATGGAACTCCTTGTAGGCTTCTTCCTTATTCTGGCCGCAGGTTTCTTCGGCGGCTCGGAGACCGCGGTCTATCGCGCCAACTGGATTCGCCTGACCAACTGGGCGAGCCGCAACATCACCGGGGCGAAGTCGGCGCTCCAGCTTCTCGACCGTCGTGAGACAACCGTGGTGGTCACGCTGGTCGGCGCCAATCTCTGCGGAGTCTTTGCCACCGTGCTCTTCTCACGTTTCTTCGAGGTACGCTACGGGCCCGCGTACGCCCCGGTCGCTGTCGTCCTCGTCGTCGTCCTCACCATCATCCTCAGCGATTACGTGCCCAAAA
>Ga0315277_10007169_pt1 | contig 14468 bp, 9 predicted proteins | sample YL17G05_15_MG_FD_203695 | JGI IMG/M metagenome (GOLD analysis project Ga0315277, IMG submission 203695) | Sediment microbial communities from Yellowstone Lake, YNP, Wyoming, USA - YL17G05_15 | ecosystem: Environmental > Aquatic > Freshwater > Lake > Sediment | place: USA: Wyoming | collected... | reverse complement strand
GGTCAGCGCCAGCCCATTTGTCCGGCGGGTTTTCTGTATCATTTGCAGCGAAGGAGGCATATGGTCGGAGCGAATAACATCGCCGTCGCAAACCAGAACCGCCCTTTCGATGCAGTTTTCCAGCTCCCGCACGTTGCCGGGCCAGTGATAGCTGGTGAGCATTTCAATGGCGGGCGTCGAAATCCGCGTGATGGATTTGCCGTTTTCGCCGGCGTAGCGCTCCACAAAAAAATCCGCCAGCAGCATAGTGTCGTCTTTGCGGTCCCGCAGCGGCGGAATAAAAATCGGAAAAACATTGATGCGGTAATACAAATCTTCGCGGAACAATTTGTTCTGAATACCTTCCTCCAGATTTTTATTGGTGGCGACGATAATCCGCACATTGGATTTGATCGTTTCGGTTCCGCCGACCCGTTCAAATTCACGAAATTGAATTACCCGCAGGAGCTTGACCTGCAGATTGATTGAAAAATCGCCGATTTCATCGAGAAAAATCGTCCCGCCGTGAGCCAGTTCAAAACGCCCGAGTTTCCGTTCGACGGCGCCGGTAAAGGCACCTTTTTCATGCCCGAACAGTTCGCTTTCCAGCAGCGTGTCCGGCAACGCCGTGCAGTTGACCTTGATGAAGGGTTTATTCGACCGCAGACTGTTATAATGAATCGCATGAGCGACCAGGTCCTTGCCCGTACCGCTTTCCCCGCGGATGAGCACCGTCGCATTGCTGTTGGCCACCTGATGAATCAATCGATAGACCTCCTGCATCGCGTTGCTGGTGCCGATCATATTCTGCACCTTGAATTTGGTCTTCAGTTCCCGCAGCAGCCGTTCATTTTCATTGCGAAGTTGTCTCTTGTCCGACTCGATACTTTTGTTGAGTTTGACCGCCTGTGCAATCATCGTAGCGATAACCCCAAGCAATCGCACATGTGAGTTGAAATCTTCTTCGGCCCCGACCTTTTTATCAACGCTGATGGCGCCGACGGTTTGACCTTCGAGTTTAATCGGCACGCACATAAAAGCAATTTTTCGTCCCGTGGGGATTTCCCGGTCTCCCGTCTTGGCCAGAAACCGCCGATCCAGCCGAATGTCCGGCACCACCACTTCTTTTCCCGTCTGCACGACAAGCCCCGTGATGCCTTCGCCAACCCTGTAGGTCACGGCTTTTTTGGATTCTTCCGTAATACCGTGGGCAACCTTGATGTTAATCATTTCGCTGTCGGGATTGAGCAGCGTGATGACCCCCCGCTCAAATTTCAGGTGGGTATCCAGCGATTTGAGGATGGATTCGAGTGTCGCTTCCAGATTTAATGATTCTGCGAACGCCTTGGCCACATCGGCCAGCAGTTCCACTTCCCGGGCAAGTTTCTTAGGCATAAGTGTTGCCTTTCCCGTGCGTCTTTGGGTTATTCATACATTCCGACTTGTCAGACAAGTCCGATACTCAACAAAATTGTAGCATATTCTCAACAAAATACAATTTTGTTATTAAATTTTTTTACCTAAATAAAAAAGCCCGTCGATTCGACAGGCCTTCTTTTTACAACTTGTTGTAAATAAATTACTTATAGACCTTTATCGAAGACCTTGACGCCGTCAACCACCTTGCAGGTATGGATGGCGAATTTATCGGCAAAGTCAGGCCGGCTTCTCGGATAGGCCGCTTCGACCGCCTTTTTCAGAGCATTTGCACCCCCAGCCAGTACCAGGGCACCGGCTGCGCCTTTGTCCCCACCGCCCAGCATCCGTTCGCCAAGCGTCTGCGGCACAGTGCGGACGATGTCACACATCGTTTCCAGTTCCGGCCCGGAAATCTTGTACTCATCCCGCAATCCGATACCATCCTGGCGGAAAATCTTTCCAACGGTTGCGATATCGCCTCTCTTCCACGCGGCCATCATTTTATAGAATCGCGTCTGGGCCTTAAAGATATAGGTCATTCGATCCACCAGATGTGGAAATTCTTTTTCAAATCGTGCCTTGATTTGCTGGTAGAGAGATTCATCGTGAATATCGGCAAGGCAGTTGATTCCAAAACCGGCTTCCTTGGCCTTTTGGGCCATTTCTTCGCACTCGGCCCTGCGGATTTTGTATGTTGACTTTTCCAGCCCCGGACGAACCGTGCCGGTATCCATCACCACAATACGAAAATCTTTGGCCTTTTTGCCGAGCTTGACGTACTCAATCGACCGCGTCGCGGGTTTGTAGTGCGTGCCCATTCCCGCCCTGCCGAAGAGAATCATAATCTGATCCAGTTTGCCGCAGGGCGAACCAATATACTCGTTTTCCACCAACTGAGCCAAGTCAACGATTTTCATCTGATCGTTTTCGACAATGCCGTTGGCATCCAGGACGGATAGAATCAGATTCAGCGCCAGCGACGCAGACCGGCTCATTCCGCCGCCGGGGATATTGCCCAGCACGACGGCGTTAATCCCCTGCGTCAGTTTATAGCCAGCCTTGTGCAGGATATAATCGACGCCATAAGGAAACCTCGCCCACGTATCGGCAACTTCAGGCGCTCTCGGCGATGGTACACAACCAAGGTCAAATTCCACCATGCCGTCGTTGGGAAAGTTCTCGCTGTACAGCCGCATCTTCGATGTGCCGTTGGGTTTGTACGCCATCCAGATAAACCGGTCGGTGCCCACGCCGAATAATTCAGTGCCGTTGTAGTCGCCGTGTTCTACGCCTATACAGAATCGGGAGGACGTCCTGCGGATTTTCGCGCCTTTGACGTCGATTTTCTTTTTAGCGGCAATTTTTTTCAGCGCCGCCAGCGCCTCTTTATCATTAGTCACTTCATATTTCATTGCTGTCCCATCCTTCCCGCCTTATTTTGAGGCCTTCTTATCGGCGCCGCCGGACAGTTTGACCCACACCAGCATCAACACGCCGAAAATCAGCAGCAAGACGCCCCAAATCAGGTTAACATTTATTTCCAGCGACCGCTTGTACATCTCAACGTCTTTGCCTGTAATCACTCCATAGATGACAAGAATCGCTCCAATCAGTGAAAACATCAGGCCGATCGGCCAGCGAATATCCAGACCCATATCGATTTCCCTTTCATTACCAGAAGATATAATTCAGAATCACACATGCAATCAGCAGAATCACGCCCAGCACCGCCGGACGCAGCAGCCAGTTCTGTTCTTCATCTTTGATTTTCGGCGTCAGCGAATACACCAGACCCTTGAGTTCTTCATTGCTCTTGGTCCGCCTGGTGGCCAATGAGATAGCAACCGTCAGCACAAAGCAGACGGTAAACGCGAACGCCGCCAGCCAGAAGTTCTGCGCCATTTCGCTGGGGAAGTATTGAGCGACATGAATATAACCGCCCTTGATACCCGGCATATTGCCAGTCGCCAGCGTCAGGGCATGAAACACCGCCGAGGTGGTCGTTCCCAGCAGTAAGCCAAGAAAAGCCCCTGTTCCCGTCGTGCGTGCCCAGAACATTCCCAAAATGAACGTCGCAAACAACGGAGCGTTCACAAATCCGAACACAAGCTGAATTACGTCCATCGCGTTGTCATAGTTGCTGGCGAAATACGCGCACGCAATGCTCAGCAGAATGCCCACAACCGTCACCACCTTGCCCATCCACAGATAATGGGCATCGCTTTTATTGCGGGCGATATAGCCTTGATACAAGTCGTACGTCCAGACCGTATTAAATGCCGTCACGTTGCCCGCCATGCCGGACATAAACGACGCCAGCAGCGCCGTCAGCGCCAACCCCAGCAGCCCCGTCGGACAGTACCGCGTCACCAGCGACAAAATCACGCCGTCATAATCATTTCCTGCGACGGCCCCCTGAAGACGAGTTCGCAATACATCCACGGAAAGCGATTGATTCGCATTTTCCGCAAGAATCGCAGCGATCTTGTCTTGCCGAAGCTTCAAATCTCCACTGTCCTTTTTCCCAATGGCGTCATTAATCTGCGACAGGGTCACAGCGGGATCAAGATGTTGTGAGATCGCCCCCTGAATAACGGGAATCGCCTTGTCATAAGCTTTTACGCTGATGATTTTCTTCGGCAGGTCGTACGGCGTGCCGTTAATCTTGCCGCCGCCCACCGACGCCAGTGCGATGGCCAGCATGCCGGGCAGAATCACCAGAATCGGGAACAGCATTTTCGGCACCGCCGCAATCAGCGGCGTACGTCGGGCGGCGCCCATATTTTTGGCCGCCATCGCCCGCTGCACCACCAGAAAGTTACAGCACCAGTAGCCGAACGACAGCACAAATCCCAGACCAAACACCATCGCGAAGATATCCACGCCCATCGGGTTGGCACTCGGCCCGCCCAACAGCGGCTTCCACGCACTGGTCCACGCCTCTTGTCCATACGTTGTACCCGCGGATTTTAAGGCGAGTGCGGCGGGATTCTGCGCCACCTGATGAAGCTGCTCTTTCACGGCGTTCCAGCCGCCAACGTCTTTGAGCCCCAGATACACCACCGGCGCAAAGCCCAGCACAATCATAAAAAATTGCAATACTTCTGTATAAATAGCCGACGTTAGCCCGCCTTTGAGCACATACACCAGCACCACCGCCGAGCAAATCCACAGACTCAGGTTATAGTCCCAGCCCAGCAGTTGATGCAGCAGCTTGGCCAGGGCATTCATCGAGATACCTGAGGCAAACACCGTCATCACGGCAAACGTAATGGCATTGAGACAGCGAACGCGATCATCGAATCGCATTTTCAGATATTCCGGCACTGACCGTGCTTTGGAGCCATAATAAAACGGCATCATAAACACCGCAAGGAATACCATCGCCGGAATTGCGCCGACCCAGTAGAAATGCGCCGTCGCGATGCCGTATTTGGCACCACTGGCCGCCATTCCAACCAGTTCCAGCGCGCCGAGATTGGCGGAAATGAACGCCAGACCCGTTACCCACGCCGGGATCGACCGGCCCGACGTCAAAAAGTCGGACGAGGTCTTCATATACGTCCTGAGTACCCAGCCGATACCCAGCACAAACAACACGTAGATGATCATAATCAGATAATCAATCATCCCTAACTGCATACGGCTAACTCTCCTTTCTCGAAAAGGCGTAAAAATTCTGATAGACCAACCCCTCAACAAAGACAGGGGAATTTAGAAGATATGGAAACAAAGCAAACAGCTTCCTCCCGTTTGCTCGATGTTGTCATACATTTCTCCTTAACAGACTGATTCTGCTTCCTAACGGATTTGGGGGACATTTTACTGTTTTCGCCCCTGATAGCAACTGGAAATCCAGCCAGAATTATTTTATTCGGGACATTTATCTCCATTTATCCATAGAGGGAAAGCCGGCTCGATGGCGTTTTGATATTTTGTGTACTTTCGCACTTTTTAAAATTGGCGTGATATAAGTCCTTTATTTGAAAGAACTTGCAATTCGAGCTGACATCCAAAATGTCGCCTTGTAAGTTCTTTATCTGCCGATAGTTATGAAAAAAGTGCGAAAGTCAACATGCCTCGAATTTGACATAAAAACAAGGATTTTCGATATTTTGCAGCATTGCGGTTAGCTTTAATCTGGTTGTTGCTGAAGCAGTGTAATGATATCTTCTTTTTTTGGCAAGGCTTCCTGAGTGCCGAATCGGCTTCTGGTCAGGGCCTCAGCGGCCACGGCAAAGCGAACTGTGGTATCGGGACAATCTTTCGCTCCGCAGCAGGCGGCCAGCGCTCCACAGAACGCATCCACCGCCCCGCTGTTATCCACCACCTTCAATCCCACCCCCGGAATGTGTCTTGCCCCCTGACGGTCGATGACCAATGCTCCTCTCCAGCCCAGACTCATCGCCACACAACTGGCCCCCCTGGCCACCAGTTCGGTACCGATGAACTTCAGTTCCGCCGTGCCGCCGGCCCCCAGTTCGCTGGCGCAGGTAAAATCGGCGAAACGAACCACCAGCATATCAACATTATAATACTCCATCGGCCATTGAATCTGGTGCAGTATCTCCCGCGTATGCGTCGGCAGATACACATCCAATACAACCCTGCGTTTGTGAATCTGGGCGGTGCGAATGGCCGCCACAACCGCTTCCTGCGGCAGTTCCCCGCAGATTAAGCAGGCATCACAACTGCCGATGAGTTGCTCCGCCGCGGCATATTCAATCTCGTTGCGCCCCACTGTACGATTGGCCCCCGCGCAGATGCAGCCGCTGTTCTCCCCCAGTGCATCGACAAGGGTCACTATGATACCGGTGCTGATGGCATTGGCGGTATAGACCAGCTCGGTATGAATGTGGTGCTGCCGGAGGTTTTTCTGAATCATTTGTCCAAAGCAGTCGTCGCCGACCCTTGCAATTAAAGAAACATCGCAGCCGCAGTGGGCCGCCTGGATGGCCCGGTTGACCCCCGCCCCCGTCGGCATACAGGAAAATGACGTCCCTTCCACAACCTGACCGGCCTGGGGAAATAACTGGCACTTAACGGCCATATCCACGTATGCCGGCCCAATGACCACGATTATCGGAATCCTTCCTGCCATCGTCTCTTCCTTAGCGCCAATTCCACGTTGCCCGACACAGTATATCAAAACTCCGCCAAAAGAAAAGATGTATCCCAAAAGTTTCAGAATTGATCAAATTTGGCTTTGGCCGGCAAAATCCTTTTCTTTGCCTCGAAATTAGGTATAATTTCGTTTTTCGGCCAAATGATTTCTTTCAAAACCGGCACAGATTTAAGGTACCTTGCAATGGAAAAAGGCGTTTATGACTTCACACAAACCGAGGCCAAATGGCAGAAGTACTGGCTCGACAACAAAACCTTCCGCGCACCGGACGGCATAAAGAACACTAAAAACCGCAAACCCGACCCCGCCCTGCCGTTGGAACAGCGCCCCAAATATTACGTCCTCGATATGTTCCCATATCCGTCGGGACAGGGTCTGCACGTCGGCCATCCGGAAGGTTATACCGCCTCGGACATTGTAACCCGCTATAAGCGAATGGTCGGTTTCAATGTCCTGCACCCCATCGGCTGGGACGCCTTTGGCCTACCGGCTGAACAATACGCCGTACAGACCGGAACGCACCCCGCGACCACCACGCAGAAAAATATCGACAATATACGCCGCCAAATTCAGTCCCTCGGCTTTTCTTACGATTGGGACAGGCAGGTTGACACCACCGACCCCAATTATTACAAGTGGACGCAGTGGATTTTCCTGAAGTTTTACAATTCGTGGTTCGACGAAAAACTTCAAAAGGCCAGACCCATCGAAGATTTGCCCATCCCCGACGACATCCGCAAACAAGGCGATGCGGCAGTCCGCAAATACATCGACGACAATCGTCTGGCTTATGAATCCGACGCTCCCGTCAACTGGTGTCCTGCGCTGGGGACGGTCCTGGCCAACGAGGAAGTCGTCGGCGGGGTCAGCGAACGCGGCGGCCATCCCGTCATCCGTAAACCGATGCGCCAATGGATGCTGCGGATTACCAAATACGCCCAAAGGCTTCTCGACGGCCTCGACGGTCTGGACTGGTCCGAATCCATCAAGAAACTCCAGCAGAACTGGATCGGCAAAAGCGTCGGCGCCGAAGTCGATTTTCAAATCGCGGGTCATAACGCCAAACTCCGCGTCTTTACCACCCGCCCCGACACGTTGTTCGGTGCAACCTATATGGTGATGGCCCCCGAACATCCGCTCGTTGAGCAAATTACAACACCCCAACACAAACAAGCCGTCAAGGCCTATCAGGAACAGGCTGCACGCAAGAGTGATTTAGACCGTACAGACCTGGCCAAAGACAAAACCGGTCAATTCACCGACACGTACGCGATCAACCCCGTCAATGGAGCGAAGATTCCCATCTGGATAAGCGATTACGTTCTCATCAGCTATGGCACCGGCGCAATTATGGCCGTTCCTGCACACGATGACCGCGACTTTGAGTTCGCAACCAAATTCAATCTGCCGATTATTCAGGTGGTTTCGCCGGACGACCCCAGCGACGCCGAACTGGTCAAACAGGGCAAACTGTGTTTTATCGGCGATGGCACCGCGATCAATTCCAGCCAATTTAACGGACTCAGGACGCCGGAGTTTAAAGAAAAAATTACTGCCTGGCTCCAGCAAAAAGCCCTCGGCAAAGAAACCGTCAACTACAAACTCCGCGACTGGCTCTTCAGCCGCCAGCGCTATTGGGGTGAGCCGTTTCCCATTCTGCACACCGAGGGTGGATGGACGATTGGCTTAAAGGAAAGCGACCTGCCGCTGGTTCTGCCGGATGTAAAAGATTTTCAGCCCACCGGCACAGGTGAACCGCCCCTGGCCAAAGCGACCGAATGGGTTAATGTTGTTCTGCCCGACGGCGCTAAGGCCAAACGCGAAACCAACACAATGCCCCAGTGGGCTGGAAGCTGCTGGTATTATCTACGGTATCTGGATGCGCACAACGACGCTGCGGCAGTTGCCCCTGAAAAAGAACGCTGCTGGATGCCCGTGGATTTGTACATCGGCGGCGCTGAACATGCCGTCCTCCATCTGCTCTACTCCCGCTTCTGGCACAAACTCTTATATGATTTGGGCTATGTCTCTACGCAGGAGCCGTTCCAGAAATTAGTCAATCAGGGAATGATCCTCGGCGAAGACAACCAGAAGATGAGCAAGTCTCGCGGCAATGTCATCAATCCCGATAAGGTCATCGCTGACTACGGCGCCGATTCGATACGGCTCTACGAAATGTTTATGGGCCCCCTCGAAGCCACCAAACCCTGGAGTATGCAGGGCGTCGAAGGCGTATATCGCTTTTTGGGCAAAACCTGGCGTATGGTCATCGACGCCGAAACGGGCCAATTGCTCAAGGCCGTGCAGGATACGCAGGCCGACGAAGAAACCCTGCGGATTCTGCATCAGACCATTAAAAAAGTCGCGCAGGATATTGAGACATTCGGCTTTAACACCGCCATCAGCCAGATGATGATTTTCGTCAATCATTTGTCGCGTCAGGACATTCGGCCTAAATCGGTGCTGGAGCAGTTCGTATTGATTTTGTCGCCGTTTGCCCCCCACATCTGCGAAGAACTGTGGGAGAAACTCGGACACAACAAAACGCTGGCCTACGAACCCTGGCCGAAATTCGACCACGAATTAGCTAAGGATAAAGAAGTCGAACTGGCCGTGCAGGTGCTGGGCAAAATCAAGGATAAAATCGTTGTCTCCGCCGATGCGACCGAAGCCGAGATTGAAAAGATTGCACTGGCCAGCGAAAAAGTCCAGGCCGCCCTCGCCGGCAAAACCATCAAAAAAGTGATTGTCATCAAATCCCGGCTCGTCAATATCGTGGTGTAATTGACGATTGTCGATTTACGATGTTCGATTAAAAGCCCTTGAGAAATCAATCGTTAATCGAGAATCGTCAATAAAAAAAGCCAGACCCCGTATGGAATCTGGCTTCGGAGGAGGGTGATGAAAAGCCTTTTATAAGAGCTTTTGTATAATTATCTCCTATGCTTTCGTTCTTCTGACCCGATTTCTCCTTACGTCTATACATATCGAAAACACTGCTTGCAAAACTTTAGAAAAAATACCGCAAAAAAAATTTATGGATGCCCAATGGCGACAACCCACCCCAAAACCGTCAAATAGACCGACTTATCAAACTCTTTACAGTACCTTGAATCGCCGCCAAAACCCCGATATCGCTACTGAAAACGGCGTTTCCGGCCACCGCCGCGGCCAAAACCAAAATAAGCAGTGTGCTCAGGGGTTGAAAACAGTATAATTAGAAGTTTTGGATATCTGCCGAATAAATGCCTATGCAGGAAAACTCTGCGGTTTCTGAAGAATATGGCAAAAACGAATAATTTTGGATTTTGGACTGTGGTTTTGGCTTTTAGGTTTTAAATTTTTAAAGATGCCCGACTTTCTGATACACAGCGCGTTCGAGCCTTGCGGCGACCAGCCGCAAGCCATTGACCAATTGACGCAATGGCTCAGGCAAGGCCGCCCGCACCAGACGCTTTTGGGCGTCACCGGCAGCGGCAAGACCTTCACGATGGCCAACGTCATCCAGCGGATTCAAAAACCTGCGCTGGTCGTCTCGCACAACAAAACCCTGGCCGCCCAGCTCTACGAAGAGTTTCGCCAGTTGTTTCCCGAAAACGCCGTCGAGTATTTCGTCAGCTATTATGACTACTACCAGCCCGAGGCCTACATCCCCCAGCGCGACATCTATATTGAAAAGGACGCCTCCCGCAACGACGAGCTGGACCGCCTTCGCCTCTCGGCCACGACCAGCCTGATGAGCAGACAGGATGTGATTATCGTCGCCAGCGTCTCGTGTATTTTTGGTTTGGGTTCGCCGGAAGATTATAAGGCCAGCGTTATCAGTCTGCGTCTGGGCGATGAGATCGTCCGCAACGAGTTTCTCGGCAAACTGGCGGATTTGCAGTACAATCGCAACGATATCGACTTTGCCCGCGGCACATTTCGCGTCCGCGGCGACGTCGTGGAGCTGTGGCCCTCGTATGAATCGTTCGCCGTGCGAGTGGAGTTCTTCGGCGACACGGTGGAAAAAATTTCCTACATCAATTCTGTCTCCGCCGAAATCCTGGCGCAGGAACACCAGATTTTCATTTTCCCCGCCAAGCATTACGTCCTGCCCGCCGACCGCATCGAATCCGCCTGCCAAAGTATCTATCAGGAATTGCAGGAGCGTCTGATGCAGCTTCGCCACGAAGGCAAACTGCTCGAAGCTCAGCGGCTCGAGGCCCGCACGCTTTATGACCTCGAGATGATTAAGGAAGTCGGCTATTGCGGCGGCATCGAAAACTACGCCCGACACATGGCCGGCCTCAAGCCCGGCTCCCGGCCCTATACTCTGCTCGATTATTTCCCCGAGGATTTCCTCCTCTTTATCGACGAATCGCACGTCGCCATTCCCCAGCTTCGCGGTATGTACGCAGGCGACCGCAGCCGCAAGGAAGTGCTGGTGGAGCACGGCTTTCGTCTGCCAAGCGCCCTCGACAACCGTCCCCTGCGCTTTGAAGAATTTTATGAACGCTGGAAGCACGTCGTTTTCGTCTCAGCCACGCCCAATCCGTTTGAACTCGAACTCAGCCGCGGACGCGTCGCCGAACAAGTCATCCGCCCCACGGGCTTGATCGACCCCGAAATCTTCATCCATCCCGCCTCCCGGCAGGTCCCCCACCTGCTGGCCGAAATCCGGAAACGCGCCGCCGTCAAAGAACGTGTCCTGGTCACCACCCTCACTAAACGGCTGGCCGAAGATTTATCCAGCTACCTGACATCACAGGGCGTCCGCTGCCGATACCTCCACAGCGAAATTGTAACCCTCCAGCGTGTCGAAATCCTGCGGGACCTGCGCAGCGGCGAATTTGACGTGCTGGTCGGCATCAACCTGCTGCGCGAAGGCCTCGATTTGCCGGAGGTGTCGCTGGTGGCGATTCTCGACGCCGACAAGGAAGGCTTCCTGCGGAGCGAAACCTCGCTCATTCAGACCATCGGCCGTACCGCACGCAACGTCAACGCCACGGTGTTTTTGTACGCCGATACGGTAACGGCCTCGATGAAAAAAGCTGTTGACGAAACGGCCCGACGCCGTACAATGCAACGGGAGTATAACCGCCTGCACGGCATTACGCCCCAGACCATCCGCAAAGAGATTCAGAGAGGATTGTCCGATGAACTGGCCGCGCGGAAGCGCGCTCGCGAGGCGATTTGTCTGGATGAAACCGAATTCGACCGTTCCGAGCAGATTACCGAACTGGAACGGCTGATGTTTGAAGCCGCCCAAAAACTGGATTTCGAACGGGCGGCAATCCTGCGGGATCGGATCAGGGAACTCAAGGAACTGCCGCAGTTTGATGAAATCCGCAGCGTTTCGACCGATCCACCCGCCGCACGCGGACCCGGAAGTGCAAAACCCGACAGGCCCAGAAAGAGGTAATCGATGGGAGAACAAGTTGTAAAACGCACAATTAAACCGCTGGATATCGAAAAAATCCTGCCGCTAATTCAAATGGCGGTGGAGGAAGACTTCGGTCGCGGAGACCCCAGCAGCGAAATTACAATCCCCGAAGACCAGATCGGTAAGGCTTATCTGATTACCCGCGAGGAAATCGTCGTCTGCGGAATGGAACTGGTCAGGCGCATCCTCCCATTATACGACGAACGGCTTAAACTCCGCATCCTGATCGAAGACGGCTGCCGCGCCAATGTCGCCAATCGTCTGGGAGTGATTGAAGGCCCCGTCCGCGCGATGCTTTCAGCCGAGCGGGTCGTGCTCAATTTTCTCCAGCGGCTTTGCGGCATCAGCACTATGACTTGGAAGTATGTCAACGCCATTCGCGGCACCAAGGCAAAAATCTACGATACCCGAAAGACTACTCCCGGCTGGCGCGAGCTGGAAAAATACGCCGTTCGCTGCGGCGGCGGATACAACCACCGGATGAACCTCGGTGAAGCGGTGATGTTTAAGGACAATCACTGGACCGAGCTGGGGGAGAAGTTTGAGTTGAAACTGCACAAAATGGTTCAGGAAGCCCGTCAAAAAGAGGACATTAGGTTCGTGGTCGTTGAAGTTGACCACGTGGATAATCAGCTCGACCGTGTGTTGACCATTCCCGGCATCGATGTGATTTTGCTGGACAATATGGGCCAGTGGCAGCTCAAGCACGCCGTGGAAATGCGCAACCACATGTGCGGCAAAAAGCCCCTCCTCGAAGCCAGCGGCGGCATCACGCTCAATAACGTCCTGGCCATCGCCGAATGCGGCATCGACCGCATCGCCGTTGGCGCTATCACCCACTCCGCCATAGCCGTCGATATCGGATTAGACAGATAATTAAATTCCCATTTTTGGATTCTCCATTTTCAATTTGAAAACTGCCATAGAACCCTTAAACATCAAAACGATTCAGCGAGGTCTCAAAACCCGCCGGACAGGACAGACAATCGTTTTACTTGAATCCACTTCAAGCACCAACGATATCGCCTGGTCGTACGCGCAAAAACCGGACAGCGACGGCCTTTGTGTCCTCGCTGAACACCAGACCGCCGGGCGCGGCCGGCGGGGACGCCGATGGCACAGCCAACCCCGCCAAAGTATTCTGTGTTCCATCCTGATTCAGGATTTCAGTCGCCCTTCCGCTTTGCTGACGATGGCTGCGCCGCTGGCGGTGACCGATGCGATTTTCTCCTGCTGCGGTCTGCACACAGTGATCAAATGGCCCAACGATATCCTGCTCGACGGCAAAAAAGTCGCCGGCATCCTCATCGAGTCCCGTAAATCCGACCGTCACATAACTTCCGTCATCGGCATCGGAATCAACGTCCATCAGAACAAGGCGTCCTTTGAAAACCTCCCGCTGGACGCCCCGGCTGTGAGCCTGGCTGTGAAATTACGGCGCAGGCCGAGTCGAAATAAACTGGCGCGAACCCTCCTTCAGCGTCTGGAACACTGGCTGGATGTCGCCGCAGTGAACGTAGAAAAACTGCTGAACGAATGGAAAAAACACAATCGTCAGATTGGCTCGCGCATTGAACTGGAATCCGACGGCAGACGATACTCCGGAACTTGCGTCGGCATCGACCCGACGGAAGGCCTGATTGTGCACCTCGACCGCGGCCCGGTGCGGATTTTCTCCGCCTCCCACAGCAGTATTATTCAAAACGGCTCGTCTCTGAAAAAATGAAATCCAAATCGCTCCATCCCGACCAATTGATTATCCGCGACTGCGGCTTAGCCGGCTATGAAGAAATTCTGTCGCTTCAGCAGCAGCTCCTGGCAGACCGCCAGATGGATAAAATCCCAAACACAATTCTGCTGGTCGAACATCCGCCCATTATTACGCTCGGCGCGCGAAAAAACGAAAATAAACTCCTGGCCGATGAAAATATACTAAAAAGCAAGGGTATTGAAATTATCGCCATCGGCCGCGGCGGCGGCACTACCGCCCACAACCCCGGCCAGCTTGTGATTTATCCGATTATCAAGCTCAAAACCCTCAAACTGGATGTGCCCGAATTTGTCCGCAGAGTCGAACAACTCGGCCTCGAACTACTCGACACCCTCGGCGTCATCGCCCATCGACAAAAAGGACTACCCGGCCTGTGGGTCGAAAAACAAAAAATCGCCTCCGTCGGCATCCAGATTAAAAAATGGGTCACAATGCACGGCATCGCAATCAACATTTGCAATGATTTAACTATCTTCGATTATATTGTCCCCTGCGGACTCGAAAATGTTAAAATGACGTCCGCCGCCGAACAGACCGGCAAAAAATATAACATAACAGCCGTCAAAAAAACCGCTGCCCAATTATGCAGACAATTATTTAGCTCATAACTTAAATCGTAGGATGGGTCATTGACCCACCTTTTTTATTCCACCAACATCGGGTGCCCTGCCCACGCTCGTCGTGGGCAGGAATGAATAACACCGCGAATCATCTTCGCTCAATTTTGTTCGCAATGAGTTTCTGCTGTA
>Ga0315277_10007168_pt1 | contig 14469 bp, 15 predicted proteins | sample YL17G05_15_MG_FD_203695 | JGI IMG/M metagenome (GOLD analysis project Ga0315277, IMG submission 203695) | Sediment microbial communities from Yellowstone Lake, YNP, Wyoming, USA - YL17G05_15 | ecosystem: Environmental > Aquatic > Freshwater > Lake > Sediment | place: USA: Wyoming | collected... | reverse complement strand
GCGTGACATCCCGAGTTGGGACAGGGAGAACGTCAGGAAGACGTTGATCGAGTACATCACGACCAGGGTCGTGATATTTCCGTTCGAATACACCAGGAGCAGGACGGCCGCTCCCCCCATGAGCAAGACTCCATTTTGGATCGTGAACCGGCTCGACAAGGAGGCGAACCTGTGGGGGAACCAGTAATCGACGGCCATGTTGGCCATGACCCGCGGCCCGTCGACGAAGCCCGTCTGGGCCGCGACGAGGAGGAGGGCGCCTTCGGAGAAGATCGTGATCAGGGCGAGCGCCTTTCCGATCTTCCACCCGCTAAAGACCTTGCCGGCCAGAACGGCGTTCAGCGTCTGGCCTTCGACCGGCGCGACCCGCAGGAGAAGATAACAAACCAGGATCCCGCCCGCGGTGATGGCCAGCGAAGCAGCCATATATACCATGGTCTTCTTGCCCGTCTGGGCCCGGGGCTCGCGCAGGATCTGCAATCCGTTGGACACGGCCTCGATCCCGGTATAGGTCCCGCCGCCCATGGAGAAGGCCTTGAGGAAGAGGAGGATCATTCCGCCCGCGCCGAGCGTGGCCAGCCCGGCCTTGAAATCCGTTCCGATCTGGGCAGTAACGGGACCGATCTGGGGGACATGGGAGATGATCCCATAGCCGATGAGAACGATGTGGGTCAGGACGAAGACGGCGAAGATCGGGGCGAGCATCGACACGGATTCCTTGACTCCGCGGAGGTTCAGCACGACGAGGAAAATGATGGCGCAGATATCGAAAGGAATTTTATAGGGTTGAAAGGATGCGGGGAAGAAGCTGAAAAGAGCGGCCCCGCAAGAGACGATCGAAACCGTGATCGTAAGCATGTAATCGACGAGCAAGGCCGAGCCGGAAACGACCCCCGCTTTCTCGCCGAGCGTATGGGTCGCGACGATGTACCCGCCTCCGCCGTGAGGGAAGTATTCGATGATGCGCTTGTAAGCCGAAGAAATGATCAGAACGGTCGCCGCAGTCGCAAGAGCCAGGAAGAGGGCCAGGTACGTGTGAGAGCCGAGAGTTTTGAAAGCTTCTTCGGGGCCGTAGGACGAAGAGGAGAGACCGTCCGCCCCAAGTCCGATCCAGGCCAGGAGCGGGATCAGGGCGATCTTGTGAAAGAGGGTCGGATCCTTGATGTTCCTCGGCTTCCCGAACAGCTTCGTCCGGACCCTCGATCCCAAAGAATAATCGTCTGGCATCTTTTATCTTGACACTCGGGTCCCTGATGTTCGCGGGCGACATATTACTAAAACGGCCCCGGCAAGGCAATCCCGGCCCTGTTGCTGGCCGGCGGCGGGGGTTTTTGATTGACTCCCCTCAGGCCCTATGGTATCAGTTAGATCGCCTTCATCATCAGGTCATTCTCGTCTCCCGGGAGGTATCATCGTGGTCGGTTGGACAGGATATTTTCTCAGAATCAATCTCAGCTCCAAGACCTTCAAAAAAGAGGCTTTCAGCGAGGAATTCGCTCATAAATGGGTCGGAGGACGGGGTTTCGCCGTCAAGATCCTCTATGACGAGCTCAAGCCCGGGATCGATCCCCTCGGTCCCGAGAACAAGTTCATCGTCGCTTTGGGTCCGATCACCGGCATCCCCGCTCCGAACACCGGAAAGGCCGTCGTGGCGGCGAAGTCTCCGTTAACGGGTTTCTATGGAGACGGCAACCTCGGAACGAAGGTCTCGGACCAGCTCCGGAAGGCCGGCTATGATGCCCTGATCGTCGAGGGGAGGGCGGACAAGCCGACATTGCTCTATATCGAGGACGACAAGGTCGAATTCCTGCCCGCGGACCACCTTTGGGGCAAGGGGACCTATGCCGCCAACGATTGGATCTATGGAAAGTGGGGCAAGGGCGTGGGCGTCCTGAACATCGGCCAGGGCGGAGAGAACCTGAACCGCCACGCCGTCGTGCGCAGCCTCGAAGGCCGGGCCGGCGGACGGCCGGGCATCGGGGCGGTCATGGGTTCGAAGCTCCTCAAGGCGGTCGTGGTCAAGGGCTCCCGCCCCATCCCTCAGGCCGACCCGGCCTTGATGAAAACTTTGGGCCAGGGCGACCTGCGCAAGGTCGGCGAGATCGACAAGCAGACAGGCTGGTCGATCCAGAGCACGACCGGCGTCCTCCCCTTCTGCAACGAGGTCGCCGGCCTGCCGGTCCGGAATTTCCGCAAAACCCACCATCCGGACGCCTGGAAGGTCGACGGGGAGCGGCTCAACAACGCCCGCATCGCCACGTACGGCTGCCCGACCTGCACGATGCGTTGCGGCATCACGATCCACGACCACGAGGGCCGCGAATCCGAGCTCGATTACGAGAACGTCGCCCTCCTCGGCCCGAACCTCGAGATCTTCGACCTGCCCCAGGTCGGCTCGCTCAACTATCTATGCGACGAGTACGGCCTCGACACGATGTCCATGGGCTGCACCCTGAGCTTCTACGCCGACGCCATCGACCACGGCGCGACCGAAGGCGATTTCAAGTTCGGGGACGCCGAACGGGCCAAGGAGCTACTCCGTCTGGCCGCCCACCGGGAAGGCAAGTTGGGAAACCTTCTCGCCGAGGGCTCGCGCCGGATGGCCCGGCAAATCGGACACGGCTCCGAAGCCTACGCCATGCAGGTCAAGGGCCTGGAAGTCGCGGCCTACAACTGCAAGTTCATTCCCGGCCAAGCCCTGTCATACGGCGTGGCGCCCATCGGCGCCCACCACCGCGAAGCCTGGATCATCACCTTCGAGATCAAGCACACGACCCGGGAATCCTATGGCCCCGAGAAGGCGGCCAAGGTCATCGAGCTCCAGCGCATCCGGGGCGGGTTGTTTGAGTTCATCGTCGCCTGCCGGTTCCCCTGGATCGAGAACGGCTGGCCGCTCGAAAACTACCCGAAATATTTCAACGCCACGACCGGTCTCGCCTGGACACTCGACGACATGTGGACCGTAGCCGACCGGATCTACTCGATGATCAAGCTCCACTATCTCCGGGAATTCCCCCAGGCCGACCGCACCGCGGATTATCCTCCCGCGGTGTGGTTCGATCCCTCGAACGCGGACACGGACGGCCCCATCGCGGGGAAGATCCTGGAGATCGACAAGTACGACGGAATGCTCCAGCACTACTACGACCAGCGCGGCTACGACCGCCGGGGAATCCCGACGAAGGCCACCCTGGCGAAGCTCGGGCTCCTGGAGGAGGCCGCGGCGGCCGAAAAGTTCGCGAGCCTCGCATGAAAGTGACGGTCAAGCTGATCGGTCCGCTCATTTACGAGGCGGGTTTCAGCGAGAAGGAGATCGAGATGGGGAGCGGGTCGACGGTCGAAACCCTCCTCGAAAAGATCCGCCTCTCCCGGCCCCGGCCGAAGGTCGTCATTCGCAACGGCAAAGCCGTTGTTCCCAACGAGGTTCTGGCCGACGGCGACCGGATCGCCGTCTCACCGATCTACTCCGGCGGATGAGCCCCTTTCCCGTTCTGATCGGAGGAGAGTGGCGTCCCGCCCGGGACGTCCGCGGATCGTTCCATGCCCTCGATCCGGCCACGGGCGCGGAGATTCCGGGCGATTACCCCGTCTCGGGAAGGGGGGATGTCGAGGAGGCCCTCGGCGCGGGCAACGCGGCGGCCCTGGAAATGGCGGGCCTGCCCCCGGAGTGCGCGGCCGAGTTCCTCGAGGATTACGCTCGCGGAATCGAGAACCGTACGCAAGAGATCGCGGCTATGGCCAACCGGGAAACCGGGCTCGTTCTCGACCCTCGTCTCCTCTCGGTCGAGCTGCCGCGAACGGTCCTCCAACTCCGCCAAGCTGCCGCCTGCGCCCGGGAGCGCTCCTGGTGCCGGGCCACGATCGACACGAAAGCCGACATCCGTTCGAAGCTCGGTCCCTTGGGGGGCCCGGTGGCCGTCTTCGGCCCGAACAATTTTCCGCTCGCCTACAACTCCGTGGCCGGGACTGATTTCGCCGCCGCCATCGCCGCCGGGAATCCGGTCATCGCCAAAGCCCATCCCCTGCATCCTGGAACGACCCGCCTGCTGGCCGAGATCGGCCATGACGCCCTCTTGAAAAGCTGTCTGCCCCGGTCGGCTGTCCAGCTCCTCTATCATCTCGGCCCCGACGACGGTTTCGCCCTCGTTTCTCATCCGCTGATCGGAGCCACATCGTTCACCGGGAGCCGTCCGGGCGGATTGGCCCTCAAGGCCGCCGCGGACAAGGCCGGCAAACCGATCTATGTGGAAACCTCGAGCGTCAATCCCGTTTTTCTCCTCCCGGGCGCGCTCCGCGGCCGGACGGCCGCTCTCGCCGCGGAGCTCTTCGGCTCGTGCACCCTGGGGGCCGGCCAATTCTGCACCCAACCCGGCCTGATCGTCCTCCGGGACGATGATTCAGGAAGGGCCTTCTTCGATTCCCTGGCATCGCTGTTCCATGCGTCCGGGCCCGGTCAACTCCTCGGCAAAACCGTCCGCGACGGGATGGAGGCGGCCATCGAGGCCATGACAGCCGCCGGAGCCGAGCTCGCGGCGGGCGGCCACAGGATCGACGGGCCGGGCTTCCGATTCGAGAACACTCTCCTACGGGTCTCCGGGGACCGCTTTCTGGACAATCCGGAGCCGCTCCAGCAGGAGGCCTTCGGCGCGATCTCGCTCTGCGTCCGGGCCGACTCCGAGGAACAGATCCTTGCCGTAGCCGGAGCGCTCGAGGGGAACCTGACCGGCAGCATCTACACAGGAATGGACGGCTTCGATGACGGCCTCTATGCCCGTCTCGAGCCCATTCTCCGGACGAAGGTCGGCCGGCTTCTCAACGACAAGGTCCCGACGGGCGTGACCGTGACCCCGGCCATGGTCCACGGAGGGCCGTATCCGGCCACGGGACATCCGGGATTCACGTCGGTGGGTTATCCGGCGGCGATGGTCCGCTTCGCCGCTCTCCACGGCTACGATCACGTCCGCCCGGAGCGCCTCCCGGCCGAGCTTCAGGACAAGAATCCCACTGGAGCCATGTGGCGGATGATCGACGGCGAATGGACGCGCCGGGACGTCTGATTCAAGACCGGCGCGCGCGCATCAGCAATTCCACGGCCAGGTTCGCCTGCGTCGCCGCGACGAGGGCGACGCGGGGCGCCATCGGCGAAATGCCCCGCCGGGGCTCGCTCGACTCGTCTCCGCAGAGATAGAGATTCCCGGCCTTCCGTTGTTTGAGCTTCGCGTTGCCGCCGTAGCCCGCGAGCCCCGAGGCGGCGATGATAGGCTTCCCCGGAAATTGCTCCAGCCAGGCCTCGATCAGGATCTGTTTCTGGGATGCCCGGTCGAACGCTTCGATAAGGAGATCGGCCCGGCCGAAGATCGAGGCGAGGTTCTTCCGGGTGATCATGCGGCGATGAACGACGTATTCCGAAAACGGATTGATCCGGATCAGGTTCTCGCGCAGGGCGAGGACCTTGACCCTCCCCACCTGGGATAGGAAGTACTGCTGGCGGTTGAGGTTCGTGATCTCGATCTTGTCGAAATCGGCGACGATGAGTCGGCCCACGCCGGCCCGGGCCAGGGCTACGGCAGCGTTCGAGCCCAAGCCCCCGGCTCCGGCGATCCCGACCGTCGCCGCGCGCAGGACGGAGAGGACGGCCGGATCGTGCCGGGCGAAGAAGGCCTGTTCCTTCGTCATTTCGAAGGTTCGCGGTCGATCGTGAGAACGATACGCCCGGGATTCGGATCAATCTCGTCGAGCGAGCGGATCATCCCCAGGATTGTGTTGATGAAGATCGACCGGACGAAAGCGTTCATCCGGACGGGCTGCCCGTCGACCTCCAGGACGATCTTCGGTTCGGCCATCATGTCTCTCCCTTCAACCACGCGGCGATGTCGGAAAGGCGGTCGGGATGAAAAACGGGAACCGGAGCGGCAACCGCGACGTCGGCGACAACGGCGGCAAGCTCGGACGGGGCCGTTTCGACCCCGTCCGATATTCCCTGACGCAGGACCTCGATCTTTTGCAATCCGGGTTCGGACTTCCCTCCCTCGACGATGACCAGGTCGACCGCGGGAAACCAGGTTTCGGCCAGCCGGGCGAGGGACGGCTCGGGTCCGCCGCGATGAATGAGGGCCCGGTCGATCGGACCGACCAGGCCGACGTCCGGAGCCCCGGCAGCGAGATATTGGGATGAATCCTTGGTTTCCCCGCCGAGGTCGAACCCATGGCGGCAATGTTTGATGACGGCGACGGACACGCCGCGGCCGCGGAGCTCGGGGATGAGCCGGGTGATGAGGCGGGTCTTCCCGCTCCCGGAGCGGCCGACGATGGCGATGATCTTCATGGCGGGGCGATGAAAGGCGATCGCGTTTGGAAAATCCTTATAACATATGCCCCCGATTGAAGTCAAAAACGGACTATGGTAGATTGTCCGTTCTCCGAGCCGTAACGGCTACCGTCGCCCCGTCACTCCGTGACCGCGGCCAGGCCGACCGGCCGTCAGGGCCAGGCGGGAAACGGCCTGACCTTCCGGGATCGAAAAGGAGCCCTTATGAAGTCCGGTCGACCCTCCCTCATCGCCCTTCTTGCCCTCGTCCTCCTCTTGCCGGGCGCAGTTCTCCCCTCTCCCGTCCAACAAGCTGATCAACAAGGCCAAAAGACCGAGAAGCAGGATCAGAAGACCGAGAAGCAAACCAAGATCACCGAGGAGATCCAGGTCGTCGGGAATCTGCCCCGCGAACAGCCGGTCGCGACCGTGACGCGGATCGAAGCGACGAAGATCGAGGAGAACAAGCCGATCGACCTCTCCGAGGTGATCCGCTACGCTCCCGGCGTCAATGTGACGGTCGGCAACAAGTACGAGTTCACCCTCAAGCTCAGGGGCATGGATTCTCGCCGGATCGCCCTGCTCATCGACGGGGTGCCGAGCTACGAGCCCTACTACGGCTCCTTCGACCTCAAAACGATCTCGGCCGCGGGGCTCGATTCGCTCCAGATCATCAAAGGACCATCCTCCGTCCTCTACGGGCCGAATACCCTGGCCGGGATCGTCAACGTTATCACCCGCCGCCCCCAGGGCGAGCCGTTCCTTATCGCCCAGGCCAGCGGGGGTACGCGGAAAACATATTCGACTGGTTTGGACGGCGGATTCCAGGCCGGCAAGTTTTCGCTGGCCGGCGGGATCTCGAATCAACAATCCGACGGCTTCGCCTACCCCAACGCTTCGACCGGGGAAGAGGTCTTTTGGAAGAATTCGGATTACCGCCGGCTCAACGTCAACGCCAAGGTCTATTACGCTCCCTCGGCCGGGACCGAGATCATGGTCAACGGCGGCTATTACACCTCGGAATACGGGATGCCGGCCGCGGTCGGCGTCCAGAAAGCGCGCTATTGGCATTTCAAGGATTGGGACCGCACGACCCTGAACGCGGGCGGATACACCTCGCTCGGCAGGGATTCGATCCTCCGCTTCCGCGCTTTTCTAGTGAACTATAACAACACGCTCGATCAGTACAAGGACGCGGTCATGACCATCCGCCAGTTCGAGAGCACTTTCGACAATTCCGTCACCGGCGCCTTCGCCCTTGCCGACCTGTCCCTTGCCCCCGCCAATTCGCTCAAGGTCAGCCTGAACTTTCAGAAGGACATCGCCCGGACCCAGGACGACATCGGCCTGCCCTTCACCAAATATGACCAGGGCACGTTCTCCGCCGCGGTCGAGGATCATGTTTCCCTCTCCCCCAGCTGGAAGATCATCGGCGGCTTGAGCCTCGACGTCATCGACAAGTTCATCGGAGGCACGGCCTCGCGGATCAATCCGCTGTTCGGGATCAAGTTTACGCCGACGGACAGCCTCGACGTTCATGTCTCGGTCGCTCAGAAGTCGCGGCTGCCCAACATGCGGGCGCTTTATTCCTCGTCAAACGGCAATCCCGACCTATTGAGCGAGACGGGGACGAACGGCGAGATCGGCGTCAACTGGGAAGGCCCGCTGGCGGTCTCGGCCTCGGTTTTCCTTTATTCGTTCAAGAACATGATCGACACGATGACCCTGGCGGATGGAACCAAGAAGTACTGGAACGTCGGCAAAGCCCGCATCAACGGCTTCGAGATCCAGGCCGGGAGATCGATCGGCGGACTCGAGGGGACGCTCAGCTACACGTATCTCGACCACCGGAACGTGACGGACGATCGGCCGCTCGACGCCCTTTCGCCCCATACCCTGAGCTTTGACGTAACCGCCCGTCCCTTGAACCGGCTTCGCCTCAGCCTTTACGGGCTTTTCGCTTCGGAATCGAACTGGTTCGATTTCACGGCAAGCAAGCTTCTCTCGATCCCGGAATACTTCAACCTGGACGCGATCGCGGCCTACGAAGTCGGCCGGACCGAGGTGTTTCTCAAGGCGACGAACATCTTCAACGATTACATCTATTCCGAGCCGATCTTTCCCTGGCGAGCCCGTTACTTCGAGGCCGGAGCCAAGATTCGCATCTTCTGAGCGCGCCCCGGCCCTCCGCCGGGCTACGGGACACTACAAGCCGAGGTCGGCGGCGATGCCCTGCATCGCCCCGAGGCAGATCGAGATGAATTCGTCCAGTCCAAGACCGAGGTTGCGCGATTCCTCGATCTCCTCGCGGCGCGCGCCGCGGGCGAAGCTCTTTTCCTTGTAGCGCCTCTTGACGAACTCGAGGTCGATCTTGCCGATCTTCTTCTCCGGATGCATGAGCGTCGCGGCGATGATCAGCCCCGTCAGGGGATCGATCGAATAGATCGCCCAATCCATCGGGGACTCGCAGGGGACCTTGGAGGCGTGCGCCTCCACGGCGTGGACGACGGCCGGCTCGACGCCCAGCCCCCGGAGGATCTTGACCGTTTCGACCGTATGCGCTTCGGGGCTCTTCTCGGTAAGCTCGTAATCGAGATCATGGACGAGGCCGGCCAATCCCCACGGGTCCGGATCGTGCCCGAGGCGCGCGGCCATCGCCCGCATGCAGGCCTCGACCGAGAGGCAGTGCTTGATGAGGTTCTTGTTCTTGAGATGCATCGTGAGCAGGGCGAAAGCTTCGGCTCGGTTCATGATTATTCTCCTGGAAAGGATTTTTTCTTTGGCGCGGGAGGAGGCGGCAACGGCTTGCCCGTGAGGAAGACCAGCGTCGTCTTCAGGGAAACCGGGTCCCGCACCACGACGGCCACTCGGACGCCCAGGACGAGAGGGGCGGCGATGACCTCCTGCTTGAGCTCGGTGGTTTCGCCTTTCTTCCCGGTCGCCGGGTCGAACGCAGTCAGGCCGGCAGAAAGCGTGGGGGCGAGCAGCCCCGCCCCGCACAGAGTGGCCTCTCCGACCGGGCGGCCGGGCAGGCTTTGCCACCAAACGACATCGCCCCTTTTCGCGTCGAGGGCGAAGAGCTGGCGGCTCTCCGTTGCGATCAAGATCCGCGACCCTCCGGCGACGGGATCGGCGGCTAGGCCGGCGCCCGTTTTGACGGTCCAGCGCTTCTTCATCTTCACCAGATCCCACGCCTCGACCGTCCCGTTCTCGAGACCCGCGTAAAGCCTGTCTCCGGAAACGAGGAGCGGACCCGAAGCCAACGCGGCCATCTCGAAGCCCGGCGCGGGCTTTCCGCCCGGAGAAACGAGAACGGCTCTCTTCGCCGCCGTGAGGACGATGGTCCTTTCCCCCCAACTCCGCGGACCGCTCCGGATGTCATCCTCCGCCGTCCACGACCATTGCTCGGCTCCGGTCGCGGGGTTGAAGCTCCGAAGCGTCCGGCGATCGAAGACGACGAGGATCCCTCCCCCTTCCAAGACGGGGAGCGCGGAGATCGCGCCTTTGACCTCACGTTCCCAGACGGATTTGCCGTCCCTGGACAAGCGGGTCATCCGGCCGCCCCGGTCGAAGACGACGATGAAGTCGGCCCCGGCGAGGGCGGGAGCGGAGAGGGCGGCCTTGGCGGTGAATTGCCAGAGGATCTTTTTTGCCGTGGGGCTCGCGGCCAGGACCCGGTTTGGACCGGCCGAAAGGACGACGTCGTTCCCGAGCATGAGAGGCCGGCCGAGGAGCTCACCGTCGAAATCAATCCGGGACTCTTCGACGAGGGGGAAAACCGGGCCGGGGACGAGGGCCGGGCCGGGGACGAGGGCCGGGCCGGGGACGAGGGCCGGGCCGGCGGCGGACGCCGCGGCGCAGGAACAAAGGGCCGAAACGACGGCGGAGGCCAAGCCCAGGGTGAGGATTTTCTTCATGGGACCGGGTCGATCATCATAACACGTTTGGATTTCGGGGCCCAATCTTTACACCCCCCCGGCCGGAATGCTATAATTCCGATCGAAAAGCGATGGTCAACTACATCCTGCTCTACAAGATCAAGAAGAAGGTCAAGTCCATGCTCAAGGACAAGATCGGGATGGAGGAGCTGGCCACGACGCCGAGCTCCTGCCTCGACTGTCTGGCCACCGACCTCAGCTGGGAAATGTATTACATCATGAAGGAAAAGGACGAGGAATAAGCCTATGATTTCTCGGCCCGGATCTTCGCTTTAACCGCCGCCCACCAGTCCATCCGCTTGCGGATGTCCTTTTCGAATCCGATCGTCCCCGGCTCGTAGTACGTCCGGTCGCGCAGCCGCTCCGGCATCGTCTCCATGTCCGTCGTGCCGACGGCATGGTCGTGGGCATAATCGTAGTCTTTCCCGTAACCGACCTCCTTCATCAGCGAGGTGACGGCGTTGCGGATCTGCATCGGGACAGGCTCGTGGGGGCTGGCTTCGACATCCTTCTGCGCTTTCGTCAGGGCCGCGTAAGCCCGGTTGCTCTTGGGCGCTGCGCCGAGATAGATGACGGCCTCGGCCAGGGCCAACTCCCCTTCCGGAGAGCCCAGAAAATCGTAGGCTTCCTTGGCCTGGAGGGTGATGGCGAGGGCCTGCGGATCGGCCAGGCCGACGTCCTCCGAGGCGAACCGGACGAGCCGCCGGGCGATATAGAGAGGGTCTTCGCCGGAGGAGAGCATACGGACAAGCCAGTACAAAGCGGCATCGACGTCGCTGTTGCGGAGGCTTTTGTGGAGCGCCGAGATCAGGTTGAAGTGCTCCTTCCCGCTCTTGTCGTAGAGGAGCGTCCGCTTTTGGAGCGCCTCCTGGACGTTCTCGGCCGTGATCGTCCCTCCCGCGACCAGCTCGGCGGCGATCTCGAGGGCGTTCAGGGCGCGCCGGGCGTCGCCGTTCGATTGATCAATGATCATCTGCCGCGCCTCGGGAGCGAGCTTGAGGCCGAGCTTTCCCAGTCCGTGTTCGGAGTCGGCCAGGGCGTCGTCGAGGATCTTCGACAGCGCCTCCTCCGAGAGGGCGTTCAGGACGAGGACCTTGGTCCTCGACAGGAGCGGGGCGATGACCTCGAAGGACGGATTCTCTGTCGTCGAGCCGAAGAGGATGATGTCCCCCTTTTCGACGTATGGGAGGAAGGCACCCTGCTGGGCCTTGTTGAAGCGATGGATCTCGTCGATGAAGATGATCATCGGCTTGCCGTAGAGCTTCTTGTGGCTCTCGGCCCGGGCCATGACTTCCTTGACCTCCTTGATCCCGGACAGGACCGCGCTGAAGAAGGTGTACGGCAGGTCGAAATGGCGGGCCAGCATCGCCGCAAGGGTCGTTTTCCCTGAGCCGGGCGGGCCCCAGAAAATGAGCGAGACGAGCCGGTCGGCCTCGATAAGCTGGGTCAGGAGCTTCCCTTTGCCGAGGAGATGGTCCTGGCCGTAGAGGCGGTCGAAGGTCGTCGGACGCATCCGTTCGGCCAGAGGGATGAGCCGGTCCGCCGCGTCCATGGCCGCATTATAGCAGATTCGATTCTTGACCGTCCTTCGCTTCCGTGCTAAGTTAGCCCACCGGACCCTCCGATGAGCTCCTCCAAGACCCCGGACAAGCTTTTCTACCGCCAGGACGAGGTCTGCCGTCTGGCGAAGATCGATCCCGAGACCCTGGAAGACTGGGAAAAGGAATTCCCCTTTCTCCAGGCCGGCCAGGCGGGCGACGGCAAAAAAATCTTCCGGGCCCGCGACCTCGAGATCATTCGCCGGATCAAGCAGGTCATCGCCGAGAAGAGCGTCACGCTCGCGGGGGCCCGGCGGAAGATCGAAACGGAGTTCGGGCTCAAGCCGACGCCGTCGGTCCATCCGGACAAACTGCTCAAAGCGCTCTGGCAGGTCCGGGACGACCTCCAGGAGCTCGCCCGGACCCTCGGCCCGCGGGCCAAAAAAAACTGATTTTTTGCCGGCTTATCTGCTATAATCGGACCCCCTCGTCGGGACGTGGCGCAGCCTGGTAGCGCACATGCTTGGGGTGCATGGGGTCGGCGGTTCGAATCCGCCCGTCCCGACCATTTTTGATCCCATGTCTATTGCCCAGACATCGCCCTGAAAGGATGAGCGACAATGGATCAGATCAAGGGACAGAAAGCCCCCGAAGATCTCGCCGCCAAGGCGCTCAAGCTGGCCGACCTAGCCCAGATCCAGTCCGGAGCGGTCGTCAGCCGGGAGATCCTCCGCAAGAAGACCGGAACGGTCACGGTGTTCGCCTTCGACAAGGGCGAGGAGCTGAGCGAGCACACGGCTCCCTTCGACGCGCTCGTCTTCGTCCTGGAGGGGCGGGCCGACGTGACGATCTCCGGAACGCCCCACGCGGTGAAGGCCGGCGAAATGATCATCATGCCCGCCGGCAAGCCCCATGCCCTCAAGGCCGTCGATCCGTTCAAGATGGCCCTGATCATGATCCGGTCCTGACCGCCGTCCCGGAATGCCCGCCCGCCCGCTCATCCTTCTGACCAACGACGACGGCTTTTTCGCCGAAGGTCTTCAGGCGCTCGCCCGCGGCCTGAAGGGCCTCGCCCGGCTGGTCATCGTCGCCCCCGACCGCGAGAAAAGCGCCAGCTCTCTGGCCTTGTCGCTGCGGACCCCTCTGCGCGTCCAGCACATCGGCCGCGACACGCATGCCGTAGACGGCACGCCCGCGGATTGCGTCTATCTGGCCATGAAGCGGTTCCTCCCCCGCGTCCCCGATCTCCTCATCTCCGGGATGAATCCCGGGCCCAACCTCGGCCAGCAGGACGTTTCCTATTCCGGGACGGTCGGCGCGGCCATCCAGGGAACGTTCTTCTGCGTCCCGTCCGTCGCCGTGTCCCTGATTGCCGATACGGACGGCGATTTCCATTTCCGCGAAGCGGCCCGCTTCGTCCGGCGCCTGGCCGCCCATCTCCTCGCCCGCGGGCTTCCGGAAGGCGTCACCCTGAACGTGAACATCCCTCCCCCGCCCTGGCGCGGACTCCGGATCACGAAGATCGGCATCAAACGCTATGAGCCCGAAATCATCGAGAAGAAGGATCCGCGGGAGAATTCCTACTTTTGGATCGGCCGGGGCAATCCCCGGACGATCGGAACGGGCGAGACCGATGTCGCCGTCGCCCGCGACGGTTATATCAGCCTGACGCCCCTCCGGATCGATCTGACCGATTACGCGGCGATGCGCTCGCCGACGATCAAGCGGCTGGCCGGCCTGGCCCGCCCGCGCTGAGCGTCCTTCCGGCCTCAGCTCTTCTTCCTGTGCCTGAGGACCTCGAGGACCGCCGGAATGAGCGAAATGATGATGATGGCGATGATGACCAGGGAGAAGTTCTTCCGGACGAAGGGTATGTTGCCGAAGAAATATCCGCCGAAGGTGAAGAGGGCGACCCAGCCGATCCCGCCGATGACGTTGTAGCTGAGGAACTTGAGGTAGGACATCCGCCCGATCCCGGCCACGAACGGGGCGAATGTCCGGATGATAGGGACGAATCGGGCGATGATGATGGTTTCGGCTCCGTATTTTTCATAGAAGGTGTGGGTCCGGTCGAGGTACTTCTTCTTGAAGATGCGTGAATTCTCCCTGTGGAAGACCTTGGGGCCGATGATCTTGCCGATCCAATAATTGACCGTGTCCCCGAGGATCGCCGCCGCGGAAAGGAGGACGAAGAGGAGGACGACGTTGAGGTCGCCGCGCGCGGCGAAGGCCCCGGCGGCGAAGATCAGCGAATCGCCCGGCAGGAAGGGGGTGACGACAAGCCCCGTTTCGCAGAAGATGATGACGAACAGGATTCCATAGGTCCACGCGCCGTAGGACTGGATGAGCTCGCTGAGGTGGGTATCCAGGTGGAGGATGAAGTCGATAACGCCCTTGATGAATTCCATACCGGCTCCTTGCTCGTCCGTTGAAGTCCGCTTATATTCCATCACCCGGTTTTAGTCAATAGATCCGCCGGGCAAAGGCGGTTCAGTCGGCAGACCGATCGGGGACGGATTCGCTCGGGAACGGGGCTCTGGGGGGACTCCCTGATCGGGACGCGGATTTCCTCCATGTATGAAAGCTCCGCTTGAGTCAAGCCCGATTTGTTCTTTTTCCCTCTCTTTTCCTCTCTAAGGATTCCCACGTCCCACGGTCGTCTCCGGTTCGTCCGATCCATGTATTC
>Ga0315277_10007167_pt1 | contig 14470 bp, 11 predicted proteins | sample YL17G05_15_MG_FD_203695 | JGI IMG/M metagenome (GOLD analysis project Ga0315277, IMG submission 203695) | Sediment microbial communities from Yellowstone Lake, YNP, Wyoming, USA - YL17G05_15 | ecosystem: Environmental > Aquatic > Freshwater > Lake > Sediment | place: USA: Wyoming | collected... | reverse complement strand
TTTCATTTGTTGACACATATTATGTCTGCCATAGTGCGCGCAAAAGGTTAGTTGCTGCTTTTTATTCGAATACTATTTTACAGGAGGTAACTATGAGTTCCGGGAGATGTCCCTTCCAGTGCGATGCCAATCATTATTTCAGCCGACGTCAGTTTCTGCACGGCTCGGCAGGTCTATTTGCAGGCTCGGTTCTATTGCCCGGATGTCTTTCAGCAACAAAGGGGCCAATGGTTACTAAAAACCCGATACGAGCTTGCGGCCCCGCCTCGCAATATGTGCCGACAATCAAGGCGGCATTTGTGCGGCGAAAAGAGGATTATGGTATGTTGTGGCCCGGCGCGGTCTATGATGGACAGGCCGCAAGACGAAAATACACTGCACAGTTGGTAGAGGCAGCCAGGACACTCAACGTAAAGCTGGACCTTCGCTCTGAACCTGTCTATAGTGCCGCCGAGGCCGACTCCTGGTTAGCAGAAGCCAAGAAATCCGGCGTGGACGGATTGATATTGTTGCTTCTGGACCGCCAGCAGCACGCCTGGCCCACAGCCGGTAAGGCGGTTGCGACCGGCATTCCCACTGTTATCTTTTCGCCTGTTGGCACATCTTTCACCACCAACACTATGGATTTGGCGGATAGGTCCGGCTGTGTGATTTATTCCACAGATGATTTTAACCAGGCCATTTATGGATTAAAAATGCTTAAAGGGGGCACCAAAATACACCGCAGCCGCTGTGTCGTTATTAAAGGCGCTGAACGATTCGACCTGACGATGGCGGATTTGGGAATTACGCTGCACCATTTGCCGGCCAGTGTTTTTATAGAGGAGTATAACAGGACAGGCGAAACAAAAGAGATTCTGGCGATGGCGGACGACTATATCCGCCAGGCTCGACGCATAACCGGCGCAACCCGACAGGATGTCATCAACGGTGTTAAAAGCTATTATGTCGCAGGTAAGATTCTCGAAAGAGAAGGCGGCGACGCAATAACTATGGATTGTCTTGGCGCCCTGGGGAATATCAAGGTAAGTTTGCCCTGCATTGCCTGGTCGCGTATGAATGATGACGGGATACCCGCCGCCTGCGAGGCAGATTACGGTGCTGTCGCTTCGCATATTGTTGTGCAGTTTCTTTTCGACCGTCCCGGCTTCCAGCAGGACCCTGTTGCCGATACCGCCAACAATGCCATTATTGGGGCGCACTGTTCGTGTCCGACGCGGTTGAATGGTTTTGGCCAGCCGCCTGAACCGTTTGACATAAGGCATCACCACGGTAATAGAGACGCTGTGCCGCGGACATTGTGGCGCAAGGGCCAGCGTGTTACCAGTATTGATGTGCTGCCCGGTGACGAAAAACAAAATCTCAAGACAAAAATGCTAATCTCCGCTGGCACCGTGATAGATAATGTCAGCGTGCCGCCATCGGGCGGATGTGTGGTCTCTGTCAGGGTGAAGTTCGATGGCGGCCAGAAAGTGCTGAGCTTCCCCGGCTTCCACCAGGTATTTTTCTACGGCGACTACAAGCAACATCTGGCAGAGTTCTGCCAGTTGTTCAATCTTCAATCCGAGGTGGTCTAATCCTCATTGTCGAGAAAGTGTCCTGACTGTAGTTGAAGGGTGGGACACTTTTGGCCGATGGTGTGGGCTTGTTGTATCTGCAAAAAGCCGAGCAAGCATATTTCTGTAATTTGCTTGCCCGGCTTGTCCGCTTGAGGCGGATTCATCCGCCAGACGTATGGCGGATAAAAACTTTTAATATCGGATTGATGCCATTCGCTGGGCTTTGCGCATACGGCGGCGATTTTTCTCCGATGGTTTTTCGTAATAGGCCATGCGCTTCATATCTCTGATTAAGCCCTCTTTTTCGCATAGCTTCTTAAAGCGCCTTATCATTTGCTGTACTGATTCGCCTGTTCGCGATTTAACTCTCAACATAGAAAAAAATACCCTTTCCGCCTTTGGCGTCCGCCGCAGGCGGACTAAAACTAATAGAAAGTAATGACCAAACAACACTACGTTTTTTTAGCTCGGCAAAAGTTGCTTAGCCCATCACTCTAATGCAAAGTCTATATTCTTTCAAGTCAAATTTTGTTTACGACCGATTTTTGTTTCAGAAATCGGCCTTGTTAGCTCAAAAAGGCCGTTTTTGGTCCGAAAAACCCCTGAATTTGCCCCGCCGCAGGCAGGTTTTACGCTTTTCTTGCATCATATAAGCAAATATGTTAAAATAGAGAGTTGATTTTGGGAGGTGTATTTTATTTGGAAAAATTGCGTCAGACTCTGACGGTTAGAAAAGAGCAGGCGATATTAGTAGCCGCTCTTCCTAAGGGCTCTGTGGGGGACGATTTAGCTGAACTTACTGCCTTAGCTGAGACTGCAGGGGCGGTTGTCGTGGATAGATTTCAGCAGAAAATCCGCAAAATAAACCCTTCCACATATATAGGCAAAGGTAAAGCCGACCAGCTCGGAGCGCGAGTCAAACGGTTCAAGGCCGATGTTGTGATATTCGATAACGACCTTTCGCCGGCCCAGATTCGCGGGCTTGAAGAGATTGCCGGAGTCAAGGTCATCGACCGCAGCGAACTGATTTTAGACATATTCGCCACCAGAGCAAAGACCAGACAGGCCCAGCTTCAGGTCGAGCTGGCACAGTTCGAATATACCTATCCCCGGCTCACCAGAATGTGGGTGCACTTAGATACTCTGGCCGGCGCCGGCGGAGCAACCGCTGCAGGCGCTGTCGGTGCCATAGGAACAAGAGGGCCGGGCGAACAGCAGTTGGAAATCGACAGGCGCTTGGTTTCTAAACGAATCATAGACCTCAAGCATGAGCTTGCTGATATCGACAAACGCCGAATTCGTGAGATAGATGCTCGAAGGGGGATGTTCAAAATTTGCATCGTCGGCTATACCAACGCCGGCAAAAGCACACTTCTAAACGCACTTACCAACGCCGGCGTCCTTGTCGAAGACCGGCTGTTTGCGACCCTCGATACGAGAACAAGAAAATGGACGCCTGCAAGGGGTGTAGAAGTTCTTATCAGCGACACGGTCGGCTTTGTCAAAAATTTGCCTCATCAATTAGTCGCATCATTTAAGGCAACACTCGAAGAGGCAGTCAATGCCGACCTGCTTTTGCATATTATTGACTCATCAAATCCGGAGGTCTTAAAGCAGATTGAATCTGTGGATAAAGTTCTGACGGAAATCGGCTGTGGCGAAAAGCCGACCTTGAAAGTCCTAAATAAAGTCGATATTATCAGGAAAATCAGCGACCTTGAAATGCTGGAAACGCTGTTTCCTGATGCGGTTTGCATATCAGCCAAGACAGGTTTTGGCCTCCAGCATCTTGCCGAAGCGGTCTGTGCAAAATATAGAGGCGGAGAAGTTCTGCTGCGGGTAACAAGCAGTCAGTCGAACGGCAAGGTTCAGAGCTTTCTGCGGGCGCACGGGACAATCGTAAGTGAGCAGTATCTTGACAGCTTTGTCCTGATTGACGCCCGGCTTGGCCGAAACCAACTGCCCAACCTCCACCACCTCCACCCAGAAAGCATCGAAATCATTGACGGTTAATTGAGTTCGTAGTTGGCAGTTCATAGTTCATAGTTCATAGAAAAATTTGTCACGAATTAACACGAATATTATACCGATTGTGATAAATATTTGCGCTTATTTAATAAAATCCGAAATCCGAATATCTAAATCCGAAACAAGCACAAATGACCAAAATTCAAATGACAAAAGCTGCGTCTCTCGTCTATCGTCCATCGTCCTTCGCGGCTACGGAGGGCGCATTTTATAATCACATTTGGTATTAGGACAGGATAACAGGATTATCTTGTTAATCCCGTCTAAAAAAGAAAAATTAGCCGCGAATTATACAAATTTGCCCTGTTTTCCCTTCCGATGCTCGTCTTTGGTGCGGTGATAGTTAAAGCTAAAAGTGCAAAGCGCACTGATATTTTCGATTTGCGATTTTCAATTTATCCGCCATACGTTCGGCGGATTTACGATTTTCTAATCGACAGTCGTAAGTCGGCAATCGGAAATCAACTGGGGGGAAATATCAGAATTGACATCTTTACGAACGCCTGTTTTAATGCGCAGCGATGAATCGTAAATCAGGCAAAAAACAAATCACGAGCCACGAACTACGAACCACGAGCGACGAGCGACGAGCGACGAAATACGAGAACATTTCCATAATCGGCGATGGTGGAATGGCCACCGTTCTGGCTATTCTTCTTTGTGAGAAAAGCGAAGCGAAACATAAATCGAGTCACGAACCACGAGCCACGAGCCACGAAGTAAAGATGTGGGGTTATGACCGGCGGCAGTTAGCACAGATAGCAAAGAATCGTGAGAACAAAAAATTTCTGCCCGGCTATAAACTGCCCAAAGACCTTACTTTCGAGCCGGATGACAAACGTATTATGGCCGGCGCCGATTTGATTGTTTCCGCTGTGCCTTGTCAATTTATGCGTCCGGTATGGACCCGTCTGAAAAAATATGTCCCCGACAATGTCCCAATCGTTTCAGTAGCCAAAGGTATTGAAAATGGGACGTTGTTGCGTCCGACACAGATACTCGCCGATGTTTTGGACGAGGGACGAGCGACGAGGGACCCATCCTTCGTCCGCTACAGCGGACTACGGAGGGCAGGCAAGGGACGAAAGACGAGATACGCCGTTTTGAGCGGCCCTACTATTTCCGACGAGTTAGCTCGGAAATTACCTGCTACTGCCTGTGCTGCTTCCAGCGATGAGGCACTAGCCAAAGAGATTCAGTGCACCTTCAATTGTTCCTGGCTGCGTGTCTATACTAACACCGATGTTGTGGGGGTTGAGTTAGCCGGCGCTATGAAGAACATTATCGCCATCGCCGCAGGGATTATAGACGGCATAAAGTTAGGTGATAATGCCAAGGCAGCCCTTTTGACGAGAGGGCTTGCTGAAATAACCCGGCTGGGCGTCGCAATGGGTGCGAAGCCGCAGACTTTTGCGGGATTAACTGGTCTGGGAGATTTGGTGACAACCTGCATTTCGCCGAAGGGAAGGAACCGCTCGTTCGGCGAAAGAATCGGCAAAGGCCAGCCATTAGAGCAGGCCCAGGGGGCCACCGAATCGGTTATTGAGGGTATCGCTACCTGCGAGTCGGTAGTTGCTCTCGCTGCTCGATACGATGTTGAGATGCCGATTACGCAGGCCGTCTATGAAGTGTTATTTGAAAATAAGCCGGTACAAGCAGCCGTTGCCGAACTGATGGGGCGGCAACTAAAAGCCGAATAGCAGGATAGCAAACAGCGAAGAGTTTTTCACTTTCACTTTGCTTCGTAGAAAACCCCGATTTGTCGGGGTCATTTCGAGCGAGTCCCTGCTCTTGTCTTCCGACAGGAAGACGCGGGGGCGAGTCGAGAAGTCTGTTTTTTAATAGATTTCTCTGCTTCGTCCCGATGAGTCGGGACTTCGGTCGAAATGGCTTATGCTCTTTTCTACATAGCATTTTCTCTTTTCCCTGTTTTTTATCGTCCAATAAACCACATCTGCTGCAGGTGGACAATGGGGCGGGTTGCGCGTTTTATCGGAAGTAAAATCAGCCTTTGTAGATTTCTGCAAAATGGGGTCCTGATATTTTGTCCGGCGTTTGGCCGGCAGGGGTTCTATTTCATATATTTTATTTGGCACTATGTCGATTAAATCGTCGTCCGGCCCCCTTCGGCCTCAAAGTAATCTTATACAGGTATTAACTTAGGACGATGATGTGATTATGTGCCCCCCGCCGTCCCGACAAATCGGGGGCGAGGCAGCGGGGGCGGGTAGTAACCAGCAGAAGGGAACCAGCACAATTATTGGACTCGTAGCACCTGTTGCCAGGTGTGTTTTTGTAGGTGAAATAATCGATATGTTTGGGTTTTTGAAAAACCACCCGTATGCAATTGGTGTCGATATTGGGGACGACATCCTCAAGCTGGTCCAGCTTGCAAATAACGGAAAAGGCATAAGTTTAGTTGCCGGCACCAGCGAAAACCGGCCCCAGGATATTAAGCCCGCCACTGCCGGCTGGCAAAGATGGGCCATCGAAACTATACGCCAGTTGACAGCTAACGGCCATTTTCGAGGCAGAGAAGTGATAGCAGCGATACCCGCAAGCGAAATGTTTATTGACCACATAAAAATGCCGAAGATAAATGACGGCAAACTGGAGGACGCTATCTTCTCGAGGATTAAACAGAAGCTGCCGTTCGAGCCGGTCAAAGAAAACACAATGATAAAGTGTATTCCGACGGAGGAGGACAACGTCCTGGTGGTGGCGACCGAGCGAAGGATTATTGATAGGCACCTGGCCATATATGAGCAGGCGAACCTGCAGATTAAATCTATCGGTGTCTGGCCAATAGCGATGGCAAACTGTTATGCTACCTTTTTCGGCAGGCGCCAATCCGATATTAAAACGGTTGTGATGCTGCTTGATATTGAGCCGAACTGCGCGAATGTTGTAATTAGTCGTCATAGAAATTTGCTTTTTGCCCGCTCTATATCAATCGGAGCAAAGCACCTCGATGACGAAAAAATGGTAACAAGATTGATGCTGGAGCTGACTGCCTGCAGAAGGCAGTTTAGCTCGATGATTCCCGGCGCTCAAATAGAGCGTCTGATTTTTCTTTCAGGCCGTGCCGTAGATAGGGACGTATGCGCATCGATAGCAAAGCAACTGGAAATGCCCGCACAAGTTGGAGATTGTTTAACGGCAGTAGAAATGAATGGTCTCTATTGTTCTGCAAGGGACGGCGAACACGAGGGCAAGCATTTGGGAACGCCAATGGATAGAAGAGATTGCCGTATTAACTGGGCTACCGTCTTTGGACTTAGTCTGTCGTAGCGGCGGGGCTATAGTGCAATAGAGGATTCTTGCGAACCAAGAGGAGGTAAGTTAGAAATGCTCAATATAAATTTTGTGCCTGACGATTACGTTCAAGGCAATGAATCACGCAGAACAAACTGGATGTGTATTATCTTGTTTGCGATAGTGATGGCAGGGTTGGGCGGGTCGTTTGTGACCATCAAGATACGCCAGCGTGCCTGCAGCGATAGGGAAAAACTTGTAAATGCGAGAATGACCCAGATACAGGAATCTATAAAACAGTTCGAAGAGCTCCAGACGAAGCGCAAAGCAATGATGAAGGCGGCTCTTACCACCGCAGAGCTGCTTGAGCCGGTGCCGAGAAGCGTTTTGCTGGCGTCGTTCACGAATAACCTGCCGCCCGGTGTGTCGCTGCTGAAACTGACCTTGATTCAGAAGGAACCTGTGCAGTCCAGCCAGTCCGCCGGCGGCGGACCAACAAATAAATATCAGGCGGCACAGGCCGAGAAGGCAGCGGCAGCACCGCCGAAACTTTCGCGGGAGAAATCGCTGGAGACACATATAGATATTTCAGGTATGGCTCCCAGCGACCTTCAGGTGGCGGACTATATTGGGCGGCTCAGCAGTTCAAGTTTGCTGGATGATGTTGAGCTGGTGGAATCGAAGGAATACAAAGTCGAAGACACGACGTTCAGACAGTTCAAGCTGACGGCGAAGCTTAAGCCGGACGTCCAGCTTACTAAAGAGGACATAAGCAGGATTAAAACGCATGCCGAGAAGTCGGTATATAATTTTTAATGATATTGAGGATGAGTCCGCCAGCGAGCGGATAGCTGATTCAAAAAAACCATCATAGAGTGAGGGCGAAATTATGACAAGCGGTTTAAGAAAGGCTGTGTTTTTCGTTTTACTGCTGGGAGTAGCTGTGGTTGGCTACCAGTGTATGATTAAGCCTGCTAACAGGAATCTGGCCGAAGCAAAGAGCCGCCTTGACGCAAAATTGGCCAAGTTAGCCGACTTTGAAAAAGCGACTGCTGCGGCAGAAGACCTTACAAAGCAACTCACACAATTACAGCAGGCCATCGAATTTTTTGAAAGCAAGCTGCCTCCAACAAGTCAGATTCACCAGGTGCTCGAGCAGGTGACTATAATTGCGCAAAAAGAGGGCCTGAAACCCAAAACAATTCGCACACTGGCCCAGAAGGATAACAACGGCTATGTCGAACAGCCCTTGAAAATGGAGCTGCAGGGGAATTTTAACTCGTTTTACTCATTCCTTCTGGAGCTTGAGAAGCTCCCGCGGATAATGAAGATTCGTGAGCTTAAGCTGGATAAGCAGCCAAACGGTGAAGGTCAAATCGCAGCCGATTTTATAGTGAGTATATTCTTCCAGAATAAAACCAGTTGATTTTAGTCTCGGGTTTTAGTTTTTAACTCAAAACTCAACACTAAAAACTTGAAACTCTTTGTGGAGCTTATCTATGTTGTCTTTTTTGCGAGAACAAGGTATTGGCGATTTGCTGGCACGAAAGCCGGCTGCCCCCGCTCTTGCCCCGACAGATGGGGCTGCGGGGGATAAGTCACCGGGTAATGGCCCCGACGTGTCGGGACAGGAGCAGGAGTATCTGACGGTGGCGACCCGAAATAAGAACACCCGCAAGAGTACGGTGTTGCTGGTTGTCTTGTTTGGGATAGGTCTATTGTGCCTTTGGTTTATGATAAAAAAGAGCACACCCAGGCAGGCATCAGCAGCTTCTGCTGGCATAGAAGAGACGCAGGTTGAGGAGGCCATCGTTCGGCTGACCGGCGTAAAGTCAGAAATGTTCAGCCGTATGGACCAGATACTAAGAAAATTTTATGAGTTCTCGGATGTGCTGCAGGTGCAGGTCGGTGAGCTGGTTAAAAATCCTTTCGAACTTGAGTTGTTCCTGGCTGGCTTGAAAGGAAAAGTTGCCGCCGAGGGGAAAAACCTGGAGATTGACTCCGGAATAGTAATGCAACAGCAGATAAAAGAGGCGGCAAAGAATATGCAGCTCTTGAGCATTATGCGCTCGCAGCAGAGTAAGTGCTGTATGATTGATAATAAAATCCTTTACGAGGGAGATTCAATAAGAGGTTTCAAGATTAGCCAGATTGGTGAGAATTTTGTTAAGCTCCAGTGGGTCCCAAAAGATGGCAGCCAGACTTTGGCAGCCCCGTCAGAAAATGTGGAAATAGTTTTGAAGTTGTCGGAATGAAACTACCCTTTGTATTTGATAGAAAGCGGGACTCGTTAAAGCCGCGAGAGGATTTGCAGGGACATCCGGGCGTCCCCGCTCTTGCCTCGCAGGAAGCTGCGGGGTGCGTCCCCCGTTCTGAAGAGCAGTCGGTTCGCGGGTTAAGCGACCTTTATTCCCCCCAGCAGCCCGGCGAATCCCATGTGTACGACATCGCTGATGTCCTGCTGGATATGGAGAAAATTACGCCCCAGCAGCACGCACGCATCCGGCAGCAGCAGCAGTTGAATCCCGGAAGTGATGCGGCAGCACTGCTGTTGAAAGCAGGGCTGACCAACGCTGATGACATCCTCAAGGCGAAAGCCCGGCTGTACGGTCTGGAGTTCAGACATATAGAACTGCAGGGTGTGCAAAAGCAGGCTTTTGAGAAGCTCGACATTGAGTTTATCAGGAGCAATTCTGTTTGCCCGATTGCAGTAGAAGAAGAAACTTTAATTGTCGCAACAAATGACCCTGCAAACCTCTTTGCGATAGAAGAGGTGAAAAGACGAACCCAGATGGATGTGCGGGCTGTGGTTTGCAGCCAGGAAGATATCGACGCGGTGTGTAACTCGTTCAAAGAAGAGCTAAAAATGGATTATAACGTTGATGACCTTATCAGTGATATGAGTGACGTCGAAATTGTGCAGGACCAGCAGGAGGTATCGGAAGACTTGGAAAAGATGGCAGGCCAGTCGCCTGTTATTAAGTTCGTTAATTATCTGATTAGTAACGCGATACATGAAGGTGCCAGTGACATTCATATCGAGCCCAAAGAGAAGTTTATGCGAACCAGGTACCGCATAGATGGGGTGCTTTTTGAGACGATGCAGTCGCCATTGAAGATGCACCCTGCGATTGTTTCGCGTATTAAGATTATGGCCAATCTCGATATTTCAGAAAGACGTCTGCCACAGGACGGCAAAATCTCGGTTATCGTGGGCGGCAGAGCGATAGATTTGCGTGTCTCGACCCTTCCGACCAACCACGGAGAAAAGGTCGTTATCCGAATCCTGGACAGCCTCTCTATCCTGCGAGGTCTTGAGCAGCTTGGGATGGAACCGGATGTGATGGAAACTTTTCGCCACCAGATATCGCTTCCTCATGGGATTTTACTGGTTACAGGCCCTACCGGTTCCGGCAAGAGCACTACGTTGTACTCAGCCCTGTCCCAGATGGATGGTGACAGGTTAAATATCTCTACGGTCGAGGACCCGGTGGAATATGAGCTTGGTTTTTGCAACCAGGTGCAGGCCAATGAAAAGATTGGGCTCGATTTTGGTTTAGCCCTGCGAAGTTTGCTGCGCCAGGACCCCGACATCATAATGATTGGCGAGATTCGGGATAACGAGACGGCTCGCATAGCGGTGCAGGCGGCCTTGACCGGTCACCTGGTTCTTTCCACACTGCACACAAATGATGCCGCCAGCAGCGTTACCAGATTAGTTAATATTGGTATTGACGCATACCTGATAGCGGCCTCATTGAATGCCATTCTTGCCCAGCGGCTTGTCCGCAAGATTTGTCCGAAGTGCAAACAAGTTTACAGTGTGCCGGACGCCGTGCGTAAATACCTCGAGAAGGCCAAAATTAGTCCTGAACAGCTTTTTCACGGCACCGGTTGCGAGCACTGCAGGAACTCGGGCTATGCAGGCAGGATAGGCATATACGAATTGCTGCTCGTTGACGACCGGTTCAGGGACATGATTAACAAAGACCCTTCGGTTAACAGTATGCGCCAGGTCTTTCATGAGAGCGGTCAGCGAACTCTGTTTGAGGACGGAATTATAAAAGTAAAACAAGGCCTGACGACAATAGAAGAAGTGCTCCGCGTGACCGAGGTATATGGCAAAAGCGAAGGTGAAGACTTTGTCGAAAACGTCGGGTGAAATTCGAAAAGCCGGATACAAATTTTTGAGGAAACTCTGATATGGTGGATATAAAAACAATATTAGCAAAGGCGATTGAGGAAGGCGCAAGCGACGTGCATATCAATGTTGGTATGCCGCCGGTGCTGCGAAAAAATACGGAATTGAGCGAGATGCCTTTTCCTCCGGTCAGCAGCGAGCACGCAAAAGAAATGGTCCTTGCTATGATTGGGCCGGACAGATTCAAAAAGTTTCAGGAAACCAAAGACCTTGATTTCTCCACAAGCATCGACGATGGCCATCGGTTCCGCGTTAACGCCCATTATCAGCGCGACACGATTGCAATTTCGTTTAGAGTGATTCCAAACCAGATTTTATCGTTAGATGATTTGCATCTGCCGCCGATAGTCAAGGAGCTGACGGACCTGCCGAGAGGCCTGGTGCTCGTAACCGGCCATACCGGCTCAGGAAAAAGCACCACGCTTGCTGCGATGATAGGGGTGATAAACACAAATTCCAGAAAGCGAATAGTTACTCTGGAAGACCCTATTGAATATTTGATAGAGAACAAAAACAGCATGATAGAACAACGCGAAATTGGTTCAGACTGTCCACGATTTGCGTCAGGGCTCAGGCACGTATTGCGACAGGACCCCGACATCATTATGGTCGGCGAAATGAGAGACCTGGAAACTACAAGTTTCACTATTACAGCCGCTGAAACCGGGCACCTGGTATTCAGCACGCTGCACACGATTAATGCTGCTCAAACCATCGAGCGTGTTGTAGATATTTATCCTGCGGCTCAGCAGAATCAGATTCGAACGATGCTGGCTAATACGCTGCAGGCCGTTGTCTCACAGACACTATTCAAACGGATAGATGAGCCGGGCATGGTTCCCTGCACAGAAATATTGCTGTGCACCTCGGCGGTCAGAAACTGCATCCGTGAGAACAGAATCTACGAAATACCCAATATTATTGAGACCTCGCGCAGGCTGGGTATGCAGACTCTCGATAGCTGCATCGCCGATATGTATTTCCAGGGCTATATAGACAGAGAAGAAGCAGTTATGCGCTCAAGCAATCCTGCAAAGATGGGGAAGGTACTTGTGCCTATAAGTGAGTTTGACGTTGTCCAGCAACCTGGAATGGTTCAGGCAAATAGATAGGGTATATATGTTTGAAGAATCTTCACAAAATTCTATTGGTGCAACCGCAGTTGCGGAAACTCGGCAACGTCCCCAGAGCCGCCGGCGGCGAAGACAGCGAGTAGAGTCCGGCAATAGCCAGTCTTCCAGCCGTCCGCAGATAAGTACCTGGGAACGGATACGAAATTTCAAAGTCGAAAGCGGACCAAACAGAAAGGATATCCTGAACTTTACCAACCAGCTTGCCGTTATGATTCGGGCAGGGATAAGTCTTCAGGATGCCCTTGAGGCAATAGCCGAGCAAGGCAATAAACGGAAATTTAAGCTCATTATTACTGATATAAAGAATCGAATCGAATCCGGCCAGAGTTTTTCGCAGGCGCTCGCTGAGCATCCGCAGGTGTTCACCAATCTTTATATTAATATGGTGGCAGCGGCAGAAGCTTCCGGAAGTTTAAGCAGTATGCTGCAAAAATTAGCAGAGTATCTGGACTCCGAGGCCGAAACCCGCTCTCAGGTCAAAAGTGCTATGGTCTATCCGTGCATCATAGCGGTTATGGCGGTGGTGGTAACCACATTCCTGCTGTGTTTTGTTTTGCCGAGGTTCACGGCGATATTTGCTGGCAAGGAGCACCTGCTGCCGAAACCTACCAAGGCCTTGCTGGCCAGCAGCGCATTCCTGCGGTCTTACTGGTTTTTTATCGTTCCTGCTATCGGTGCTTTGTTTTGGGGCTTTTGGTATTTTATCGGCACTCCCACAGGACGATTGTGGTGGGATAAGACAAAATTAACCGTGCCTCTTATTAGAACTCTGTGCAGAAGTCTGTATATTACCCGCAGTCTCCACACAATGGGCGTATTGATAAGGGCAGGAGTGCCAATTTTGAGTACCATTTCCATAACAGCTCAAATATCCGGAAATGTTCTTTATAAGGTAATGTGGCTCGGTGTCTATGAAGAGGTCCGGCAGGGTAAGAAAATTGCATCGAGCCTGAGCCAGTACACTCTGATGCCATCCAGCGTGGTGCAAATGATAAGAAGCGGCGAAGATTCGGGCAATATGGGCGATGTGCTCAGGGATGTCTCAAGTTATTACGCAAGAGAGCTTAAAACCGTCATCAAAACAGTTACATCAATGATAGAGCCGATAATGATTGTGATTATGGGCGTTTTGGTGGGCTTCATCGCAATGAGCATTATTCTGCCGATATTCAAAATGTCCAGTGTTGTTTTGGGAAAATAGGATATTATTGGCATTCGCAAATCGAAAATAGGGAATCAAAAATGAGGAAGGGTGGTTTTTCACTTATTGAGGTGTTGATTGCAATACTGCTTGTGGGTCTTGCAATTGTGTCTCTTGTTGCCGCCAACAGCGCATTCACAAAAGCTAATGGTGCTGGAGTTGATTTGTCAACCGCTGAGTTTCTCATCGAGCAGATAAGAGAGCTTACCGCCCAGCTTTCGGTAGTTGACCCGCAAAGCACCACTGCCACATTTGGCCCGGAAGAGGCAGGGCTTGCCGGCTATGACGACCTGGATGATTTTGATGGCGCGAATTTTTCCCCGCCGATTAGCTCTGACAGAGTTGCTCTAAATGCCTTTGCCGGATTCAGACAGCGGATTACAGTAGAAAATGTCAGCCCGTCAAATTTCGAGCAGGTTGTAGCCGACCACAGCAGCCCTTTTGTTCGAGTAACAGTAAAGATTTTTTTGAACTCTAAGGAAATCAGTTCAGCCAGTTGGATACGGGCGAGGTACTGATAGCCGAAAGAAGTGTAAAACTCAAAATTCAAAGCAAAAAACTGTTGAACTCCACGGTTTTTAATTTTGAGTTTTAAGTTTTGAATTTCTTCGGGGTAATTTATGTCAGAGAAGACGAAAAAATTTGCAGACGGTTTTACCATTGCAGAAGCACTGATAGCTCTGGCAGTGGTAGGCATACTGCTTGCCGCTGTGGCTGTGGCCTTTAATGCCTCGGCTATAAATTACCGGGAAAACAATGACATCTTCAATGCTGTCAATAAAGCCAGGCAGGCATTGTTCCGGATAACAACCCAGCTACGCACGGCAGATGCGGTGAATCCTGACTCGCTGAACGATGAATGCTCGCTGATTACTGCCGGCGGGGATGATATAACTTATCGCTATAATAGTGCCGCCAAAAAACTTTATCTAATCACAAATGACATCGCTACTGACAGCGACTATGTGCTTTGTGACAATGTTACTGCTATGACTTTCACAAAGCAGATAGTGACTGAAGACTCGCAGACAAAGGTCAAAAGTGTTCAGATTTCCATAACCGTTGCCGCCGGTGACATTCAGCGAACGCTTTC